>Ga0126381_100003242_pt1 | contig 17717 bp, 15 predicted proteins | sample PanSoiMetPlot_28_FD_96465 | JGI IMG/M metagenome (GOLD analysis project Ga0126381, IMG submission 96465) | Tropical forest soil microbial communities from Panama - MetaG Plot_28 | ecosystem: Environmental > Terrestrial > Soil > Tropical forest > Bulk soil | place: Panama | collected 2016-02-17 | reverse complement strand
GGCAGCTGCGACGCCATCACCAGCGGTGAAACACTGATCGGCGCGCACGCTGGCAGATAGGTCTGCACCACCGGCAGCCAGGCGGACAGCTCGACAGACTGTGTGTTGCCGGGCGGCGTCACGGTCAGCGTCTTGTAAGTGTCGGAGCAGTTGTTGGCGCCAACGATGAACGCGACTGCTGCGGTAGCTCCAGGGCTCAGGCTGAGGGCATTGACCTGACCGCCGTTGAACGGCCCGAACTCGGTGGAATGGACCCGGACCGCGGCTTGCGAGCTCCCGCCGGACGTCACGCCGACAAGCGCTGGCCAGCCGACAAGCTGGCACGCAGTACTGCCAGTGTTCGTGAACTGAAGGTCACCGCCCGACATTCCGGCTGCCGCACCGGTCCGGCCGATGGCGATCTTCAACTGCGAAGTCTGGCACACCGCGAGAGAGCCAGCGCTCCCGGATTTCGGCGACGTGCCGCTCGTCGGGGCGCCAGACGCCGCGGGGCCACTGGGGGAAGCGTGGCTCGAAGCCGACGTTTTGCCCGTCCCATGGGCGGGACTGCCGCAGGCAGCGGCGGCAAGGCCGATCGCTGCGAAGGCCGTGAAAACCAGGCAGCGCTTGAACACCCCGGTCAGGCCGATTTCAGGTGCGGCATGAATCTGCATATCGGTCACCTCGCCCCCGGCGTCTCAGTGTATCCCGATTGCCACCTGTGCTCGGCCTGAAGCCAGCAGCCACGGGGCTGCTGGCGGCGCTCGCCGATTATCCCCAGAGTTGCTTGGCCAATTCCGCCCATCATTGAGCGTGACACTACGTGATTGGCACGGCGTTGCCCGCGGTTTGCGCGGAAGCGGCTCATGGGTCGAAACGCGGTGAGCCGACCCCCACAGCCGGGTAGCCTATCCAGGGACCTTGCCGGTAACGCCAAGTCGATCGGGCTCATCTTCCGTTGGTTGCTTGTTGCTCGAATTCCTAGCAGGGGAGTAGCTGAACTTGTCTAGCCAGAGGAACCGAGCCAGGAAGACTATGCCCTGGCCCGTGAGCCCGGCCAGCACGATGAGCGGCCCGTTTGCCGCGAACAGTGCGTCAGCTATTGCGATTAGGGCACTAGCCGCGAGCGCACCGACGATCACCGTTTTCCAGAACGAGAACAGGTCGGCTGCGACGCCGCGACCGCTTCCCTGAGGCCAGACGAGCCATCGGTACAGAATGAATGACGGAGGGGTCAGCACCGTGCCGACAATGAGGTTAAGCAGTCCCGCGTTGATGTCCCACATATGGCGGGCAACTAGCAGGAGGGTATACCCGGCAGGCACTGTCACCAGCGACAGAAGAGAGTACCGGGTGAATCGTGCTGTCACACGCATTCGCACCAAGCCATCCCAAAGATGTCTATACTATCCCTGCCATGAATCCTATGCCCGGAGGGTGGCAACGTGCCGCAAACTATACCGCTCACCCGGCCCTCTACTGACGGATCCGAACTCGCCGCAGTCGCCGAGGTGCTCGACTCTGGCTGGCTCGCCGGACAGGGCCCGCACAGCACGATACTAGAGCAGGGGTTCAGCAGGCTGACTGGCCGTCAGCACGCGATCGCGCTGAACAACTGCACGGCCGGCCTGCACCTCGCGCTCGCGGCTCTGGATGTCGGGCCTGGCGACGAGGTGCTGGTAGCCGATTACAGCTTCCCAGCCACGGGTCACGCGGTGCTTTACTGCGGTGCGCGGCCGGTCTTCGTCGACGTCCGCGCTGACACAGGCACCATCGACCCGAGCCTGGTCGAGGCCGCCATCACGTCCCGCACGCGCGGCATCGTAGCCGTCGATGCGCTGGGCATTCCGGCCGACTGGGATCCGCTGCTGGACCTCGCACGTCAGCACGGGCTGTTCCTTGTCGAGGATGCGGCTTGCTCGGCAGGCGCGATCTACTCAGGCCGGCCATGCGGCAGCTTCGGCGACATCGCCGTGTTCTCGTTGCACGCGCGCAAGGGGATCACCTGCGGCGAAGGCGGCGTGCTGGTGAGCGATGACCCTGATATCGCGACTCGAGTGCGCCAAGGCGCTAATTTCGGCATGGAGAGCGCCTATGCGCGCCAGGCGGCCGGCTTTTATGTACCTTCGTTCACCGGCCTTGGGTACAACTACAAGCTCTCGGACATTCTCGCCGCGATCGCTGTCGTGCAACTTGGCAAGTTGGAGCAGTTCACTCGACGCCGCCAGGAAATTGCGGATCGCTATGGTCGGCTGCTCGCGGAAATCCCGGGGATTCTCGCTCCGGATGTTCCAGGTGACCGGATGCCGACCTGGCAGACCTATGCAGTAACCGTGCAAGAGCCACTCAGTCGCGACGCGATTGTCGTCGCCCTCCGCGACGAGGGCATCGGCTGCAACATCGGGACTTACGCCCTGCACCGGCAGGACACCTACGGGCCGGATGTCGCCAGCTGCCCCGTCTCGAACCGCCTCTTCGAGCGACACCTCGCGCTGCCCATGTTCACGGATCTGACTGATGCCGATCAGGACCGGGTTGTCGAGGTGCTCGCTAAGGCCGTCTATTCGCAGTAGGGCTGCGTCCTGAGAATGGCCCGGCTAGCACGCCCACTGGGATGCCTCGCTCAGCCGGGTGATGACAGCAGGATCCAGGTCGAGCGTGAAGCCGTCCAGGTTCTGCTCGTACTGCCCGAATGTGCGCGGTCCGATGATCACTGAGGTGACGCCGGGCCGCGACCGGACCCACGCGAGGGCGACAGCTGTCGGCGTCGAGCCAATCTCGGCGGCAATCTTGGCTACCTCCTCCGCCAGTTCGACGCCTCGGTCGTCGAGCATTCCAGCCCATATGCCGCCGCGGGCCGCGCGGCTGCCGGGCGGCGCAGGCTCGCCGCGCTTGTATTTACCGGTCAGCACTCCGCCGCCGAGCGGGCTGTAGATCATCGTGCCAAGGCCATGCCGCTGGCACGCCGGCAGCACGTCGTACTCAATGCGCCGGTCGAGGAGCGAGTAGCGCGGCTGCAGGCTGATGAAGGGTGTCCCGCACATGTCCCTGGCCGCCCACTGCGCCTCGACGATCCGCGAGCCGGACCAGTTTGAGCAGCCGATGTAGCGGACCTTCCCTGACTGAACGAATCCGTGCAGCGTGGCCATTGTCTCGGCGATCGGAGTCTCGGTGTCAGCGCTATGGCACTGATACAGATCGATGTAATCGGTGTCGAGGCGACGCAGGCTGGCCTCGAGCGCCCGGATGAGGTACTTGCGGCCCAGCCCTTTCGTGTTCGGCCCCTCGCCGATCGGCCCGAAGCCCTTGGTGGCAAGCACCACGTCATCGCGTGTGTCCTTGATCGCGCGTCCTACTACCTCCTCCGACTCACCGCCGACATAGACGTTCGCCGTGTCGATGAAGTTACCTCCGGCATCGAGGAACGAGCGGATGATCCGGCGGCTCTCCTGCTCGCTGGTCGGCGCCTCCCCAGAGTGGCCGAACATCAAGGCGCCGAGGCAGGCCCTGGAAACCTGCAGACCTGAGGCGCCCAGGGTCGTGTACTCCATGTTGACTCCCGCAAAGACGGTGATGGCCGCGCTGACCCTTCCGCAATCCTTCGTGCGCAGCCAAAGATAGCTTGATCACCAGAGGCTGCATCGGTCGCGGGCCGCACGGCGGAGGCGGCTTGGCACGGAGCGACGCCGATTTGCCGCCGATGGCCGGCGCGCCTACGGTTACCGATGGCTCCGCACTTCACGAAAGGGGCACTGTTGCAGCAGGGTCGCGTGGTACCACGGGACGGGTCCGCCAGGCCATGGTGATCGGGCTGATCTCGGACGCGCACGGCAACCCGCTGGGACTGCGGTCGTGCATGGCGGCGCTGCGCGCGGCGGGCGCCGAGCAGGTCTACTTCCTCGGCGACGCGGTCGGCTACCTGCCGGGGGAGGCCGACGTGATCGATATCCTCCTGTCGGAAGGTGTGCTCTGCCAGCGCGGCAATCACGAAGGCATGCTGCTCGGCGACCTCGACCTCGACGCCGTCCGTGACCGCAGCTATGGGTTGACCGCCGTCCGGGAGCGGATGCCGCCCCACGTCCGGGCACTACTGGCGGGCTGGCCGGATGTCCGGGAAGTTGAGCTGGCGGGCCGACGACTGCTGCTAGTACACGGCTCGCCCCGAGACCACCTGAGCGACTACGTCTATCCGGACAGCGACACCGAGTGGATTGCCGCGCTCGGTTACGACGCAGTGTTCATGGGCAACACCCACCGGCCGTTCACGGTCCGCAGCGGCTCTGCGCTCGTGGTCAACGTCGGTTCTTGCGGCCTGCCTCGCGACCAGGGCAACCTGGCCGCGTGCGCCGTCTACGACGCCGACGCGCATGACTGCCAGGTGCTGCGGGTGCCCCTGGATGCAGCTGAGGTCACCAGCCAGTTTGGCGAGCCGGTGTCTGAGCTGGTCGCTGAGTGCCTGAGTCGGCGGACTACGGAGCCGTTCGGTAGAATTGTCCGATCTGGCCGACCGCTGCCCTGATCCGGCGTCGGCCACCCCGGAACCCTGGAGGTGGCATGACTGGACCCACGGTCGTGGTGACAGCTGTCGGCGGCGGCGGCAACGGCGAGCAGATCGTCAAGGCGCTGCGCGCCAGCAGCCTGGGATACACGATCGTCGGGACGGACATGCAGCCCTACAGCAAGGGGCTGTACGAGGCCGACATCTCCTACCTGGTGCCTGCCGCGAACGACCCCTCGTACCTCGATCAGATCATCGCCATCTGCCGCAAGCACGACGCTGTCGCGCTGTTCCACGGTTCCGAGCCGGAACTGAAGGTCCTCAGCAGTAACCGTGACGTACTCGCCGAGCTGGGCATCTTCGTGCCGATCAACCCGGCACGAGTAATCGACGTATGCATGGATAAGGTGCAGACCTCGGCACTGCTGGCCGAGCTGGGCTTCAGGGTGCCGCGGTGGGGCGCCGTGCGGTCGCTCGCCGACCTGGACTCCGTCGACATGCTGCCCGCAGTGCTCAAGCCCTCGGTCGGCGGCGGCGGTTCGATGAACCTGTTCCTGGCGCAGACCAAGGCCGAGCTGGACACCTTCGGCCGGTACCTGCTGGGCCTCTACCCCGAGTTCATCGTCCAGGAGTACGTCGGCACGCCCCAGAGCGAGTACACGGTCGGCGTCCTGCACACCATGGCGGGCAGCTACGTTAACTCCATCGCCATCCGGCGTCACCTCGGAGCGGCGATGTCCACCCGCATCCGAGTGGCAAACGTCAGCGGCCGCGCCGAGCTCGGCCCGACGCTGGTGATCTCGAGCGGCTTCTCCCACGGTGACATCGGCCGGTTCCCCGAGGTGACGGTGCCGAGCCGCCGGATCGCCGCGGCGCTCGGCGCTCAGGGCGCGGTCAACATACAGTGCCGGCTCGTGGACGGTGAGATGTACGTATTCGAGATCAACCCGCGGTTCTCTGGCACGACATCACTTCGGGCGATGGTCGGCTACAACGAGCCTGACGTGCTGATCCGCCACCACGTCCTCGGCGAGCCGATCGAGCCGGACTTCGCTTACGTCGAGGGCACCATCCTGCGCGGCCTGTGCGAGACCTACGTCAGCCCCGAGCAAATGGCCGCGATGGGCGGCACCGTGGGCGCCGACCTCCCCCGGTGATCGGGCGTAGCGATGGCTGCTCCCCCCGCCCCGCACGCAGACGCAGGGAAAGCCACCGGGTAAGCCACCGTCAGAGACGGGCTGGGCCTCCGTCAGTTGAGCTCGCCGGTGATCTTCAGGTGCTCGACAACCGAGGCGAGACCTTCCGCGATTCCGATGGTGGGCTCCCAGCCCAGCAGCTCGTGGACCCGCTCGATGCTGGCCTCTCGCTGCGTCACGAGGACCTCGCGGGGCCGGAACTGGGGCTGCACATCGCTGCCGAGAGCGCGAATAAGCTGATCCGCAAGCTCGGCGACGGTCGTCTGCTGCCCCGTGCCGATGTTCAGCACCTCGCCGGTCGCTTGTGAGTCCAGGGCGAGTCCGACCGATCGCGCGACGTCCGCTACGTGGACGAAGTCCATCGACTGGTCACCCTTGCCGTCGATGATCGGAGCTTCCCCGGCCGCCAGCCTGCGCAGAAACGTCACGACAACCGACGTGTAGTAGGCGTCGGTCGGCTGTGCCGGCCCGTAGACGTTGAAGAAGCGCAGGGCAAGCCAAGACATCTTGGACCGCTGCGCGTAGAAGGCGAGCAGATGCTCGCCCGCGAGCTTCGCGATGCAGTACGGAGTGAGCGGCGAGGCCGCGTCTGTCTCGCGCATCGGCAGCGACGTAGGGTTGCCGTAGATCGAGGCTGATGAGGCATAGACGATGCGCCGGACCGATGCCCGGGCCGCGGCGTTGAACACGTTCTCGGTGCCGAGCAAGTTGACGTCGAGGCTCTCCGTGGGGTCGGAGATGCTCTTATTGATGCACACGGCGGCGAGATGCACGACGGCCTCGACACCATGCATGGCGTGGTCGACCACGTTCGCGTACCGGATGTCGCCCTCGATGAAGTCCACACCGTCGAGTTGACGAATAGAAGCAGCCACGTCCCGGTCGCACCGGTAATAGTTGTCGAGAATCCGGACGCGCCAGCCGCGAGCGAGCAGGTCCTGCACCACGTGGGCTCCGATGAAGCCCAGTCCGCCAGTGACCAAAACCGTACTCTCATGCGTCTTCATCGAGGTCATCCCTTCCTGACGGCGTTGGCCGTCTGCTCATTGACTGGTCGCGTCGATTCGACCGCGCGCTGACCGACAGGCGGCTCTGTGTGCCGTGCGCGGGCATGGCGATGCCTGGCCGGGCCAGACTTGAAGCTGCCCGCCGTCCGGATGTCTCGGACAACGTAAAGGGGCCTGCCCCTGGACTCCTCCACCCCGCGCCACAGGTACTCGCCCATGACGCCGGCCACGGTCAGTTGGGTTCCGCCGAGCACAAGCACGATTACGATGACTGTCGGCCAGCCGGTCGGCGTCGATACGCCAGCCAGGCTACGACCCACCAGGAATATCGCGTAAAGAATACCGATTGCCGCCACCACGAGGCCGGTGACGCTGAACAGTCTCAGCGGCATCGAGGAAAACTGAATAAGCGAGTCAGTAGCGAGCTTGAGCATCTTGCCGCGAGTCCAGCGTGACTCGCCATGACGGCGCTCCTGCAGGTCAAACTCCACTCGTGACTGCGTGAAGCCCAGCCAGGCGATGAGCGCAAGGACATTGCGGTTACGTTCGGGCAGCTGGACGAGCTCGTCGATAACACACCTATCGACAAGGACGCCAGACGGGCCCTCCGGCGGGTAATTGGCCAGGTGCGCGTATCGGGAGAAGAGCGCGGCAAATGACTTCGACTGGAGTTGCTGCAGCGCGGACACGCCGGCCCGCGTTCTCCGCACTCCCCAGACAACGTCGGACCCGTTCTCCCATTCTGCGATGAAAGTGGTTAGCAATGACGGCGGCTCCTGCAAATCCGCGCCGAAGACGACTGCGCAATCGCCGTGGCACTGTACCAAGCCCGCGGAGATCGCGTAATGGGCGCCGAAGCTGCGTGCCAGCCGGACAACCGTGACCCGGTCGCGTCCTTCTGCCAGCTTCAGCGCCAGATCGGCTGTCTCGTCCGTCGAGCCGTCGTCGACCAGGACCAGCTCAAAGTCATATCCCGCATGTTCGACCTCGAACTCCCCGAATCTGTCCATTAGGTCCGGTACATTGGCGGCTTCGTTGAGCGCCGGGATCACGAGCGAGATGAGCGGCTTCCTAGCCGGGTCCGGCTGGTCGCCCGATCTTGAACTGTCACTCACGGTTGCCTCCTGCGCCCGGCGGCTGGGGTAGATAGATGCGCAGTCCCATCGTGGCGCTGCTGGGTGCGAGCGTGCGGTAGTCGGTGTTGAGGTTCAGGCCGCAGTAATTTAGGGCGGCAATATCGGTAGCTCGCGGCGGGCGGTTGTAGAGGAGGACCGGATCTCGCGACCCCCACCACCCATGACCGGCTTGACACTGCGAGCGGATCCCCGCGGCGGTCCGCGGCAAGTCGATGGCGGAGTACCAGGCCTCTCCCACCGGGCGGCCGCCCAACAGCAACACGATTCCTGGCAGTTGATCGAACGCCATCATGGCACGTCCGCCTGGCTCAATGTACGGCCGGAGGAGCCTGTATAGCCGGCTGTACCGCCGCGCATCTGCAGGGGCGAGGCGCAGCGAGCTTAGCGCTGGCACGCCCGCCACGGTGGCTGTGTCGTGAGCACGGCCTGCCGTCCGGTACGGGTGGGACCAGCTGGCGCTGGTCGCGACGCAGGCAGACAGCACCACCGCGCCAGCCGCCAGAGCCGCAGTCAGGCGCCTCGCCGGCGCGTTCGATGGCTTGAAGCCGGTGAGGATCGCGACGATGATCGCCATCCAGGCGCTGAAGGCGTTGATCGCCATGTAGTACAGCGGATTACCCGTGCCGAGGGCTTGAGTAACCGGGAATACCGCCAGCAGGGCAAATACCGCCCACCCATACGATCGGGACCGGCCTGGGGTTAGCTGCTGGGGCTCATTGCGCGGCTCGGTCACCTGCACCGCAAGCCATACCACCACGGCGACAGTCAGCACGCCGACGAGTCCGACCGGGTATCGGTCAAGGTTGACGGTTCCGCCGCGCAGATCACCGTCGGCGACCAGGCGCCAGGCCGAGAAAACCCCGGCCCCGGCGGCGCAGACTGCGGTGACCCACCGGGCTGGCTTGCCACGTGCCACGGCGACGCCGACAGCCGCTATAAGCAGCAGCCCGAAACCCGTAACGACGTTCGTGAGCAGCTTCACGCCCGTCCTGGCATAAAGATCCAGCAGCTGCACCGGCGAGTTCGATGAGAGGCCCACGAGGTGGTTAGTGGCCAGTAGCTGAGGTATCGCGGCATTGAGCGGGATGACGAACAGCTGGATCAGTCCGACGGTAAGCGCCGCGCCGGCTAGCACCCAGCCCGCTGCGCGTAGCAGCGAGCGCCGACCCGCTGGCGCGAGAACCAGCCCACCCACGAGCCCGACAGCGAGCAGGGTCGCCAGCGATGAGGTCCACTTGTCGAGCAGGGTGACCACGATCACGGGTCCCAGCGCGGCCGGGACCCAGAAGCCCACCTTGCGCTCGGCATCGACCGCCGTCGCCATGCACAGCACGATCGATACCCCGAGCAGCCCGCCCAGCAGTGACACGTCGTTGTAGCCAGGGCTCAGCGGGAGCCAGCTGTAGATCATGCCCCCGCACGCTGTGATCGCGGCTACCCCGGCGAGTTCCCAGAGCCGCGACGGCGGCGCATCGGGCCGGCGTTGGCGCAGCCAGCGCATGAACGCCCAGCCGAATATCAGATTCGCGGCGAGGACGGTTACCAGCCGGACCAGGCGAAGATCGGCGATGCTATAGCCAAGTCCCTGGAACACCGGACCATAGATGTACTGCACGCCGGTGAAGGTCCGCAGGTTCGCGTGCCACCAGCGATAAGACAGCAGATAGAAGCCCTCGTCGGTGATGTCGAAGCCGCGGTTTGCGGTCAGCGCCGCCGCGCCTGCCCACAGCGCTATCGCGATAGTACTACCCGCTGTAGCGATCCCGAGCCGCAGTGTGATCGCCCGCTGAGCCAGGCCAGGAGCAGGGGTTCGCGGTCCGCCAGGCTGCCTCCGCGGGCCAGCGGCGGCCGACCGCTGTCCAGCGTGAGGCGCGAGTTTCACGCAGGAACTTTATGGCATCCCCTCGAGTGGAGAGTTCACTTCAGTACTTTCGTCCGGGCTGCCGAGCGAGACCGGACCTGGCCAGGTCGGGTGCGGCTCCGTTCCCGGATCGTTGCCGCGATGCCCCAGGACTGGGCATATCGTATGCGCTTATGAGGCAGCCAGAACGCGACGGCCCCGCCGCCGCGCCCGCGGTCATAGCCGCCCAGGGCGCCGGCCCCCGGGAGGAGCTCGCGGTACTGGGCCTGCCGGCTGGGGATGAGCTGCAGGCGAGTCCGCCGCCCGGAACGGAGCCGATGCAGGGCCTGTATCGGCTGGTTCGCTTTGCCCGCCGCCACGCGCTGTTCGGTGCTCTTCTGCTGATTGCGGGCGCGGTGCGGCTCATTGTCATGCTTGGATTCCCAGGCGCCATGCTGTTCGGCGACAGCCAGGCTTATGTATCGGTAGCGATGCATATGCGGCCTGGCGACGGGGCCGTAGTGCTACGCCCGTCCGGCTATCCCGGCATGCTGGTGTTGCTTTCGCCGCTGCACAGCGTCGTCGCAGTGGTCGCGGCGCAGCACGTGATGGGACTGGGTGTGGGCGTCGCCGGGTACGCCCTGCTGCGGCGGCGCGGGCTGCCCGGCTGGGGCGCGACGCTAGCGATGGTGCCTGTGCTGCTGTCTGCGTATGCCATTCAGCTAGAGCACTTCATTCTGAGCGACTCGTTGTTCGGCTTCCTGGTCATGTTGGCCGTCGTGGTGCTGATGTGGCGGCCTGATCCGCCGCTCTGGGCGTACTGGGCGGCCGGCCTGCTGCTCGGCTTGTCTGCGCTCGTCCGCTCCCAGGGCCTGCCTCTCATGCTGGTCTTCGTCGCTGTCCTGCTCTGCAGATTGCGCGACTGGCGGACCTTTGCGGGGGTAGTAGGTCTTTGCGCGGCCTTTGCGATACCGGTGGCCGGCTATGCCACGTGGTTCAAGACCAACTACGGCGTCTTCAATCTGACTAGGAGCGACGGCATTTTCCTGTGGGCGCGGGTGACGACGTTTGCGGACTGCGCGAAGATCAAGCCCCCGCCTGCAGAACGGCCATTGTGCATGAATGTGCCAGTGAGCCAGCGCGTCTACGCGCCTGATTATCTGTGGAACCCGTCCCCGATCCAGAACATCAAGGGTGGGGAGTTCGGCACGCGCGCCGACAAGCTTGGCACCGACTTCGCGCTGCGGGCGATCCGGGCGCAGCCGCTGGCCTACGCCAGCGCAGTCTGGAACTCGTTCGCGCAGACTTTCATGCTGCACGAAACGGCTACCTCCGGCCCCTTCCAGCACGCGGGCCCCGCTGAAAGCAGTCTGCTTCAGGGCGCCTATGCCTTCCCAGCGAAATCACCTCCGCCGCAGGTGCCTGCCGACGTTCCGTATTTCCGCGCTTACGACCCGGCGAGCCTGCACCTGCGCATTGTCCAGCCCTTTGCGAGCTGGACACGTGCCTACCAGCGGTACGTCGTCGTGGCCGGGCCACTGCTCGGCCTGATTGCGCTTGCGGGCCTGGCAGGGGCGCTCATTGCCTGGCGCCGCCTGGGCTGGCCAGTCCTGTTGCCCTGGCTCTCGGGCGTGGTCTTGCTGGCCACGCCGGCGCTCACGGCAGAATTCGATACACGATATGTAGTGTGCGCTGTCCCGCCGCTCTGCGTCGCGGCCGCCATGAGCGTGCCGCTACTCGCCGACCTGGCCAAGCGGCTCCGCGAAAAGCATGGCGGCGTCGCATCGGCTCGGCGGGGCACTGCCTGATCAGGCGCCACGCTCGCCGACCGCAACCGCCCCCCAGGGCACCAGCTGATCTCTGGGCGGACTGTGGGGCCCAGCGGCCCCGATCCGCCGGGGAGCGGCTTCGAGTAGCACCGGACGCCGCTTCCGGCGTATTCAGTACACTTCCAGCCGAAGTCCCCCGACAGAAGGCCATGGCGACGTGAGCTGGACTAGTGCCGTTCCCGATGTGGTTCTCTGCGTCGGCCTGTTCCTCGTGCCAGGCTTGCTGGCCACCTATCTGGGCGGCTTGCGGGGCCTAACCGCCTGGGCCAGCGCACCCCTGGTCACCGTCGCCGTCGTGGCGCTGGTCGCCGTCCTCGGGGGAGTCTTCAACTTCCGCTTCGGGATCTGGCCGGTGGCTGCCGGGATCGCCGTCATAGCAGGTCTGTCAGCCGGGTTTTCCCTGCTGCGCCGACGACATCGGGTCGAGGGGCCGCCGCCTGATCCGCGGGCGTATTCCCTTTCGGTCGGGATCGGGGCCGTCGCGGCAGCGGTCATCGGCAGCCTGACCTTCGTCACGGGCGTCAAACGCCCCGACGCGATCAGCCAGACCTGGGACGCCGTCTTCCACTACAACGCGATCCGTTACATCGAGCAGACGGGGAAAGCATCGCCGCTGACCATCGGGACGCTCGGCCAGCCGGGCGGTCGCGGGCCCTTCTACCCAGACGCCTGGCACGCGATGGCAACGCTACTCGCCGAGTTGACTCACGCGCCGGTGACAGTGGCGGCCTCTGTCACCTGCCTGGTGGTCGCGGTCGTGGTATGGCCCCTTAGCTGCATGCTGCTGGCGCGTCACCTGTTCGGTTCGGACGGTGGTCGCGCGACCGCCGCCGTGCTGATCAGTGGCATGTTCAGCAGCCTCTTTGGCCCATTTCCGTGGATGATGACTGGCTGGGGCGTCCTGTGGCCCAACGCGCTGGGCATGGCGATGGCGCCAGCGGGGGTGGCGCTCGGCCTGTCGATCATGGGGATCTCCGCCGGCGACTCCTTCGGAACGCTACGGTGGCCTTTGGCGGTAATGGGTGCGTGGGCGATCGGAGTCGCGCACCCGAACTCCGCGCTCAGCGTTGTCGTTGTTTGCGTATTCCCGCTGCTCATGGTCGTCGGTCCGTATCTTGCTAGCCACTACCGTCGCCACACCCTGGGTACCACCCTAGTTCTGCTAGGAATCGCGCCCTTGGCCGCAATCGGCATCGACTTCGTGTATCGGCTGCCGCAGGTACGGGCCGTGGAGGCGCAATTCTGGCCGCCCTTCCAGACGCCCGGACAAGCGGTCGTGAGTGCACTCAGTGGCTCAACCAACGGGCAGGCGGCAGAGTGGGTGCTCGCTGTATTCGTTCTGATCGGCATGATCGCCTGCTTCGTCTGGCGGCAACGGCGCTGGCTTGTCATCGCCGAACTTGTGATCGTCGCCCTCTACGTCGGGTCCGCTGCTATTGGCTCGCACCTGGTTCGACTCGTCACCGGCCTGTGGTACGACGATTCACACCGCCTTGCTGCGATCTTGCCAGTGGTGGGGATCCCGCTTGCCACGGTGGGCGTGCTGGCAGTCGCGGAGGCGCTGCAGCAGGTGATGGGTCGAATAAGGGCCGCGGCTGCCATCGCCGCACGGCCCGCCGTTGCCTTGGCCGTTCTCTTCGCGGTCGGGACAGCGGTCGCCGTAGCAACGGCTATCCAGAGCGTTCCCCACAACGCGCAGGTTGTCGGCAAGGAGTTCTCCACCTCCGGTGACCAGGCGTTCACCAGCCCTCAGAAGATTCAGTTCCTGAGGACGGTCGCGCGCCTTGTGCCGGGTTCTGCACTGGTTGCCGACAATCCGATTGAGGGTACGGCTTATTTGTGGGCTCTCACCGGGACTCGCGTTCTGTTTCCCCAGGTGGGACCGAGGTCTTCTGGTCACGACATGGCCTACCTAGCTGGCAATCTCGTGAAGATCGGCCAGGACCCCCGGGTGTGTGCCCTGGTCCGCCAGCACGGCGTCGGCTACATGGTCGTCGCGCCTGACCGGTATCCGAACCTCGGGCCGCGGGCCTTTTATGCTGGTATCGCCAATCCCGGCCATAAGGCCGGCTTCCGGTTGTTGGCGGCCGACGGCCCGATCAGGCTGTACAAGATAACCGTCTGCCAGTCACCGAGCGCCACTCGGCAAGTTGAGGCTGTCAGCCACGGCCGCTAGCCTCCGCTGAGGTCCAGGACCGTAACGGCTCGCGCTACCGCACGCGGTGCCTGCGGCATAGCCCGGAAGCAGGACCGTGCAGCCTGAGCGGGAGGCCCGGCTACCGTAGCCTCTCGATGTGGCGAACTTCAGCATCCCCGGCGTCCCGTTCCTGCTTTCGCCGTCACCTGGCGGAGCCTGGGAGTTCGACGAGCAGACCAGCGCCGTGGTAGCGACGGCACAGCCCTGTTCCGACATCTTCATCGACCCGGGCAGCTCTGCGCAGCTCGATGCGCAGTCGATGCTCAACGCTGCGACCTTGCTCGGCGCTCCCCCCGCAAGCGACTTCCAACTCAGCGCTCGGGTGACCGTCGGCTTCGAGGCGACCTACGACGCTGGGGTGCTGCTGCTGTGGATCGACGAGCGGCACTGGGGAAAGCTCTGCTTTGAGTTCTCTCCGGCGCGGGAACCCATGGTTGTTTCCGTGGTCACCCGCGGTGTCTCCGACGATGCCAACGCGTTCGTGGTTCCCGGGCCATCGGTGTGGCTTCGCCTGTCGCGCATTGATCAGGCGTATGCATACCACGCCTCCACGGACGGGAAGCACTGGCGAATGATTCGCTACTTCCTTGTCAGCGAGTCGCTAGACAGCGTCAAGGTTGGCTTCGAGGCCCAATCGCCGACAGGTGACGGGTGCACGGTGACCTTCGACGACATCCGCTTCGTGGCTGACCGCCTAGCCGACCTTCGCGACGGTTCGTGATCGGCGGTCACGGACGACCGGCTTCCCCGGCCCTGTGGGTCAGAAAGTAGGCGTCGGGGCAATGGCTAGGTGTCGGCCGTCAATGACGGCGTAGATCCTGGCACCGTGGCCGCGTAGCCGGTGGCGGACTCGAAGGCGCGGGCTAGGGCGAGCAGCTCCCAGTCGCTCCGGCGCCTGCCGACCAGTTGCAGACCTACCGGCAGGCCGGCTGCGGTGAAGCCGGCCGGCACGCTGATGGCCGGCAGGCCCGTGGCGGAGATCAGGTAGCAAGACGCCATCCAGTCCAGGTAGGTCTGCAGCGATCGGCCGTTGATCTCATGCACCCAGTCGAGCGTCACGTCGAACGGTGTCACCTGGCTGACCGGGCAGGCGAGCACGTCAAAGGCGGTGAAGAATGCGCTGATCCGGCCTGCTAGCTCGGCGCGGAGCACGGTGGCCCGGCTGAGATCGGCTGTAGTGAGCTCGAGGCCCCGCTGGATGTTCCAGGTCACGTTGGGGCCGACCAGGTTGGGATGTCTGGCGAGCAGGTCGGCTCGGAACGTGGCGAAGCCGAAGGCACGGAAGGTACGGAAGACCTCATCCGCATCCGACAGGTCGGGCTCTGCTTCGGTGACCTCGGCGCCAAGTCCGGCCAGAACCTGCTTAGCGGGGGCTAGCACCTCCAGCACGTCCGGCTCGACCGGCAGGCCGAGATCGGGGCTCCAGGCGACCTTGATCCCAGTCACGTCCCGGTCGAGTAGCGCGCGAATCTCAGCGGGGTCGCTGAGAGCCGGCGGCGGCTGCTCGAGTGCCAGCGGGACCCGAGGGTCCGGGCCGGCCAGGACGGCGAGCAGCAGCGCGACGTCGGCGACAGTGCGGCCCATCGGACCCGTAACGCCGAACATGTCGCCGACATCCGCGCACGGCCAGCTGGGGACCCGGCCCGGGCTGGGCCGTAGCCCGACGACATTGGAGAAGCTGGCCGGGTTGCGGAGCGATCCGCCCAGGTCACTGCCGTCGGCGAGAGTGATCAGCCGGGCGGCCAGCGCTGCAGCAGCGCCACCGCTGCTGCCGCCGGGACTCCGGTCGAGGTGGTAGGGGTTGCGGGTGGCGCCGAAAACCGCGTTGGTGGTATGCGAGCCCGCGCCGAACTCGGGCACGTTGGTCTTCCCCAGGCTGATCGCGCCCGCTTGTGCCATCCGCTGCACGACCAGTGCGTCGCGCTGCGGCACGTTCGTGGCGAACAGCGGCGACCCGTAGGTAGTCCGGACCCCCGCAGTGTCAGCGAGGTCCTTGTGCGCCACCGGCAGACCATGCAGCAGGCCAAGCGTGCTGCCACCGGCAATCGCGTCGTCGGCGGCCGAGGCCCGAGCCAGGGCTGCGTCGAATGTCCTGGTGACGATCGCGTTGATGACCGGGTCGAACGCCTCAATCCGATCGATGTGCGCCGACACAACCTCCCGTGCCGACACCTCGCGGCGCCGCAGCAACCCGGCGATAGCAACAGCATCCTGCATGCAAAGGTCACTCACGCCGCCACCGTAGACCAAGGCCGAAGCGCATCCTGGCCGGCTGGTTATCAGGAGCTAGTTCCGCCAGAGGCACTTACTACGACTGAACGTGCTCGCTTATGCCGCGTGCGATTGCGGAGGTAGCGGATCGGGCCGTACCGCGGGCGGGGATGGGTGCAGGCCGAGGAGCGCGGACAACGGGAGGGCGAGGGCGGCGCCGAGCAGGCCCGCGGTCAGGCCGATGCCGGCGAGTTCGCCGAGCACGGCGGCCTCGGCGGACTGCCGTGCCAGCGGCCGGACCCGAAGGCCGGCCCTAGCACCTTACCTAGTAACAATGCAAGAGAGCATGGCAGTTAGCTAGTAACAATGCAAGACAACTAACCGAATAAGACTCACGAGCCCGGGAATCCGCAGTTCACCTCGCCATGTGCGCCCGGCTTGCTTGCGGGGCGGGGCGAGGGAGTGGCGCGGGAGCAGGCTCCCGGAGACCGAAATGACTGATGATCAGATAGAGACCGTGCCCAGCCCTAGCTCGTGGAGCGCCGCCGCTACCTCGGCGTCGCCGCCGTCGGCGCGCTGGCGCATGGCCTCATGCAAACTGACCAGCGCGGTCAGGTACTGAGCATGGGTGAACCCCCGCGCCCCAGCCGCGCCGCGAAACCGGTGCGCGACTGCGGCCGGGACCCGCCGCAGCATGATGTCCTCGTGCTCCCGGCCCCCGCCGCCCTCGCTCTCGGTGGCCCAGAACATGACGTCCCTTCCCGGCGGGAAGCCAGGCACCGGAGGAATCGGTATGTGGAACGTCTCGGACTCGCGTTCGCCCTCGGTTTCGTTACCAGGCATTGCTAACCCTCGCTCTGAAGCGTTGTGTCACCTGATAGCGTACGCTGCTTACGCTGTCAGGCGTTAGAGTCCGGCAAGGAGTGGCTGTAGGTTCTTGGCTCCGGCACTCGCGATACTGGGGCCATGATCCGGGCTGTAGTGTTCGACCTCGATGGAGTGCTGCTCGACTCCGAGCGGTTGTGGGACCAGGCCCGGCGGGAGGTCGCTGCCAGCCACCATGGCCGCTGGCGTGACGAAGCGACGGCAGCCATGCAGGGCATGAGCTCCGCCGAATGGTCCAGGTACATGCGGGATGCCCTCGCTGTGGACCTCACACCGGAGCGGATCAGCGACCTGGTTGTCGCGAACCTCCTCGAGCGCTACCGGCGCGGCTTGCCTCTTATCTGGGGGGCGGTGGAGGCGGTGCGGCGGCTCGCTGCGCGATGGCCGCTGGCGCTGGCATCGTCGGCGAACCGGGTGGTCATCGACACAGTGCTCGCCGTCGCCGGGCTGAGTGAGCAGTTCCGGGCCAGCGTGTCCGCTGAGGAGGTGCCGCGGGGCAAGCCGAAGCCGGACGTGTACCTGGAAGCCGCGCGTCGGCTCGGCCAGCCGCCCGCTGCTTGCGCCGCGGTCGAGGATTCCGCGGCCGGGATCCGGTCCGCCATTGCCGCCGGGATGCAGGTGGTGGCTGTCCCCAACCGGGACTACCCGCCGCCTGGAGACATTCTCGCCAGTGCCCAGCTCGTCATCGATAGCTTGCCGGAGCTAACCGTGGACCTGCTCGGTCAGCTGGGCGATGGCGAGCCCGCTATCTGAGCTACGCCGCGGTACCGATCCCAGGCGATGGCCTCGCCCCGCCGAGCTCTGACGTCGCCGGCCTGGAGGCGGCCTGGAGGCGGTTTGGCAGGCGGCGGACCTCAGGACGTCGGCGAGCGTTGGCCGTCGGGCCCCCGGAGGTCCACCGGGTCTGTTCCCGCCCGGCGCGCTAGTGGCCGCCCGGGC
>Ga0126381_100003241_pt1 | contig 17717 bp, 20 predicted proteins | sample PanSoiMetPlot_28_FD_96465 | JGI IMG/M metagenome (GOLD analysis project Ga0126381, IMG submission 96465) | Tropical forest soil microbial communities from Panama - MetaG Plot_28 | ecosystem: Environmental > Terrestrial > Soil > Tropical forest > Bulk soil | place: Panama | collected 2016-02-17 | reverse complement strand
TTGATCGATAAGAAAGAGAAAAAGCTGGCGATCAACTGGGATGACGAATTGGTCAAGGCGACGTTGCTCACGCGCGATGGAGCAATCGTGCATCCGAATTTCCAACCGAAGTCAGCGGCCTGACGGAGGACCTAATGGACCACATCGCAGCAGCAGTTGATCCGTTCGTGTTTCGGCTCTCGATTTTCGTCCTGGCAGTGTTCGTCGGTTATTACGTGGTGTGGTCGGTGACGCCGGCGCTGCACACGCCGCTGATGTCGGTGACCAACGCGATCTCCTCCGTCATCGTCGTCGGTGCGCTGTTGGCGGTCGGGGTTGCGTTGGTCGTTAACGACAACGGTCCGTTCTGGGCTCGTGTCCTCGGTTTTGTGGCGCTCGTCTTTGCGTCCGTGAATATCTTCGGCGGCTTCCTGGTCACCCAGCGAATGCTGGCGATGTACCAGAAGAAAAAGAAATGAGCGCGGAATGAGCCCAAATCTCGTCGCGCTGCTCTACCTGATCGCCGGCGTCCTTTTCATTCTGGCACTTCGCGGCTTATCGAGTCCGGATTCCAGCCGGCGGGGCAATCTGTTCGGCATGGTTGGCATGACGATCGCGGTGCTGACCACCCTTGGTTCGCATCCACCGGCCGATCCTCTCGCCTGGGGCCTGGTGATTGGTGGAATCGCTGTCGGCGGCAGTGTCGGCGCGCTCGTTGCCCGCCGCGTGCCGATGACCTCGATGCCCGAACTGGTCGCGGCGTTCCATTCGCTGGTTGGCATGGCGGCGGTGCTGGTCGCGGCTGGTGCTTTCTATGCGCCGGCGGCCTTCGACATCGGCACCGAAGGACACATTCACGCGCAAAGCCTGATCGAAATGTCGCTCGGCGTCGCCATTGGCGCCATCACTTTCACCGGCTCAGTGATTGCGTTCCTGAAACTTTCCGGCCGCATGAGCGGTAAACCAATCACCCTACCGGGACGGCACATTATCAATCTGGCACTTGCCGTCGCGTTGCTCTCATTCATCTACGGTTTTTTTGTTTCACAAAGTGCGATGGATTTTTGGATTATCGTCGCGCTATCGCTTGCGCTTGGCATCTTGATCATCATTCCGATCGGCGGTGCTGACATGCCGGTCGTGATTTCGATGCTTAATTCCTATTCGGGATGGGCGGCCGCGGGCATTGGATTCACGCTGGGAAATTCTGCGCTGATCATTACTGGCGCGCTGGTTGGTTCGTCGGGTGCAATCCTGTCCTACATCATGTGCAAAGGGATGAATCGCTCATTCATCTCGGTGATTCTTGGTGGCTTTGGTGGCGAAACTGCGGGACCGGGCGCGGGCGCCGAGCAACGGCCTGTCAAGCTCGGTTCGGCCGAAGACGCTGCCTATATCCTGAAAAATTCTTCCAAGGTTATCATTGTTCCAGGATACGGCATGGCGGTGGCGCAGGCACAACACGCGTTGCGTGAAATGGCCGACAAACTGAAAAAGGAAGGCGTTGAAGTGAAATATGCCATCCATCCGGTGGCAGGCCGCATGCCGGGCCACATGAATGTGCTCCTGGCCGAGGCCAATGTACCCTACGATGAAGTCTTCGAGCTTGAGGATATCAATTCAGAATTTGCTCAGGCCGATGTCGCCTTCGTCATTGGCGCCAATGACGTCACCAATCCCGCGGCTGAAGAAGACAAAACATCGCCGATTTACGGCATGCCGGTGCTGCAGGTGTGGAAAGCCGGCACCGTCATGTTCATCAAGCGATCGCTGGCGTCCGGCTATGCTGGAATCGATAATCCACTGTTCTATCGCGATAACACGATGATGCTTCTCGGCGATGCCAAGAAAATGACCGAGAGTATCGTGAAGGCGATGTGAGCCGAGTTCGCTGCGCTATTTTCTCGCCCAAGGAAACAGGACCACCGGGAAATCGGCCGCGTAGCGACCTTCTTTCTCGTGCGGCGGTACGGTTGGCGGCGGACTTCCTTGTGGTTCGACGACCTTGCGATAAAGGTGCCACGTCGCGTGACCGAGCACGGGCATAATCACCGTCAGGCCGAACAAGAACGGGATCGAGCCGACAACCAGCAGGGCTCCGACAATTAGCCCCCACACAGCCATCGTCCAGGGATTGCGAGCGACGGAGCGAATTGAGGTGAGCAGAGCACCGGCCGCGCCGACATCACGATCAAGCAACAAGGGGAATGAAACGACGCTGATCGTAAGAACCAGTATAGCGAAGAGCAGACCTACTCCGTTTCCGACGATGATGAGTGTCCAGCCGGCCCGCGTGGTGAGGACATCATGGAGAAAATCTTCGATCGAGGTCGGCGGAGCGTAACCGAAATTTGCAACATAGATCGCGTTTGCGACCGCCAGCCACACAGCGAAAATAACAAGTAGCAAAAGCCCCAGCGCCGCGATGGCACCGATCGACGACGACTCAAACACATCGAAAGCATGCGCCGCCGATGTATCGAGTCCGGCTTCCCTGCGCCGGCTCAGTTCGTATAGGCCCAGCGCTGCAACCGGTCCGACAAGAGCAAACCCGCTCACCAGCGGATAGAGCAGCGGCAGCACCGAATAGCCCAGGATGAACCGCGCCAGCACAACGCCGACAATCGGATAGATGATACAGAGGAACATCGCGTGCGTCGGCATGGCATAAAAATCATCCATGCCCTTGGCCAAGGCATCGCGCAGGTCGGCCACGCTGATCTTTCGGATCGCGGGTTGTGTTGGACGTGTCCCGGCGCCAACCAGGATGTTTGAATATGCCATGACGCTACCTCCCAAGGCTCATAGCCCGGATGGCGTGGCGCCCGGAACGATCGGAACCTTTTCGCCGGCCCTCGATCGCGTCACGTCTCGAGCCATACGAAACTATAGCGCACCGACCCGCTGCCGTTGATCACAAATCCGCGCACTTGCTTCAATTCTGACGCACGTTTTCTTCGCATCAGACTGGCTCCGCCGGCAGCGGCAGCGCGCAATGAATGCGGATGCCCTGCGGCGTATAGTCAATCTGGGTCTTGGCCTGAATTTGGCCTGGCAACACGAACGCCAAAAGCCGCGAACCGAAACCTTGCCGCTGTGGTTGGGGGACTGGCGGTCCGCCGCTTTCAATCCAATCGAAGGCAAGAGTGCGACGGGTCGCGTCGATCGTTACGCTCCAGGTCACCTCAACCTTGCCGCCAAAAACAGACAGCGCACCGAATTTGGCGGCATTGGTCGTAAGCTCGTGGATCGCCATCCCGAGTGACACGGCAACTTGCGCGCTCAAGGGAACAGCCGGTCCAGCGAGCACAACGCGTTCGTTGCTTCCGTCATCGAAGGCATCAAGCTCGCTTCGAAGTATATGATCAAAATTGACGGCGCGAGGATCGTCGGCGAGGAGAAGATGTGTCTTCGAAAGTGATTGTATGCGGCCAAAGAGTGCGGTCTTGAAATCCTCGATATTGTCCACCGCTCGTGCGGTCGAGCCCATGATCGCTTGCACGGTCGCGAGTGTATTCTTGACCCGATGATGCAGCTCTCGGATCAGCAGCGCCTGGCGCTCCTCCGCATGTTTGCGGTCGGTGATGTCGATCAGCATGTTGACCGCGCCGACGAGTTTGCCCATCTCATCGTGGATTGGGGTCGGGTAAGGGATGAACGGCACGCGCGTTCCGTCCGGCCGCTCGGCAGCCGCTTCCATTCCGCGTACGGCACGATCTTCCTTGAGCGCCAGCGCCATCGGGCACTGGTCGTGTGGCAGCGGGGTTCCGTCCGGCCAGAACAGCTTCCAGGACCCGCACCATTCGCTCGTTCCCAGTTGGGGCCTATAGCCCCACAGAACTCTCGCCGCGTCGTTGTAGTAAGTGATCCGTCCGGCCGCGTCGGTGGTGTAAACCGCCGCCGGGAGCGCATCGAGCAGTTCGTGGAACCGTCGCTCGTGGTCCGGTCTTGCGGCCTGAACGCGGGTCGAATCTAGCGATACAACGTTTGCCCCGGGCGCCGCCTTTTCGTCTGCGGTGACCGCCCAGTCAAATTTGCTTCCGTGTGAACTGGATTCGCTCATTTCTCAGCCCCCGCAACGCAACGCCGGGTCCGATTGCTTCGCACGGGCAAACTGACAACCCGCGACTGCAACTCATGTTTGGGCAAAAGGTTGCGTAGTTCCGGGCAATATTTCAGCCGCAAGATGGCATTACGCTTAACAAAATCTGTAGCCACGTAGGGCCGCTCCCAATGAGCGGCGTTAGAGGCTTCGTATCATCACGTATGCGTCGACCATGCCGAGTCGGGGGTGTTGGAAGACCGCCGGCAGCTGTCCAACGATGGTAAATCCGAGGCTCTGCCACAATCGTACGGCACGCTCGTTTGAGGCGATCACGAAGTTGAACTGCATCGCGGTGAAATTTCGTTGGCGCGCTTGGTCCAGCGAATGCATGCACATGGCGCGCGCCACGCCTCGGCCGAAGGCGCTTTCGGCGACAACGTAACCGCAATTGGCAACATGGGCACCGCCGCCCCGATTGTTCGCACGCAAATAGTAGGTCCCGACGATCGCACCTGAATGCTCGGCCACAAACACGTCGTGAGCAGACGCGCGCCAGTAGGCGAGTGCGTCAGTTCGCGAAATATCGCGCGGAATTGGGTAGGTCTCGCCGATGCGGAAAGTTGGCTCCAAAAGAGTCCAGATGGCGTCGTCGTCGGCGGCCGTGGCCGCACGGATATTCACTATTCGGCCGCCTCTTGCGTGGGCCCTTGCGCTAATTTCGGATTTAGCTGGCAGGCCTCTTCCCAACTCAGAACGTTCAGCGATTTCACGAACTTGCCGACGCCGTCGGTCTGCGCACACAACAAACCAAGTTCGATGATCTCCTCGTCGTTGAAATGTTTCGACAGGTCCCGATACACATCGTCCTTGTCGATGGCGTGTTCGCCTTGCTTGAACAGGTCCGCATAACGCAGCGCCGCCTTCTCCCGCGGCGTGAAGTGCTTGCTGTTCTCATAGTCGAACAGGTCACTGACCATGTCTTCGGTCAAGCCTTCGTTTCTTGCCACGTTGGAGCGCACGGTTGAGCAATAGCCGCACTGGTGTGCGACCGAAATCTTGATGCGGCACATTTCCTTGAGCTTGTGCGGTAGCACGCCCTGGTACAAAACCTTGTTCCAGTATTCGACCCAACCGGTGCCGACCTGGCTGCGCGTCATAATGCTCACGACGCGCGGATCGGGCGCGCCGGTTCGCTTGGCTGATTCAATGAGTTCTCGCGCGTGGGGTGTCTGTTCGCTCTCTTCGATATAGCGTAAGCGTGGCATGCTGGGCCTCCCTGGCATCCCCGCAACGCTAGGAGGAACGGCCGTCCGCAGCAACCCGAACGCGGAATTCCCATGTTATGAGAAATTATGACAACGCTGAAAATTATGACAACGCTGAAATGGCTGCTCATCGCTGGCGTGCTTGGCTACAGCGGATTGCTGATGCTGATGTATGTCTTCCAGCGTTCGTTGATGTATTTTCCCGATTCTGTCCGTACCCCGCCGGGCGCGGTCGGTCTGCCGCAGGCCCAGGAAGTGTTCCTCACCACTGCCGATGGTGAGAAGCTAATCGCCTGGCACGTGCCTCCGCAGGGTTCAAAGCCGATCGTTGTCTATTTTCAGGGCAATGCGGGCGCGCTCAACCTACGTGCCGGCCGGTTCAAATGGTTGATTGCTGATGGCACGGGTCTCCTCGCGCCGTCCTATCGGGGCTATGGCGGCTCGACCGGCAAGCCAAACGAAGCCGGGCTGATCCGCGACGCCGAGGCTGCTTACGAGTTCGCGGTCGCCAGGTATCCGGCGAAACGCATTGTGCTCTGGGGCGAGTCCCTCGGCACCGGCGTCGCCGTTGCGCTCGCGGCCGGTCGAAAAATCGGCGGGATCATTCTTGGTGCGCCGTTCACCTCCACATCAGACGTTGGGGCAGCCGCCTATCCGTTCGTACCGGTCCGTTGGTTCATGAAGGACCGCTTTCATTCAGACGAACGCATTGCTCGCGTAAAAGCGCCTCTCTTGGTGCTGCACGGCGAGCTTGATCGAATAGTGCCGATAACCCAGGGCGAAAAGCTTTTTTCGCTGGCCCAGGATCCCAAACGCATGGTTCGGTTCCCTCTTGGCGGACATGACGATCTCGACGACCACGGCGCGGCCGCGGCAGTGGAGAAATTTCTTACAAGTCTTTGACCCGGAGATTTATGCGGCGCGTGCGAGTTTCCGCTTAGGATTGCTGGCGCAGACAAAGTATTGGCCACCCATCGGCAACCAACGGATATATTTTTCGAACGGACGGAGCGCTGCGAGCTGCTGGGGGAAAAAGAGGCAATAGCTCGACTGGTCGATGGTGAGATGTTCGTTGCGCATGCGAGCGATGGTTTCACGCATGCTCAACAGCACGGCGTCGGCATCGAACGGGCAGTTTTTAACGAGATGGCGTGTCACGGGGTTGATCGGATTGTGTTCGAATATGATGAAATGCCCGCCTTCCTTGAGACGGCTGTAGCAATACCGGATTGCCATCTGCCGACCTTGCGGCGGGATATGGTGAAACACGCAGGACGCAATCACGAGGTCAAATTTTGGCTCGGGACTGAGCTCTTCCATCAACACGAAGCGGCAGCGGGGATTCTCCCGGCGTGCAATCGCGAGGCTTTCGGCAGAAGGATCACACCCGACAAGGCTGGCCGCCGGAAAGACCTCCTGCAGATGCGGCATGCTGCGGCCGATGCCGCAACCGAAATCGAGGACGGCACCCGCCTGGCCGACCAGCTGCCGCGCAAGCTCGATCTTGTATCGGGCGAAATAGCTGCTGTCGCCATCGAAAAAATTTGTCTGCGCGGCAAGGATCGCCTCGTATTGTCCGGCGTATTGGTCAAAATCGACGCGCGACACGAAACCGCCTCCTGCATAGGCAGATGACGGATACGCGAACAAAAATAATAAACTGTTGCCCCCATAGGGCCGCCGGCTGGCTGCTCCAGCACCGTTTTTCGCAGCTTTGGGGGTGGGGAAAAACAATAGCGCGGGCGACTTGGGGCCCGCGCCACCGCTCCGAATCCTAATAAAAGCAGCCTAGCCCATGCGGGGGGCGCGATGGCCGGCGCCGTGGCCGTGCCCATGACCGCCGCCAGGGCCGGCACCTGGGGCCGGGCGAGGCTTGGCCGGAAGCAGGCCTTCGCGCTGCATCTTCTTGCGCGCGAGCTTGCGGGCCCGGCGGATCGCTTCCGCCTTTTCCCGCGCCTTCTTTTCCGATGGCTTTTCGTAATGACCGCGAAGCTTCATTTCGCGGAAAATGCCCTCGCGCTGCATCTTCTTCTTCAGCGCCTTCAGGGCCTGGTCGACGTTGTTGTCGCGAACGAGTACTTGCACGCTTGCTCCTTCGTTGTTGGTCCGACGGGTTAAAGCAAATGCCCGAAAAACGGGGCTTTGAGTCGGGCGGCTCTAGCAGAAAAGCGGTTAAGAGTCCATTCGAGCGGCATCGCTGCCGCTTGGTCTTCGGTGATTATGTCATATGGGAAGAGGGGTTAGCCGTCGCCAGCTTTCAACTTGGCCAAACCCGGGTGACGTGCCCCATCTTGCGTCGCGGACGTGCTTCGCCCTTGCCGTAAACGTGCACCGAGGTTCCGGGAACGGTCAGCCAGTTCGCCGCGTCGTTCACTTCGTCCCCGATTAAGTTGACCATTTCTACGCGGCGGCCGAGCCGCAGTGGTTTGGCAAGTGGCCACCCCGCGATCGCCCGGATGTGCTGCTCGAATTGCGACACTGTCGCGCCGTCAATGGTCCAATGACCCGAGTTGTGGACGCGCGGGGCGATCTCGTTGACCAGCACCGTTGAGCGCCGTCCCTTGCGGACGACAAACATCTCAACCGCCAATACCCCTACATAGTCAAAAGCCTTCGCGATGCGGGTTGCGATCTGCCGCGCCTCGCGCGCCAGCGCCGGGGCAACTTTCGCCGGCACGCGCGAGACTTTCAGGATATGATCGCGATGCTCATTTTCCGTTACCTCGAAACACTCCACGCCGCCGTCGTGCGCACGGGCGACGACCACCGATACCTCTCGCTCGAATTTGATGAAACCCTCCAGGATACAAGGCGCATTGCGCACCGACCGCCAGGCTGTGATGGCATCGCCGCCTTTCGCGATCTTGGCTTGCCCCTTGCCGTCGTAGCCGAGCTGGCGAGTCTTGAGTACCGCCGGCAGGCCGATAGCTTTCACGCCCTCAGCCAATTGCGTTGCGCTATGGATGGGAGCGTAAGGTGCGGTGGCAATCTTCAGCGCGCTAATGAAATTCTTTTCGACCAGCCGATCCTGGGTGGTTTCCAGCACTTGCGGATCGGGCAGGACCGGTCTTCGGCGGGCGAGGAAAGCGGCAGTTTTGGCCGGAACGTTCTCGAACTCATAGGTGATGACATCGACGGTTCCGGCAAAACGACCAAGCGCATCTTCGTCGTCATACGCAGCGTAGGTCCCGGCGTGCACGACGTCGAACGCGCATGAGTCCTTTTCTGGCGAATAGACGTGACAACGCAACCCAAGGCGCGCGGCCGCGAGCGCAAGCATGCGGGCGAGCTGACCCCCGCCGAGAATGCCGATGGTAGCCCCCGCTTTCAGCAAGCAGTACTCCACTCATTTCCGCGTAAGCGAGAAGTCGGGGTCGAAATCGCCGAATTGGAAATTTTTTGTATTGGTTCCCCGCTTTCACGGGGCCAAACGGAATGGTGAGCTTTGGTCATGCTAATCTTTAGGCCGTTTGGCCACGGACTTCGTTTGGCGCGCGCGCCAGGCATCCAACCGTTTCGCGATTTTTGCATCTGAAAGTGCAAGTACGGCGGCCGCCAAAAGCGCGGCGTTGGTTGCGCCCGGCTTGCCAATGGCCAGTGTCCCAACGGGGATTCCAGCTGGCATCTGCATGATCGACAGCAGCGAATCCTTGCCATCCAGAGCGTGCGTGTTCATTGGAACGCCGAATACAGGTAGCGGCGACATTGATGCGGCCATGCCGGGCAGGTGGGCGGCGCCCCCAGCCCCCGCGATGATTACTTTGAAACCGTTCTCGCGCGCACTGCCGGCGAAATCATAGAGGCGCTTGGGGGTGCGGTGAGCGGACACGATGCGTGCTTCGTAGCCAATCCCGAGCGCGTCAAGTGTCTTGGCGGCGTGTTTCATCGTGGCCCAGTCGGACTGGCTGCCCATGATGATCGCGACCAGTTTTGATGCCATTCTGCTCCCCGAATCCGCAAATATTCCTGCGGAAGGAAGCGGCGGATTATAGGTTGGGGCTCCCCGGTGGCAAGGCGAAAGGGGTATTCTCGCGCGCAAGGTTAAGATTCGCGAGGGCTTGGATATGGGTCTCCATCACGTTGAAGCACGGGCAGAAGCACGCATGCGCGATGATTCTCCACCCGAGGCTTCTCTAGTGGCCGAAGTCGAACGGCTCAGGCGCGAGATCGCGGTGGCGCGCGCGCGAATCGGCGAACTGGAGGCGCGTGCGGACATTGATCCGCTTTTGGATATTCTCAATCGTCGGGGCTTCGAACGTGAGCTCAAACGGGCGCTCGCTTATGTGAAGCGTTACGGCACGCAGGCCTCACTGATGTTTATTGATCTCGACGGTTTCAAAGCAGTGAATGACCGTCATGGTCACGGCACGGGTGATGCTCTCCTCAAAGCGCTGTCGCGCCAGCTCATTGCCCGGGTGCGTGCGTCCGACATCGTGGGTCGGCTCGGTGGTGATGAATTCGGCATTGTAGTTTGGCGAGTCGATGAGATGCAGGTTTCCGGCAAGGCACGCGAATTGGAAACCCTGATTGGGACAGTCAGCGTTATGCACGGCCAGGCGCAGGTCCAGGTCGGCGCGAGCATAGGGACCGCACCACTTCTTCCCGCCGCCACTGCAGCGGAGGTGATCGACGCTGCTGATAGGGCGATGTATGTGCGCAAGGAGGAGCGGCGACACCGGTTCCTGCCGCCACTGTCATCGCCGGTATAGGCGAACTTAGGCGATAATATCGGGGGTCAGCTGGTCTTCGATACGGCGGATCTTGTCGCGCAGCACGAGTTTACGTTTCTTTAGTCGCTGCACCTGAATGAGGTCGGAACCCGGAGAGGTAACCAGGGCCTCGATAGCTGCATCGAGGTCGCGGTGCTCCTGCAGCAGGCGCGCCAGCTGCTCCCGCAACGTGCGTTCTTCCTCGTCGGTCATTGCCACCGTTGGTTTGTGTACGCTTGGCCGAGCCGCTCCGGCAAAAGCGTCGTAATTATTACGTTTTCCACAGGAGCGTTCAAGCTTTCGGAAAATCGACCCCGATCAAAGGTTTGCGTGGATTTGCCGCAAGGCGAAGGGGGGTGTACGGTCGCACTTGTGGTGAGTCTGCGCTACACTTAAATCGTGAGAGCCACTGATTGAGGAGACATACCGCATGTCGATGCAATCGCACCTTGCGGAATTGGAGAGACGACATCAGGCCCTTGAAGACGAAATCACCGAATGCCTAACCCATCCAGCGGTTGATGATCTGAGAATCGTGGAACTCAAACGTCGCAAATTGCAGGTGAAGGACGAGATCGAACGGCTGCGTAATGGCGCCAGCGTGCACTGACCGGCTCGATCCCGGGCTTTGAATTTTTCGATCACGCCGAACTCGGGTTAAACCTGAGTTCGGCGTGAATTTTTTGATGCCAACGTTTGTAGGGCTCGTCCAGCCCTGCCCCCTGCAAGGACAGTTTTGCGTTATAGTTGCCCGCAATAAAATGCGGGGAGTGAACGCCATGTCTCGACTTTCTACTGCCGCCGCAGCGGCGCTCGTTACGATTGTTGCGATGAGCGCTGCGGCTGCCAGCGACTATCCGGCGCGGACCGTTACGCTGGTCGTGCCTTACCCGCCGGGTGGCGGCGTTGACGCGATGGCCCGTGTGGTCGCCGCAAAACTATCCGACGCCCTGCACGCGCAGTTCATTGTCGACAACCGAGCCGGCGCGGGCGGCACCATCGGCACGCGCGCGGTCGCGCAGGCTGCGCCGGATGGGTACACCTTATTGCTGGGGCACACCGGGACCATTTCCATCAATCCGAGCCTTTACGCACACGCCGGTTACGATCCGCGTAAGGATTTCGCGCCGATCGGGTTGGTCGCGTCGATGCCAGTCGCGCTTCTGGCAAATCCGTCGTTCCCGGCGAAATCGATCGCCGAATTCATCGCTATGGCCAAGAAGGAGCCCGGAAAGTTCAATCTCGGGACATCGGCGCTCGGAACCGGCGGCTACATGTGTGCTGAGCTGTTCAAATCCGAGGCGGACGTCAACGTCGCAATCATTCCCTACAAAGGTACGGCACCCGTGATGAACGACCTGCTTGGCGGGCACGTGCCGATCGCGTTTGGAGTTTTGCCGCCGGCACTGGGCAATATTGCTGCCGGGAAGCTGCGAGCCATCGCGGTTACCAGCAAGAAGCGGTTTTCGCTGCTGCCTGACGTGCCGACCTTCGATGAATCAGGGTTACCCGGCTTCGAAGCGGTGCTGCATTACGGCTTGCTGGCGCCGGTCGGCACGCCGAAGGAGATCGTCGACAAGCTCAACGAGGAAGTCCGCAAGCTCGTAGATACGCCCGAGGTTCAATCGCAAATTCACAATGAAGGCGGGGACCCGATGACGTCGACGCCTGCGGAATATGCCACCGACATTGACAAAGAGGAGACGAAGTGGGGCGGCCTGGTGCGCAAATTAGGACTCAAAGTTGAGTAGAAAGCGCACGTGGCCGTACGCTTGATAAAATCGGAAAATGCCGCGATTGCCGTTAAGGAATGCCTTGCAACAGAAGGTGCCGAGGCGGTTCCGGGCACGCCTGATGCAATGACGTGACAACTCATGAAAAGATGAGGGGCGGGCTAGTGCACAAGCTTGGGCTTGAGGTACAATAGCGCACTGCCGCCGTACCACCCCGTGAAAGAGACTGTCGAGGCCGCCATGCCATTCCGCCCAACATCTCGTGCCTTTGTTCCCGCCGCAGCTTTGCTCGTGGCACTCTTTGCCACGTCTGGCGCCAAGGCTTTCACGATTGAGGACCAAGGGGGTGCCCGCAGCGGGCAGGCCTTCACTGATCTGGACAAGCCGGCGGCACCGCCGGATCGTCTTGCGCCGGTCTCGCCTTTCAATAGCGACAATGGCCAGACCACGTATAAGCAGGGCAACACGACGCTTCAGTTCGGTCAGCAGCGTTCGTTCAGCGATCGCTTCAGTACCGAAAACATGTTTAATCCCTACACCCGCGAGGGACGTTAGGTCTCATCGCTTCCGACTGAAGAATGCCGCGAAGGCCGTTTGCGCTTCGGGAGAGGCGAGGCGGGTCTTGAAGGTTTCGACCTCCTCGTCGATACGCGCGACGATCTCCTCGACGGAGCCACGCATTAATCGGCGGGCTGAGGCCACGCTATCGGGTGGTAATGCCGCTATCTCGCGCGCGGCGGCGAGTGCGTGTGCGTCAAGGTCGGCGCCAGGCACGATTGCGGTGACAATTCCCGACGCTTTGGCTTCTTCGGCAGAGAGTGGTTTGCCCATGACGAGCAGCGAGAACGCGCGCGCGTGACCCATAAGCCTCGGGGCAATGAGGCTAGAACCAGCCTCGGGCAGCAAACCCAATGACACGAATGGGGTCAACAATACGGCTGTGTCACTTGCAATCACCTGATCGCAATGCAGCAGCATGGTTGTGCCGATGCCGACGGCCGCCCCACTCACCGACGCAACCACAGGCTTTTGACAACGGGCGAGCACGTGCAAAAACCGCACGATTGGTGCCCCGAGCGCACCGCTTCTCGCCATCTCAACAAAATCATTGAGATCATTGCCGGCGCAGAAAATCTCGGGTGAACCCGCGAGCAACAAACATCGTACATTCGGTTCTGAACCAGCCTCTTCAATCGCCGTTGCCATCGTCTCATACATGGCAAGCGTCAGCGCGTTTTTCTTCTCCGGCCGGTTCAATCGGATTCTGCGGACGGAACCTTCGTTACTGATGACAATGTCGGGCATTGTAGTTCCTAGTGTCGAACCTTCGAGTCAGAAATCGGGTGGTTCTCGACAGGCAGAAATCCCAAATCGTGCCCATGCAGCACGTGGAGGATAGCCATGGCGAGGAGCTATTATAGTACGATTTTTGACCAACCGGCCGACGAGGTCTGGAGCATCATCCGCGACTTCAACAACTATTCTGTTTGGGTCGATGGCGCGGGCGAGAGCCAGATCGAAGCCGGGAAGTCAGGCGATTCGGTGTCTGCGATCCGTAATGTTCTCTACAACGGCAAACAGATAAGGCAAAGGTTGCTGGCATTGTCGGATGTGGAGCGCTCGCAAACCTACGAATTCGTGGGCGAGGCGCCAATGCCGGCACGCCGGTATCGGGCGACGCTGCGGGTGACGCCTGTCGTCGATGGCAACCGCGCCTTCGTCGAGTGGTGGGCTACTTTCGATTGCGAACCCGAGCGCCGCAACGATCTGGTCGCATTTTTCCGCAACGGATTTGCTCAATGGCTGGGGTCGCTGCGGCGATACCTTAATCACCGCTCATCGAGCCGAGCCATCGGCTCGACCGCCGCCAGTACTGCTTAGAAATCTCACACCACCTTCGCCATATCGCGTAGCTTGAATTTCTGGATTTTGCCGGTGCTTGTTTTTGGGATTTCAGCAAAAACGATGTAACGCGGACATTTGAACGAAGCCAGATGCTTGCGGCACCACTGCATGAGCTCATCGCTATTTGCCTGTGCACCGGGCTTCAATTCGATGAAGGCACAGGGCGTTTCACCCCATTTGTCGTCTGGTTTGGCGACGACTGCAGCGGCGGCAACTGCAGGATGCTTGTAGAGCGCGTCTTCGACCTCGATCGAAGAAATATTCTCGCCGCCAGAAATGATTATGTCTTTTGAACGATCCTTGAGCTGGATGTAGCCGTCGGCGTGTATGACACCGAGATCGCCGGTGTGAAACCATCCGCCGGAAAAAACCTTTTCGGTCGAAGATTTGTTCTTGAGATAGCCCTTCATGACGACGTTACCGCGCATCATGACTTCGCCTAGCGTTTCGCCGTTGCGCGCAACTGGCGTCATCGCCTCCGGATCGAGCACGTCGAGCGCCTCCAGTGCACCATAGCGGACGCCCTGCCGGGCCTTTTTCACCGCCTGTTCATCCGCGGAGAGCGTGTTCCACTCGCCGTGCCAATCGTTGACGACAGCAGGCCCATAGCACTCGGTTAGTCCGTAAAGATGAGTGACGTTGAAGCCCGCTTCCTTCATCGCCGCAAGAACGGCCTCGGGCGGCGGGGCAGCCGCGGTAAAGAACTCCACGATGTTCGGCAATAGCTTCTTTTCATTTGCCGATGCATTGAGCAGCGTCGCCATCACGATTGGTGCGCCGCACAGATGCGTCACATTGTGTGTAGCGATCGCGTCATACATGGCAGGTGCGCGAACCGCGCGCAGGCATACATGCGTGCCGGCCACCACTGAAATAGACCACGGGAAGCACCAGCCGTTGCAGTGAAACATCGGCAGCGTCCACAGATAGACCGGATGTTTGTCCATCGAGCAAGTGACGACATTGCCGACAGCGAGCAAATACGCGCCACGATGGTGATAGACCACCCCCTTCGGATCGCCGGTCGTGCCAGACGTGTAGTTGAGCGCGATCGCGTCCCATTCGTCGTCAGGTATTTTCCAGTCGTAATTAGGGTCGCCCTGCGCGAGAAATTCTTCGTATTCGATTTTTCCGAGCCGCTCGCCCGCGCCGCTATATTCGGAATCGTCGTAGTCGATCACCAGTGGCTTCACCTTACAGAGCCCAAGCGCTTCCTTCATCACCCTGGAATATTCGCGATCGGTGATCACGACCTTTGCGTCGGCGTGGTCGAGCGAGAACGCGATAATCGCCGCGTCGAGCCGTGTGTTAAGCGTATTGAGGACGCCCTGGCACATCGGTACGCCATAGTGGCACTCCAGCATGGCCGGCGTGTTGGCGAGAAATACCGACACAGTATCGCCGCGCTTGATCCCGCGCTTCGAGAGTGCGGATGCCAAGCGCCGCGTGCGAGCGTAGAAGTCCGCATAGTTCCGGCGCATCGGCCCATGGATGATGGCGATGTGGTCCGGGAAGACGGAGGCAGCGCGCTCGAGAAATCCGAGCGGCGTCAGCGGCTGATAGTTGGCCGGATTGCGGTCGAGATCAATGTCGTACGGCGTTTTCGCCATGCCCTTTGTCCTCGGGCTTAGCGTAGCGAAGGCGGTGGCCCGTGATCAATCGCTGCCTTGTGTATACGGCCCCGGCGCGACACAATCGCGGTCAAGAGCAAGCAAAAGACAAGTAGTGGAGGGGCCCCATGGACGCCCGCACCAGCCGTTATCACGATGTCTATTCGCGCTGGCAGCGCGACCCGGATGGTTTCTGGGGTGAGGCGGCGAGGGACATCCACTGGTACGAGCAGCCCAAAAGGATCTTCGATGGGGACGCCGGCATTTATGGCCGCTGGTTCACCGGCGCCACCTGCAACACCTGCTATAACGCGCTCGACCGTCACGTGCTGGCCGGCCGCAACGATCAACCAGCACTGATCTATGATTCTCCCGTCACCAACACGGTGAAAACTTTCACCTACGGGCGCCTGCTGTCCGAAGTCCAATTGCTTGGCGCGATGCTGCGCGACTTCGGCGTTACGAAAGGCGATCGCGTCATCATCTACATGCCGATGGTACCGGAGGCGGTATTTGCGATGCTGGCCTGCGCGCGGATCGGTGCCGTTCATTCTGTCGTGTTCGGCGGCTTCGCGGCGAAGGAGCTCGCAACCCGCATTGACGACTGCCGGCCGAAGGTGATTCTTTCGGCCAGCTGCGGCATCGAAGGTGCGCGTGTCGTGCCCTATAAGCCGCTGCTTGACGACGCGATTGATCTGGCCAAGCACCGGCCGCAGGCTTGCATGATCCTCCAGCGCCCCCAATGCGATGCGAGACTCACGGAGGGGCGCGATCACGACTGGCGAACGACGTGGGAGCACGCGGTCAACTACGCCAAAACCAGCGAATGCGTGGCCGTTGCAGCAACCGATCCCCTCTACATTCTCTACACGTCGGGCACGACGGGAATCCCGAAAGGCGTGGTGCGCGACAATGGCGGTCACATGGTCGCGCTGAAATGGTCGATGCAGAATCTCTACGGCGTTTCGCCCGGCGAGGTGTGGTGGTCCGGCTCCGACGTCGGCTGGGTTGTCGGACACAGCTACATCGTTTATGCGCCGCTCTTCCATGGCTGCACGTCAATTCTCTACGAAGGCAAGCCGGTCGGCACGCCCGATGCCGGCGCATTCTGGCGTGTCATTTCCCAGCACGGCGTGGTGTCCCTGTTCACCGCGCCGACCGCGTTCCGCGCCATCAAGAAAGAGGACCCCAAAGGCGAGCAAATATCAAAGTATGACCTTTCCAAATTCCGCACCCTATTCCTTGCTGGCGAGCGTGCCGACCCGCCAACAATCCAGTGGGCAGAAGAAGTACTCAAAGTGCCGGTGATCGATCACTGGTGGCAGACCGAGACCGGATGGTGCATCGCCGGGAATCCGGTCGGCCTCGGAGCGCTGCCGGTACGCTACGGCTCAGCATGCGTGCCGATGCCGGGCTACGCGATCGATATCGTCGATGAAGGCTGCAAGGTGCAGCCGGCGAATAAGATCGGCTCGATTGTGATCAAGTTGCCGCTGCCGCCTGCCTGTTTTCCAACGCTGTGGCAGCAGGATGCGCGCTTTAAAGAAAGCTATCTCGTGGAGTTCCCCGGTTACTACAAGACTGCGGATGCTGGATACAAGGACGAAGACGGTTATGTCTATGTGATGAGTCGGACCGATGACATCATCAACGTCGCGGGTCACCGGCTTTCTACGGGCGGCATGGAAGAAGTGCTGGCCGCGCATTCGGACGTAGCCGAGTGCGCCGTGCTCGGGATCAAGGATGAGTTGAAAGGCGAGGTGCCCTGCGGCTTCATTGTCCTCAAGGCCGGTGTCAATCGTCCGCCGTCGGAAATCGAAAAAGAGATCGTGGCGCTGGTTCGCGAGAAGATAGGTCCGGTGGCATCATTCCGTCTCGCGATCACTGTGGCGCGGCTGCCGAAAACGCGCTCGGGAAAAATTTTGCGAGGCACTATCAAGAAAATCGCGGACGGTGAGGCGTGGACGATGCCGGCCACAATCGATGATCCGGCAATTCTGGATGAGATCGGCAGCGCGCTAAAGGATCACGGCGTGAGCAGAAATTGAATCAACAATTGCGTTGTTGAGAGCCGCAAATTACCACCGTTGCGATGGCGCGGAACTAATTACCGACCGTGATATAACGGTCACACACGAAATGAAAATCGATCGCGGTAAAATTCGCTGCGATCTAGCCACGGTGCCGCCCCGATTGCCTGTCGGATTTCGACAAAAGGGGAGACACACCTTTGGCCTTATCCATTTCGTCTCGGGACATCGCCAACTTGGTTGCCGCAGTCACGGCCGCAGTGACGCTTGCAGCCTGCAATCAGACAATACCTGTTGCCAACAAATCTGATTTGCGCGTCGCCGAGCAAAAGGCTTCGCTGGAAGAGCGTCGACCCGTGCTGCATCGGCGCATAGCGATCAGAACAATCAAGCACACGCCATACAAACGCGCTGCGCAGATTCCCACCACTTCGTATGGAA
>Ga0126381_100003240_pt1 | contig 17729 bp, 11 predicted proteins | sample PanSoiMetPlot_28_FD_96465 | JGI IMG/M metagenome (GOLD analysis project Ga0126381, IMG submission 96465) | Tropical forest soil microbial communities from Panama - MetaG Plot_28 | ecosystem: Environmental > Terrestrial > Soil > Tropical forest > Bulk soil | place: Panama | collected 2016-02-17 | reverse complement strand
TGAAGCATCCTCTCCGTGATATCCAGCGCAACGGATCGTATGCCAGGCTGCACACCGGCGGCAAGCAGAGAAAAGTCCCCGGTGCCGCAGGCCAGGTCGAGCACGATAGCGTTGTCCGGCAGTCTGGCCTGCGCGACTAAAGTGCGCTTCCAGCTGCGGTCCATGCCGTAGGAGAATGCGCGCGTGATGAAGTCATAGACGGGGGCGACGGTGTGAAACATGGCCCGCATACGCCGCGGGTCCTGTTGTTCGGCTGGCGCTTTCACCTGCAGCCGAATTGTACCAGAAAACCAGCTATGAGCTTCGAGCTACGAGCTAGAACCGGCGCGCGCGGAAGCCCGAAGCTCGGTTTTTGGGCTTAATGCAGAACACCGCTGCAGCCATGCCGAAGAAGAAAAGGGCTTCACCCCCCTTCCTGGCAATCCCGCCAGTTCGGGGGTGAAGCCCTTTGACTCGCTCGAAGCTCGCGGCTCGAAGCTTCTTTCCTCACCTCCGCGAGGATTTCGCGGCGGCGCGGCCCGGCTCAGCGGTCGCTCCAGCCGAGTAGGTACCCAGGGGCGGCGCCACCGACGTGTCCACCATCTGCACCATGGCGTACGCCGGCATGTCTTCGGCTTCCTTGAAAAACGTCAACTGACATCCTTCCTCGTCGTAATCCACTCGAATCAGATCGCCTCCGCGCACCTGCTCGGTCGCGATCAGGTTCGAAAGCGGATGAACGAGGTTGCGTTCAATCGCGCGCTTCAGGTGGCGGGCGCCGTATTTCAGATCCGTGCCCTCCCGCAGCAGGAAATCGCGCGCGCTATCGGTCAACGAAAAGACGAACGGCGCTCCATTGGCCGACGTGAAGATGCGCTGCTGAACCATGTTCAGCTCGATGCCCAGAATCTTGCGCAACTCCGGCTCGCCCAGCGGGCGGAAGACCACCGTCTTGTCGATACGGTTCATGAACTCCGGAGTGAACTTACGGCGCGCCGCTTCCACACCCGCTCGCGCGATTTTATCCGTGAGCTTACCGTCCACCTGCCCGGCGGCCACTTCGCGCTCCGCTTCGCAAGCCGCGAAGCCCAGGTTCGGGCGGAGAATCGAACTCATCTCGGCCGCGCCCAGATTGCTCGTCATGAAGATCAACGCGCGCGAAAAGTCCACGCGACGGTTGTCTCCCAATGTCAGCGTGGCTTTGTCCAGGATTCCCAGCAGCAGGTTCCACAGCGCATCGCTAGCCTTCTCGATCTCGTCGAACAGCACAAAGCTCAGCTTGATGTGCTCGGTGTGATACTGGTTGAGCACTTCCTGGCTCAGTAAGGGATGTGTCTCGCGGTGTCCCAGATATCCCGGAGGGGAACCGATCAGCTTCGCGATTTCGTGGCTGTGCTGGAACTCGGCGCAATCGATCTTGATCACCGCGCGCGCGTCGCCCAGCAGGCTTTCCGCGGTGGCTTCCACCATCCTGGTTTTGCCGGAACCGGTCGGTCCTAAGAAAAGGAAGTTGCCGATCGGCCGTCCCGGACTCGCCATGCCTGCAAGGAATGTCTGGTAGATGTTGATGATCTGCTGAATTGCTTCATCCTGTCCGACAATCCTTTTACGGAGATCACCTTCGAGTTTTTCCGCCTCAAACCCAGTCAGTGCCGGATTCAGTTGTCTATTCAGCCGCCCCATTGCCTTACCCCTCTCATTCCCCAGCGTCCTAAAATTCATTCCGCTTTGAACAGTGCAAGTGGTGTGCCATGGGGTGTGAAGGAGTGGTAAAAACTGCGTAAAGCCATACGGCGATGGTATTTCGCATCACGGCGAACGTTTGGCTTCTTTATTTTTTCGGCTTTGAGGGTCGCATTTCCACGCGACTCACCATGGTACGCGCCGGCATACGCACGACTGTTGCGACTACTTCCGCCACATCCTCCGGCGCAATCATCCACGATAAGTCGCCGGAACGGTCGGACGGCCCTCCGGAGAACTCTGTATTGACGCTCCCCGGCATGATCGACGTCACGCGAACATTGTCGTTGCGATGATCGAGCATCATTGCTTCAGTGAATCCATTGAGCGCAAATTTGGAGGCGTTATAGGCCGCGCCACCGCTGAACGGATTCTTGCCGGCCAGGCTCGAGATATTGACGATGAAGCCGCCGCTACCACGGCGAAGAAAACGCGCCAACGCTTCGCGCGAACAGTAGAACGCCCCATTCAGGTTCAGTTCAATATTGCGGTGCCAGTCCTCGTCGGCCATGTCCGCCACTTTGCGGAAGACCCCTTCGCCGGCGTTGTTTACCAATATGTCCAGCGCGCCGAATTCGCCATCGATGGCAGTGAAAAACTTTCGCACTGCCTCTACCTGAGTGATGTCGGTAGCGTGCCCCGAGATGCGTCCCAGAGGTTTCATTTCGGCTACCGCACGGTCCACGGATGGCTGTTTGCGTCCACAGATCGCCACCTGGCAGCCCTCCCGCAGCAGACGCTCGGCGATGGCGCGTCCAATGCCGCGGGTACCGCCGGTAACGACAGCGGTCTTTCCCGAGAGCGATTCCATACCTCACATCATGCCGCATGGCGCTACGGGATTCCCGGAAAGATCGTTCGGGGCTGTTAAAATAACCACAGCGATGGTGTCATCCCCTTTGCGCCGGCTGCTGGAGGATCGCGTCACACAGCTCCTGGCGGATGCCGAAGCCGCCGCCGGTGAATCGCGCGACCGCGCCGTACGCGAATGTGCAGACCGTCTGAACCAATCTGTCAGGCGTCTCCGGCAGGCCGAAAACCTCCCTGAGTTAGGTTTAACTCTGGTGGATGCGTCCGCCGCTTTCGCCACCGGGGCCGCGCTGTTCCTGATCGGGGATGGCGGCGCGCGGCTCGATCATATTCGCGGCATCGAGGCGGAAGAGGTTCCGGCGCGCTTTGAGATTCCTCTCGCCTCCGCGCCGGCTTTCGCGGGCACGATCGAAACTCGCGATCCCGTGACCGCCGCCGCTGTGCCGGGTGAGATTTCGCAGGCAGTCGCCGACCTGCTGGGACATACCCCGGATGTCCGCATTTCTCTGGTCCCGATCGTAGCGGGTGATGCCGTTCCCGGTATCCTTTACGCCTGGGGGAGCGTGGAGCAATCGGCCCTGGAGCTTCTGGCGCAAGTCGCTGCCGCATCGTGGGCCCGGCTCGAGGAACCCCCGCCGTTGCCGGCATCCGCCACGCCTCTAATTACAATCGCCCCTGCAAGTGAGCCCGCGCCGCCCCCAATATCAACCTCCTGGGAAACCCTGTCGCTGGAGGAGCAGCAGATCCATCTGCGCGCCCAGCGCTTCGCCCGCGTGCAGGTGGCGGAGATGCGCCTCTTCGAAGCGGAGGCGGTGCAGACCGGCCGTTCTCAGCGCGATCTTTACGAAACCTTGGGCAAATCCATAGACGCCTCGCGGAAGCAATTCCATGAGAAATTCTTCGCGATCTGCCCCAGCATGGTCGACTATCTGCACCTCGAACTGGTTCGCACACTCGCTCATGACGACGCCGAACTGCTTGGACCGGATTATCCTGGCCCGCTGGTGTAAACCGGCGGCAGGGACGCGGGCGCTGGCGCCGCTGGTTGCGCTAGGTCTCATCCTCGTTCCGCGCGCCGCCGCTGACGGCGCCCCACAGACGCTTGCCAACCTGGTTCGCCCCTATCGCCAGGCGCCCACACCCGCGCGGCGCGCCGCGATCGAATCCTACGCCGCGGCACACCCCAAAGAGGCGGCGCAGGCGCGGCTGGCGCTGGGCATCACGGCATACGAGCAGAAGGATTACGCCTCCGCCATTGCCAATCTGCGCCAGGCTTCCGCCGGCCTGGCGCAGATCGCCGATTATGCGGCTTACTACCTGGGCGCATCGCGCGTGGATGGGAACGATCTCGACGGGATCGCCAAGGATCTGGAACCCGTACACACAGCAGGCCTTTCACCCCTGGCAGGAAAAGCGTGGCTCGTGGAGGCTCGTGCACTTAAGACGTCCGATCCGCAGGGCGCCGTACGTTTGCTGCGCGATCATTACAGTGATCTCCCTCAGCCGGACGGCGACGTTACACTCGCCGACAGCTACCAGGTGGCGGGCGACCTGGCGAATGCCGCCGATTTCTACCAGCGGGTCTATCACCAGTACCTCGCGGGCGATGCCGCCACTCACGCCGCCGCCGCCCTTCTGGCGCTGAAAGATGCCCTGGGCACGGCATATCCCGAGCCCTTACCCGAGCAGAAGCTGCGGCGCGCCGACAGGCTCTTCGATGCTCGGCTCTATGCGCAGGCGCAAACCGAATATCAGGCGATCACCGGCCCGGCCTCCGAGCTCGTCCTCGAGCAGGCTCGCGTGCGTGCGGGTGCGGCGCAATATCTGGCGGGCCATGCGGCGGAGGCGTACACGTATCTGTCAGGCCTGGATCTGGCGGAACCGGAGGCCGGTGCTGAACGGCTCTTCTACATGGTGGAGTCCGCGCGCCATCAGGGCAACGACAGCGATATGAACAGCGCGGTGGAGCGGCTGTCCGCGAAGTTCCCCAAATCGCTTTGGCGCCTCAAAGCGCTGCTCTCGGCCGCCAATCGATACCTGCTGATCAACCAACCGGACACATTCGTGCCCCTTTACAAGACGGCCTATACCGATTTTCCCGAACAGCCCGCCGCGGCGCTCAGCCACTGGAAGGTGGCGTTCCAGTCCTACCTGGAAAACAAATCGGACGCCGCCGACCTGCTTCGCGAGCATTTGAAATGGTACGCTTTGCACCCTACCGCGCCGGCCGCGCTCTATTTCCTGGGCCGCCTGGCCGAACAGAACCGCGATTTCGGCGCAGCTAAAACCTACTACCAGCAACTGGTCTCGGCGTTTGAGAATTATTACTACGCTCTGCTCGCACGTGACCGCCTGCGCGATCCGCAGGTGGCGGGCGCCGCCGTAACGCAGCAGGCGAGCGAGTTCTTATTCGGCCTGGCTTTTCCCCAGGCGAAGCCATTACCTTCCGCGCCCACCGCGGCTACGAAGGCGCGCATCGACCGGGCGCATCTGCTGCGCGGCGCCGGCCTCAACGACCTGGCGGACGGCGAGCTGCGGTTCGGCGCGCGCACCGACGGCCAGCCTGCGCTGCTGGCCATGGAGATCGCGGCGTCCGCCGACTCCCCGTACCAGGGTTTGAGAGCCATGAAATCGCTCGTGCCGGATTACCTGGGTCAGTCGCTCGCGTCGACACCCCGTCAGTTCTGGGAGTCTCTATTCCCCTTGCCCTACCGCACGGAGCTTACGGCAGATGCCACCAGTCGCCGCCTGGATCCGTTCCTCGTGGCCGGCCTGATCCGGCAGGAATCGGAATTTAATCCCGCCGCCCTCTCGCACGCCAATGCCTATGGCTTGACGCAGGTCCGGCCCGCGACAGGCCGCCAGTACGCACGCCAGGCCGGTCTGAGCCGCTTCAGCACGCAATCGCTCCTGCAGCCGGCCGCGAACCTGAAGATCGGAACATCATACCTGCGCGGCCTGCTCGATCAACACGGTGGCAGCGTGGAGCAGACGCTGGCCGCTTACAATGCCGGACCGGCGCGGGCAGCGGAGTGGCTCATGGGGAAGCATTTCCGCGAGCCGGCGGAGTTCGTGGAATCGATCCCATTCACGGAAACCCGCGACTACGTGCAGGCCGTGCTGCGCAACGCCGATATCTACCGGCGGTTATACCACTAAAAAACTGAGGCCACGCGAAGAGTTTTCTTCGCACGGCCTCGATGATCCGGAAACGGGCAGGCAGGTCTGTAATTCGCTGCCCGCCCGGTCAAGCCTTCCGGCGCCGCCGCATCCAGCCGAGGACGCAAGTCCGGCACCCGGCAGTGCGATCGAGACCGGCTCCGGCATCGATTCCGCATCGCCTTGGCCAACGAGGATGATCTGTGTCGTATCGGTCACGGTCTGGTTGAAGCCCGGGGCTTCCCCTCCCAAGCCGCCCGGGTCGTTCCAGCTTCCCGGAGATATGAGGCCCCAGCTCCGACGCCAACGTGCCGAGATCCGTGATATCGCCGGTCTGGGTGCTCTGGGATGACGAGCAATCAGTTCCGCCGAACAGACCGCATAAGGTAGTCATGTCCTCCGACCCCGTGTACAGATAGGCGGCGAGATTATCGACGCTGTTTAATTCGGAATCGGTAGCATTCGAGTCCAATGTGATTCCAGTCGAGCTGAGGGTGTATGGGTTAGCAAATTCGGTCCCGGTTCCGGTCGAATCACCCTGGAAGGTGCTCGAATCCGAGAAATTGCTCATGTCCGTGCCCGTTTCGATTCCCGCCCAAGGGTCTGCCCAGCCGGCCGCGAAAGCTGCGCTAGCGCCGCCCACCCTGGCCTTTGCGATAGCGAAAGATGCCGGCGAACCGAAAGCTCCCGAGCATGCCGTCCATGCGTAAGTGGTCGCGCCGGGACCTACTGCTGGAAACCAGGCGTAAGACGCCGCGGGGGCGGCGCGCAAGCCGCAGCCGACTAAGCGAAGTTGTTCCCCGCAATCCAGACAAACGCGGCCGCATGAGCCTGCTGGGGTGCCGCGAAGGCTCCGATTGCCACCGCGGCCGCCAGCCATCCTATGGCCCGCTGCTTAGTTGTGTTAGCAATTCGTAACGCTAAGTTCCGCATCCGTAAGATGTCCTCCATCCCAAAAGTCAGGCTGAGTAGTCGTGGCTTACTATGCGGTGAGTTCTCTTACGATTCAATACCGCACCAGGATGCCGGCTGCTAGTATTGCCCTCAGTCTGCGGGCACCCAGATACTGTGGTTAGGCAGCAGAGGCTTACTCCCCTGCTCGCGGGAATTCGCCTTACAATAAACATATCCATGCAAAGAAGGGACTTCCTTCGTGCCTCACTGGCACTGACCGCCGCTCCGCTGGTTCGCGGGGCCGAGAAGTTTGACCTCGCTGCCATTGAACGGGACCGCGTTCTGAAGGCAGCTAAGCAGCTCTTATCCGCCAAACCCGTTACCGTTACCGCGTCCGCCTCGCCGCGGTCCACCGGCGGCAAGCATGATTTCTTCTCCGAAGGCGATTACTGGTGGCCCGATCCCGCCAACCCAGAGGGCCCCTACATCCAACGGGATGGCATGAGCAATCCCGATAATTTCGTAGAGCACCGCCGGGCTATGATACGCCTCAGCCTCATGGTGCCCGCACTGGCCGCCGCTTATAAACTCACCGGCGAGCGCAAGTACTCCTCCTCCGCCGCCTCCCACCTGCGCGCCTGGTTCGTCGATCCCGAAACGAAGATGAATCCCAACCTGGAATATGCACAGGCGATTCATGGCCGTTTCACCGGGCGCGGCACCGGCATCATCGACACCCTCCACCTGGTAGAAGTCGCGCGCGCGGCGGGGCAGTTAGACCTTGCCCCCGCCGATCTGGACAGCGTGAAGAAATGGTTCGCGGCCTACGTCGACTGGATGACCACCAGCAAGAACGGGCTCGACGAACGCAATGCCAAGAACAATCACGGTACCTGCTGGGCTACGCAAGTCGCGGCCTTCTCGCAACTGACGGGCGATGAAAAATGGATGAACTTCTGCCGCGACCGCTACCAAACCGTGTTCATCCCGAACCAGGAAGCGGCGGACGGCAGTTTTCCCGAAGAACTGCGCCGCACCAAGCCCTACGGCTATTCGCTGTTTAATCTCGAGGCCATGGCGATCCTGGTGCAGACCCTTACCACCAAACAGGACAACCTCTGGAAATGGGAGATGCCGGACGGCCGCGGCATGGCGCGCGCCGTAGCGTGGATGTATCCCTACATGGCGGACAAGAGCAAGTGGCCCAAAGCTCCCGACGTGATGTATTTCGATCAGTGGCCCGTCCGCCAGGAAAGCCTCCTCTTCGCCGGTCTGGCGCTCGACAAGCCCGAGTACCTCGCACTCTGGAAGCGCCTCGATCCCGACCCGAAAGTGGAAGAAACCATCCGTAACTTCCCCGTCCGGCAGCCGCTACTGTGGGTCTAAGCAGCACTGTGGGGCAGACCCTGCTGCGGGACGCCCTCGTCCCGCCCGGCCGGAGGCCGGCCGCGCGCCCGCAGACCAGGCGCCTGCCCTCCTGCGAACTCCGCAGCACTCGCAGCTCAAAGCTCATCGCTTCTTCCCGTAACCTTTTCGCGGCGCCGCAGTATAACCCTCTATGACCCTGGAAAGCCTCCGGCACGACCTCCGCTTCGCGTTCCGCATGCTGCGGCGCGACGCCGGCTTCACCGCCTTCGCCATCCTGATTGTCGGCCTTGGCATTGGCGCCGGCGCCACGGTTTTCAGCGTCGTGAACGCGGTCATGGTGCGTCCCCTGCCCTTCTACGACCCCGGGCGCCTGGTCTGGATCGCGAACCATGACGTCAGCGGCCTCTCCGGCCAGACCACGCAGGTGGGCTATCTACTCGATCTGCGGGCAAAGAACCAGTCGTTCAGCGACCTCGGCGCCTACTTCGCCTTCTACGGCGTCGGCGACAATTTGCTCACCGGCCAGGGTGAACCGGAGCGGCTCAGCGGCGTGCCGGTCTCGGATAACTTTTTTCAGGTGCTGGGCGTGACCCCGCAGATGGGCCGCCTGTTCAACGACGAGGAATGCAAGTGGCACGGCCCCAAAGCCGTGCTGCTCGGCCACGGTTTCTGGGAGCGCCGCTTCGCAGCCGACCCCGGGATCGTAGGCCGAACCCTCACCCTCAATAACGACCCCTTCACGGTGGTCGGGGTGCTCCCGGCATCGTTCGACTTCGCCTCGGTCTTTGCACCCGGCAGCCATATCGATCTCTACTTTCCATTTCCCCTGAGCAATGAGACCAACCGCTGGGGGAACACCCTCGCGATCATCGGCCGTCTGAAGCCCGGCGTGACCACCGGGCAGGCGCAGGCGGAGGTGAAAATTCTCGCCGGCCTGATCTCGCAGGCGCATCCCGAGCGCAACACATTCGAAGGCAAGATCAGCCCGCTCGCCGGACACGTAAGCGGCCGTCTGCGCCTGCCCCTCACGGTGCTGGCATGCGCCGTGGGAGTGGTGCTGCTGATCGTCTGCGCGAATTTATCAAATCTCCTGCTGGCACGCGCCACCACCCGCCAAAAGGAGATCGCGATACGGGCGGCGCTGGGAGCCGGACGGAGTCGCCTCATCCGCCAGATGCTCACCGAAAGCGTAACGCTATCCTGCTTCGGAGCCGCGCTGGGAATTGCGCTCGCCACCGCAGGCACCCGCATCCTTACCCACTTGGATGCCATGAGCATTCCCCTGCTGCAAAGCGCACGCACCGACACCACCGCTTTGATATTTGCCCTGCTAGCCTCGGTGTTAACCGGCGTGATCTTCGGATTGGCGCCAGCCTTGCACGTTCCTTCGGCCGCGCTGCACGACGTGCTGAAGGACACCGCACGCGGTTCTACAGGCCACGGCAAGAACTGGCTGCGCAGCGCGCTTGTGATTTCGGAGATCGCGTTCGCCTGCGTGCTGCTGGTCAGCGCGGGTCTGCTGGTGCGCAGTTTTCTGCGCGTGCTCGATGTCAACCTCGGCTTCCAGCCGGAACGCGCCGCCGCCCTCCGAGTCGACCCCGACCAGCAGTATTCCACCCAAGCGCAGCAGAATGCCTACTTCGACGACGTGCTCCGCCGCGTGCGCGAAGTTCCGGGCGTGCTCAGCGCCGGCATGACCGATGCGCTGCCGCTCGGCCGCAACCGCAGTTGGGGCGCGCCCGAGAAAGGCAAGACTTATCCCCGAGGCAAGTTTCCCGACGCCTTCGTCCGCATAGTAACCGACGGCTATATTTCCGCCATGGGCATTCCCCTGCGCGACGGCCGCGACCTCTCGCCGCGCGACGGTCCCGGTGCCGACCCCGTCATCATGATCAACGAAACCATGGCGCGCAATCTGTTCCGCGGTGAAAGCGCGCTCGGCAAGATCATCCGCGCGTGCGGCGAGCGGCGCGTCGTCGGTGTAGTGGGCGATGTGCGCCACCTGGCACTCGAGCAGGGCTCGGGCAACGAAATGTACCTGCCCATTCGTCAGTGCCGGGACTTCGCTTCGGTGGACCTGGTCGTGCGCACAAAACTTCCGCCGGGCGAATTGGCCTCGGCCGTTCGCGCGGCGCTCAAGCCCATCGCTCCCAACCTGCCCGGCCAGGACTTTCGCACCTTGCAGCAGCTCGTCGATAAAGCCGTTTCACCGCGCCGTTTCGTCGTTCTGCTGCTGGCCGGCTTCGCCGCCTTCGCCCTGATTCTCGCGTCGCTTGGCATCTACGGCGTCGTTTCCTATTCCGTGAACCAGCGCGTACAGGAGATCGGCATTCGCATGGCTCTGGGCGCATCGGCGAGTAACTTACAGGCCGGAATCGTCGGCCAAACTATGATGTTGGCTTCCGCCGGAATGCTCCTGGGGGGCACCGCGTCGTGGCTGCTCGCGCGCGCGCTCGGCGGCCTGCTTTACGGCGTCACCTCGAGCGATCCGGTGACCTTCTCTGCCGTACTGCTCGCGCTGCTTGCCGTCGCCGCCCTGGCCGGCTACATCCCCGCCCGCCGCGCTTCGCACATCGATCCATCGGTAGCACTGCGGGCCAGCTAGCCATTCAGAAGTCCGTCATTACCGGCTGCCGCTAGCGTCGCTACTTCTGCCGCCGTTTGAGGATCTCTTCCACCTGTTCCCGCGCTACGGGAAGCTTGTCGATATTCTCCCGGAGCCACCCCGTGAAGTCTGCCTCGATGGGCGCCGACCACGCCGCATCGATCTGCCCTGCGGTATATTTCCCTTCTCTCAGACGCTGGTGTCCGAACAGGTCGCGCAGATGTGTGATCTCCGAGTACTCGACCACCGGCTCCGCCAGTTGCGGCGGAATGAAGAGGACGCCGCCATCGCGGCCCAGCACCACATCGCCCGGCATCACCGTGGCCTTACCGATATGGATTGGAATGTTGATGCCGATCATAGTCGAATTCAGCCGGGCACCGGTTGCCAGCATGCCGAAATGGTGGGAGGGATCGTAGTAGCGGACGAAAGACGTGAAATCCTCCAGTTCCTTCAAGCCGTTGATGTCGCGGACCGCTCCGTCGTAAACGATTCCGTTGTGACTCTTCGCGTAGATCGCGTTACCTACATTGTCGCCAATGGACGGCCCGTCCACCTTCAAACCGAAGTGGTCGCACACATAAACGTCGCCGGGCTGCAGCATATCGACGGGCCAGGCGTTCGTCCCGCCGATGCGGCCGTCCTTCTTGCCCTGCTCTTCGATGACGCGCTCGATGTCCGGCCGTCCCGGCAGCCACTGAGCCGTCAGCGCGCGGCCCACCAGTACCTTGTCCGGATGGATGCAGAACCAGCCGTCCTCGTATTCATGATTGAAGCCGGCCGTCCGCAACTGGGCCCAAGCTTCCTCCAGCGTCACCGACTTCATCCGCTTCAAAACGCTGTCGGAAACTTTCGGCCGTCCGTCCGCGAACCGCTCGCCCTTCCACTCGGGCGTGTATTGGATCAGCAGTTCTTTCGTCAACACGCCCGGCTGCGCCCAGGCCCCCGCTACCCACAGCGCCGCCCCCGCGGCAAGAGTCATCTTCGAAATCGGCATCGTTCCTTATCCTCGTCTCACCGGCTCAAACCAGGGCGTGCCCGGGACCTGCGCCTTACGCGCGCCTTCTTCGTTCATTTCCACGCCCAGACCCGGCCGCTCCGGCAACGTGATGAAGCCTTTCTGAATGATCTCGCCCTCCTTCACCCAGTTCCGCCAGAGGTCGGGCGAATCGATCCAGTGCCATTCCTGCACCAGGAAATTGGGGATTACCCCGCAGACATGCGCCGTTGCCATCATGCCGATGGGCGACGTGACGGCGTGCGGAGCTACCGGAACGTAGTACGCATGCGCCATGTCGGCGATCTTGCGCGCTTCCAGCAGCCCGCCCGTCTTCTGAAAGTCGGGCATGATGATATCCGCCGCCCGCTTTTCCAGAATCTCGCGGAAGCCCCAACGCATATAAACGTTCTCGCCGCAGCAGATGGGAGTGCTGGTGGAGGCCCGCACATCGCGCATGGCGTCGATATTTTCCGCCGGCACCGGCTCTTCCAGCCACATCAGCTTGAACGGTTCCGCTTCCTTCGCCACGCGCTTGCCCGTCGCCGCGTCGTAGCGCGCGTGCATATCCACCGCCAAGTCAAAGTTCTTCGGATACAATTCGCGCGTAAACGCGATCTTGGCGATCATGTGCTCCACCTCGCCGTTCGACGCCGTCCAGTTCACGCGATCGAATCGCGCCGGGTCCGCGGCATCGTCGATGTCGATCTTGGCGGCCGTGAAGCCCATCTCCTGAATCTGCTTGATGCGCGCCTTCGACCGCTCGTCGCCAGGGATCATTTCCCGCGCGCCCGAGTCGCAATAGACCCTTACCCGATCGCGCACCTTGCCGCCCATCAACTGGTACACCGGCAAGCCCAGCGCTTTGCCCGCGATGTCCCACAGCGCGATCTCCACGCCCGTCAGCGCCGTCACATACTGACCGGCCTGCGCTCCAGCGAACACGCCGGAAGTGCGGATCCGCTCGAAGGCCGCCTCGATATTCAGCGGATCCTGGCCCGTCAGCATGCGTCCGAACTGCTGGATTAGCGGCACATTCCCCTGCGCCGCATCCGTCGTCTCCCCCTGCCCGACGATCCCTTGGTCGGTATACACCCGGATATGTACCTGGTATCCGTGTACCCGCACCTCCGCCGTCCTGACCTCCGTAATCTTCAACTTCGGACGCCGGTATGGCGAACTCGCCTCCTGCACCGCCTGCGAGATCGACGGCACCCCCATCGCCCCCGCCAACGGCAGACATGCGCTTTTCAAAATGGTTCTGCGACTCGGCCCTTCCATAAGCCTCCTGTTGCTCTCCAACCCCGAAAGAAGGAGGTCAGAAGACAGAGCCGGCGGAGACGCCCGCCCATTCCGACTTCTGACTCCTGTCTCTTGACGTCTTCCCCTCAGAAGCTATACTTCAACCCCAACTGCAACTGCCGCATGCTCGTCTGCGTGCTGCTCACGATCCCGAAATTCTGATGCGCGTTCGTCCCCGGCTGCCCCGGAAACGCCGCGCCCGAAAGAATGTTGAGACTCGGCATGCCCCAATTCGGATGGTTGAGGACGTTGAACGCCTCCAGCCGGAATTGCAGCACATGATTCTCCCGGTAGGGCATGCGGAACTGCTTGTGTACCTCCATGTCGATGTTGAAGATTCCCGGGCCCTCGATCGTGTCGCGGCCCACATTGCCGAAGAAACCGGGGGGCGCCTCGATGTACGCCGCCGGATTCAGCCAGCGCGACGGCGTCTGGTTGCTTGCGTAAGGGCTCGCGCCCGTGGCGATCGGCCGATCGTATCCGCCATCCGAAGTGGCAGCATTGTCCACCCCGCCAATGCTCAGCGTTCCCGGCACTCCGCTTTGCAGCGTCAGGATGCCGCCCGTCTCCCACCCGCCGGCGATCGCGTTCAACACTCTGTTATCGATGTTCAGGGCTCTGCCCTTCCCCACCGGCAGATCGTACAAAACGGAATTCACCGACCGGTGCCGCACGTCAAACGAGGACAGCCCGCGCTCGCAGGCTATGCAATCGCTGTTTTGCGGAAACAGCGTGTCGAAGCCCTGGGTGCGAATGCCGCTGGTGTCGTCGATCGACTTGGCAAAGGTGTACGAGCTCACCAGGCTCAATCCCTGGCCGAACCGCCGCGTCGCTTTGAAGCTGAATGCGCTGTAGATGCCGTTGCCGCCATCCTGCACCAGTTGGATCACGCCGTAATTGAGATAGGGAAGCCGCGTCGACACCGGCGTAGACGTCCCGCTTCCCAGGTACCCGTACGGAATCGCCTGGTTGGCATCCTGGAAGCCATAAAGATGGTGGCTCTCGTTGCCCAGGTAGCCGGCTTCCAAAACCCAGTTAGTCCCGAACTGCCGCTGCACATTGACCAGGAATTGGAGCGTGTACGAGGTCCTGTGATCGAACGCGTCCACATAGGAATACGGCGGCGGAATCTGCGCGATGGCGCCACTGCCTCCGGGAACGGAGTTGCTGTAAAACAAATTCGGCACCCCCACCGTGCCTCCGTTCTGTCCTGAAGTCTGTGTCACGCGTCCCGCAATGTTTCGCGCCATGTCGAAATAGGCGTTGCCGATGTCCTGGTTATAAAAAATGCCGATCCCGGCGCGGACCGCCAGCTTCTCGTCCGGCGACCACGAAACGCCCACGCGCGGCGCCCAGTTGCGGTAGTCTGTCTGCATCAGCGCAGCCGGAAACGCACCGTTGCTGCACACCGGCGGAGGCGATGCTTGCGTGCCCGCCTTCCCGGTAGTGTCGGTCCAGTTGATCGAAAGCCCCTGGTACGGATTGCTGCAGTTTCCCTGCCTTACGAAGTAGGGCCACATCGACTGCGGCGCCTGCGGGCCGAAATAAAGCTTCGGAAGCGCCACCGTAAAGTCGTTTCCCAGTTGATCTACCCACGGCGGCGTCAGCTCGTATCGCAGGCCGAGCGAGAGCGTCAGTTTCGGAGTGATCCTGTAGGTGTCGTCCACAAACGCTGCTTCCGTATTGCGCTGGTACTGCGCACTGGCGATCGCCACCGCCACGGTCGACTGGTACAGGTCGCCCAGCAGGAACTCGGCGAACGCATCGCCTCCCGTGTGAGCCGGGCTCTGCGTCGCGTTCGGCTGGAAAACGAAATTGCCGCGTGAGAACTGGTTGCCCACCTGGTTGAAGTTCTGCCGGTTGTACTCGAATCCCGCGCGGAACGTGTGCTTGCCCTTAGACCACGAAAGGTTGTCCACCAACTGCAGCGAGTTGTCCTGGATCACGTATGGCCCGTCGGTGTTGTCGCCTATCCCACTGAATCCGTCACCGTTCAGCGAGATCGCCGGAATACCCCACGTCGAGGGATCGCCGGGCTGCAGCCCCGCAATGCCCAGGGCCGCCACCACGTTGTTCGAGCCCGCCGACAGGGTCCCGGTAGAGTTGTAGATCCGCGTATAGCCGAAGCGCGCTTCGTTCACCAGCCGCGGCGTCAGCGTGCGCGTGTTTGTGCCGAGGTATTGCTCGTAATTCGTGATGATCTTACTGCCTACGCCGCCCAATCCGTTCGACGACTGGTTCTCGTCGCCCCAGCTATACCGCCCGGTCCACTGCGATTTCGATGATTCGATGAAGTCCATCCGCAGCGTAAATCCATCGCGGTTGTTGGGTGAGCTGACGAAGAACGGATAATTGTTGGTCGCGGTCGGCAGCGACGCGGCCGCGTAGTAGTTCAGAAACTTTAGCGAGATGGGATCCAGCCGGTTCGTGGGAATCACGTTGCCCGGGAACGGCGTCTTGGTCGATCCATCGGCGCCTCCGGTCCCCGGATCGTAGATAATCGCCGAAAGGGCCCCGAAATTGCCCGTCTGCTCCGCCGCGGTCGGCAGCGTATAGTTGGTCTGGCTGTTCTGCCGCTGCGTCTTCCACTCGTCGTTGGCCATGAAGAAAAGCCGGTTCTTGCCATTGAGAATCTTCGGAATCCGCACCGGCCCGTCCAATTCGAAGCCGTAGTCGTTCCACTTGAACGGCGATTTCTTGGGGTGCACCGTGCCGAACGCGTACGGCACCGAGTCGAACACGTCGTTGCGCACAAACTCGAATAGCGCGCCGTGATACGCGTTGCCGCCCGATTTCGTCACCACATTGATCTGCGTCGCCTGGTGCCCGAACTCGGCCGGGTAGATGCCGGTCTGCACCTTGAACTCCTGTATGGCGTCGATCGAGGGCAGCGTGACGTACGTGTTGAAATCGGGATCGGTGTTGTTCACGCCGTCGAGGGTGAAATAGTCGAACATGATGCGCTGGCCCGCCGCCGAAATCGATTGCGACGCCCGGTCGCCGCCCTGCCGAGACCCCGCCTGTCCAGATGCAGGCGACAGCGTGTCGACATTGGCCGAAAGCGCTACCAGGTTCAGGTAGTTGCGCCCGTCTAGCGGCAGTTCTGTGACGCCCTTGTTCTCGATCACGGTGCCCATTGTGGAGTTCTCCACCTGCAGCAGATCCGCCGTGGCCGAAACCAGCACCGACTCGGTAATCTGCCCCACCTGCAGCGTCAAATCCTGGCGCACGGTCTGCTGTACCTGGACTTCGATGTGGGTGCCGGCTGCTGTCTTGAAGCCCTGGTGTTCCGCCTTCACGTTGTACACGCCCGGGGGCACCGCGGGAAAGGTGTAGTCGCCGTCGTCTGTCGAGACCGTGGTACGGATGCCGTTCGTAGTCGTATTGGTGAGTGTGATGACCGCGCCCGGCACCGCTGCGCCGGACGGGTCGGTGATTCGGCCGGTGACTTCCCCAAGAGTCTGTCCGGTGACAGGAAGGCTGGCAAGCGCCAACATTGCGCAAATCAAAAAGCAGCGAGACGCGTGGCCTCGCACATAGTGGCAACGCATGGGTAATCCCCCCTCGAGATTCTTGCGTGGTGATTATCCTTCGAAAACGCTTCCGTGTGCAAGCGCTTTATTGCGTTATACGAAATGGTGGTTTTTTTCTACGCTCTGAGGAAATGCAGATTCTGAAAATGCGGAATTTCGCCCAACATGCGCGATTTGCCATTGAGCCAGGTTCGTAACCCTGCTTAAATTGTTGAGATTACAGATAACCAGATCTGGAATGCGGAGTGCACATTTATTTACTCTATGCAGACCTATCTGGGTCCGCTCGAGGCGCCCTCAGGCGACAGGCGGTGGAAAATCGTCGAGGCTACCGCCCGCCGCCATGGCCGCGAGCCGCACGCACTCATCGAAACCCTCCATACGGTGCAGGAGAGCTTCGGCTATCTCGACGAAACCGCCCTGCGTTATGTGGCGGCCGTGCTGCGCGTTCCGCTAAGCCGGGTTTATGGAGCGGCCACGTTCTACCACTTCTTCACCCTTAAGCCCAAAGGCAGACACACCTGCGTGGTCTGCACCGGCACTGCCTGCTACATCAAGGGGGCGCCCGCGCTGCTGGGCGCCATCGAGAAAGCCCACGGGGTGAAGCCCGGTGAAACCACGCCCGATAACGAGCTATCCGTGCTGACCGCCCGCTGCCTGGGTTCCTGCGGACTCGCCCCCGCCGCCGTACTAGACGGAGCCGTGCTGGGAAAAATCTCGCCCGCCGACCTGGTCGCCCGCATCGAGAAGGAAATTCGCCATGACCATTGAGGAACTTCGCAATATCGTCAAACTCGAGCGCGAAGCGCAGAAAAAGTATCTGCACCGCGTGCACGTGTGCATCGCAGCCGGGTGTCTCTCTTCCGGCGGCGAGCAGGTGCGCGACGCCTTGAAGCGCGAAGTGGCCGAATCCGGCATGCAGAACGAAGTGCTGGTTAAAGGCGTCGGCTGCATGGGATTGTGCAGCGCCGGTCCGCTAGTGGGTGTCGAAACCGATGGGGTGCTCTACGCCAATGTGAAGCCGCAAGACGCTCCCGACCTTATCCGCGGGCTCGATACGGGTTCTGAGGGAACTCAGCGCTGCCCGACGGATGTGCCGTTCTTCCAGCGCCAGAAGAAAATCGTTCTGGAAAACTCTGGCCGCATCGACCCCGAACGTATCGAAGATTACATCGCACACGACGGCTATCAGGCCCTGGCCACCGCTCTTACCGAACTCACCCCGCAGCAGGTCATCTCTCAGGTCATTCAGAGCGGTCTTCGCGGACGCGGCGGCGCCGGTTATCCCACAGGCCTCAAGTGGAGCACCGTGGCCAAGACCGGCGAGCAGGAAAAGTAC
>Ga0126381_100003239_pt1 | contig 17730 bp, 11 predicted proteins | sample PanSoiMetPlot_28_FD_96465 | JGI IMG/M metagenome (GOLD analysis project Ga0126381, IMG submission 96465) | Tropical forest soil microbial communities from Panama - MetaG Plot_28 | ecosystem: Environmental > Terrestrial > Soil > Tropical forest > Bulk soil | place: Panama | collected 2016-02-17 | reverse complement strand
TCTCCCGCCGCCACGCGACGGCTGTCGGGGCTCATCGCTACTGCGCGCAGTGCTCCCGACCCTGGCACCGGCAAGAGCTCCACAATCTCGTCCTTGGCCAAGCTCCAGAACAAGAGGTGACTTGCCGCGTCGACGGTCGCGAGGACCTGGCCGTTCGGCGTGAATCTCGCCGCCGTCATCTTCGCCGGCTTCGCGTCGGTGAGAACGATCGGCTGGCTCGCTCCGGGTGGCCATAGGAAGGCGCGGCCATTATTGTCAGCCGTCGCGAGAGTTGCGTTCCTGGGCCGGAACGCAACCGCGTTGATACCCCTGCTGCCCGGATCGTGGAATCGGGCGCGAAGGCGGCCTCTGTCCGCAGCGGCAAACGACCATTCGTAGGCCGTTCCGTTGGCATTTCCGGTCGCAATGATCGTGCCAGCACCACTAAAGGCGACGTCGTTGACGCTCCCGCTGCGAGCAACACGCAATGTCAGAATGATCTTGTGGGTCGCCATAGCCCAGACGTAAGCGTGACCGTTGGCGTCGGCCACTGCCAGGAAACGCCCGGCCGGACTGAATGCCAGCGCGCGGACGCCCTTGCTGCGGGGATCTCGCAGGCGACGAGGGTGAATGCGGCCAGGGTGCCAGAGGTAGACCGATCCGTTGGCGTCACCGGCCGCGAGCGTCTTGGTGCGCGGGCGGTAGGCGACATCTGTCACGCCCCTGCTGCCAGGGTCATGCATGGCGGTGACGATCTCCCGAGTGGCCATAGACCATACATAGACGTGGCCATTGCGGTCCGCCGCAGCGAGAAATGAGCCATTCGGGCAGAATGCCAGCCCTTGAATACCCTTACTGCCCGGATCACGAAAAATGCGTTGCAGCGCTATCGGTTTCGCCAATTTGTATGGTCGGCCGCAGAGCTTGTTGTGATCGGACTTGGCCGTGCTGGAGAGGAACTGAAAGTAGTTCGGCGCGAATGCGAACGCTGCGACGGCGAGCATCGCTGTAGCTGAGGCTAGCGCGGCGGTGGGCGGCCGCTTGCTCAAGACCTTTCTGGTTTTATCGCGCCGCACGACTCCTGTAAGGGAAGCCAGCTTGCGATAACCAGCCTGCATGAGGTCCTCCCTGTTGAGCCTGCTGCCGTGCGTTGCCAACGTCCGCCAGCCGGTGCTCACGAGTTCCTTGCTTGCCATGCTGCCGCACTAACTGCCGGAAGGCTACCGAGCCTCAGCGCACAAGCGTGTGCTCGATCATTTCGTTCACCAATTACTCACCCGATGTTTCCCTTTTCGGCGGCTCTCAGCGCTGATGTTGCGATGTTATGGTCCACTACAGACAGCCCTGCAGAAAGCGGAATGTGATGAGGAGGGAACGCGTGGCATCGACGCGTTTCTGCCGGGGCACGGATAGCTGCCGGGCGGCAAGCCCGCGGACCGGCGACGGTCAGTCGTGGGCTGGAAGAGACGCGGGTTCGTCATCATGACCGAGGGAGAGATCGTGAGTGGCGTCTCCGCCCCGGTGATCGACGCCGCTGACACCACAGATTTCACGGCCAACGTGACCGGAGCGAGCCTGGATGCTGACCGTGTCTCCGCTTGGTTCGGCACCAACAAAGTACTTGAGCGCGTATCGCTGTCGATGGCGCCCGGCATCGTGACTGCATTGATTGGCCCGTCTGGGTGCGGCAAGTCGACGTTTCTGCGGATACTCAACCGGATGCACGAACTCGTGCCGTCCGCGAAGCTGGCTGGCGAAGTGCGGCTCAACGGCCAAGACATTTACGCGCCGGGCAGCCCCGTCACCGTCACTCGCCGACGAATCGGCATGGTGTTCCAGAAGCCGAACCCGTTCCCGGCGATGAGCATCGGCGAGAATGTGCTGGCAGGCCTGAAACTCACCGGCTTGAAGGCCGGACGGAACGCACGCACTGCTCTGACAGAGGAATGCCTGCAGCGCGCCGGGTTGTGGACTGAGGTTAAGAACCGCCTGCACGAGCCCGGCGGTTCGCTGTCAGGGGGTCAGCAGCAGCGCCTGTGCATTGCCCGCTCGCTTGCGGTGCGGCCGGACGTACTGCTGATGGACGAGCCTTGCTCGGCGCTCGACCCGACCTCGACGCGGCGGATCGAAGAAACCATCGCGATCCTGCGCAATCAAGTCACGATTGTGATCGTGACGCACAACATGCAGCAGGCCGCCCGTGTGTCCCAACAGTGTGCGTTCTTCCTGGCAGAGCAGGGCACCCCAGGCCAGATCGTCGAGTTCGGTTCCACCAAAGAGATCTTCGAGAACCCTCGTGACCCCAGGACATCCGACTATGTGCACGGCAGATTCGGATGACCACGCTCATCGACCTGCAGCCGCCCGGTTCATCACCCGAGCCCGGTGACGACAAGACCCCGCGGAAAATCCCTAGGTCACTCAGCCGTGCCGACCGTATCTTTCGATGGAGTACGACCGGTATCGGCGCTGTCGTACTCGTCATCACCGGTGCCATCGCGGCTTTCCTCGGCTACCAGCTCATCCCGACGTTGCACCACTACGGCCTGCATTTCTTCACTGAGAATCTATGGCAGCCGCAGTCCAACGTGCTGGGGATCGAACAGGTCCTGATCGGCACGGTGGAAGTAGCCATCATCGCGATTATCTTCGCCTTTCCGCTCGCGCTGCTGACCGCGCTCTACATCAGCGAGTACGCACCATCGTGGCTTCGGGGATTCCTTACGCCGATGGTCGATCTCATGGCCGCCATTCCCAGCATCCTGTACGCGATGTGGGGAGTTTTCCTCATCAATCCGCACGCGCTCTACGTGGCGCGGTGGCTGAACGAGTATTTCGGCTGGATTCCTGTCTTCCATGTCAGTGGAGGACAGCCGCGCGCAGCGGTCTTTGTCTTGAGCCTCTATCAATCATCGCCTTTCATCGCCGGCATGGTTGTGTCGATGATGATCATCCCGATCGCCTGTGCCGTCATGCTGGGTGTCTTCGGTCAGGCACCGCTCTCTGAGCGTGAGGGAGCATACGCGCTCGGCTCTACCCGCTGGGGGATGATCCGCGCCGTCGTGCTGCCGTTCGGCCGAGGCGGCATCGTCGGCGGCACCATGCTGGGACTCGGCCGAGCCCTGGGCGAGACGATCGCGGTCACGCTTATCTTGTCGCTCAACACCGATGTCAAGTTCCGGCCGCTCGAGGAAGGCGGCGTCACGACGGCGCAACTTATCGCGAACTATTTCGGCGAGGCGACCTCAGCGCAGTTGTCGGCGCTGCTCGCGGCTGGGTTCGTGTTGTTTGCCATGGCCATCTTCGTCAACACGATTGCCGCGATAATTGTCAGCCGGAGCCGCAGCGGCGCGCTAACGGAGATCTGACCCGATGAGCAGCGTCGTCAATGCCGGGCCACCCGATGTCCGCACTCTCGCAGCGGCCCAGAGCGATCGCGACGTGCATGACTACCCTCGCTCAGTGAGTTCGACGACAGCCGACTCGCGGCTCACGATCGTGGGGTCCCTCGTCGGATCGGCCGGGCTCGTTTGGCTCCTTTATACGCAGGTCCTGCCGTTCAGCGGGCCGATCGGCTTCTTGATTTGCTGGTACGTCGTCTACGTGCTGATGTTCACCGCAGTTACCGCCATCGCGCATCCCCGGCCGATCGTCGTCGACAGGCTGTGGACGGCAGTCATCACAGGCGCGGCGGTGATCGTGGCGGCCGCGCTGGTGTCAGCTGTGGCATTTGTCGTGGTCCGAGGCTGGGCGGCAGTACACCACCTGAACTTCTTCACCCAGGCGCAGTCGTCCGGCAGCCCGACAGCGCCATTGAACCAGGGGGGCATACTCAACGCGATCGTCGGCTCGGCGATCGAGCTGACTATTGCAACGGTAATCTCGCTGCCGCTCGGCATTGGTGCAGCGATTTACATGTCCGAAGTCGGCGGGCGGTTCGCCCGCGTGGTCAGGACAGTCGTAGAAGCGATGACGTCGCTACCCGACATCCTTGCCGGATTGTTCATCTATACGGTCCTGATTGTTGCCCTTGGATTGCCACGTAGCGGCTTGGCTGCTGGTGTGGCCCTGAGCGTGATGATGCTGCCATACGTCGCGAGATCCGCCGACGTCGCCCTGCGAGTCGTGCCTGGCGGTCTCAGGGAAGCGGGCCTCGCGCTCGGCGCCTCGCAGTGGCGGACCGTCTGGCGAGTTGTGCTTCCAACCCAGCGCAGCGGGCTTCTGACGGCGGTCATCCTTGGCATGGCGCGGGCAGTCGGCGAGACCGCACCGGTGCTCATTACCTCCGGCGCCTCAACTTTCATTAATCCAACGTGGTCCCAGCTGTTCTCGTGCTTTGGCATCGGCAACGCTGGGTGTGCGCCGGTCGACTATCCAATGAATTCACTGCCGCTGTACATCTACACCGCTGTCCGAAGCGGCGAGCCCCAGTTCATCGAACGGGGCTTCGGGGCCGGCATCGTCTTGCTGGCAATGGTGCTCATCCTCTTCGGCACGGCGCGTTTCCTCTCTCGCAACAAGGTAGGCCGCCGATGAAACGCCTCACCCGCTGCCGCACCGATGCGCCGCCCGACCTTCCCGCACCTCGAGGACATGCTATGCGCCTCAAGTTTGCCGCTCTCGTCGCCGTCGCTATCTGCGTCGGCCCATTGCTCGGCGCGAACGCAGCCGAGGCGTCTCCCGTACTGCCCGCGGCAGTGACCGCCCAGATTGATGGCTCGGGCTCCACCTGGGCTGAGAATGCCGTCAACCAGTGGATCTTTGACGTGACGGCAAAGGGCCTGCAAGTCGTCTACACCGGAGCCGGGTCCGCCCAGGGGCGCACTGACTTTCGCAACGATACGACGGACTTCGCAGTCAGCGACATTGGCTTCCTGGGAACCGATCCCTCGACCGGCAGCAACGACACGAGTTGCCAGGACCCACACGTCAAATCGACGTGCCGGGCATATGTATACGCGCCAATCGTCGCCGGCGGCACGTCGTTCCCGTATCAGATCAAAGTCGCCGGGCACCTTATCCAGAACCTCCGGCTGTCCGGCGAAACGATCGCCAAGATCTTCACCCTGAAGATCACCAACTGGGACGACCCGGAGATCACAAGGGATAACAACGGGCGGAAACTGCCGTCGCTTCCCATCATCCCGGTAGTTGACTCTCAGGGCTCCGGATCGACCGCCCAGTTCACCCGATACCTCGAAGCCCAGTATCCGGGTATCTGGAATCCGTTCGCTGGATCTGCAGGCTCGACCGAGTATTTCCCCCGAAAGGGCGCCGAGATCGCCGAGGCAGGCTCGGACGGCATTATCAACTTCATCACCTCGGCGGCGGGAAACGGTTCCATTGGCTATGACCAATATTCATACGCCTTGAACAAGAGATGCTCTGGATGCGTTCAAGGCTGGCCAGTAGCCAACCTCGAAAACAAGGCGGGCTACTTCGTGGCGCCTACGCAGTACAACGTTGCGGTCGCGCTCACCAAGGCCCAGATCAACATGAACAAGAGTTCGCAGAACTACCTCCTGCAGAATCTTGTCAACGTTTACGCCAACCCTGACAAACGCGCATATCCGTTGTCGTCGTACTCATACATCATTATTCCGACATCAGCGAAAGACCAGCGGATGTCGACACCAAAGCGGCAAGCGCTTGCGGATTTCATCGACTGGTCCATCTGTGGAGGACAAGCCGAGATCGGGCCCACCGGCTACTCGCCGCTGCCCATCAACCTTGCGCAGGCAAGCTTCCAGCAGATGTATAAACTCCACACAGCCGACAAAGCGGTCCAGATCGGTAATCTAAACGTCGCTACGCAGTGTCATAATCCGACGTTCTGGGCCGGCCACCCGGACGGAAACTTCCTGGCCAAGATTGCGCCCGAACCCCCAGCCTGCGACAAGGTTGGTGCGGGGCCGTGCGTCGCCGGCACCGGCGTTGGTCCCACTGGCAACCCCACGCATGGTAAGCCCCCGCCATCAAAGGGCGGTTCTCCAAGCGCCAGTGGCTCTGCGAGTGCTAGCGCCTCGGCCAGTAGCTCTACTGGCGCTGGCGGTGCAACGGCATCGACCTCGGGCGCGCCGGGTGCTGCGACCTCAGGCCAAGCTGCCCTAGTCGGCACGCCGACCACGCTGGCGGCGTCCCAGGGCAACAGCAACAGCGGCATCCTCGTCGCGCTCGCTGTGGCCGAGGTGCTTCTACTGGTGGCGATCCCGCCGTTCGTCGCCCGGCGCCGACAGCAGCAGCGGAGGGCTGGAAGATGAATCGGATCGCGAGCCTCTATGGTTCGGGCCGCCGGCTGGCAGGCTTCGCGGTGCCGGTCGCCCTTCTCGGGATCATCGCCGCGACTGGACCCACCATCGGATCGGCAGCTGGGCATACCACGGCGACTCAAACTGATGCTGCTAGCCATGTCGCGTTTGCCAAGACGGAAAAGATCAGCCGGGTTCATTTGGTTAACGGCCAGAACGATGTTGTTGACAGCCGAACCTTCGCCCTTCGCGTGAGCCAGACCAAGGACCTGCGTAACAGGCAGGACATTCAGGTTTCCTGGACTGGCGCGCATCCTACTGGCGGGATAGTGCCGCAGGACACCTCAGGGTTCGCGCCGCAGCAGGAATACCCAGTCGTCATCATGATGTGCCGAGGCAAGGCAACGGCGACCTCGGGCAAGAGTGCAATCACTCCTGAGACGTGCTGGTCGCAGACCGCATCCGAGCGTGTCCAGCTCGACACCACCACGGCGTTTCCTCCGTATCGCATCGACAGATACGAATCCGCCGCCGACCGTGCTGCGCAGGTGGGAGTCCCAAGCCGCGTTTCGTCGACTTGCGCGAGTGCTATCCAGAGTGCACGAGCAGAGCGTTGGATTCCGTTTGTGGCTGCGAACAGGCAGATCTTTCCTATCGGCCCGCAAGGATGCGACGGACTGCCACCGGAGGCGGCCAACCTCAGCAGCAACCTGGCGCCTGGGAACACGACCTACGCCGTCAGTGACCTGAAGGGCAGAGGCACTACCAACTTCGTCATCACAACCGCCGAAACCAATGCCTCGCTTGGTTGCTCAGATAAAGTGGCCTGCTCGCTCGTGGTCATACCGATCATGGGGATAAGCTGCGATGCCGCCGGCTCGAGCTTGCCGCCTGCCGACCGGCCGCCGTCGCCAGCCGCGCAGGCCGCGGCGTTCGCCGAGTGCTCGCAAACCGGCAATTACGCCCCAGGGCAGATCGCGACGACCAGCCAGCTGACCGGGCACTTCGAGTCGGTTGCGGTCAGCGGAGCGCTGTGGTGGAGTGCGTCAAACTGGCGGAATAGGATCGTAGTTCCGCTGACGTTCGCGGCGCCGTCTAACGTCTGCGCATTGGTCAACAAGTCCACGCCGGTCCCGATCTTCGGATCGTATCTACTGCTTGGCGCCACTCAGCAATGGGCGCCGCACTTCTGCCTCAATCGCAAGCTGTTCTCATTGCAGCACGTCATCACGGGCGAACCAGAGGCGCAAAATCTCCTGCAGGCCGGCACGATCGACGCAGCGTTCCAAGGCACCTCGCCACCGACGCCATTCATAGGACATGTAGTCCAGGCGCCGACGGCAGTGACCGGATTCGCGATCGTTTTCGACATTGTCGATAAGAATGGCCAGCAATTTACTCAGCTCCGGCTCGACGCGCGACTCGTGGCCAAGCTGCTGACCGAGTCTTATGCCCAGAACGCGGCCATGGCGGGGGACAAGGGTCTGAAAAATCCTACGAGTCACAAGCTAAACCCGCTCAACATCGCTGACGATCCGGAATTCCGAGCGCTCAACCCAGGGATCCCGAGCTTGATCGGCGACCTTTCAATCGCGTCAGCCTCGACGATGCTCGTGCAGTCTGCTGACTCAGATGCGATGTGGGCTTTGACGTCGTATATCAATGCCGATCCCGAAGCGCGGGCGTGGCTGAACGGCAAACCCGATCCATGGGGCATGGTCGTTAACGCGAAGTACAAGGGGATCAAGCTACCGGTAACGCAGTGGCCGCTTCTCGATACTTACGTGCCGCCCAGCCTCGCCCAGGTTGGCATCAACCCATGCCTTGCGGCCTCTCCGATCCCGTGGCTGACACTCGTTGCGTCGCCGGTCGAATCAATGGCCACGATCACCCTCGATCTGCAGTACAACGTGAGCGACTCCGAGGTCGGTTGCAACAACGGCAGTCCACCCTCCTTCGAAACCGTCGGGCAGGAAGGGCCGGGCCAGACCTTCATTCTGGGTTTGACCAGCCTCGCAGACGCTGACCAGTTCGGGCTGCGCGCGGCGTCGCTCGAGACCCAGGGCGGCTCAACTTCGGATGCGAAGTTCACCACGAGCGCGGGCCGCACTTTTGTGGCACCCTCCAACGCATCTATGCGTGCGGCAGTGGCCACGATGGTGCCAGACCCGAACACCGGCTCCTGGACGGTGCCCTACTCGAAGATGCGCACCAGCGCGGCCGGCAGGTTGGCGTACCCGGGCACAATCCTGATCTCCACCGACGTCCGGACGCACGGTGTGCCCAAGTCCAGCGCGCATGACTACAGCGAGTTCCTCAGCTTCGCCGCCGGTGCCGGTCAGCATCCTGGCTTCGGCAACGGCCAGCTGCCGCCTGGCTACCTGCCGTTGACCGCTGCGAACGGCGCGTCCACGATGGTGGCTTACACCAGGCTGGCGGCTTCCGACGTCGCCGCGCAGAACAGCCGGGTCCCAGTTCCCGGCCAGTCGCGACAATCCGGGCCGTCGTCGCACCCGCACAGTCCCTCACCGTCGAGCTCGCCTAGCGCCGGTAGCACCGCTAATCCCAGCCCATCGGTGCCGGGCGGTCAGCCAAATGGCTCTGCTTCGGCTGGTGCCTCGCTCCCAACCGTGTCCACCTCACCGGGTCCAACGACGCCACCGATCGCTACCACGGCCGACGTCAGGTCCACGGTAGCGGGCAACCTTCTGCCCATAGTGCTCCTGGTCGCACTCATCATCGCGACGATCGCGTTCGGGGCGTGGCAGTTCATGCGACCGACGGAGCCATATGACGGCAAATGATCTGGAGCAGGCGGCTGGCAACGAGGCAGCCGCCGCTCAGCCCACCGTCGGCGGTCGCATTAGGGCGCGGCGCGCTGTGCAACAGCGCGCGCCCCGCACATACACAAGGCGGCTGCTTCCTGTCTCGCCGGCCAGAGCCGTAGTCATTGCAACGACGGCGACCATCGCTGTACTTGGCCTGTGGTTTGTGATCTACGCGCTCGTCCTGTCTGGTCTGCGTGAAGGCCATGCGCAGCACCTGCTCTACAGCCAGCTACGGCAGGAACTCGCGGAAGAGACTGTTCCGTTCGGCGGGAAGATCAAGCCAGGCGCCCCGGTCGCTCGAATTAGCGTCCCGCAGATAGGCCTGAGCGCGGTCGTAGTCGAGGGCACCTCGTCCCAGCAGTTGGCCAACGGGCCCGGCCACCTGCCCAGCACGCCAATGCCAGGCCAGGCTGGAAATGCGCAGATCTATGGGCGCAGCGCGATGTACGGAGCACCGTTCAGTCACGTGCATGCGCTCAAGAGGGGTGCGCTGGTCACGGTTGTTACCGGCCAGGGCGTGTTCGAGTTCCAGGTAATCGATGTACGCGGCCCAGGCGATCCGGTGCCTTCGGCAGCGCAACTGGGGCAATCGAGCCTGACGCTGGTGACCAGCGCGGCCAATGGATGGCGTGCCGGCTGGGCGCCCGAGTACGTGATTTACGCCGATGCCACCCTTGTGGCCGGCAAGGTACAGCCCGCGCCATCGGGCCGTCCGACTGTGATACCGGCTGTGGATGGCCCGCTGCGCGGTGACACTAACCAGCTCGTACTGCTGCCTTATCTTGTCCTGGGCCTTGTGCTGCTGTGTGCTGGCCTCGGGTGGGCGTCCACGAGGTGGACAGTTTGGCAACTGTGGGCCGTCGGGGTCCCCGCCGTGGTCGCGATGCTCTGGATCACGACCAATTCGGTAATGCTGCTGTTGCCAAATCTCAGCTGACCGAGCTCGCATCTGCTTAGAGGGTCGCTGTGCATCCGAATAGTGGCGGGTAATAGCCCGCGTCTGTCCCTACTTAACTGTTTATTCACTTGAAAATCTCTCCGTCGGCATCCGCGACTGCGATGGTCACTGCGAAAGTTCCGCTCTAGCCCCCTTACGAGGGGCGGAAAGGCAAGGCAGCATGCGGTATAGCAGACTCAAAGCGGGTCTTGCGATCGCCGGTACCATCGCCGGAACGTTCGGCGTGACTTTGGTGCAGCCAGCATCCGCTGACTACGCGCCGGCGGCCAAGGACGTCGTCGGAGTCGGCTCGGACACCCTCCAGTACCTCGTCGACTTCGCAGCCGACGGCGACCAGACGGGTGACCTCGGCTACAACAGCGCCGGCAACAAGTTCAAGCTGATCAACTTCGACGCCACAGCTGACGCCAACGCCCGCCTGTCGTATGGGCCCAACGGAGTCGGCTCTGGCCAGTGCACGCCGGGTACCGGAGGTACTGCCGGAACCGGCAACAACACCACGACGCACGCCGACAGCCCATGCCAGCAGAACCCGACCATCGTGCTGCGGGCCGGGCTCTCGCCCGTTCAGCGGCCGAACGGATCGGGCGCTGGCGCTAAGGCACTGGCGGCTGACACGGCGCATCTCATCACGTTCTCGCGAGCGTCAGCATGCCAAGGACCAAGTACAGGCTGCGGCGGCAACCTGTCGAATTTGTTTGACAGCATCACGGTGGGGCAAGACCCGCTCGCGATACTGGAGACCACAACTCCGGCCAGCAACGCCGTACCGTTGTCCGCCCAGCAACTGAAGCTGATCTATGGCTGCAGTGGCACGGGCCCGAACGGCGCCATGCTTTGGAACGACGCCCGTCTAGGCGGTACGTCGTCTGACCCGGTCGAGGCTGTCATCCCGCAGGTCGGCTCGGGCACCCGCTCGACCTTCCTGACCGACATCGGCCTGACTGCACCAGGCAGTTGCGTCGCAGTGGGCGAGGAGAACGACCCCACGGCGCTCGCAGCCCAGCCAACCCCGGCTGACGCGATCGAACCTATGTCGGGTGGCCGGCTGGACCTGTTCCTCGGTCTGGCGAGTGATGGCGTCACTTCCACCGGTTCCGGTTACTTCAGGGACCCGAGCTGTTCCCTGAACGCCATCAACAACTCGAACCCGGCCGCGTGTGCGGCGGCTAGCAACACGATCAAGCCTGCGGTGAAGCTCGTCACCACAGGGACTCCGTCGGACAGCAACCAGCTGTTTGACGTCAATCGGCCGCTGTTCATCTACTTCCGTGACGCCGACGTCAACTCGGCCACGAAGTGGCAGCCGGGCAGCTCGCTGAACGCGGTGCGGACACTGTTCTACAACCCGTGCCCCGACAATCCGCCCGTACCCGGTGACGGCTGCACCGCGGGCACTGGTCCGTTCGCCGGACAGGAGTTTGGGCCGGGCGGTGCGCCGTGGTTCGCCACTCTGACGGCGCAAGCTGACATCTCCGCGGCCGGCATCGTTCCGTCCTACGTGTTCACTCCCGGCGGCCCGTAAGCCTGGATGGCTGACGGTCCTTACATCACGACAACCCTGTAGCACATAGCGAGTCCTTCTACATCGCAGAGACAAGAAAGGCATGTTGCTATGAAGCTGAACCTCCGCCGGATGATTGCCAGCGGTTCAATGCTGGCAATCATCGGCGGGGTTCTCGCTGGGACGGCCGGTGCGGCGTCCGCGGCGACAACCCCTCCGTGGGAGCCCGACCCTAATGCGCTCGGGAGCCTTACGTTGTACAACTCCGCCGGTCAGGTCGTTACTGGCGGAACAAACCTGTCCCACCTCTTCGACTACGCTCAGGCATCCACAACGGACGCGACTGGTGGCACGAAGGCCACGTTGGAATTCGCGGCGCCAGTCCCGAGCACTCCTACCGGCAACTTCACAACGTCGATCGTGTCGGTTTCGTCGACCTTCCCGAACACCGCGGCGCCTCCGCCGCTGAACACGACGCCCAACCCTGTAGTTAGCCTGGCCGCCTCGGACGGTAATCTGGCCAACTTCATCGCGGCTAACACTCCGCAAACGGCGCCGGGTTTCGCAAACGTCTACCAGGTGCGCCTGGTGACCTCCGGCGCTGGCGGCGTGGGTACGTCCGGTCTAGGTACGTACTGGGAAGTCGACATCCTCGTCAACCCGTCGGCCGGTAGCTGGTCGGTCGAGTTCCCGGCCGTCGTGACCCCGACCACCACCACACTGTCGGCTACGCCAAGCCCGGCAAACGTGGGTCAGACGGTCACGCTGACCGCGACCGAGACGCCGGCCGCGGCGGGTTCGGTTACCTTTAAGAACGGGACCACCACGATTGCGAGCGGCGTTGCGGTCAACGCCAGCGGGGTGGCGACTACTACTACCACCTTCCCTGCCGCAGGGACTCAGAGCCTGACGGCATCGTTTACACCCACCGACCCCACTAGCTTCGGGCCCTCGCAAGGCTCGGCATCGCTGACGGTCAACCCGCCGGCAACGGTCACCACGACCTCGCTGGCCGTGACCCAGGACGGCAAAGCCGGCGACCCGATCTCGGGGACTGCAACCGTCATGACCGGCAGCACCCCGGTGACTGCCGGAACGGTGTCATTCTTCGACAACGGCTCCGCGACGCCGCTGAACAGCTCCCCGGTCACGCCGAACGCATCCGGGCAGGCTTCGCTCAGTCTCCCGAGCGGGCTCCCTGCCGGTTCGCACTCGATCATCGCGGTGTTCACCCCGACGAACGTGGCTCAGTTTGAGTCGTCGTCGTCGGCCCCGCAGCAGTTCATCCTGCAGGCACCGCAGGTGGGTGCCTGTGCGCAGACGGGTTCGCAGTGCACGGACACGCAGACCATCACGGCCACGATCCCGGTCGGAACCCTGGTGATCAGCACTCCGTACACCGCAGCGAACCCGCTGAACCTCGGAACGCTGACCCTTAACTCGGGGCTAACCGAGTACAGCGGTCAGGCAACGTTCAGCAGCATCCAGGTCGTAGACACTCGGTCGGGCGACCTGCCGTGGACGATCTCGGCGCTGGCCAGCAACCTGACTGACGGTGGCACTCACACCGGTAGCACTATCTGCGGTCAGAACGTCGGCCTGGGCGGATTCACTAACAGTCCTGGCTCCGGTTTTGCCGGCGCCGTGACCATCAACAGCAACCCGTCCGCCAGCCCGGTCGTCGCGCCAGGCACGACCGGCTGCCCGTCCTCGGCCGGTGGCCTGGTCGGTGCGGGCGGCACGCCGGTCACCGTTGCGACAGCTACGGCTGGCCTTGGAACCGACACCCTTACTAATGGAACACTGACACTGAACGCGCCTACCTCGACCGAGCCCGGTCTCTTCACGGGAACGATCACATTCACGGTGGGCTAAATAGCACCACAGCATGACTCTCCGTGAGGCCGAGCCTCACGGAGGACGCGGGGCGGGCAGAGCAATCTGTCCGCCCCGTTCGCGTGGACTCTCGTCGTCTTGCGTTCACTCTGTATTATCTATCCCTTTGATTGGACTGGATTCACTTAGCGCCATGCGCTTCCTCCGGTCCATAATCGCGGGGTTGTTCCTCGTCGGCCTGATTCCGCTCGCTACTGCACAGGCCGCTCCGCTCGCCCGGGCGGTGCCGTCAACTGCTCTGTCTAGCCAGCCCGGCAAGGTTGCGTTCGGCGCCGGCCCGGCCACGGCAGGCAAGCTGGACGGGCGGCCCTACTACACCTACGATGCCTCTCCCGGCGGCGTGCTCACAGATCACATTGCGATCAGGAACTTCGCGAAGCGACCGCAGACGCTTAACGTCTACACCGTCGACGCGACGACAGGAAGCAATGGTTATTTCGTCTATGCGCCAAAGTCGGCGGCTCGCAAGCAAGTGGGTGCATGGCTTTCGGTGATCACCCCCAACAACGCCGGCAAGGTGACCATCGGGCCAGGCGCGACGATGATTCTTCCGGTGCACTTGCATGTGCCAGCGAACGCCAGTTCGGGTGACCACGCGGGTGCCGTCATCGTGTCCCTCACTGGACTAGTGAAGGGCAGCAGCCAGCGGCTGAAGTTCGAGCAGCGAATCGCGACGCGCGTCATCATTCGGGTCAGCGGGCCGTTGAATCCCCGACTCAGCATCGTGGGCATGCACGCTAGCTATAGCGGGCACCTGAGCCCGTTTAGTTCAGGCACGGTCAATGTCACCTACACAGTCCATAACGCAGGCAATGTGCTGCTTGGCGCGTCGCAGACGCTCACAGTCCATGGGCTTTTGGGTTCCTCGCATTCAGTGTCATTGAAGGTAGTGCCGCTCCTCCTTCCAGGGGGGTCCTACAAAGTCAGCGCCCGGGTCCCAGGCGTGCTCCCCGAGATCGCGGTCACCGCTACGGTCAAGCTCCGGCCCGAGGGGCTGCGAGGTGACGTGAACCCGGCCTTGACGCCTGTTAGCGCCAGCGTCACCTTGTGGGTCGTGCCGTGGCTGCTCGTGGCCGTGATCGTCATCATCATTGTGATCGTTGCATGGCTGATATGGCGTCGACGCCGGCGTGGCATCGCGCCCGTCGGTGCGAGCGTCGGCAAGGAACCCGAAGGAGTTAAGCAATGAATAGCCTTGCTCGGCGCGCTCGCGTGACCGTCAGTATCGCGGCGTTTTTCTTCGGCGCGCTGTGGGTCACGGCGCCGTTCGCATCTGCTTCTAGTTCCCAGCTGCCGTTCCAGGACTCCAATGTCGACGGTTGGCTCACCTTCTGCAATCACAGCAACCAGAGCGTCACGTCTGGCAGCCTCAGCGCGCAACCCTTCGCGTGGAAGACCATCTCGTCGAGCCCGCCGCCTGCCAGGTACCGGAACTCCAAGGCGCGCGCCGCCTTGTTCGCCTATCAGCCGATCAGATATGTCGATCCGGGCGACTGGAGCGGTAGCGAGCTGACAGCGGCAACGATCTTCTCTAACGCCAGTCATCCCGTTGCTCAAGCTACCTACGGAGATGTACCGCTGCTTGGGTTCACACAGGCATACCCACCCCACTGGGATGGCTTGGTGGAGATACGGATGCTGTATTCGGGCGTCGGCGAAGCACAGCTTACGACGCCATACGCCGCGGCCGTAATCCGCGTGTCCGGCGGTAAGTGGACGCTCGTCAAGGGCGGCAATGCGGCATGCAACCAGGGCAAAGGCCTCTCAGTTGAATCGACTTTGCTGCCCAAGAAGGACACCGCGAAGCCGGGTGCCACATCGTCTGCGTCGACAGGCGGCTCAACGACCTCCGGAGGGTCCGGGGGGAGCGGATCGGCTGGTGGGCCCGCCGCAAATCTCGCGGCCGATAAGTCAGCGGCCGGCGGCATGGGCGCCCCGGAGCTAGTGGGGATCGGTCTGGCCGTCCTCGCCGTCGTCTGGGCTGGCATTTTCTTTTTTGGGCGGTGGCGAAGGCGAACGGCGGTGAGCGGCGGCTCAAGCTGACTCGACCGGCTCTGCGGCCAGCGACACGACTACATGTGACAGGTCCGCTCCAGGTTGGGGGCGGCGGGCGAATGAGACGAGCGGCTCCGCGCCAGCGGACCGCGATCACTGAGAGGATTGAACCTGGTGCGAATATCTAGGCCAATGGCGGTCACCGCCGTCTTGGCGACACTGGCAGCAGCGGGATCCGTGCTGGCGTTGTCGGCGTCAGCCGCAACCAACACCCCGCCGTGGGAGCCGGATGTTAACGCCATCGGCACGCTGACTTTCTACAACTCAGCGGGCCAGCAGGTCACGAGCGGCTCAGATCTAAGCCACTTGTTCGACTACGCGCTAGCTTCGACGACGGACCCGTTTAGCGGCACCAAGGCCACGCTCGAGTTTTCGGCGCCGGTGCCCAACACTCCGACCGGGAACTTCACAACCGCAATAGTCTCGGCATCGACAAACTTCCCTAACGCTTCGGCGCCAGTCCCACTCAACACGTCCCTCAATCCCCTAGTGACCCTCGCATCTTCCGACGCTAACCTCGAGGCGTTCATCCAAGCCAACCAGGCGCAGACGGCACCCGGCTTCGCCAACGTCTGGCAGATCAGGGTGGTGACCTCCGGCCCCGGCGGCGTGGGGACGGTCAACAACTCCGGCCAGTACTGGGATGCCGATGTCATGGTCGACCCGATAGCAGGCACCTGGACTGAGGTCTATCCGGAGCAGGGTTCTACCACGCAGACGACCAATACGGTGCTTTCGGTTAGCCCGCTTACTAAAGCTCCGCAAGGGTCGCCCGTTACGCTGACTGCACAAACATCAGCTAGCGACGCGACAAATCCAGCGGGCTCGGTCGAGTTCTTCCAAGATGGATTCTCGCTGGGCAAGTCAGACGTGAACTCCAGCGGCATGGCAAACCTGACGACATCCGCGCTTCTGCCGAGCGCGCCGGCAGGCACAACGCTCACGGCGACATTTACACCAAGCGCCGCAGGGTACACGCCCTCCAACTCGAATAGTGTTCTATACGAGGTCGATCCGGTCGCCACCGTTCCGACGCTGTCCGGCCCGCACCGGGTCGGCGCCAAGGAAACGTGCACTGAGGGAACAGGATCGCTGGACTTCGGCGTGGTCGCGAGCTACACGTGGAAAGTCAACACGACCACGACCATCGGCACGGGCTCGAGCATCGTGCTGCCGGGGTCGTCGTATAAGAAGTCGCTGACTTGTACGGTCTCTGTGCATGACGGCAACGGCCCCTCAAGCAGCGCTACCAGCTTGCCGGTGACGGTGAGCCTCGGAGCTGCGCTGAAGGCCACGAAGCCGCCGACACTGTCCGGTACGCACCGGGTCGGCAGGCTCGAGACGGTACACCCCGGTACCTGGTCGCAGAAGAACGCCAGGTTCACCTACCAGTGGCTCCTCAACGGCAGGGTCATCAGAGGCGCTACTCACACGACGCTGAGGCTGACCCGAGCCGAACGCGGAAAGAGGATCAGCTGCCGGGTTACCGCTCACCTCGCTGGCTTCGCCAACGGCGTGGCCACCACAGCGAGTGTGAGAGTCACCAGCTAAAGCTGTCCGCATAACCATGACGGCCAGCGGGCCGCCGCTCACAACCCGAGCGGCGGCCCGCGGTCTTGTCTGTATTGCTGCAGAACGGCCATAGACGCTATAGCGTCACTCCGCTGCCTGCTTTTGTTCACTGATACCTCTTGCCACGCCAGACAGCCCGAATCACAATGAGACGGGCGGCTTCTGGGTGGTGATTCAGTTGAGGGTTCTCCGGAAGCCTTCGGGAGCGGAGCGTAATCATGCCGTCGGTGTGTCCTGGTTGCTTCAGCATGCCCGGCGGGCGGCTCGGCCGTGGCGGAGCGCTGAAATGACGGCCGAGTGCGAGACACTCCCGCGGCCGGCGTTGCCAGGGTACTTCGAGATCTTCAGCTTGAACGGGCTCGTGCATTGGCGGCTGCTATCCCGCAACAACCGAGACAGCGGCCAGTCGGCGTTGCCGTTCAGCGATCGCAAGTCGTGTGAGCTCGGCATTGCCCGACTGATCGAGGCGATGCATGACCTGCAGACACAGCACACGTTGACAGCCAACCGTTGGAACTGGGCGCTGCTGCTCGATGGCGAAGTGCTGGCCAGGTCGTCACATTCCTTTGACCGGCGCATCCGGTGCGTCGCGGCGTGCGACTGGTTTCGAAGCACCGCGCCACTTGCGGCCATACGTGATGGTCAACGGGTGGTGCGCGGTCCGCGGCCGGGTCGGACCGCTTACGCCCG
>Ga0126381_100003238_pt1 | contig 17735 bp, 18 predicted proteins | sample PanSoiMetPlot_28_FD_96465 | JGI IMG/M metagenome (GOLD analysis project Ga0126381, IMG submission 96465) | Tropical forest soil microbial communities from Panama - MetaG Plot_28 | ecosystem: Environmental > Terrestrial > Soil > Tropical forest > Bulk soil | place: Panama | collected 2016-02-17 | reverse complement strand
GCCGCGATGACGAACGTGGCCGTGTGCCCGACGACGACCAGCACCGAGGCCAGCGTGACCTGCGGCCATACGTCCGGGGCCAGCAGGCCGCAACGCAGGTCATCGGAAACGGCCCGGGCGGCGCGGGCCAGCCTCGATCGACCGCGGCGGGCAGCGCAGCGCACCACCAGCGCAGCACACCCGGCTGCGCCCGCCAGACCCGCGAGGACGTAGGGCAGCGCGGGCCGGACCGGTGATGGCAGGGTCAGCAGCACGACGGCGGTCACCACGGCCTGGATGACCTGACCGCATAGCCGTTCCCACCCGACCGCGCGCACCCGCTGTGCGACATCTCCAGCGTCCCGGCCGTGCGTGACCGCCCGGTGCACGTCGCCGAGCACCCCGCCGGGAAGCACTGAGTTGAGGAACAGGGAACGGTAGTAGGCGCAGATCGCGCCCGGCAGGGCAATGCCGATACCCAGAGCCCTGGCGGCGACCCGCCACCGCCAGGCGGAGCACAGCGTAGTTAGGGCAGTGAGAGTAACGGCAGCCACGACCGCCGGCCAGGTCACTGCTCGCAGCCCGTCCTTGAACGGCGCCGCGCCCACCTGGCGCCAGAGAAACCACAGCACGGTGACGCCGGCGACCAGGCGCAGCAACGGCAAGCCGAGGCGGCGGACGGCCCGACCGATCCCGACCGGAACTGAGTGCACGGACGCCACACCGGTTACACGGATCGGCTGGACACATCGTTCAACCCTCGTGCCGCGACAGCGGCGCGGCCTCGCGCCGGGTCGCGGTGAACCAGCGTGATCGCGGACTCGTTGTCACGGTCGGGTGTGGCGGCAGACGACTACGCAGATGGAGGCGCGGTGCGTGCGATTCGCCCGGCGGACGAAAGCGTGGTACCGGCGATTCGCCCCGTGGATCAGGGCGCGCTGTCTGCGATTCGACTCGCGGCGATTCTGGGGATGCTCGCGACAGCCGCTCTGCTCGGCGTCGTGTCCGCCACCTCTGGTCTCGGCGTCGCCGGCTGGATCGCCGGGCTGGCTGCCGGTTCGGCGGCGACGGCGCTGATTGCCACCGCCCGCGTGCGGAGCGACCAGCCAGCGATACTTCCTGCGGACTGGGTCACCCTCACCCGGGCGGTATTGTGCGCCGGGGTCGCGGGCCTGGTTGCCGACTCGTTCGGCCGGCCGGTGCCGATCACAGCGCTGCTTACCCTCTCCGTCGTCGCGCTAGCGCTCGACGCGGTGGACGGGCAGGTGGCGCGCCGGACCGGTACCGCCACCTCACTGGGCGGCCGCCTCGACGGCGAGGTCGACGCCTTCCTCATCCTGCTGCTCAGCATCGTCGTGTCGCAGGACTACGGCAGCTGGGTGCTGGTCATCGGCGCCGCCCGCTACGCGTTGCTGCTGGCGGGCTGGCTGATCCCGTGGCTGGCCGCGCCGTTGCCACCCCGGTACTGGCGTAAAATCGTGGCCGCCGTCCAGGGCATCGTGCTCACCGTCGCTATTTCCGGACTGCTCGACCGCCTCGCCGGGATGATCGCCGTCGCGGCCGCGTTGCTGCTGCTCGCCGAGTCCTTCGGCCGCGACGTAGTCTGGCTGTTTCGAGCCGGCGCCGGCCCGCGTACCCGCCGGGCAGTGCGGTTCTGCATTGCCCTGCTCGCGATCGTGCTTGTGTGGGCGGACCTCCTCGTGCCTGACCGTGCCTGGCAGATCACCCCTGCCGCCTTCGTCCGCATCCCCGTGGAGGCACTGGTTCTGGTTGCTGTGGCGCTGGTGCTGCCGGCCCGGTCGCGACGAATCGTGGCGGCCGTCGCCGGAAGCCTGCTCGGCGTGCTCACTTTCGCCAAGATCCTCAACATTGCGTTCTTCGAGGTCGTGGGCCGGGCGTTCAACCCGGTGCACGACTGGGGCGAGATCGGCTCGGCTGTGGGCGTGGCTCGCGATGTAATCGGTCCGACGCGCGCCGACCTTCTGCTCGCCGCGCTCGCGCTCGGCGTCCTCCTGCTCGTCTGCGCAATCACCGCGGCAACAATTCACATCACCACCGTGGCCGCCAGGCATCGCCGCGCCAGCGTTCGCGGCCTCGTTCCCCTCACAGCCGTCTGGGCAGTGTGCGCGGGACTGTCACTGCAACTCGTGCCGGGATCCCCGGTCGCCTCGACCAGCACCGTCGGCCTGGCCGCCGGGCAGGTGCGCGCCGCGACGTTCAGCGACCAGCGTTATTTCGCGCAGCTCGTCACCCACCGTGACCCCGAGGCCAGCATCCCCGCTTCGGACCTGCTCAGCGGATTGCGCGGCAAGGACGTCATCATCGCCTTCGTCGAAGGCTACGGACAGGTCGCCATCCAGGGCACAAGCTTCTCCCCGGGCATCGACGCCGTCCTCCGCCGCAGCACAGCCTCGCTGGGCCGCGCCGGGTGGTCCACGCAGAGCGCCTGGACCATCTCCCCGGGTTTCGGCGGGATCAGCTGGTTCGCCCACTCCACGCTCCAGTCGGGGCTGTGGGTCGACAGCGCGCAGCGCTATTCGGAGCTGGTCAGGAGCAGCCGGTTTACCCTCAGCGACGCCTTCGACAAGGCCGGCTGGCGCACCGTGAGCGACAGCCCCGCTGACGAGTGGAAGTGGCCGCCCGGCAGGCAGTTCTACCACTTCGACCAGCTTTACGACCAGTACAACGTCGGTTACCACGGCCCGGTCTTCACCTACGCCAAGATGCCTGACCAGTACACCTTTGCCGAGTTCCAGCGGCTCGAGCTCGGCCCTGGTCATAAGCCGGTCATGGCCGAGATCGACATGGTCTCCTCGCACTCGCCGTACGCCCCGTTGCCGACCATGGTTCCCTGGAGCAAGGTCGGCGACGGCTCGATATTCGACCCGATGCCCGCGCGCGGCGAGACCGCGCTCTCCGTCATGCGCAGCGCCAGCAAGTCGCGCCGGGACTTCGGCAAGTCGATTCAGTACTCGATGCAGGTCCTCACCTCATGGGTCACCGAGCTCAACGATCCCAACCTCGTGCTCATCCTGCTCGGCGACGAGCAGCCCGCTAGCCCCATCACCCGCCCAGGGGCCAGCCACGCGGTGCCGATCTCGATCATCGCCCGCGACCCCTCCGTGTTCCGGCAGATCGCCTCCTGGCACTGGCAGGGCGGGCTGCTGCCCGGTCCATCCGCTCCGCTCGAGCCGATGAGTGCCTTCCGGAACCAGTTCCTCGGCGCCTTCAGCACGGCGGGATAGCCAGATGACATCGGGCTGGGATAACCCTGCAGCAGAAACCACCACCACCGTCCTGCTGCGGCACGGCGATACCCAATTGTCACCGGAACACCGCTTCAGCGGGCTGCGCGACGTCCCGCTGAGCGCTAGCGGAACCCGGCAGGCCAAGGCGGCCGCTTGCCGCCTGGCCGCTGGTTCTCCGATCGACGCCGTGGTGAGCTCGCCGTTGCAGCGCGCTGTCGCCACCGCCGCTATTGCGGCTGGCGAACTGGGCCTCACCACAATCATCGATGATGATCTCCGTGAGACCGACTTCGGTGACTGGGATGGCTTCACCCTGGCAGAAATCCAGGAGCGTTGGCCCGGAGCCGCGGCAGCCTGGCGGCGCGACCCCGAGCAGGCACCGCCGGGCGGGGAGAGCTTCGCCGACACCGCACACCGGGTAAACCGGGCCTGTGATCGCCTGCTGCGGGACCACGGCGGTCAGACGGTCCTGGTGGTATGTCACGTCACCCCGATTAAGATCCTGCTGTGCCGCGCACTCGGCGTCCCCCTTGGCACCCTTTACCGGCTCTATCTTGGCTCCGCGTGCATTAACGAGATCCAATGGCACGGCCGCGGATTCGCCGCCGTCCATCGTGTCAACGACACCAGCCACCTTCCCTGATTCAGGGAGAGCGTCAGCATCGGGCGCGGTATCCGCCGAAGGCGACGGGAGTCTCCCACACGCGCACGGCCAGCGCCTCGCCACCTGCGGCAGCGACGGTGGGGGAGAGGCTGTCATGCACCCAGCGGGCGAACACTTCTACGGTGACCGCCTCGGCCTCCGCTGGGCGTATCTCCTCCAGGTTGCGACCTTCGACCTGGCTGGTGAGCTTGGTCAGTGCCGCTTCCAGTACGTCCAGATCACAGACCATGCCCCGGCCGTCCAGTTGCTCGCGGTCCACCACGATGTCAATCCGGTAGTCATGATCGTGCAGCTGCCCCTCTGGCCCGGGCAGTCCCGGCATGATGTGGAACGCACGGACGCTTCGGCTTAGCCCGACTTCACATGTCACCGGCGGCACTCCTGTCGTAGTCCAGAACGGCATGCATCAGCCCGGGTATCCCTTCGTCTACGGCCCGGAACGCCTCGGCCGCGTCGCCGAATGCGAAAACGTGCGTGCACAGCTCCGCCAGCGGCAGCTCGGCCAGCAGCTCAACGGTCTCCAGGCGGCGCCGCGACCGGGTCCAGGTCCCGGACAGCCGAGCCGGCACCGTGGAGACCTGAGTGCTGCGGATGACCAGGCGCCGCCGGTGGAAAGCACCGCCAAGCGGCAGCATCACTGGTTTGCTGCCAAACCACGACGCGATCAGCAAGGTTCCCTCGTGGGCCAGCATGCTCAGCGCCATCGCTGGCGCATCCGGGTTACCGCTGGCGTCAATGATCAGTGGAACCTGCTCTTCCGCCAGTTCCTCCGGTGCTGCGACAGTGGCGCCCAGGCTGCCGGCCATAGCGCGGCGCCACGCCTGCGGCTCGGCAAGCAGCGGCCGCCACCCGGAACGCTGCAACAGCAGGCTGGTCAGCAGCCCGAGCACACCGGCGCCGAGCACGATAACCCGCTCGCGATATCCGGGCCCGGCATCAAGCGTCACCTGCAACGCAGTCTCGACAAGCGGGAACAGCGTCGCGGCCGCGGGGTCGATAACAGGCAGCGCCACCAGGTCACTGGCCCGCGCCGCGAATACGTCCTGGTGCGGATGGAACGCGAACACCGTCCGCCCGGACTCCGCTACTTCGCCGACGCACGCATACCCGTAGGCGAAGGGATAGGAGAAAGTACCGCCAAGCGCGTCGATCGTGTCGTCCAGCGCCATGTCGGCAGGGACCTCGCCGCGGTACACCAGCCGCTCGGTACCACCGCTGATTCCAGAGCACAAGGTGCGGACAAGGACCTCACCGGCTGCAGGCCGCGGCGTGGCCACTTCCCTGATATCCACGCAGCGCGGAGCGATATGGAATAGCGCGCGGGCTGGCACTCAGTCAATTTACCCGGGATCGATCTCTACAAGACGGTTCATCTGGCCACCTGGACCGCAGCAGCCTGGGCGGGGCGGGCCCCTTCCGGCTGCACGGTGACGGTCAGCGGCTGTGACGCCCCCCACCGGTCAACTGCAACCGCGGCATAGCGGGTGGTGACGCGCGGGAACGGCAGTCGGCACCCCGACCGGAGGCTGTCCAAGCACCCGCTGCCGCCCCTCACCGGGCGCACGATCACCCGGAGGATGCGCGGGTCCTGGGCATGCAGCCGCGCCGAGATGATCAATCCCGTCGCGCGCTGCCGGATTATCAAAGCGGCTGGGGGAGCGGGACGAGTCAGATCGCCGAGGGCTGCCTTGACGAACGCGACCTGCGGGCTGGCTGCGTGCCCCCCAAGGTCATCGAGCGCCCCCGCCAGCTCCATTGTGCCCATCGCGAACACGCGGCCTCCGCTCGGCGCGGTTGCCCGGACCATGTCTGCGCTATGGGGGACGCCGTCGGCTCCCGGGATGAGAGCGGTCATCAGCGGCACCACCTGACCCGCAAAGCAGTTAGGGGTGAGCGAGTCCCACTCGTAGCCGACGACCCCCGGAATCACATCCCCGGACGCCAAGCCGGCAGCCGCCAGCCACGGATCGCTGCGCGGCCCCACGACCGTGTACGAGGTGGGGGCCGCGGTCAGATCGCGCTGCGCTGCCCACTCGTGCTCGACTCCCATCAGCTCGCACTCGGGCTCGCCAAACGTCCTGAAGAAGCCGTTGTCGAGGCGCAGGTTGTGGACCGGATCGACCGAAGGATCCCGCCATTCCACGATCGTTCGCCGGCCGGCGGCGTAGCGCATCCGCCACTCGCCGCTGTTGGAGCCGAACATCAGGTTCGTCGACAGCGCCAGGGCCCGGTTGAAGGCGCCGCGCATTCGCTGCGTCCAGTACTCGTCGTGGCCGATCGCGAACACCAGACGGTGGTGCAGCAGGGATCCGGGGGTCGTGTCCGTGTCGACGTCGGTCTGGTAGGAAACGTCAAGACCGTGACGCTCCAGGAAGCGGACCCACGGCAGCTCGAGTTCCGTGACCATGTAGTAGAACTCCCGCTGGTCGAAGGGCCGGTCGAATGACACTTCGACGGAGTGCATGCTGGTGCCAAACTGGTAGAGGCTCTTGCCGCCCCAGCGGTTGTACGCCTCCCACGTATTGACCGGCACTTGGACCAGCACCGCCGACGCGGGAACCGCCGGGCTCTGGCGCACAATCAGCGGAACGCTCCCCACCGCGCCGGCATACGGGCCGCCTACGATCTCCAGCTTGGCCTCGTAGTAGCCGGAGACCGCGGCAGGCGGGATCTCGACACGATCGGTCACGCGCCATCGGGCCCGCAACAGGCCGGTGACGAAGTCGGGCGTGATTGGCGGGGGTTGCGCAATCGCGGCGTGGCTCGAGCGGCAGCCAGGCGCGCACATGATCAGGCGTCCCCCGACCCCCCGGTACCACCCCAGCCGGTACACGAGCACCCGATAGCGCGAGCGTGGCGGCGCGGCCACATGCAGGTGGAAGATCTGCCCGGGGGCGACGCTGGTCTCCGACGCATAGCCAGTGATCACCGTCCCCCCGCTGACCGGGATCTCCCAGCCAGGGGTGCCGGGGCGCGCATTCTCTCGCTGCACCGGATTGGCGGCATTAGCGGGAGTCGCGGGTATCGCGGAGGAAGTGCTGCCACTGCTCGATCCACCGCACGTGCTGAGGACGATCGCCACGATGGCGCCGAAGGCAAGGAAATTCCTGTAGGGAAGGACGTCAGTCGTACCGGTCGATCCTGGACGCCTCAGCATTCGAGGAAGCCGCCCGCGGTCACTGATGGCCGCTTGCCGGCCGTACACCGAAGGTTCCGGGGCCACGGGACCCGGCAGCGAGGAAGGCGGTTCCGAAGAACAACTCGGTCCAGGACAGATAGGCCAGTTCTTCCTGCATGCAGGCGCGAATCGCCTCCCACGGGCGGCGCATGATCCACTCATCTATGGAGGCGAAAGGCCGCACTATTGCGGTTCCGAGCTGCGCTAGCCACCCGGGCGTGTTGTCGGGAACCTTGAGATCCAGCACGACCCAGCGTCCGCCGCCGGAGAGGGCCGCGGCGCCGCGGGCGATGACCTCAGCGCACTCGGGCACCTGCGACATGGCGTACGTCGAGACGATCGCGTCGACCTGCGCTGGGAAGTCGAAGTCGGCTGCGTCGGCTTGCACGAGGCTGATATTGCTCCAGCCGTTCGCCTGTATCCGGTGGTGGGCACGTTCGAGCATCGCGTCGGTCAGATCGACGCCGACGATCCGGCCATCAGGACCGATCGCCTGCTCAATCAGCGGAAAGTTCAGACCTGTGCCGCATGCGATGTCGATCACGCTGTCACCCGGGCGAAGGCCGAGCGCTTGTACGGCCCTAAGGCGTTGTGCCCGCTGGGGGTAGCCGGGCACTGGATAGAGCCGGGAGGTGATGTCGTAGTGTTTCGCTTTCTTCCGGTATGTCTCGATCAACTGCTCTCGCGGACGCTCAATCTGGCTCACGGTGTGCTCCTCGATCTCGGTAGCGTCGCAGTGAACCGCACCACTCCATCTAGGCCTCCGCGCCTTCTCGCGTAGCGGACTCGATCGCAACCTTGATCGCCGCCATCTCGAGATCACTGACACGCTGAATTCTGGCTTTGAGAGTGCGGGGGACCGCCCGCATAAATCCCGCCAGGTCGACCACAATCCACATCGTGGCGTTGGTCTCCCAATCGTCCACGGGCTCGAGTTCCATTCCCCAGCGCGCCGCGGAAGTGCCCATTGGCCCGGCGAACGCGACGCGGCGCGGCGCCTCGACAGCGGTCACCTCCTGGCTCCGGCCACGAGTCAGCCCGAGGATCACCTTTGCTCGTTGCTCCACCCGCGAGCCGGGCTGAAGCGGAGCCCCTCCGCGAACCCGGCACTCGAGAACCGTTGGCGCCCACTCCGGCCAGCGTCTGACGTCACAGACATACGCCCACACCTCACGGACGCCGCTGGCGATTGTTATGCGGCTCTCGGTTCTGATTGTCATCGGGCGGTCTTTGTATTGATCAATTTCTGGTTGCGTAAGCCCTCCCGCGAAGCTAGCTCCTGACTGAGACGCCTGCACGGGCACTCCGATGACGGGATGATCAGGCACATCTCGCCGCCCCAAGTTCTGCACGTAGGAGTCAACGTAAGCCGCTCCTGCGGGGTTCACCTTGGTGTCCCGGGGCCGAGGCGGGCATCCGCGGCACGGTGACGTATGCCAGTGCCGAGGCGCTGAGGGTGAGGAAGCTGGCCGCGGTTGCGGCTGCCGTCAGGTGTGCCGCTTGGGCGAGGAAGGGTCCGGCTACGGCGCCGCTGAGGGTGGCCGCTGCTTCGCCCGTAAGGAACACTGCGCTGACCCGGCCTAGTGCTGTGCTAGGGATTACCCGCTGCACGATGGTCTGCGGAATGACCAGTGACATGGACCCGGTCATCCCGACGGCTACCGCCGCGGGCAGGGCGATGGCGAGCGATGAGGACGTGAAGAGCAGGTAGTACCCGGCGGCGGTTGCGGTGAGCGTGGCGGTCAGCAGCTGCCGGGGCTGGGCCCGGTCCAGCTGCGCGCGGATGACCGGGGCTCCGATCAGGAAGCCGGTGCCCAGGCAGGCCAGCAGGAATCCGGTGTCCTCGCTACTACCGAGCCGCTGAACACCAAAGGGGATGAGGATGGCGCTCAGCGATGCGTTGGCCGCGAGGAAGATGACCGTGACAGGAAGCAGCGACCGCGCAAGGGGCTGCGCGCGCAGCACGCGCGCTCCCTGGATGAGGTCGCGGGCGACGCCGCTGATCGTGGCGTTCCGGCAAGGGTGCTCGCCGTGGCTCCGCGATGTCATGAACACGGCGGCGGCTGCCAGGAGATAGCTGAGGGTGTCCGCGCAGATCAGCCATCTGATGCCGTAGATGGTAAGCAGGATCCCGCCAAGCGGACCCCCGATCAGCCGGACGGTACCGCTGCTGACTGAGTTCAGGGCATTGGCGCTGCTGAGCAGAGGCCCGGTACCGACGATGGCGGGTGTGCGGGCCAGCAAGGCCGGCGCGTACAGGACAGCGCCGCTGTTCTCGGCGACCAGCGCGACATAGAGGACCCAGTAGCGGCCAGTTGAGGTGCCGAGCAGCATCGCGGCCACGGCGGCGGCGCAGAACAAGTTCGCCGTGATCATCAGGCGCCGCCTGTCCCACCGGTCCGCAAACACGCCGACGAGCGGGCCGAGCAGCAGCCGCGGCAGGTATTCCGCGGCTAGGGTGAGCCCGGTGTCCCGCAGCGACCCGGTGGCCATGAGGATGTGCGCCGGGACGGCCAGAACTAGGAGCCACGAGCCGAGTGAACTGATGAGGCTCGCACCCCACAGCATCCGGAAATCGCGTATCCGCAAGGCCTGGAGCACAGCACCCCCTGGGGCGAACTATTCTGTGAGAATAGCTTTTATGATTGTTGGTCTGTCAAGACAGGAGAGTGAGTGGAGCACTCAGCCATCGGCCGCCAGCTGCGAGCCCAGCGGACAGCAGCGGGCCGGACTGTGGCATCGGTCGCGGCTGATGCTGGCTTGTCGGTCGCCTACATCGCCAACCTGGAGAACGGCAGGGGCAACCCGACTGCGACGGCGCTGGCACGGCTGGCCGAAGCCCTGGGAATGCACCTGGTCATCACCCTCGCGCGGGATGAGGACCGTCACCAGGCCGACATACCTGGTCCACCGGCGGTGCCGGCCTCGCTCGTCCGGCTCGGGCGGACTGCCAGGTTCCGGCAGGCAGTCGCGGCCATGACCGCCGCACTGGATGTGGACGCCGAGGACTTCTCAGCCCAGTTCGTGGCCGCCCTGGCGGCACTCGCGCACTCGATGGGCAAGGACCTCGCCGAGCCGGAGTGGTGGCGCATCATGGACGCGCTCCTGCTTGTCGCTACTCATCCAGCGACCTCATAGGCGGCAGGCTGGCTGCGCGGGTCACGGCAGTCACCGTCCAGCAACTGGCAGGGCCGCGCGGGTAACTTTGCTGCCGCTCGGCGGCTGCTAAGGGCCCCTTCATGCCCTTCGAGCAGCGGCATTGCACCGCATCACAGGATCGACGCCGTCGTTACCGTAACTAAATGTCTTCGCGTGGCGCACCCCAAGTGCCTAGCCTGGGTGTCTCTGTGCACGCGCAGGGCATGCGCTGAATGCAGATCGGAGGCGCGAGGCGGAATGACATGTAATCTCTTCGCGCTTTGCCTGGATGCTAACGACCCGCGCCGTCTCAGCCGCTTCTGGGCCAGCGTCCTGGCCTGGGAGATGGCAGACGACTTCCAGGACGCTATTGCGCTCCTGCCGAGCGACGACACCGGGTTCCGGATCCGGTTTCTGCCAACTCAGGAGCAGCGTACCGGCCAGAATCAGATGCACTTCCACCTGACGAGCACCTCGCAGGAGGACCAGCAGCGGACCGTGGCGAGGGCGCTGGAACTCGGCGCCAGGCACATCGACATCGGTCAGCGGCCGGATGAGGGCCACGTTGTACTCGCAGACCCCGAAGGCAATGAGTTCTGCGTCATCGAACCGGGCAATAAGTATCTCGCCGACTGCGGCTTCTTCGCAGAGCTTGCCTGCGAGGGTTCGCAGCAGGTCGGCTACTTCTGGAGTGCAGCACTGGGCTGGCCGCTCGTCTGGGATCAGAACCAAGAGACCGCGATTCGATCGCCGCACGGCGGTCCGAAGATCAGCTGGGGCGGTCCGCCACTGATGCCGAAGACCATGAAGAACCGGCTGCATTTCGACCTCGCTCCACCCCGAGACGGTGATCAGCAAGCGGAGGTCGACCAGCTCATCTCTCTTGGGGCGTCGTACATCGACATCGGCCAGGGCGACGTCAGCTGGGTGGTCATGGCCGATCCCGATGGCCATGAGTTCTGTGTGCTGACACCGCGTTAGCGCGGGCCAGCCCCTTGGCGGCTACGACCGTCACAATCGTTCCTTGCCGGTCCGCCGAGCCGATAGCTGATGGTTGCCGCAGCTCGTCGATGTTGCCCGTATCGGCTCCAAGCGCCCGCCGTACGACGACCGGGCGAGCGCCGAAGGCATTACGCGCTGTGGGTGGCGCGCGGCGGGAGTCCGCGGGTGCGCTGGCCTCCCGCCGCGCGCAGCCGACCAACCTACGGTGCGACTTGCAGCTGGGAGCTGCCGATAGTGGGAGGGATGAACGGCGGCAGTGTGATGAACGAGCCGATTGTCCCGGTGTAATGACCGAAAGCGGCGGGGATGGTGACAGTAGCGGGGAACCCGCCCAGCCCGTTGAGCATGACACCGCTGATCACGACCTGATTGCCGACGAGCTGCCAGGTCACATTGCCGCCGTCGCTTGCCGCTGGCCCGTTGCCGTGTCCGCAGTCAGCACCGTGGTAGTCGCCGGTGTGGTCGCTGCTCAGCCCGAACCACAACCACGCGCCGCCGCCACTGGCACCGCTGATGTTGGCTGACAATTCGACCTCGTAGACTTGCGTTCGGCCATACGCCTCCGCAGGGCCGGCCGCGGCCAGCATTGCACCGCCGGCCAGCGTCACGACGGCGGCGGACGCCGCCAGTCGAGATCTAACGCTGATTCGTGGCATCTTCATTTACTGCATGCCTCCTCTGGTAAAGCCCGCGGCGGGGTGGCCGAGGCAGGACCCGCTCGCGCATGGAACTGACAGTGAGTCGGAGGAACGACCTCCATAAGCTGATACAGCGAGGGGAGGCTGGATGAGGCCAAGCAAGCCCTCGCACGAGTCGGGCGTGAGGGTGGCCCCGAAAAGTCCCCACCGGTGGCCAAAGCCGCGGCTTGCCGCCGGGCGCGCGCCAGGCTTGTAGACAAGCCCGCCGATCGATCTTATAGTCGATATGACTATAAGTGGAGGACGGGTTGGCGGGACTGGCTCACTTTCTGGCACCGCTGAACGTGGCGCTGTTCACGCTGGGCAACGACCACGTGAGCGTCGCCGAGCTGCTTGGGTTCGTGACCGGTGCGGCGAGCGTGTGGCTGACGGTGCTGGCGCGGATCAGCAACTTCCCGGTAGGGATCGCGAACAGCGCATTCTTCCTGGCACTGTTCCTGTCCGCGCGACTGTTCGCGGACTCGGGCTTGCAGGTGGTGTACATCGTGCTCGGGTTCGCCGGGTGGTGGCAGTGGCTGCATGGTGGCCTGGAACGCTCCCGGCTGACGGTGGACAGGGCGGGCTGGCCGCTGGTGGTCTGCTGCGTGGCGTTCGTGGCCCTCGGAACTTGGGGGCTGACGGTGCTGCTGGACGCTGCTCATGACATCGCGCCGTTCTGGGACGCGCTGACCACGGCGGTGTCGCTGGCGGCGCAGTTCTTGCTGAACTGCAAGAAGATCGAGAACTGGGTGTTCTGGATCGCGGTTGACGTGGTGTACATCCCGCTGTACCTGGTCAAGCGCCTGGACCTGACCGCGATCGTGTACGTGCTGTTCCTGGGTTTGTGCGTCGCGGGTATCAGCGCCTGGCGGCGCGCGCTGCGGCCCAGCGTGGTCGCGGTAATCGAGCAGCCGGTCGCGGTGTCAGACGGCGGCGTGCGATGACGGCCACGTTCCGCCATGGTTTGGTTGTCGGGAAGTTTTACCCGCCGCACCGCGGCCATCAATACCTGATCGACCGAGCCGCGGCCTTGTGCGCGCGCGTCACAGTACTGGTCATGGCGGCTGGGTCAGAGACGCCGCCCTTGGCTGACCGCGTGGCGTGGTTGCAGGCGAGTTGCGCGCGCCTTCCGGCCGTGACGGTGGCCGGGGTGCCCTGTGATGTTCCGGTTGACTTCGGCAGCAAGGCGATCTGGGCTGCACAGGTGGCCGTGATGCGCGCCGCTTTGGAAGGGAACGGGCGGCCGCCGGTCGACGCCGTCGTCAGCAGCGAGCCGTACGGGGACGAGCTGGCGGCCCGGTTCGGGGCGAAGCATGTCTGCATCGATCCTGGGCGGGTGACGGTGCCGGTGTCGGCCCGCCAGATTCGCAGCGACCTGGCCGGCTGCTGGGACGACCTGCTCGCCCCGGTGCGTGCCGGGCTAGCCGCACGAGTCACCGTGGTGGGTGCGGAGTCGACCGGAACGTCGACTATCGCGGAGTCAGTTGCCGAGGAGTACCGCCGCCGGGGCGGCGTCTGGGCGCGTACCCGGTGTGTTGCCGAGGCGGGTCGAGACTACACGCTCACCAAGTGGCAGCAGGCACGGGCAGCGGCGGCGGCATCAGGGCGTCCGGACCCGCCGCTGGACGCATTGCAGTGGACGGCCGCGGACTTCGACGCGATCGCGGCCGAGCAGACGCGCCGGGAGAACCAGGCGGCGACTGCCGGCTCGCCGCTGCTGGTCTGCGACACCGACGCGTTCGCCACCTCGGTGTGGGAGCGCCGCTACCTGAGCGGGCGGGCCCGCGGGCTGCAGCCATGGGCGACAACAGATCTGCCGCGCCACGACGTGTACCTGCTGACGTCACATGAGGGCGTGCCGTGGCAGGACGATGGGCTGCGTGAAGGAGACCTGGAAGTCCGCGCCGCGATGACCGGGTGGTTCGCGAAAGCGCTGACCGCCGACGGGCACTCGTGGGTGCTGCTAACCGGCAGCTTTGCCGAGCGGCTCGCGCTTGCGGTGCGGGTCACCGAGGAGATGCTGGCGCGCCGGGCCGCCTTCGGCCCGGCCATCACCGATGCAGTGTTGGCGGAACGTGGGGGAGCGCGATGAGCACGGCAGGGGAGAGGTCGGGCGAGCGGGAGTTCCTGCGTGGCTATGACTCGGGGGAGTTCCCGCCGTTCGCGGTGACCGTGGACCTGGCCGTGTTCACGATCCGCGCCGGTGTGCTCGCGGTACTGCTGGTGCAGCGCCGCGATCACCCTTACCGGGGCTACTGGGCGCTGCCCGGCGGGTTCGTGCGGGCGAGCGAGAGCGCGGGTGACGCGGCGCTGCGGGAACTAGCCGAGGAAACTGGCGTCACCACGTTCACCGGCCACCTCGAGCAGCTGCGCACCTATTCCGACCCGGATCGGGACCCGCGGATGCGGGTGGTGTCGGTCGCTCACGTCGCGCTCGCTCCGGGGTTGCCTGACCCACGGCCCGGCGGGGACGCCGAAGCTGCCCGGTGGTGGCCGGTCGAGGATCTTGGGCCGGAGGACGGCGGCCCGGACGTCCCGCCGCTGGCCTTCGATCACGCGTTCATCCTTGCCGACGCTGTCGAGCGCGTTCGGTCCAAGCTGGAGTACACGACGCTGGCGGCGAGTTTCGTCAAGGAGCCGTTCACCCTCGCCGACTTGCGCCGTGTGTACGCGGCGGTGTGGGGCACGGCTCCGGACCTCGGGAACTTCCGCCGCAAGGTACTGAGCACCGACGGGTTCGTCGTCGAGGCGCAGCGGTCACCGCTAGCCGCGGCCGGCCCGGCTGGCGGTCGGCCGCCGCTGCTGTACCGGCGCGGCGACGCCGTCATCATGTACCCGCCCATGCTCCGGCCGCAGGAGGAGAGCCGCCATGACTGACGAGTCCACGCGGGTGGTTCGCGCCGCCTACACCGCCGAGACGGTGACCGTCTACCAGGCATATGCATGGCCGATCGCAGACGCAGCTGTGCGGGCTGGCACGTTCGTGCCGCCATTCGGCCGGCACCGGATGACCTGGATCAAGCCGTCCTTTGGCTGGATGATGCACCGCTGTGGCTGGGCCGCCAAGCCCGGCCAGGAACGCGTGCTAGCAATCGAGGTCACCCGGGCCGGGTTCGAATGGGCGCTCGCGCACTCGTGCCTGAGCCACTACGAGGCCGCCACGCATGACAGCCACATGGCATGGGAGGCAATGCGGGACGCCTCCCCGGTCCGCGTTCAGTGGGACCCTGACCGATCACTAGCCGGCCAACGGCTTGCCCGCCGGGCGATCCAGGTCGGCCTGTCCGGCGAGGCCGTGCACCGCTACTGCGACGAGTGGATCCACTCGATCACCGACATCACTGTGACAGCGCGAAACGCCGGCGAACTGGTCAGCGCCGGCCGGGTCCTTGACGCTGCCGCGACATTGCCGGGGGAGCGGGCCTACCCGCTGAGCTCTGCGCTGGCCCGGCGGATCGGCGCCGAACCCGGAAACTCGGACCCAGCGCATGCAGTCGGCGGCGCCCGGTGACGACGCTTCGTGACCGGTACCGCGGCTGCCTGCTCGGCGGCGCTGTCGGCGATGCCCTCGGTGCCGGGATCGAGTTCGAGTCCCTCGCCGAAATCCGGCGTAGCTACGGGCCGCGCGGGGTCGAGGGCTACGTGCCCGCCTACGGCAGGACCGGGGCAATCACCGACGACACTCAGATGACCCTGTTCACGGCCGAGGGACTGCTCCGCGACCAGCAGCGACCGGCTGACAGTCGCGAGCCGGCCGCGGCCCTCTGGCGCTCATACCAGCGCTGGCTGAGGACTCAGTATGGAGAGCCGGCCGACGGCCGGCTCAGCAGCCAGCAGTTCCTGCGTTGCAGGCGGGCCCCCGGCAATACCTGCCTCAGCGCCCTGCATGCCGGGCATCCCGGAACAGTCAGTCAGCCAGTCAATAACAGCAAGGGCTGTGGCGGCGTGATGCGCGTCGCGCCTGTCGGGCTAGCGGGCGGCGACCCTTTCACTGTGGGCTGCCAGGCTGCGGCGCTTACTCACGGCCATCCAACCGGCTACCTGGCCGCAGGGGCACTCGCGCTGATGGTCAGCGAGCTGATCCGCGGCTGCGACCTGCGCCGCGCGGCCACCGCCGCAATCACCAGGCTTCAGCAGGCCGACGGGAGCAACGAAGTGATCGCCGCGCTGATCGGCGCGGTGCGTTCCGCCGAACTTGGGCCGCTGAGCGCTGACGCGATCGGGGTCCTCGGCCAGGGGTGGACCGGCGAGGAAGCCCTTGCCATCGCCACCCACTGCGCGCTGACCGCCGGCAGCTTCCGGTCCGCAGTGCTGCACGCGGTCAACCACGGAGGCGACAGCGACAGTACCGGTGCCATCTGCGGCAACCTGCTCGGCGCCGCGCTCGGCGCAGGCGCCATAGATGCCGACCTTCTCGCGCAGCTGGAAGGCCGCGACGTGATCACCCAGGTCGCCGACGACCTGCACGACGTGTTCGCCGATGGCCAGTCTCCGGACAGCCAGCGCTACCCCGCCGACAAACAAGGAGCGGGCAGGTGAGCTTCGTAACACCGCGTGATCCGGACTACCTGCACGTCAAGCGGATCAAGCAAGGCCAGGCTCGTGTGGACCCGGTATACGGCGCTTTCATCGAAGGTTTCCGTGAGCGATACGGAGTATCGCCGCTTGCAGTTCTCCTGGACACCGCCAGCCGGCCGCGGGGACAAGGCAGGACGCCGCGTCTCGGCGTTGTGCTCGAACGCACCGACGAGTACCGCGCGTTTGTCCGCGGGCCGTTCACGCCTGAGAGGTACAAGCAGCAGGCGGTGGCAATCCTGTTCACGGAATCGCTGCGGGGCGAGAATCTGCGGGCCATGTTCGGGTTTCCGCCTGGCGAGCGGCACGCCGGAGTGCGCGCGGACGAGATCTTCGTGTACTTCGACGATTTCGAGCGTGTCGCCAAGTGGGAGGTACACGACGTGGTAGCCGCCGCCTGCGAACTCGCGGACTTCACGGCCAGCCTGGCCATAGGGGACCGGTTCTGGTGCATCCAGCGGTTCGCGGGGCCGCCGATCGTCTTCGTCCACACCGACGAGCAGGCGCGGACGCTCAAGGCATCCGCCCTGCCGGCAACATGGGCTGACACGTACTTCGAGATTGCGAAGCGTCACGATGAGTTCGGCTATTTGGCCAGGTCCGAGATCGCCATCCAGATCGATAGCAAAGAGAACTTCGAAGCCAACTACTCGGGCAACTGGTACTACTACTTCAAATAGCCGGTCACGACGCGTCTGTCCCGTCTCACTCAATCTGGCCCCAGTGAACTGGGAGAGACCAGAGTCAGGGAGACACTTCAGCGCTGGTTGTCTCACTGAATCTGGTCCGTGATCTTCGAATGCCCGGACTGCGCACTGGGCCCGCTCGCGGTCTACCCGTCCGGATAATCGTGCAAGCACCCGCAGCGTCACCACCGCCGCCATCTGCGTGGCCGGGCCGACGGCTCCGCGACCGGCCTGCGCGCCGGGGAATGCTCGGTCAGCGTGCGCGCCCGGCGCTGCTGGCCGTCATTCACGTGGTACCGCAGGCGTTATCGGTCGCAGGTAGTCCGCCATGGCCTCCTGGCCGAAGTGCTCGGCCCAGCCGAGCGGCGTGGAGTCGAACCGGCCGTCGCGGATGCCAGGATCGGCGCCGAGCCAGACGAGCATGCGGGCTGCGTCGATGTCGCCAGCGCCCGCGGCAGCGTGCAGCGCGGTTTCCCACTGCTGCTCCACCGGGACGTCAATCCTGGCGCGGGCGTTCACATCCCAGCCGAGCTCGGCCAGCAGCGGGACTGCGCGCCAGGCGCGCCGGCTGGCTGCCCAGACGATCAG
>Ga0126381_100003236_pt1 | contig 17742 bp, 13 predicted proteins | sample PanSoiMetPlot_28_FD_96465 | JGI IMG/M metagenome (GOLD analysis project Ga0126381, IMG submission 96465) | Tropical forest soil microbial communities from Panama - MetaG Plot_28 | ecosystem: Environmental > Terrestrial > Soil > Tropical forest > Bulk soil | place: Panama | collected 2016-02-17 | reverse complement strand
TCCCTCATCACCGCTCGGGGCGGGCGGTGACGGTGGCGGGGAATGCGTCCCTGACCCCTCGGGTACCACCATGACCAACGGATTTACGGTCCTGGAAAACCACAGTAAGGGTACCGCCGTCATCGAGCAGGTCAGCTTCTACGGCGACCGCCACCTTCAGTTCGTCCAAGCTGTGGTAGTCCCAATCCAATACGACGCGATTGGTTTCTCAGAGGGCTGGCCGCCAGCCCACATGAACATTACCCAGCCCGGAGTGCAGTGGGACAAACGCATTCCGGCGGTTGGTGCCAGGATTCCGCCCGGCCCGGCAGAGGGCGGCAATCGTGACCTCGTTATCGCCATGAGACCGACAGCCCGCGAAGGCATCGCCGCCGGGGTACAAGTGCTCTACCGGGAAAACGGCCAGCAGTACGAACTGCGCACGCACACCGAGTTTGACGTTCTCGTCGCCAAGTCGTGCTAACCATAGGCGGGGCTATGAGTCACAGGGTAAGAGGTATTGTCCGACCGGCCGTCGCGGGACTCCTGATAATGCTCGCGGCCGCGTGCAGCGGCGGGGGGTGGTCGGGACCAAGCCTGCGCCCCGCCGGGAACCCCAACACAAGCGCAGACGGCTTCCAGGGAATGAATCCAGCCCTCCATGCGCTCGTCGGCGGCATGATCTTCTGCCTTACCGGACCGGGCCGGGCCGTCATCACCGCGGTGCGGCCCATCCACCCGATCGGCACCATCGAGGTTGTCGGTTACGCGGTGCGGCCCAACCCCTTCCCGAGAGGCGAAGCAGGGCTCAGCGGAACCGGCACGCTGCGGACCCACGGGTTCACTGCCGACCGGACCGTGGACGTGCCGTGCGTCGGCGTCAACGGCTACGAGCTGGGCCTCGAACTGACTGTGCCGCCTGGCACGAACGCGGGCGCGAACGGATGGGAGATCGACTACCGGGTCGGCGACCACACGGCGAGCACGACCTTCCCGCTTAGCACGGTTCTCTGCTCTACACCCAGCACCGACGACAAGCCATGCAAGCATGTGTGGCAGCAATACGGGTTGCCCTGGTAGGCGCGCCGGGGCTGCCTTCGTTGCCGCGCGGGTGCGGATCTTCTTGACCGCCTGGCAGCCCAGGAAAAGGAGAAATATGCGGGAACGAACCCACGGGTTCACCACCGACCGGACCGTGGACGTGCCATGCGGCGCCGACGATTCGGGCAACGGCTATGAGCTGGGCCTGGAACTGACTGTGCCGGCCGGCACGAACGCGGGCACGACCGGATGGGAAGTCGACTACCGGATCGGCGACCACACGGCGAGCACGACCTATCCGTGGGGCATGGTTCTGTGCTCTACACCCAGCTTCGATGACCAGCCGTGCAAGCATCTGGCGCAGCAATTCGGGTTGCCCTGATAGGGCCGGGGCTGCCATCGTTGTCGCGCGCGGGTAACCCTGCCATCGTCCTGGTGGGGTTACCCCGCGTTAATAGCCGAGGCGGCGGCTGCGGATCTTCTTGATCGCCTGCCAGCCGAGGAAGAGGCCGACTAGGGCGAACACCACCGCGCCGCCGAGTGTGGCCCACACGTCCTTGCTGGTCACGCTGGGCTGCCCGGGCAGTTCGGCATATGACGGCGCCTGCGGGTCGACGAGCACGCTGACCGGCTCACCCGCCGCGTAGCTGACCGAATGCGGGACGTGCACTGTGGTCTGCGACAGCCCTCCGACCGGCGGGTTCAGCGTCACGGTCATCTCGGCCGTGTACCAGGTGCTGGATGACCCGGACTGCGAATGGGACTGGTGCGCGATGTTGTTCACGCTGACGACGGTGGCCTGGTTGGAGACGCCGTGCGCCTGCGTGTACGCGGACTGGGCGCTCTGCGACCGGATGTGGAACGAGAACAGGAAAAGGAACGCGGCCACCGCGACCATGACCACCGCGAAGATGGACAGGGACTTGGGTCCGGCCGTGCGCGACCCGCGGCGGCGCATCCGGATGTTCAGGTCGCTGCCGATCATGCCGTCTCCCTGCGAGTAACCCGGATTGCCGCAAAGCCTGCGCTGCCGTCGGTGCCGGTGTGGACTTTACTCGCATGCGGGCGCGGCGGTCACCGATGTTAAGGCAACCGGTGGCGGCTTGCCTTCCAGCCCGGCTGGTCGCAGATGGCGCCGAGGAACTCGACCATCGTGTGCGCGGCCAGATAGGACGTGACGCCGGTGCCCACGTCGAGCATCGGGTTCACCTCGACGAGGTCGAACCCGGCGATCTCGGCGTGCCCGGCGAGGGCGATGAGCGTGTCGCGCAGTTCCGCGTAGGTCATGCCCTCGGGCTCGGCGGACACGCAGCCGGGCACCAGCGGCATGTCGAGCACGTCGATGTCGATGCTCACGTAGCAGCGGCCGCCTTCCGGGACGCCGGCTAGCACGCTGGGCGCGCCGAACTGGCGGAACTCCCGCATGGTCACCACCCGGTTGCCGTCGCCGAGCGAGTCCTCGTGCATCACCTGGCTGCTGCGCAGCGACCGGATGCCGACCTGGGTGATCCCGGCGACGTGCTCCATCGCGCGGATGTGCCGGAACGCGTGCGCGTTGGTGAACTCCAGGCCGTGCACGAACGGCATGTAGTCCAGGTGCGCGTCGAAGTGCACCACGTGCAGCGGCCCGGCGTCCGCGAAGGCGCGGACCACGGGGAACGTGATGGCGTGGTCGCCGCCGATGATGACCGGCAGTGCCTTGCGCCGCACCACCGCGCCCACCGTGTCGGTGATGTTGGCGAAGGACGCGACGACGTTGGTCGGCAAGATGTCCGCGTCGCCGACGTCCGCGATCCGGTCCTCGCCCATCTCTCGCGCGAGAAAACGGCGGCGGAACTGCGGGTCGTAGATGCCGGGCTCGTCACCGACGAACCGCAGCGAGTGCTCGCGGATCGAGCGCGGCGCGAACCGCGACCCGGGCAGGAACGGCGATCCCTCGTCGGTGGGCACGCCGATCACCGCGATGTCCGCGTCCAGCCCGGCCAGTTCGGTCACGATCGGGGCGCGCAGGAACGACGGGATGCCGGTGAACGGCTGGTTCAGCCGCATGCTCACCCCAGCCCGAACACGCGCGCCGCGGTGCCGCCGAGGATGGCGGCCCGTTCGCCGTCGCTAAGCCTGGGCAGCCCGGTCACCCGGTCGGCCGTGCGCACCGGGTCGTACCACGGGAAGTCCGAGCCGAGCATCACCCGGTCGGCGCCGACCTGCCTGATCAGGGCGGACAGGTCGGCGGCGCAAGGCGCGTGCGCGGCGCCCGTCCACTCGATGATCTCGGACAGGTCGAAGACCACCTGCGGGAAGTCCGCCGCGAGCGCGGCCGTTTCCGGCCAGGAGGCACCCCCGAGGTGGGCGAGCACGAGCTTGAGAGACGGCCACTTCGTCAGCACCGGCGCGAAGTCGGACGGCGTGGCCGATCCCGCGGTGCAAGCGTGACCGGGGCCAGAATGCGACAGCACGGTCAGCCCGGCCTCCGCGCACAGTTCATACATGGGGTGCAACCGCGCATCGTTCGGGATAAAAGAATGGACTACTGGGTGGAGCTTTACCCCGCGTACCCCAGCGGCCGCCAGTTCCGCGAGGTGCGCGGTGATCGCCTGCGGCGGTAGCACGGTCGGGTCGATGCTGATCAGCACCTCCGCCATCGGGTGGCCGGCCACCGCCCGGGCGATCCAGCGGTTGGCGGCGCGCAGCACGTCCGCGGCCGCCTCCGCGGCCTCGGGGGCGCCGAGGTGCTCCTCCAGTTGCTCGCGCGCCAGCGCCGTGTCGAACAGGTGCACGACGACGGCGTGGTCGAAGCCCGCCTTCGCGTAGACCGAGGTCAGCGTGGACAGATCGCCTGGCGAGGCGGAGAACGCGACACCGGGGTCGTCGCCGTACTCCCAGATCACGTACCTGTCCTTGGCGCGCACCCCGGCGGCGGGGTCGGGGTACACGTGGACGTGCGCGTCGATGAGGGGCTGCGAACCTGACACGGCGGCCTCCTGGGGGGCGATCGTTAACCGCCACCCAAGAGGTCCGACATTGCCGTCGGCGTGCTGTGCCGTTTCCCCGGAGTTAAGAGGCGCCCGTCATGTGTTACGAGCGCGATCCGCTCCGCGGGGTCACGAGCAGGGGGCGTGGTAGGGCACGTCGGGCACGTACACCGACCACTCCTTGGCGCTGAGCGGCTCGCCGATGTTCGCGCAGATCGCGGCCGCCGCCTTCGCCGGGTTGGTGTCCCACAGGTGCACGGTCCCGTCGTCGCTCGAGGCCGCGAGCTCGCCGCCGGATGGCGCGAACGCGACTGAGTAGACGTGGCCGCCCGCGTTGGTGAGGGTGGCGGTCAGCGACGGGCTGACCGGGTTGGAGACGTCCCACAGCCAGACCGTGCCGTCGGTGACGCCGCCCGCGAGCGTCTTGCCGTCCGGGCTGAACGCCAGCGCCCAGATGTACCCGGTGGGGCCGGTCAGCGGCTCGCCGATTTCGGCCGGGCGGGCCGGGTTGGCCACGTTCCACAGTCGTACGGTCTTGTCCGCGCTGCCGATCGCGAGGATCTTGCCGTCCGGCGTGAACGCGAGCCCGATCGCGTAGTTGGTGAACCCGCCAAGCGGCTTGCCCAGCGAGGCGGGGCGGGCCGGGTTGGCCACGTTCCACAGCCGGGTGAGGTTGTCGGTGCTCGCCGCCGCGAGCGTCCGGCCGTCGGGGGAGAACATCACCGTGTACACGTACGTGCCGGAATCCTTGATCGATGCCAGCGGGGCGGGCCGGGACGGGTCGGTCACCGACCACAGCCGGAGGGTCCCGTCGTCCGCACCGGTGGCGAGCGTCTTTCCGTCCGGGCTGAACGCGACGGTCTCCGCCATGCCCGCCTTGGTGACGTGGAACGGGGCGGAAAGCGGTGCGAGCGTCCTGGCGTCAAGCAGGCCGGTCGTGCCGTCGCTGTAGGCGGCCGCGATGACAGCGCCGTCCGGAGCGTACGCCATCCCGTTGACGAAGGTGTTCGCCGCCAGCGGTCGCGTCGCGATCTGCTCGCGGCTCGTCGCGTCCCAGATCTGCACGTTCTGGCCGCCGACGGCGAGCGTCTTGCCGTCCGGGCTGTAGGCGACCGCCGACGGCGCGTTGCCGACGGGCAGCACCGGCGTGGGCAGCTCCCATATCCGGACGGTCCCGTCAGCGTCGCTTGACACGATCCGGTGCGCGCCCACCCAGGTCACTGAGGTGACCGGCTGCGTCTGCGGCAGCGTCGCTGTCAGCGCGCGGGTCGCCAGGTTCCACACCAGCACGCTCGCGTCGGAGGTGCCGGCCGCCAGGCTTGCCCCGTCCGGGCTGAACGCGACCGTGTTGGCCCAGCTGGTCGCGCCGGTCAAGGTGCCGTCGGATGATGCGCTGCCTGGTGTGCCCTGTGTGCCGGCGCCGGCGCCGAGGCGCCACAGCCATACCTTCTTGTCCTGGCTAGCCGCGGCGAGCCGGCGCCCGTCCGAGCTGAACGCCACCCCGGAGACCGCCATGGCCGGACCGGTGAGCGGCATGCCGGCGAACGCGGCGGGCTGGCCCGGGCTTGCGACGTTCCACACCCAGACGTTGCCGGCCGCGGTGCCCGCCGCGAGCGTGCGGCCGTCCGGGCTGAACGCGACCGACTGCACCGACGCCTTGAGCCCGGTCAGCGGCTTGCCGAGCGGCTGCGCCCTGGCGGGGTCGCGCACGTCCCACAGCCGCACGGTCTCATCGGCGCTCGCCGCGGCGAGCGTACCGCCGTCCGGGCTGAACACGACCGAGTAGATCGTGCTCGTCGGCCCGGTCAGCGGCGCGCCGAGCGGGCGCGGCCTGGCCGGATCCGACACGTCCCACAGGCGTACGACCTGTCCGGCGCCGGCGGCGGCGAGCACCTTGCCGTCCGGGCTGAAAGCGGTCACGTACAGCGGATGGTTAGCGTCCCTGCCGACCAGGGTGGCGACCGGCGAGGGATGGTTAGGCGCCGCCACGTCCCACAGGCGCAGCGTCCCGTCGGCGCCGGCCGCCGCGAGCAGCCGGTGATCGGGGCTTATCGCCGCCCACTGCACGATGCCAGGTGAATCGACGATGCGCGCGGCCGACGGGGCGCCTGAGGACTCGATCAGGTTGGCCGTCGAGAATTCGGTGTGGACCAGGCTGTACACCGAGACGCTGAGCTGCGCGGCCAGCGAGGGATCCTGCCCGCGCAACTGGTCGGCCGCGAGCGCGGCCTCGCCGCCACTGGTCAGCTGCTGCGCCTGCGTCACCGCCCGGCGCTGCTGCATTGCGTAGACGGCCAGCCCGGCGACGACCACCACCAGGGCGGTCAGCACCGCTATGACGGCCCGCAGCCCCCTGATGCGCCGCCGGTCGGCACGATGCCTTGCGGCGCGTTCGGCGACGGACCTGTCGATGAACTCGGCGGCGAGCGTGGACAGGGACGCGCGATTGTCCCCGTCCGCGGCCCACTCGCTGGCGATCGTGAGCTGGTTGCCGCGCCACAGAGCGGCGTTCTCCCGCCCGGCGCTCTCCCAGGCGCGGGCCCCCTGGCTGATCCGCCTGCGGGTGCGCAGCCCGTCCATGCCGCCCTCGATCCAGGACCGCAGCCGCGGCCACGCGGTCAGCAGCGCGTCGTGCGTGATCTGCGCCGTGTCCGCGTCAACCGTGATCATCCGGACGTCCACGAACGTGGCGAGCACGGAGTCGGCGTCGCCCTCGATACGGTCGCCCCACTCGCGCAGCTCGCTCAGGTCGACGCTCGCGCGGCTCGGCGGCAGGTCATCGGCCACGTGCACAAGCCCGAGGAACAGCCGCCTCGCCAGCTGCTGCTGGCCGGGGGAGAGGCTTCCGTACGCCTCTTCGGCGGTCTGGGTGAGCGCGTCCTTGATCCCGCCGCTGGCCAGGTAGTCGGCGATCGAGAGCGTGCCGCCCTTGCAGTGCTCCCAAGTGGCGAGCATCGCGTGCGAGAGCAGCGGCAGCGCGCCCGGCTCATAGGCGCCATCGATGCCAGGCGCCGCGCTGTCAGGTCCCTGAGCGTCACCCGTCGCGGCGTCCTGCGGGGCGAGGTCGGCGAGCAGCAGCCCGACCAGGCCGTCCTCGACGTCGACCCGGGCGAGCCTGGCCGGCTCGGTGATGGAGCGGCGCACCTGTTCGGCCGTCATCGGGCCGAGCACGACCTGCCGCGACTGCAGCGCGCTCGCCAGCCCGGGGTGGCGGATGGCGTGGTCGTAGAAGTCGGCGCGCAGCGCGAGCACGACTAGTTCGGTCCTGGCCAGCTTGCAGATCTCCGCGATGAACTCGCGTCGCTGCGCCTCGTCCGGGCAGAGCGTGAAGACCGCCTCGAACTGGTCCACGACGATCGCGGGCCGGCCGCCCGCCGACGCGTCCACACCGCTGCGTGACGCGCCGCCGGCGTGTGATGGCGCGCTGCCGTTAGCCGGCGCACTGCCGTTGGCCGGCGCGCTGCCGTTGGCCGGCGCGGACCCGTTTGACGTTCGTCCGCCGTTGGACGGCGCTGTTCCGTTGGACGGAGCTGTTCCGTTGGCCGGCGCTGTTCCGTTGGACGGCGCGCTGCCGTTCGAGGACGCGGTGCCGTTCGAGGACGCGCTGCCGTCACGGGACGCGAGCCCCGCGAGATGCGCGTGCAGGTCCGCGACCGGCGTGGCGCTGGGCTCGAACACGGTCACCGGCCCGGCGATGCCCGGCGCGGCTTCGGCCAGTTCCCGCAGCCGCGGCACAAGGCCCGCGCGCAGCACCGACGACTTGCCGGCGCCCGAAGGCCCGACGAGCATGAGCGGCAGCGGCGACGACTCGGCAGCCAGTGAGCAGAGCAGGTCGGTGACATCCTCCCGGCCGAAAAACCAGCGCGCGTCCTCGGGCTCGAACCGGGCCAGGCCGCGGTACGGAATGTCGGTCCTCCTGCCGGGCCGCCGCCGGGCCCGCTGCAGCGCGGCGTCCCAGCGCGCGATGCGCGCCAGGCTGGACTCGCCGCAGACGTTGAGGATCCGCGCTAGCTGCTGCCGGTCCGCGGGCAGGTGACGGCCGGAGAAGTAGTCGCCAGTCGTGCTGACCGGCGTCCCGGACGCCCGCGCGATCTCACGTATCTTCAGCCCGGCGCGATCGCGCAGGGCCTGCAGTTCACGACCGAAATCAGCCTGGGTCGAGATCCGCTCCGGATCCGGGACAGCCGGATCGTCACTCATGGGTTCCCCCCCAAAGGTCACGCACCGCACGCGTGAAATTCCCGCGTGCAATGAAATAGTCGTCAACCTCTCTTACCGAGAGGCCCCTCAGTGTCAAGACACTTACGACGGCGGGGAAGTTGACACGATCCGCGTCATTGATTGGAATTCGCGACCTTTCCGCCGACTGCCTCCGATGCGTCCGACCTTGTCCGGACATAGGAATCGGCGTTGGCGCGAAGCGGGGCATACAGCCAAAATGGCACACGGGTTCGACGCGTAGGGGGGCGTGCGGTCCCGCGGGCCGGTGCACCGACCGGTCGGCGGGACCGCACAGCGCAACGCGCGAACACGCGAAGCCAGGACGCTGCCTACGGCTCCACGGCGGCGGTGCGGCGGGCCCGCGCGATGAGGCCGGCGAAGATCGCCGCGAGCGCCAGCCCTGCGGCCATTTCGGCGTAGCCGGCCGCGGGATCGGGGCTTGGCCGCAGGCCGAGTCCGTGCACGGCAGGCTCGAGCAGGACCGGAAGCGTGGCAAGCGCGGCGCACAGCCATGAGCGGTGCGCCCGCCAGAAATACCCGGCCGCGGCGTACGCCGGCCCGCTGACGGCGCCGCCGGCGAACCAGATCCACTGGCTGTACGTCGTGGCGGCGAGCACCTGCGGGGTCAGGTGGACCCCTTCCATCGGGCTGTCGATCATCAGCACGTACCCGGCCACGGCCAGCCATGTCGAGGCGAGTCCCAGCCATGCGGCACGTCGCCAGCTGACCTGGAATGCCCCGGCCGCGAAGGGCAGCAGCAGCCACGGCGCCGACATAACGCTGACCGCGGTGGCGAATTGCGAATACAGGGATCCGATGTACTGATCCACGGCGCCGAATGCCGCGGCGGCGGTAAGGATCATCGCCGTCTTTACCCATTGCCTGCGCGAAGTGGCCGGCAGTTGACCCGACGCTCTTTGCGCTCCGTGCTGGTCCACGGACAGTGAGCCTACAATGACAAAAGTAATGGGGCAATACGGCGAAAGATCGGCTGCCCGCTTGCGATTAGAGCACTCCGGTCCCGGTGGTGATCAGCTGTCGCACGTCTGCGCTAACCGCCGGTGAACTCCGTGACAGCGGCCTCGAACGCGTCCAACTGACGCTCCACCGGCCCGCGCTGTGCCGAAGGCAGCCAGTGCACCGCCCGATCGAATCCCGCCTCCGCGTACGTTTCGAGCCATCGCGGGTCGGCGGGCACGCCCATGACCATCAGCCCCACGGGCCGGTCCGCGCGCGCCCGCAGTTCCTTCGCCCGGTCCAAGATCCCCGTGGGCGCGTGGTTCGGGAACCACGCGTCGCCGAACGCCAGGACCCGGTCCAGGACCCCCGGCCCGTCGCCGCCGATGAGCACCGGCGGATGCGGTCGCTGGGCGGGCTTCGGCCACGACCAGATGCGCTCGAACTGCACATGGGCGCCCGCGTAGCTGGCCTCATCGCTGGTCCAGATCGCCTTCATGGCCTCCACTCGCTCCCGCATGATCGCCATCCGGACCTTCGGGTCGGTGCCGTGGTTGGCCATCTCCTCCCTGTTCCAGCCCGCGCCGACGCCGAACTCGAACCGTCCGCCCGACAGGAAGTCGACGCTGGCGACCTCCTTGGCGGTGACGATCGGGTCCCGCTCGATCACCAGGCAGACGCCGGAGCCGACCCGGAGCCGGGTGGTCGTGGTCACCGCGGCGGTCACCGCGACGAAAAGGTCAAAGGTGTGCGCGTACCTGCGCGGCAGCGGGCGCCCGGCCGGCCATGGCGTCTCCCGGCTCGCCGGTATGTGGGTGTGCTCGGGAAAGAACAGCGACTCGTGCCCGCGCTGCTCGGCCAGCTGGGCCACGTCGCCGGGTGCGATGGCATCGTGTGTCGGGAAGATGGCTACGCCGGTGTCCATGATTCAGAACCCTATTATCCGGAACGAAGCGGGCTGTCTCCCCGCCCCTCACCTAGCCTCCCAGCCATTGGCCGCCGTCTCCGGCTGGGTCTGCGCCCCGCGCCTGTCCCGCCCCGCCGGTGGCCGCCGTCTGCGGCCGGGTCCGCGCCCCGCGCCTGTCCCGCGCCACGCTCCTGCCCGCCCCGCCGGTGGCCTGTGTCCGCGGCCGGGTCCGCGCCCCGCGCCCGTCCCGCGCCACTCCTGCCCGGTCCGGCGGCCGGCGTCCGCAGCCGCTCGCTACCCTCCCTTCCCTCCCGTGTCTGCGTCCCGCGCCTGTCCCGCCCTGGCGGTGGCGGTCGTCCGCGGCCTCACCACTCCCTCCTTCCCCTCCCTTTCCCCTCCCTTTCCCTCCCCAGCGTGGGGCGGCCACCGCTGGCCGGCCGTAGACGCGGCGGCGGCGCGGGTATCAAGCTAGTGTTCGGCGGCCTCAACGGCGAGGGAGCGGATCATGGCGGAGAAGAGCTACACGTCGGCGGTCTCGGAAGCGCCGCTGATCGGTGACACGATCGGCGAGAACCTCGACCGCGCGGTGGCCGCCTACGGTGACCGGGTGGCGCTGGTGGACGTGCCCGCCGGGCTTCGGCTGACCTACGCCGAGCTGGCCGCGGAGGTGGACGCGCTGGCGCTTGGCCTGCTGGCGGCGGGGATCGTCAAGGGGGACCGGGTAGGCATCTGGTCACCGAACCGCGCGGAATGGACCTATACCCAGTATGCTACTGCGAAAATCGGGGCCGTCCTGGTCAACATCAACCCGGCGTACCGGACAAGTGAGCTGGAGTTCGTGCTCAACCAGTCGGGCACCCGGCTGCTGGTCGCCGCGCAGCGGCTGAAGACCTCCGACTACGCCGCGATGATCGCCGAAGTCCGCCCGCTGTGCCCTGGCCTGGAACAGGTGGTGCTGCTCGGTACCGAGGCCTGGGAGGCGCTGCTGGACGCGGGCCGCGGCGTAGACCGGGCCGCGCTGGACGCGATAGAGCTGTCCGCCGACGACCCGATCAACATCCAGTACACCTCGGGGACCACCGGGTTCCCCAAGGGTGCCACGCTGTCCCACCACAACATTCTGAACAACGGGTACTTCGTTGGCGAGCTGTGCAACTACACGCACGAGGACAAGATCTGCATTCCGGTGCCGTTCTACCACTGCTTCGGCATGGTCATGGGAAACCTGGCGGCGACCAGCCACGGCGCGGCGATGGTGATCCCGGCGCCGTCCTTCGACCCGGCGGCGACGCTGGCGGCGGTGGCCGCCGAGCGGTGTACCTCGCTGTACGGCGTCCCGACGATGTTCATCGCCGAGCTCGCCGTGCCGGACTTCGACGCCTATGACCTGTCTAGCCTGCGTACTGGCATCATGGCCGGCTCCCCGTGCCCGGTCGAGGTGATGAAGCAGGTGATCGACAAGATGGGCATGGCCGAGGTGTCGATCTGCTACGGCATGACCGAGACCTCCCCGGTGTCCACCCAGACCCGGATGGACGACTCGATCGAGCGCCGGGTCGCCACCGTGGGCCGGGTCGGCCCGCACATCGAGGTCAAGGTCATCGACCCCGAAACCGGGCTGACCGTGCCGCGCGGCGTCCCCGGCGAACTGTGCACCCGCGGCTACTCGGTGATGCTCGGCTACTGGAACCAGCCCGACAAGACAGCCGAGGCCATCGACCCCGCCCGCTGGATGCACACTGGCGACCTGGCCGTGATGGACGGCGACGGCTACCTGTCGATCACCGGCCGGATCAAAGACATGGTGATCCGCGGCGGGGAGAACATCTACCCGCGCGAGGTCGAGGAGTTCCTCTACACCCACCCCGACATCCTCGACGCCCAGGTGATCGGCGTCCCCGACGCCAAATACGGCGAGGAACTCATGGCCTGGATCCAGTTGCGCCCAGGAGCACAGCCCCTGGACGCGCAGGCACTGCGCGACTTCTGCGCCGGCAAGCTCGCGCACTACAAGATTCCCCGCTACGTGCACATCACCGACCAGTTCCCGATGACCGTCACCGGCAAGATCCGCAAGGTGGAGATGCGCGAGAAATCCGTCGAAATCCTCGGCCTGACCCCATAGGGCGGCCGCTCGGCTTATTCGCGGGAAACCCCGCCATTGCCCGCACGCCCTTGGCCTGGCACCCGCGAGCGAGCCCGGTGCCAGCGGCCATCCCGTCAGCCACGGGCGCGTACTCCCGCACCGCGCCGCAGGGCCCCGACCATGATCACGAAGCTTCTTAGTACCAATAGCTGCCATTTCTTTACGCCATAGGACATTTCGGTCCCGGCGCGGAGTGTGTGACTGGAGCTGCCGACAAATCGCGGGGCTGGCGATTATGGCGGGACGGGTGATAGCCAATTTACGGCTGTGTTCCGCATTGTTTCCCCGTTCCGCCGCGACTTACGATGCAGGCCACATTCTCACGGAGGAGGGACGCATGTTCGCAACGAAGCGAGTCCGGATCGCGGCCGCCGCGCTGGCGGTAGCCCTGACTGCGGGCGGGGTCGCCGCGGCGGTCACCACGTCGGCGTCGGCGAGCGCCAAGCCAGCCCACAGCGCGGCGCACAAGCCGGACCGCGCCCGTCACCACAAGCTCAGCCTGAACCGGTTCGACCTCAACGGCTGGGTGATCAACGCCAAGTACACCCTCGGACGCAACACCGGTAACACGTTCCAGCAGACCTATGGCGACAGCATGGTGCAGGGGGTGCCGATCGCGGGTCCCTTCGTCGGCACGAAGTTCCCCCCGGAGGATTACGTAGCCCTCCCCATCGGCCACCACGAGCTGTACATCACCTGGCTCGACCCGAACAACTCGTTCGCGATCGTCGACGTGTTCGTGATGAACTTCAAGACCCACACGGTCTACGACTACGCTCCGGGCAGTTCCAGCCCTGAGAGCGCAGGCACCATCAAGGTCGTCAAGCGGGGCGCGCACCCAATCCCGTAACAGCCGGGCCGCGGGCCTGACGATGGGCCGCTACCCCGAAACCGCACGGGGGTGAGCGGCCCATCCGCCGTTCGTGTACCGCGCTGCTTACGCCAAGCCAGCCGACGTCGCTGGGACCGGGCTTTGCGTGCGTTTCGCTGACCGCTCAATTGTCAGTAGCCGTCGTTACGCTGATCGCGTCTAAATCCGCAATGCCATAGGAGTGGGATAGATGTACCATGTCAGTATGACTGCCAAGGCCCGCTTGTCCGTGACGGTGGATACCGATCTGATTGACGCGACCAAGGCGGCCGTCGCGGCGGGTGCCGCGGAGAGCATCAGTGCATGGGTGAACGACGCGTTGCAGCTCAAGTTGGAGCATGACCGCAGGCTGCGCGGGATTGATGACTTCATAGCTGCGTATGAGGCCGAGTATGGCGAGATCACTGACGAGGAAATGGAAGCCGCCTACCGGTCGATGAAGGCGCGCGCGATCGTCGTCCGCGGTGATCGGTCGGCCGGGGGCAAGCGAACGGGTGTCGCGTGATGCTGATCCTGGACGCGGGCGCGTTCCTCGCTGCGGAACGCGGGCAGGACGACGTGGTCGCGATGGTGAAGCGCGAGCGCAAGCATGGACGCGTGCCACTCACCAACGGCGGAGTGGTCGCCCAGGTGTGGCGTGGCGGCCGCGGCAGGCAGGCGCTACTCGCCAAGCTGATGGCGAACGTGGATGTCGCCCCGATCGGCGACGAGCTGGGCCGGCGCGCGGGGATGCTCATGGGGCGCGCGGGTACCGCGGACGCCATCGACGCGGCTGTCATCTGCCTCGCCCAGGATGGGGATGACATTCTTACCTCTGACCCGGACGACCTGCTCGACCTGGCCAGGACCGCGGGTGTCCATGTCGAGCTGATCCCTGTCTTACGTCATCCCGCGAGGTTCGTGCGCGGTCCCCAGCTGTTGTCGATCGGCGCGGCCTCCGCGTCGGCGAGGCGCCTGGCGAGCACCTCGAAGTAGGGCTGAGTTTCCCACGTCTCCCGGTTCCCGATGACATAGAGCCTGCGGCGGGCGCGCGCGACCGCCGAGTTGAGCAGGCTGGGCGCCTGGCTGACGAGCACGCGCGCGTCCGGGCGGCCCGGGTCGCCGCCGAGCACAAGGATGACCACGTCGCCTTCCCGTACCGTATGCACGGTGCCCACCCGGGTCCGCAGTTCCTCCGCGTTCATCTCGCCGAACACCGCGCCGTACACCCGGGCCGCGGCGGCCGCGACCGCGCGGAACGGGCTGATCACGCGGACTTCCGCGGCGGGCACACCCGCCGCGCGCAGAGACGTGAGCAGCGAGAGCAGGGCTTCGCCTTCGGCCGGGATCCAGTGGCCTCCGGTCCGGTGACCCGTCGCTGCGCCGGTGCCGGGCCGCACGTCATACCAGGCGTCGGTGCCGGGGAATGGCTCACGGTGCGGGGCGCCGCAGACGAGCAGGCCGTCGTAGGCGATCTCGTTGCCCGCCTCGATGATGGGCCGGTCGTCGCGCCAGTGCACACGCAACGGCGTGCCAACCCAGAGCCGGCCAGAGCCATCTGGCGCCTCTACGGGCAGCCAGGTGCCGTACCGCGCGAGCCGGTCCGCCACCCGCTGCGCACAAGTGCGGGCGGGCGCCCACTCTTCGTCGACGTCCATCGCCTTAAGCAGCGCCTGCTGCCCGTTCCACGGCAGCACGTTTTCCGGTCCAGCCTGCAGCGGGTCGCCGGCGAGCACGGCGCGTTGCGACCGCCACAGCGTCCCGAGGACCTGCTGCGGCGGCACCTGCCCGGCCCGGCTCGCGAGCAGCCAGCCAAGCGAGCCTCGGCCAAGCCCGGCGAACAGCGAGGCCGCGGCCTCGAACGGGGCCGACACGACGGGCACGACTAGGAAGAACGATTGCCAGGCCGCCATCGTCACCTCAGCCGGAGCCCGCCCCTCGCCAGCCAGGATGTCCATCAGCGCGGCGAGGTTCGCTTCGAACGTGTCAGCCTGCGCGGCGATCAGCGTCTTGTGCAGCGCGAGCGCGGCGAGGAAAAGCTCGGTGCGCGCGGCGCTGAACTCCTCGTCGGCCCAGCAGGCGGACTTCTCCCGGCGCTCGATGAGCGCGGCGTCGTCCGTTTCCTCCTGCGCCGGGCCGTCGGGCACGTGGCCGCCCCAGCGCCGCCGCACCTGCGCGACCGGGTGCTGCAACGACGCCATCTCCGCGGTGAGCGCGCCCACCTCTTCCTCGGCTTCCGCGACAGCTCGCCGGGCTCGGCCCAGATCGGCGCGCACCGTCTGAGTCCGCTCAAGCGCGTCGTCAAGCCGCTGCACAGCCTCGGTGTACGCGGCCCTTCGGGCGGCGCGCGAGAGCTGCCATCCCCGGCCCTGCCGCAGCCGCGTGCGCAGGCCAGGGCGGTCGCCTAGGTGTTGTTCGAGCACCGTGAGGGCGTCCCGCCGCGCGCGCTCGGCCGACTCGAGGTCCGCGGTGGCCGCCGCCTCGCGCCTGCCGTGTTCCGCGCACCGATCCTGCGCGGTCTCCAGCAGGTAATACGCGCCCTCGAGGGACTGCTCCACGGCGGACAGACGCACGATCGAGGCAGAAGCGACGGTTCGTTCCGAGGAAAGGGAATGGACCTTGCCAAGCGCCTCGGTGAACCTGGCTACGGCGCCGGGCCAGTCCGGCGCCGTTTCCGCCAGTCGGCGCAGGACGGCAGGCATGGCTTCGCCGTCACGGAACAGCGCGTCGGTGCCGTGGACGGTGCCGTCCCAGAAGCGCTCGACGAAGGCGCGGCGCTCCGCGGTGTCGCCGAGGCGGGCGGCGATCAGTCCCCAGGCGTCGGCGCCGCTAGCCATGCGCGCGGTCGACGCGAAGTAGTCGGCCTCGCTGGCTCGGGCGGTCCAGGCCCGGCCTATGTCGCTGATGCGCTCCTCGTCCGTGCCGGCCAGCACCACCTCGTACCCGGTCAGCGTGGGTACAGGGGCGGTGACCGTGTGAGCGGCAGTGCTGGACTGCCACATGTGGGAGGCGCCGAAGGCGGCGTGTGGGTCCGGCAGCTGTGCGAGGCGGCGCGCGCGCTCGACGACGATCGCCGCTATCAGGTCGCTGAACACAGCCGTCGTGCCTGTTCCAGACGGCGCGTGCATGGCGAACAGGCCGGCGCCCGATGCGAGCCGCGCCATGATCTCGTTCACCGCGAACTGCTGGCTGCGCACCAGGGCGTGGCTTTCGTCCGCCACCCACCGGCCCGGTGGGAACCGCTCGGGCGCGCAGCCGTCCCGGACCGCCATCGGCTCGCGGCGCACGTCAACGCGGCTGCTCCAGCTGATCTCCTCGCCGCTGCACAGGAATTCGGCGAGCGCGTGCCCGGCGCCGCCCTCGTTCGCGTCCAGCACGCCGGCCACAAGCGCGAGGTCGCCGGCGAACCAGCTGCCGAGCGGGTGATCCTGCCGCCCGGCGTCGTCGCCATCGTCGGCTGCCGCGCCGGAGGGAACCTGATAGCTGCGCACCCGTATCCCAGCCGGGGTTAGCAGGGCGGTGATCCCGAGTCGTTCAGCGAGCGTGGCGGCGAAGGCGCGCAGGTCGGCGCCGGCCAGCGGGCGGCCGGTCGGCAGGCCGATGGCCTCGGCGCCGGAAGCGGTCGGATCGGCTGGTGCACCTGGCATGCCTGGCGCGCCTGGCGCCGGCCAGGTCAGCCACGGTGGCGGATCGCCGTCCGTGGTGGCGGCGCGGCCGAGCGCCCGCGCGCACGCGGAGACGGCCGTCTCCCCGATGAGCACGCCGTCCGCGTCGACGGTGCAGGCGAACAGGGCCGACTGTCCCAGCGCGGTGCCGGGGAGGACTACCGCGGAGTCGCCGGCCGGGTCGTCGTCGCCGTACAACCGGGCGAGGCCGGCGCGAACCGCGGCGATTTCGAAGAGCCCGGCGAACACTTGGTGCCGCCACACTTTGCCGGGTGCGGGGGCGCGCGCGGCCAGGCGTGAGCCTGCCTCCCATGGCAGCCGGTCTGCGCCGCGGACGTCGGTCACGTTCTCGCGGAAGTCGGGCCTCGGCAGGGGCTGAGGGTTAAAGGTCTCTACCGCCTGCCAGAACCGTACGATGCGCGCGGCGTCAGTTAACACAAACTCACCTCCCCGGCTCCCGCCATCCTCCTTGGGCCTCGCGGCCTCGCGGCCATTCTCCTCGCGGCCCCGCTGCCATCGCGACCCATCGATGCCGTGTTGTCTAAGACTACGATGGGTTATCGCTCGATGCGCGAGAGTTACCGGATCTTTCCGGTGTGGTTTCTTAAATCATCGGAAGCGAAGCCGAAAATTCCTGGTTATCGCGGTTTCGCAATAGTTAGCGCCGGTTGGGGACAGAAGAAGACGTCGTTACACACAGTGACTACTGGTGGGCGCTCATGGCGGCCTGGCGCGGCCGATCGCCAGGCCAGGCACCCGGCATAGCGCCGGCCTACCGTAAGGTTTCGTATATGTTTGCGATTTGCGGTGGTATAGCACCGGAAAACGTAAACATATCCGGGGATGGCGGGCAGCCGACGCGGGAAAACCTTTACGGGAACGTCAGAGCGCGCTGCGATAATTGAGAGGTGGCGGCGGGAATCGCGCAGGACGCGACGGTAGAGCAGACCGTGCGGGTCACGCTGCTCGGCCAGTTCGCGATCACGTCGGGAGGCCGGACGACT
>Ga0126381_100003235_pt1 | contig 17750 bp, 12 predicted proteins | sample PanSoiMetPlot_28_FD_96465 | JGI IMG/M metagenome (GOLD analysis project Ga0126381, IMG submission 96465) | Tropical forest soil microbial communities from Panama - MetaG Plot_28 | ecosystem: Environmental > Terrestrial > Soil > Tropical forest > Bulk soil | place: Panama | collected 2016-02-17 | reverse complement strand
TGGCGTCTCGATCGCCCAACCAAGAGACGGTGCTATGAATGTCGGTCGCGGCGTCTTGGCTTTGGCGATTGCTGTTGTCGTTCAGAGCCGCGCGCTGGCGCAAAGCGGTGCGGCGACGGCCGATCTCGCCGGCGCCGTGATACTGGAAAGCGGAGCGGGTGTCGCCAACGCGACGGTGATCGCCACCAACCACGCTGCAGTGACCCGGACGGTTTCGACGGATGCCGCCGGCCGCTTCATGTTCGCGGGCCTTCCGGTCGGAAAGTACGGCATCACCATCCAACATCCAGGATTTGCGAAGCTGGACCCGACAGACGTCGAGCTGGCGCTCGGTGGGTTGGCAGGCCTCCAGCTCATGCTCACGACGACCGGCCGGTTCGAGGACAAGATCACCGTCGTCGCAGGTCCGCGCGTGCTGCCAGCCAACGCGTCGATGGCGACGGTGGTTCCCGAGCAACGGATCGACGCGCTGCCCACGAACGGCCGGAATTTCGTCGCGTTCTCGCTGCTGACGGCCGCCGTCTCTGCCGATCAGACGCCGCAGCAGGGCGCATCGCGAACGTCCGGGCTGACGTTCGCGGGTCAACGCGGGCGCTCGAACAACATCACCGTCGACGGACTCGACAACAACGACGAAACAGTCGGCAGCGTGCGCGCGTTGTTCAGTCAGGAAGCCGTCGCCGAGTTTCAGGTGTTGACCAGCGCCTACACCGCTGAATTCGGCAAGGCGTCGGGCGGCGTCGTCAACATCGTCACGAAAAGCGGAGGCAATACGGTCGCCGGCGACGCGTTCGGGTTTTTTCGCGGAAGCTCGCTCGACAGCAGGAACTATTTCGAGTTGTTTAATCTCGCGGGGCAACCGATCGATCAGCCGAAAGCGCCATTCAATCAGCAGCAGTTCGGCGGCACCCTGGGAGGGCCGCTCAAGAAGGACACTGCCTTTTTGTTCGCGTCCGTCGAACATCTCGGTTCTCATGCGAGCAACCTCGTTACGATCGACGACGAGACGATCGTGAGGAGTCCGCTCAATCCGGGCGTCGTTCTCGGAACCCCGCTGCAAGTTCTCCAGAATGCCGGCTTCCAGGTAACGGATGGGAGCGTGCCCTACACGATTGGGTTGAATCAGTTTCTGGCGAAGACGGACATTCATCTGCCGCGGGCACACACACTCAGCGTCCGTGTCAACTCGGCGACCGAGCTGAACGAAGACATCGAACCCTTTGGCGGACAGATTGCGCGCAGCGCCGCCGCCGCGCTCGAGAGCACGGACGTCGCTGCCGCGTTTGCCGACAACGTCGTGCTGACCTCGCGTGCCGTCAACGAAGTGCGTGCGCAGGTCGCCGTTCGAAATCAGCTCGTCCGTTCGCTCGATCCGAGCTGCAGCGGCGTCTGCCTCGATGAAAGCCAGGGCGGCCCCGCCCTGATGGTGACTGGTGTCGCGTCCGTCGGCCGTCAGCGCTTCACGCCGACGTTCCGTGACAACGTGCGGTACCAGATTGTCGACACCGCGAATTACTACCGCGGCAACCATCAACTCAGAACCGGATTCGATGTCAGCTACATCAGTGGCCGACATCAGTCGCTACCGCTGTACTTCGGCGGTCAGTACGTCTTTCAAAACGTCAGCCTCCCGCTCATTCCTGGTGCGGCGCCGGTGGCGCTCTCGGCGATTCAGGAAGTGGCGCTCGGCCTTCCGCTCGCGTACGTGCAAGGGTATGGCGTCTCAGGCGCCGCGTACGACGTCGCCGACGCGGCGGCTTTTGTACAGGACGAGTGGCGTCTCACGCCGACGACGACGGCAAGCGTAGGACTGCGATATCAGAAGCAGTTCTGGCCCTCGGCGTCGTACCGGCCGTCGGGCTATCCAGGCAGCTACGACTTTTCAGACGACGGCGGCCATGCGGCACCGCGTCTCGCGATGGCGTGGCGTCCGCCAACCCGACAGCAGTTTTCCGTTCGCGGAGCGTGGGGTCTGTACTACGAGAACCTGATTACGTCCGTCTATGGGATCACGAAATACATCAACGGCACCGACGGCATCCGCACGCTGGCCCTGCTCGCTCCCGGAAGTTTTGCCGCGTGGGCCGCACCGGCACACCATCTTTCTGAGGCTGCGGCGCTACAGCTGACGGGCGGTTCGTATCCCAGTGTCGCTCTCACGATTGATCCCGCGCTGAAGACACCGTACGCACACCACCTGACGACAGGCGTCACGAGCACATTGCCGGGAGCGATGACGTTGGCGGCCGACTTCATCTATGTCCGCGGTTTCAACCAGCTCGGGACGATTGACTACAATCCGGTACTGCCGCAATTGGGCCCAGGCAGGCGGCCCGCTGACCTGAACGGACTCGCAGGGACCTCCGCGTCCGTGCTGCAGTACACGTCGTTTGGCGAGACCTGGTATCGCGGCCTCTCCCTCTCCCTCGACAAGCGCTTCAACGGCGCCTTCCAACTGCTCGTCAGCTACACGCTGTCGAAAGCCGAAGACAACTCGACGGATTTCCAGAGCGCATTTCTCCCGCAGAACAACGGACTGGGGCGGAACCCGGCCGACCCGAACGGGTTACCTCTTGGATTCAATCCGAACGACGAACGCGGGCCGTCCGTGCAGGATCAGCGTCAGCGCCTCGTGGCGAGCGGTTCGTACGAGACGCGCGCCGGAATCCAGCTGTCCGCGATTCTGAACGTCGGCTCAGGACGTCCCTACAATATTCTGGCGGGCGCCGATTTGAACGGCGACGGCAACGGCGGCGGCGTGCCTCCCGATCGGGCGAGGGCCGTGCTCAGCGATCCCGCGACAAGCGTCGGCCGCAACAGCGGCACCTTACCGTCGCAGGCGACGCTTGATGTCCGCATCACGCGCCTGTTCCGAAGCCGCGGGACGCTGACGCTCCAACCGATGTTCGAAGCGTTCAACCTGTTCAACCGAGCGAACTTTACCGCAGTTCAGAACGTGTTCGGGACGGGATCGTATCCATCAAACCCTGTGGCCACGTACGGACAGTTCACGCAGGCGGGTCCGCCACGCCAGATTCAGCTGGCGCTCAAAGTCAACTTCTGACATGCCGACGACATCGCACGCACGCCGTTCGTATCTTCCTGAGCCGCAAGCTGAGCGCCGAGGGATTGCGTTGTGTCTCTCGGGCGGCGGTTTCCGGGCGGCGCTGTTCCATCTTGGCGCGCTGCGCCGGCTGAACGAGCTCGGCATCCTGTCGCAGATCAGAACCCTCACGGCTGTGTCCGGCGGCAGCACTATCGCAGCGCATCTCGCGAATCATGCGGCCGACTGGCGCCGTCCGATGTGCACGGCCGAGTGGGAACAGACCATCGCGGAGCCGTTTCGTGCCTTCACGTCGCGGAACCTCAGTGCATGGCCCGTCCTCAAGGGATGGCTGCTGTGGTGGAGCAACGCGGGCGTCGAAGAACTGGCACATCGTTGCGACACAAGGCTTCGTCTGTCGAACGTGACTCTGGAACGGCTGAAAAACGACGCCGACTGGTCGTTCTGTGCCGTGAATCTGGTGACCGGCGAGCAGCAGGTGCTCAACGGGCATCTCTCGCCCGACTGGCCGGTCGCGCGGGCGGTAGCCGTCTCGTCGTGCTTCCCGGGTTTCTTTCGCCCCTACTGCGAGACCGAGCCGCATCGGATCGCGCTTGTGGATGGCGGCGTCGACGACAACCTCGGCGTCGAACCTGTGTGGCGCAGCCATGAAACGCTGCTCGTGTCCGACGGCGGCGATCCGCTCAGGCCCGAATGGAGCCGCTCCGCGCTGTGGCTCGTGCGCGCGGCGTTCGTCACCTGGGCGCAGGGCCAGGACGCGCGAAAGCGCTGGCTGCTTTCGAACTTCATCGACGGCGAGTTGAAGGGCACGTACTGGGGCATCGACAGCTCGGTCGAGCACTATCCGCAGACGCCGCCGTCGTTCGGATACTCGCAGGAGCTGTCACGCGATGTCATCGCCGTCATTCGTACTGACTACGACGCGTTCTCAGACGCGGAAGCAGCCGTACTCGAGAATCACGGCTACTTCCTAGCCGAGGCCGCGGCATCTGCACACCTGACGACGATCGATCGCAGGTCGGCACCGTTCGTGATTCCACATCCCGCATGGCTGTCGGAGAGAAAAATTCGAGACGCCCTCCGCGATAGCTCGAAAAAACGCTTGTTGGGGCGACATTAGCGGCTGGCACTCGGCCTCTGTGTGGCTCAGACGTGCCGATCAGGTCGAGCAGGCAGCTGTCCCGGCTCTATTGCCTTCTCGTAGCGCCGCAGCAACATCGCTCCGGCGAGGCCTGGGTAAACGGCGTCGATCTCGCCGCGCGCGACGAACCCCGCGTCTTCGTAGTAATGCTGCAGAAACGCGTTGCCCGGCACGCAATCAAGACGCAGATAGCGCCGGCCGGCCTCGCTCACCTGACGCTCGGCCCACGCGAGCAGCTCGCGGCCGAGTCCGCGTCCGCTGAAGGTTCGCCGCACGGCAAGCGTGTACAGGTAGAGCGCATCGTCTTCTGTGATCTCGGGCCAGACGACAGGATCGCGTCGAAGCAGACGCAGTCCGCCCGCGAACTCGTCGTCCAGAAACGCAAGGTGGAGTTCACGGCGGTCGATGGAGGCGCTGTAGTAGTCGCGTCCGTTGCGGGCCCGTCCGCGTGGCCACTGCTCGATGCCTCGCGCGTGCATCCATTCCGCGAGATCTTCGAGCAGATCGAGGAACCGATCGAGATCGCCGGGCTCGGCGCAGACAATGCGAAGCGGGACGCGAGTCACAGCACGAACGGAATGACGCGGCGCGTGCGTCTCATGTAATCCGCGTACGCGGGGCCAAGCGTCGCCACAAGCGCACGTTCCTCAACGGAAATGCGATACGCGTACGCCAGCACCGGTGGAACGACCGCGAGTACGAGGCTCAGCCAGTTTGTGAGCGCGAGGCCAATACCGCCGAAGAGCAGCATGCCGGCGGCATACGACGGGTGCCGCACGTATCGATATGCTCCCCGTTCGATGACGGCCTGCGTGGCCTGGACCCGGACGTCATATGTGAAGCTTGCGCCGAGCATGCGGAAGCAGTGACGGCGGAGCCAACCACCGGCCAGGATGCACACGATGCCGACGACGTAGAGAGGAATGCGCCCGGTGACGATGGTGAAATCGCGGAGCGCGCCGGCGAATAGGAAGGCGAGGGATGTTCCGATGCCGTTGGCGATGAGCACGACCAGCATCGACCCGCGATCGGTCGACGCGGCATTCGTCACGCGATCGCGACGCATGAACGGCAGCTCCGCGGCGAACGCCCAGTAGAACGCGATCCAGAACGGGATCGCACCAGCCCCCGTGAACGGCAGCTGAGTCACCGATCAGTCGTCGTCGGGTTCCGCGACCGCGACCGCGCCGCTTCGCTGAGGTGGGCGCTTCTTCACTGGCGCGAGCCTCTCCGCGAACGGATCGAGCGTTCCGCCGCCAGGACCGAAGATCACGCCGAGCCAGCGCAACAGCCGTTTGAGAACGCGCATACAGGACGATGATAACGCGTTCTCGCACGTCGTCTGTCAGAGACACTCCGCCAGGCAAGCGTCTGCCGCACCGCTACCTACAGACGTTCTGAAGCACGCAAGTCGGCTGCCTGTCCCCGAAGCGCCTGTTGTCGCGAAGGATCGAACGCCTGAACGCGAAGCGTGTATAGCTCGCGTGACTTGATCTCGTCCGACTGGCTGAGGAGGGCGTCAAGATTGTCGTCGATGTCGAGGAAGCATCCTGACAAGGCATCGTACCGACCGCTCGCGAGCTGCGTGCACAGCGTCCCCGCGCGTTCCGGTCCCACAAACCATTCGTCCGGCATCGGCAAGGCATAGGAATCCACGAGCCGAGTCCGCACGATGCCTGGGTGAATGGAAAACACCTGGACACCGTAGCCATCCAGTTCGCGCGCGAGTGTTTCACTGAATCGAATCAACGCGGTCTTCGCCACCGACGTGGCGACAATCGGTGGAACCGGTCGTGTTCCCGACACGCTCGCGACGTTGATGATGCGACCTGCGCGGCGTGCAATCATCTCGGGCACGACCGCCTGGCAGAGCAAGAACGCACCCTTGACGATCACATCGATGCAGTCGAACCATGCGTCTGTATCGACTTCCCAATCGAGACCCGCCGGTCCGGGTGCGCCGGCATTGTTGACGAGCAGCGTCACGGGGCCGAGCGCTCGCGTCGTCTCCATCACCACCGCTCGTACGTTGGCGGGGTCCTTGACATCGAGTTTGAGCGGGATCGCTCGGCCTCCAGCTTTTGCAACGAGCGCGGCCGTCTCCGCGATTTCCGCGTCCGTGCGCGCGCAGACCGCGACGGCGGCGCCTTCCGCGGCAAGCGACAGCGCGATGGCACGACCGATTCCGCGTCCTGCGCCCGTGACGATCGCGACGTCGCGACTTAAGTGCTGAGTCATCGCTCCTCCTCGACTGGACGTTCACTCCACGCTGAGCCGTTCGCGGATGCGTTCGGCGATCTCGAGATGCTTTGGCATGCCGATCGTGCGATACACCTCTGCTGCTTCGTCGAGCAGCGCTCGCGCTCGCTCGCGATCGCCTGACGCGTGCCGCTCGGCGAGCATCCACGCGTACCAGCGTGCGGCTTCAGGCTGCGCGATCTTGTAAGGGATTTCGCGCGCCTGGCGACGCGCCGTCTCGAAATGCTCTTCGGCCGCGCTCCATTCGCCGCCGCACGCCGCGGCGATTCCAGCAGACGTCGTCAGCAGACCCACGGCAAATCCGGTCAGCCGCATCGGCATCAGCTGCAGCAGCACGGGGTACAGGGCGTGCGCCTCGCGCTTTTCTCCGAGCATCGCCAGTCCTTCGACGGCCTGTTGCGGCAGGTGACAGGACCCGGACGACGCAGGCTGACCAAGGCGCGGCAATGCGCTTCGCTTTGCGTTGAAGACTTGGAGCGCGTCCGCATCTCCGGCGTACGCCTTCGCAAGAAACAGCCAGCCCCAGATGATGTCGAACCAGCTTGGATAAAAGCCTGTATGGACCGCGCGCTCGAAGCTCGCGCCACTCTCGCGCCACTGGCCCTTCCAGAACTGTGCGGCTCCGACGAACAAATGAGAGAAGAACACAGGTAAGCCTGCGCGTTCCCACGCGTCGAGTTTCAGCCTCGCGAGTGCGTCGAAAGACTCGAGATCGCCCGTCCGCATCAAATCGCGAGGCAGCGTCGCCCAGTCGGCGCATGCCAGCGCGCTGTGTTGACCCAGACGCAACGCAAGTGGCCTCAATTCGTCGTCACACGCTGCACCGTCGCCGAGGCGGCCGACGTAGTTGAGGTTCAGTTCGAGGAAGCCAAGGACGTCGGCAAGTTCCCAGAGATCGCCGACGCGCCGCAGCGCGTCGGCGGCTCGCGTTCCGACGTCGACGGCCTGGCGGAACTCGCCGAATTGGTTGAGCAGTGTCGCGCGCCGCGACAGCACCTGGCCGAGCAGGCGCTGATCGCGGAGCCGTTCCGCGATGTGCTCGGCATCTTCGAGCATGCCGTTGCCCGCCCAGTAGTCGCCAGCCGACCCGACTATTACGCCCTTCAACGCCAGCAGGCGACACGTGTCGGCGGTTTCCATCTTGTCGAGCACGGTCAGGCCGAGCGTGCAAATGTCCGCGCCTGCCTGCCACCGATTCATCCAGAGAAGCTGATTGCCGCTCTCATAACAGATGCGAGCGACCGCATCGACATTCCCGAGACGCTCATGGATCCCGAGCGCCGCGTCCCACGCCCCGGTCGCGCTTTCGGCACGACCGAGGCTGCGGAGCGCGGCCGCCTGCTTTTCATACAGATCCGCCGTTCGCCCCTGGTCGCCTTCTGCGCTGATCCCTAGCGCCTGTTCCAGGTACTGAAGTGCATCTTCGAACGCGGACGCGTTGAGCGCCTGGTCCGCCGCCAGGCCCAGATATCGAATCGTCTGAGCAGGATCGGTCCCGGCCCCCGCTTGATAGAAGTGATGGGCGAGATCGCCGGCGTGCTGCTTCGCAGACGCTGCGTACAAACGCTCCATAGCCTCCGCAATCTGCAGATGCAACCGCTGCCGCCTTGGGAGCGCCAACTTGCTCACGAGCGTCTGACGAATGAGCTCGTGCGCAAACCGCCAGCGGAGATTCCGCCCGCTTTCCAAACGGATCACATGCGCGGCTTCCGCTTCCTCCAATGCTGGCAGCAGCGTCTCGTCGCGTTCTTCTGTCACGGCCGCGAGCAACGCCAGGTCGAACGATCGCCCTACCAGGGCCGCTCGCGTCAGAACTTGCTGCGTCGTTTCCTGCAGTCGTTTCAGCCGCCTGCCGATCACCAACCGCACGCCTTCGGGTACGTCGAGTTCGTCGATGCGAAGATTGGCGCGCCATCCGCCGTGGCTGTCGAACAGCTTGCCTTCGTCCTTCAGATGGTGAAACACCTCTTCGAGGAAAAACGGGTTGCCCTCGGTTTCCTGGTACACCGCTGACACAAGCGTCGGCGGTGGCGTCATGCCGCCAAGCGCGCGGAGCATGGCTTCGACGCCTTCGTGCGGCAATCGCTTCAACGCGAGGCGATGGGCCAGCCGCTGTCGCGTCAGCGTTTCGAGCGTCAGGGCAAACGGCCGGTCCGCGTCCAGTTCGACATCCCGGTACGTTCCGAGGACGAGCATCGGCAGCTGTGGCAATCGCTGGGCAAGATGTTGCAGGAGGAGCAGCGTCGGTTCATCCGCCCAGTGCACGTCGTCCAGCAGCAAGACGAGCGGCTTGAGCCGGCAGCACCGCTCGAGAAACGCTGCCACGCAATTGAACAGGTAGCGGCGCTGTTGCTCCGGCGGCAGCTCCAGCGGCGGCACGATGTCGGGGAACATCCGGCGTAGTTCCGGCACCAGCCTGGCGATCTCGGGTGCCGCGTCGCCCAGCACATCGCGAAACACCGGCAACGGCATCGTGCGCGCCATACGTTCGACGAGCTCGACGAAGGCAACAAACGGCGGCGTGCCCGCTGTTTCGTAACAGTGGCCTGCGAGCGTCAGCGCATCGCGACGGCGCGCGTCGGCGAGAATTTCTGCGACGAGCCGCGTCTTGCCGACGCCAGGTTCACCGCCGATCAAGATCAGGGTGCCTTGGCCCGCATATGCGTGCTCGAGGTTTTCCCGCAGGCTCGCGCGTTCGCCGTCGCGCCCAACGAATGGCGTGCGCCAGCTTGTTGCGCTGTCGCTCGCCGCAACGGGCGATCCCTCCTGGCCCGCAGGCCGCTCGCGGACATGCTGCGAGATGTACGCCATGGCCCGCGTGTGAGTGTCGACACCTGTCAAACGGGCGGCGACGTCCACCGCCGTCGGCCGCCCGCCGGCGTCCTTCTGCAACATCTGCTGGATCAGATCGTCGATCTCGCGACCTGCCTCGGCACGGGCAGGCGTATCCGACTGAATGCCGTGCAGTACGCCGATGCCCGAGTCGGCGTGAAACGGATGCCGGCCCGTGATCATTTCGAAGAATACGAGCCCCAACGAGAAAATGTCGCTTGGTGCGCCGACTGGCAGCCCACGACTCTGTTCGGGCGACATGTAGCGCAACGTGCCGACGAGCACGCCGGGCTCGGACGCGGGTCGCGTGTCTGCGTCTTCGCGCGCGTTCTTGCTCGGCGGCTGACTCGCCAAGCCGAAGTCGAGCACCTTGACGTAGCCGTCGGGCCGCAGCATGACGTTTTCCGGCTTGATGTCGCGATGGACGATGCCGCGCGTGTGGGCCGCTGCCAGTGCACTGGCGATCTGCGTCGTGACGCCGACGGCATCTTTCAAGGCGACCGGCGCAGCGTTGATCCGCTCGCGTAGGGTCTGGCCTTCGACGAACTCGGTGACGATGAACGGCCGGCCGTGAAAGTCGCCGAAATCGTGCACCACGAGAATGTGCGGATGGTTGAGCGAGGAGACGGCCCGCGCTTCCGCGCGAAAGCGGCGCAGCCGCTCCGGATCGTGCGTGAGCTCCGCGGGCAGGAGTTTCAGCGCGACCGGACGCTCGAGATTCCGGTCCTGGGCCTTATACACTTCGCCCATGCCGCCGGCGCCGAGGAACGCTGTCAGCTCGTAGCCGGCGATCCGTTGCCCCTCGAGCGAGACCGTCATCGCGCGGTCGCCGGACAGGACGGCCGGCGTTTCCAGAAACGAATCCGCGAGCTGGTGGGCCGCGAGCAACCGTTCCACCCTGGCGTGCAGGGCGTCATTCCCGGCACACGCGGCCGTCACGAACGCGCGGCGGTTGGCGCCGGTCCTGGCGCGTGCCTGGTCGAATACTTCTTTGACGCGCGCCCACTCGTCAGGATGCAATGTCACCGGGTCGGGCCTAATCTAATCTAGTAGCGCAAACCGAGACGCTTTTACCTCAACGCCAGGCTCGATGTTGGACTCTTCACAACGACACGACGTGACGTCGCTCCTCATCGAGTGGCGTCAGGGCGACGCCGAAGCGCTGGAGCGTCTCATCCCGCTGATTTACGGGGAGCTACGGAGGCTGGCGCGAGCACAGATGCGCCACGAGGAGCCGGGCCACTCACTGCAGCCGACCGCACTCGTTCACGAGGCGTATTTGCGGCTGGTCAACGTCAACCGTCTGACCGTGGAGAGTCGCGCGCACTTCATGGCCGTCGCGGCGCGGGTGATGCGCCAGATCCTCGTCGACCGCGCGCGTCGCAAGCACGCCGGCAAGCGCGGTGGAGCGATGACTGTCCTCAGCGTTGATGGGCTATCGCCGCAGGCCGCAAAAACGGACCCGATCGATGTCGACGTCCTCGCACTCCACGAAGCCCTCGATGAACTCGCTACCCAGGACGCGCGCCTGGGCCGCATCGTCGAGATGCGATTCTTCGCGGGTCTGACCATTGAAGAGACGGCGGAGGCCCTCGACGTCTCGACGGCGACCGTCGATCGCGAGTGGACGCTGGCGAAGGCGTGGCTCTACGAGCGACTGTTCGCCGGCACCATCACGACGTAATGCTGATTGCCGAATTCGGCGGCGATTGTAAGAATAGCGTCGTATGCGAGCAGCCAAATCCGTCGTGTTTACGATCATTGTCATTCTCGGCGCCGTCGTGTGGATGTCGGCGCAGACGCCGGCGCCTCAGAAAGTCTGGACCGCGGATGACCTCTTTCGGCGCAACATCGGCACGCGCGAGGATCAGGACACCCCGTTCACGCCGCACAAGATCTTTGGAAACCTCTACTACGTCGGCACGCGGAGTCTCGCGTCGTTTCTCATCACCACGCCGCAGGGACACATCCTGATCAACAGCGACTACGAGCGCAATGTCCCGGCAGTCCGGCAGTCGATTGAAGCGCTCGGGTTCAAATACACCGACATCAAGATTCTGCTCGGCAGTCACGCGCACGCAGATCACATGGAAGGCGACGCGCTCGTGAAGCAGTTGACTGGCGCGCAGGTGATGGCGATGGCGGAGGACGTTCCGGCGCTCGAAGCGATGAAGCCGGGCGGCAAGACGCATCCCATCGATCGCGTGCTACATGACGGCGACAAAGTCGAACTCGGTGGCATGACGTTGACGGCGCACCTTACTCCCGGTCACACGCACGGCTGTACGACGTGGACATTCAACGTGACCGAGGGCAATCGCACCGAGAGCGTCCTCATCATCGGCAGCGTCGGCGTCAATCCTGGGATGAAGCTGGTGAACAACGCCGCCTACCCACAGATCGTTCAGGACTTTCAGCGCAGCTTCGCGTTCCTCCGCTCGCAGCATCCGGACATCCCGCTCGGATCGCATCCCGGCATGTACAACATGAACGAGAAGTTCGCGAAGCTCGCGCGCGGCGGCCCTGGCCCATATGTCGATCCGCAAGGCTACGTCGCGGAGCTCGACATCGTCGAAGGCGTGTTCAAGTCGGTGCTCGCGCAGCAACAGCAATGACGTATGTAGTGTCCGCCTTTAGGCGGACGAGAGGTCCGGCTACCGCCTCCGCTAAAGCTACGGCGGTCCGCCGAAGCCTTCGGCGAAGGCGGAAAGCCGGACACTACGTCTGTGTACTCGCGGGGGTGTTGATCGCAGCGACGAGCGCGCCATATCGGCCTTCGCGCACGCCGTGGGGCGATCCCGATCTGCAGGGCAACTACACCAACAAGTACGAGCAGAGCACGCCGCTCGAGCGGCCGGACGAATTCGCGGGCCGGCGCCTCGAGGACGTCAAAGGCGCCGAGCTCACGGCGCTGCTCGCGAAACGCGACCAACAAGTGCTGTCGCGAGGCGAGGGCGTGGGACCGCTGCAGTTCCGCGACGAGCTCGACGTGACGAAAGGCAGCCGTCCGTGGCTGGTGGTCGATCCGCCGGACGGCAAGATACCGGCGATGACGGCTGAAGCGCTGGCCCGTCTCGGTCCACCTGACGCGTCGCAGGACTCCACGATCAACGGCGTGTTGAACCAGCGTCGTGAACGGTTCGGCAGCTTCACGCCCGTTCGGCTGGACAGCCACGAAGACTTCACGCTGTGGGAACGCTGCATCACCCGAGGGCTGCCCGGCGCGATGATGCCTTACATCCACGCCAACTCGTATCAGATCGTCCAGGGGCCAGGCGTCGTCGCGATTCGATACGAACTCGTGCATGACGTCCGGATCATCCCGCTCGATGCTCGTCCGCATGCGCGAGCCGGACTGCGATTCGAAATGGGCGACGCGCGTGGCCACTGGGATCGCGACACGCTCGTCGTCGAAACGACAAACTTCAAGCAGCGCAGTACCTATCGGAACGCCAACGCGTCGACGCTTCGCTTGACCGAGCGGTTCACTCGTACGGCAAGTGACCGGCTCGAGTGGTCGGTGACCATCGACGATCGCGCGACGTGGACGCGGCCGTGGACGTTCTCGATGCCGCTCGTGTTGAACGACCGTGAGGCGATCCTCGAGTTCGCCTGCCACGAAGGCAACTACGCGCTGCCGCACATTCTGAGCGCCGCGCGCGTGGGCGCGCCGTAGCAACGACGTAGCGCAGGCCTTCCGCCTTCGCCAAGGCTACGGCGGACCGCCGAAGCTTTAGCGGAGGCTGGTTAGGCCTGCAGCAGCGGCAGACCTGAAGGTGTGCGCTACATATAGATCGGGCATGGTCTTCGCATCGCGGCGCCGACATGCTGCTCGAAAGTCCAGGCCGTCCGCCCATTCGGCTGTCTCCCGGCATCGCAAAAACCATTGGCCGATCAGACGATGCGGACGTCGTCGTCGACGAGCCGAGCCTGTCGCGTGTGCATGCGCGCGTGCGCATGGCGTCAACTGGCGCTGTCACGATCGAGGATCTCGGCAGCACCAATGGCGTGTTCGTCAATGGAACGAAGCGAGGAATCGCGACGGTAACGGCGGGCGACACGGTGCGCCTCGGCGTTGTCGAGTATCGGGCCGCAGGCGGTGAGTCGTCGGCGGCTGACGCGCTCATCTCGACGAGTCTCGAAATCATGGCGTTCGACGACTTGCAGGGGCTGCTCGATCGAGTGCTCGATCGAGTGAAGGCGATCCTCGCGCCCGATCGATCGGCCATTCTGCTGATCGATCACGCCTCAGGCGCCCTTCGCCCGCGTTCCGTCCGCCCGGCCGGCGCCTACGACACGGTCTCACAGTTTGCCAGCAGCACCGTGCTGCGCCAGTCGCTAGCATCGCGCGATGTGGTGGTCGTCGACGACGCCGGGGCCGACGCGCGCTTGCGCGACGCGGTCAGCGTGATGACGGCGCGAGTCCGGTCGACCATGTGCGTCCCGCTGCTCGGACGTGCGGGTCCGATCGGCGCGCTCTATGCGGACCGTACCGAGCTCCGTCAGCCGTTCTCGCCGGAGCAAATTCGCTATGCTTCTGCGTTCGCCGCGCAGGTCGCGGCGGCGCTCGAGACGGCGCAACTCTACGACGATCGCGAGCAGCACTTCCGGCTGACGCTCGAAGCGCTGGCAAAGGCGATCGACGCGCGCGATCGTTATACGGCCGGCCACTCCGAGCGGGTGACGACGTACGCCGTCATGTTGGCGAGGACCATGCGGATGCCGGATGCCGACGTCGAGGTGGTACGTCGGGCCGGCATGTTGCACGACATCGGTAAAGTCGGCGTGCCCGATCGTGTGCTGCTGAAAACAGGCCCGCTCGACGCCGGCGAACGCGCGCTGATCGAGCCGCACACGACGATCGGGTTCGAGATGCTGCGCGGACTGCCGTTTCTGCGCGACGCGCTGCCAGCGGTCCGCGGTCATCACGAGCGATGGGATGGCCGCGGCTATCCGGATGGTCTTGCTGGCGGCGACATCCATCCGCACGCGCGGGTGCTCGCCGTCGCGGACAGCTTCGACGCGATGACGTCCGCGCGTCCGTATCGTCATGGGCTCCCGTTCGACGAAGCCGCGCGCCGGCTGCGTGCGGACGCCGGCACACAGTTCGATCCGTCGGTCGTGCACGCGTTCGACGCTGTCGCGACGCGGTACCGCGCTCTCGTTCAAACGTGAAATTCAGACATGACGATGGTTTTGAACTAGACAAGTATGTAGCGCAGACCTTTAGGTCTGCCGCGCCGCAGGCCTGAAGGCCCGCGCTACGTACAGAGGAAAGACTTTCTGCGTGCTCCGCGTCCTCTGCGTTGATCGTCGTGATCACCGCACGCGCGATGTCGACCAGCCGGTCTTCGACAGGATGTAGTCGCGCGACTGCTCGGCGAGGCGCGCGACTTTGGCGACGTCCATGCCGACGAGCTGTCCCCCCGACTTCACCATCGTTCCGGCGATGAACACCGTGTCGACGTTGCTCGTGTCCATGTCGAGCACGACGGCGCCGTAGGCGTTGTTGAGCGGCAGAACGTTCGGTCGATCGTGGCGGAGCAGAATGATGTCGGCTTGTTTGCCGGGCGTCAGCGTGCCGACTTTCGTGTCGAGTGCGTTCGCCTTTGCGCCCTGAACGGTCGCGAATTCCACGACGTCGCGGACCGTCAGCAGCTGCGGCAGGTTTTTCTCGCCGGCCCGCTCGCGCGCGAGCACCTGCATGCGCTGCAGCGTAAACGCGGTCCGCATCTGCGTGAACAGATCGCCCGGCATCTGCGTTTCGACGTCGACGCTGAGGCTTGGACGGATGCCGTGCGCAAGCGCCTGCTGGAATGGCGGAACGCCGTGGCCCATCTCCATTTCGATCGGTCCTGAAATCGACACGTGCCCGCCGGTAGACGCGATGAGACGCCACTCCTCCTCGCTGAGGTTGTCGCAGTGGATGTACGTGCAGTCCGATCGCATCGATGCGGCCATCGGTACGAGCGAGCCCGCGCCGTTGACGTGAAGGGTGATCGGCGCGCCGACCTCGCGCGCGACCGCCCAGTCCGACGCGCTGGTCGTCGTTGCCATCGCGAGCGTCAACAGCTGGTCGCTGGTCGAGAAATACCGCGTGCGCAGACGGCGAATGTCTCCGGGAAATTGATTCTTCGGCCCCGGTGTGCCGCCGCCGTACGCATAGACCGCGCGGATGCCCGACTCGCGGAGCCCGGCGATGGCGGCGTCTGAGTGCTCAGGGGAATTTCCAATGTGCGACCAGTCGAGCACCGTCGTCACACCCGCATTGATCGCGCCGAGGGCACTGACGAGATCGCCTGCATACGCGTCTTCGGGCCGGAACACGGCGCGAGCGGCGCCGGTGATGTCGCGCGTGTAGTCGCTGAGCAAACCGTTCGGGAGGACGTTGCGCAGCGACCCCTCCCACAGGTGCCGGTGTGTGTCGATGAAGCCCGGCATCACGATCGCGTGGGACGCGTCGACGACCTGGGCGTCGGCACGCGCGGTGAGATGTGGGCCGACGGCGGCAATCGTCTGGCCGTCGATGAGGACATCGGCTGCGTCGAAATCTCCGACGCTCCCGTCGAGCGACAACACGGCGCCGCCCTTGATCAGAATTTGCGTGCCGCGCCGCGCGCGCGGGACCGTACGAACAGTGCTGCGCTCCTGCGATTCGGCCGCCGGCGCGGCCAGCAGAGCTGCCCCTCCGGCGATGAGCACGTCGAGAAAATCGCGGCGGTTCATGCGCGCGTCAGTATAATCCGCGGCATGCGACGACGAGAGTTTCTGTCTACCGTGGCCACTGCCGGCGCCGCCGCCGCGGCGAGCTCATTCACATCGTTTGCGCAGACCGCGCAAGCCGCCGCGCCCATCAAACGCAAAGGACGACTCAAGCAGTCGCTCTTCCGGACGGTCTTCGGTCAAAACACGCCAGGCTTGACGACCTTCGACGACCAGTGCCGCGAGGCCGCGCGTCTCGGCGCCTACGGGTTCGATCTCGTCGGCCCGCAGGACTGGCCGACGATGAAGAAGTACGGGCTCGTGCCGACGATGGGGCCGATGTCGTTTGCGAGCCTGACCGACGGTCTCGTGCACAAAGACCAGTGGGATAAGGTCGAGAAGGCGCTGCGCGACGAAGTCGACACGTGCGTCGCCGGCGGCTGCAAAGGCATCATCACGTTCGCTGGCCAGCGCAAGGACATGACGTTCGAACAGGGCATGGACCTCACGGTTGCATTCATGAACCGCGTGAAGCCGATGCTCGAGGACAAGGGCGTCACGCTGTGCATGGAGAACGCGAACAGCCGTTATCCCGACAACGTCCTCGGCCGTCCCGATCAGCTGTGCGATCGGCCGTCGTGGGGCTTCGAGATGTGCAAGCGCGTCAATTCACCGAACGTGAAGATGCTCTTCGACATCTACCACGCGCAGATCATGGAAGGGAACGTCGCCGCGACGATCAAGGACAACCTCCAGTGGATATTCCACGTGCATTGCGCCGGCGTTCCAGGACGGCATGAGATCGACGGGACCCAGGAGCTGAACTACCGCTTCATCGCGCAGACGCTGGTCGACCTCGGGTATACGGGTTACATCGCCCACGAATACCGGCCGACGCCTGGACGCAACCCGATCGAGTCGATCGAAACCGACATGCAGATTCTCGACGTCTAGCGGACGCAGGCAGCCGGCCGGGCCAGATGGGCCACGGGCGTCGTCGTCCTGCAGCGGATGGTGTGGATCGTGGTAGACGCGTAAGAATTGTGTGTTGAGAAAAGGGTGCCGATGAGCACGATGGCGCTCAAGGCGATTCGCATAACACCTCCGCTTCCTTAGACGCGGCGCGGCCGCTCCGGGATGGCTCACAGTTGCAGTGCAATCACCGCGGCGGCCTCGGCCGACGTCTGGACGGGGATAATCTCGAAGTCTGTCAGGTCGTCCCAACACTGCGTCCAGACGCGGAGCCGCGATTCGTCCTCCGATTCCATCACCTGAAAGCAGCGCTCGAACTTCAGATCCACCCAGCTCGCGACGTACTTCACATCGTCTGGCGCCATGCGGCCGTGTTCGCGGAAGCGGCGATAAATGTCGGGCGCCTTGCCCGGCTTGAAACGCTCGACCACCATGAACAGCATCGTCAGCTCTCAGTCTCGGGGTGCCCTGATGGTTTATAGGCCGACCGCGGGTACCAGGCCCAATGCCGCCTTGGCTCTGGCCTCGCCAGCGCCTGGGGATTGTTTTCGTACGGCTTTGCCGCGTCGAGCGACGGGAACCGGCCCGGCCAGACCACGCACAAACGAGTGGGCGGAGTAGTTCAGGTTTTCGACGAGACGCTCGAACTCGCCGGACTCGTGCGCGATTTGCGCCAGGAACGCGGCGCCTCGCTGCGGCGTGTTGATCTCGAAGCGATCCATGGCGGCGTTCAGCGATCCGGTCCATCCCGTCACGCCCGACAGTCCAGGAAGAAAGGCC
>Ga0126381_100003234_pt1 | contig 17757 bp, 17 predicted proteins | sample PanSoiMetPlot_28_FD_96465 | JGI IMG/M metagenome (GOLD analysis project Ga0126381, IMG submission 96465) | Tropical forest soil microbial communities from Panama - MetaG Plot_28 | ecosystem: Environmental > Terrestrial > Soil > Tropical forest > Bulk soil | place: Panama | collected 2016-02-17 | reverse complement strand
TCGCGGTTTGTCGACGAATTGCCGCTCGACCATGTCGAGATCGTCGCTGAGCTCGGCCTGCAGCCGGCACCGGCATGGGACTCGGGGTGGGCGAGTACGATCGAAGTACCGACGGCAGACCCTTGGCAGCCCACAACCCCGTCGCCCCGCGGGACACGCCCGTGGGTTAGCGTCGCGCGGCCTTTGCTGACCGGCAATACGCGCGTGCCGCGACGCGGCGAGGAAGTGCCCAGGGTCGGCGGATTTGCAGTAGGGGGGCGGGTGTTCCACCAGAAATTCGGTTACGGCACGATCACGCAAGTCGAGGACAACAAACTCTCGATCCATTTTGATGTCGCGGGCGACAAGAAGGTGATGGACGCCTTCGTCGAGCACGCCTGAAGGCATTGCGTCCCAAGGAGAGGGCCCATCAATGAAACGCGTCGTCATTGTCATCTGCGACAGCCTGCGGGCCGATCTGATCACGCCGCGGGACGCCCCGTTTCTCACTGAACTGGGTCGACGGTCTGCGCGGTTTACGAACCATTCCAGCGTTTTTCCATCGACTACTCGAACAAGCGCCGCATCGATCGCGACCGGGTGCCTACCAGCGCGCCACGGCCTGCTCGGCAACACGATGGCGCTCGACGAAGGCGAGGGATTGAAGTGCTTGTCAGTCGGCAAACCGGATTTCCGTGACCGCCTGCATCGCGCGACCGGCCGCACATTGCATATGCCGACGCTCGCGGAGCGGGTCAGTCGCGCCGGCGCGACGGCGATCGCGATCTCGAACGTATCGCCAGGCGCGGCTTACTTCCTCGACCCCGACGGGTTTGGCTGGGTCTACAATCCCGCCGGCAGCTTTGGCCCCGGCCGCCGCCCACTTCCGGCAGAAGAAGGGCCCGCAGTCACCAAGGGCGACGCTGGCGACACCGTCGCGACGGAGCGGTTCTGCGGCGAAGTCCTCCGTGATCGCGCGCCCGCCGTGGCATTGCTGTGGCTGTCGGAACCGGACTACACCGGCCACCACCAGCCGCTCGGCTCGCCGCCGCATCGCCAGGCGATCGCGAGCGCCGACAGTAATGTGCGCCGAGTCGCGGAGACTGTCTCGAGCCTCGATCCTTCGGGCGAAGAAATCCTTTTTGTCGTCGGCTCCGACCACGGCATGGAGACGGTGGATGAGACGATCGACCTCGACGCATTACTGGTCAACGCCGGTCTCAAACGAGGTCCGAGCTCCTCGGATGTCGTCGTGGCACCCAACGGCACTGCCGCACTCCTTTATTTCGCAGATCCATCGGGACCTGTCGTTGCTGAGACGGCACGCTTTGTCGAGACGCAGGACTGGGTCGAGCGGAGGTTTGTCGGCCCTGGTCTCGCCCAGGCCGGCCTGCCGACGAGTTCGGCGCTGCAGATCGCGCTAACGCTGAAAGCCGACGAACGCGAAAACCCGCATGGCGTGCCGGGCCACAGCCATATCGTACGCGACCCGCAGGAGCCGAAGAACTCGACCGGTTTTGGCCAGCACGGCGGTCTCGGCCGTAACGAGCAACGCCCGTTTCTGATGATCTCCGGCGGCGGTTTTGCTTCGGGAAGCTACGGCACCCGGTCCTCGCTCATCGATATCGCGCCGTCGGTATTACGGCATCTCGGCCTGCCCTCTACTGGAATGGACGGACAGCCATTGCCACTGAACCAGCCAAGGGCTCGTTAGCGCCCTCCCCCTTGATGGGGGAGGGTTGGGAGGGGGTGATACTGCCCGCCGCGCAAGTCGAGACATGAAGAAGCGTCCCGTCGAAGGAGCGTATGCGCGAGCTCGTGCTTTACGGCGGAACACGACAGAGGCGGAGAAGCGGCTCTGGCGACTACTGCGTTTGCATCAAGTAAAGAGGTACAAGTTCCGCCGTCAGGTACCAATTGGCCGCTACATCGCAGATTTTGTATCCCACGAAGCCCGGTTGATCGTGGAAATCGACGGCGGTCAGCATGACCGCTCGTTCCCCAGGGAAGCCGAGCGCACCGAGTTCCTGCAGAACGAAGGTTATCGCATTCTGCGGTTTTGGAACAACGAGGTCCTGGCCAATCTCGATGGCGTCCAAGCGACGATCAGCGAAGAGCTGGGCCGCATCACCCCCACCCGAACCCTCCCCCATCGAGGGGGAGGGAGTCGAAGCAACGACAGTTAGGAGGCGACTGCGTTCTGTCCCATTATCGCCTGAGCTTCGGCTACGAATTCTTCGACCAGTTGGGCCGCCGGCAAGTTGCGCGTGAGTGGAGCAGACTGACCTGCCCAAACGGGCATGAAGGCGGTACGCGCCTCGTCGTCGGCCAGTTGTGAGAGAGCGCCGGTAAGACTCGCCTGCAGTGGAAATTCCAGCGGTTCCGAATCTGCCATCTCTGCGGTGAAGCGGTTGCGCATCGCGCGCGCCGGGCGGCCGGTGAAGGCGCGCGTCAACTCGGTAATCTCGTCCGTAGCCGCCCGCAATCGAGCGCGGTGGAGCGGCGAGACCGTGGCTTCTGGGCAACCCAAAAAAGCCGTGCCAAGCTGAACGCCGCTTGCTCCGAGCGCGAAGGCGGCTGCTATTCCTCTGCCATCGGCAATGCCGCCCGCGGCAATTACCAGCAGGCGCACGGCGTCGACGATTTGCGGCACCAGCGCCATCGTTCCAACCATGCCAGCACCTGGACCATCGCTGAAGCTGCCGCGATGACCACCGGCTTCAAATCCTTGCGCGATGATGACGTCGGCGCCGCCCGCTTCGAGCGATCGAGCTTCGGCAACTGTCGTTGCCGAGCTGAGAATGATGCAACCGGCCCCTTTGATCCGCCGCACCGTGGAGGTCTCGGGCAGACCAAAATGGAAGCTCACGACATGCGGCCGGAGTTCGAGGACGAGGTCGAGCCGTTCTTTGTCGAATGTCGGGAACGGTTCCGACGGCTCGGGCATCGGGCCTAACCCAAATTCCTCGAAATACGGTGTGAGCTTTGTCCGCACTCGCGCCGTCTTTTCCGCGTCGATCCGCGGTTGAGCATGGACAAAGAAGTTGACATTAAACGGGCGGTTCGTCGTACCACGACAAGCTGTAACTTGCTCACGCACGATTGCCGGCGGCACTGGCCCGCAACCGATAGAACCCAAGGCCCCTACATTACTGACCGCCGCGGCGAGCGCTGGCGATGCAAAGCCCGCCATCGGCGCCTGGATGATCGGATGTGTAATGTTCAGCAATTCGAGAAAATCGGTGCGTGGCCACATGCGGTCACCTTCGGTCCTGCGTTGTCTTCAGACTAACGCTGCCGACGACGTTCCTCTTCATCTCGCTCGCATCATCTCGCTCGCAGCGTCGCAATGAATATCCCAAATTCGCCCCTTTCACGGTGTAGCCACCCCGAGTGGGTCACGAAGTTCGATCACGTGGACCAAGAAGGCACAATCTGATAACCCCTGCACTATGACGCTAACCCTTTACAACACGCTGACCCGGCGCAAGGAGCTCTTTGAACCGCTCGATCCGAATTGCGTGCGTCTCTATGTCTGCGGCCCGACGGTTTATGACCGCGCGCATATCGGCAACGGCCGGGCGATTGTCGTGTTCGATCTGCTCTACCGCTTGCTGCGCAACGTCTATGGGCGCGAGCATGTGCGTTATGTGCGCAACATCACCGACATCGAGGACAAGATCAACGCCGCTGCCCGCAAGAACAACGAGCCGATCGCGGCGCTAACGGCCAGGACAACCTTAGCGTTCCACGAGGATATGGCGGCGCTCGGCAATCTGCCGCCCGACATCGAGCCGCGCGCGACCGACTACATCCCGCAGATGATTACGATGATCGACCGGCTGATCGCGAGCGGGCACGCTTATGCGGCCGAAGGTCATGTACTGTTCTCGGTCGCCTCCGATCCGCAATACGGGCAATTCTCACGCCGCAGCCGCGACGAGATGATCGCAGGCGCCCGCGTCGAGGTGGCGCCGTACAAGCGCGACCCCGCCGATTTTGTGCTGTGGAAGCCGTCCGACGACGAGACGCCGGGCTGGGACAGTCCGTGGGGACGGGGCCGGCCGGGGTGGCACATCGAGTGCTCGGTGATGAGCGAGGTGCATCTGGGCGAGACTTTCGACATCCACGGCGGCGGTCTCGACCTCGTCTTCCCGCATCACGAAAACGAGATCGCGCAGAGCACCTGCGCGCATGGCGGCCGCCCATTCGTCCGCTACTGGGTGCACAACGGCATGCTCAACGATGCCGGCGCCAAGATGTCGAAGTCGCTCGGCAATATCCGCACCGTGCGGGAATTGTTCGACGAGGCGCCCGGCGAGGCGATCCGCCTGGCGCTGCTGAGCGCGCATTATCGTCAACCACTCGAATGGACGAATGACAATCTGCGTCAGGCGCGGCAAACGCTCGACCGTTTCTATCGAGCGTTGACCTTACCGCAAGACACTGTCTTCGAACGGTTCGGCGAAGCGCAGAAGGCGGTGCGCCCAGTGCGCGAAGCACTGGAGGATGACCTCAATACGCCGCTCGCGTTGACACACCTCCACGAGATCGCCAGCGGGATCAACCGGACGAGCTCCGATGCAGAGCGATCGGCATTGCAGCGCGCGCTCGAAGCCGGCGGGCAGTTGCTGGGGCTGCTGGGTCAGTCGCCTCTCGACTGGCTGCGCGGCAGTGCCAGAGCGGATGCGGAGCGAATTGAGCAGCGAATTGCCACACGCGCCACAGCGCGGCGTCAGCGCCGCTTTGCCGAGGCAGACCGGATCCGCGCCGAGCTCAGCGCCGAAGGCATCCTTCTCGAAGACCGGCCCGACGGCACGACGACCTGGTGGCGTAGGGATTGAGCGTGGCCGGCACTAATCATCGCCGTCCTGGGGTGACCGGCGGGCCCGCGATCATTCTGGTGGAGCCGCAGCTCGGGGAAAATATCGGCACCGCCGCGCGAGCGATGATGAACTGCGGTCTCGATGATCTGCGCCTCGTCCGCCCGCGCGATGGCTGGCCGTCAGACAAGGCGCTTGCCGCGGCGAGCGGCGCCGACGGCGTGCTCGCAAACGCGAGGCTATATCCAACCGTGCCTACAGCAATAGCCGATCTCATCCATGTCTATGCTGCGACGGCGAGGGACAGGGGGATGGTACGGCGCGAGGTAACCCCCCGCCATGCCGCAGAGGAAATGCGCGCACGGCTCCTAGCGGGCGAGCCGTGCGGGGTATTGTTTGGACCGGAGCGTACCGGTCTCGTCAACGACGCCGTCGCGCTTGCCGACACGGTATTGACTGTCCCTCTCAACCCCGCTTTCGCTTCGCTCAATCTCGCGCAAGCGGTGCTGATCGTTGGCTATGAATGGTTCACGGCGGCGGCGGCTAATCCGGCCGAAATTCTGCGGCGTGGCGGGAGCCGGCCGGCGACGAAGGAGGAGCTCCTCAATTTCTTCGAACATCTCGAGGAGGAGCTTGTCCGCAATGGCTTTCTGCGCAATCGCGAGAGCCGGCCGAGCATGATCCGCAACCTGCGCAGCCTGTTCCAGCGCGCGCAGTGCACAGAGCAAGAATTGCGCACACTACACGGCGTCGTTACCGCATTCGCCGGCCCGCGGGAACGCAAGGAAACAGCCGAAGTGATCGTGGGGAATGGAGAATCGGTTCGCCGGTAAAATTCTTCGAATGGGCATAGAGGGAGCTCGAACATGCCAAATCTGCCTTATGAGACTGCGTTGATTGTCGGCGCCGGCAGCGGTCTGAGCGCTTCGCTGGCGCGGCTGTTCGCTCGGGAGGGTCTCGGCGTGGCGCTCGCCGCCCGCAATGCGGAAAAGCTTGCGCCGTTATGCGCCGAAACCGGCGCCAAGGCCTTCACCTGCGACGCGACCGAACCGGGGCAGGTGACGCAGTTGTTCGCGGCGGTCGAGGCGGCTAACGGCGCACCCGACGTCGTCGTGTACAATGCGAGTGGTCGTGCTCGCGGCCCAGTGGCCGAATTGGTCCCTGCTGAAGTCGAGCGGGCGATCAAGGTCAGCGCGTTCGGCGGTTTTCTCGTCGCCCGCGAGGCAGCGATCCGGATGCTGCCAAAAGGGCGCGGCGCGATCCTGTTCACCGGTGCCTCAGCGAGCGTCAAGGGCTATCCGCAGTCGTCGTCTTTTGCGATGGGCAAATTCGCGCTGCGCGGCCTTGCGCAGAGCATGGCGCGCGAGCTCGCACCACAGGGCATCCATGTCGGCCATTTTGTCATCGATGGCGGGATCCGCAACCCGGGAAGAGTGGAGCCGGCAGACAAGCCCGATAGCATGCTCGATCCCGACGCGATTGCTGCATCCTATCTGCACCTATTGCAACAACCCCGCTCAGCCTGGACTTGGGAAGTCGAACTGCGGCCCTGGGTCGAGCGCTTCTGACCCGGCACGGATTACGGCCTGCGTTTCCGGCCATCGGTGATGCGCCGAAGTTATGGGGCGGTTTTGGGCTGTTGATGGTATTGGTTGCAGTTCCGTTATTCTCAACGGTGCTGCCACCGCTGTTCGACTACCCCAACCATCTCGCGCGCATGTATCTCCTCGTCGAAGGCGGCAATGAATTTTATGCCGTACACTGGGAGGCGCTACCCAACCTCGCCGAGGACCTGATCGTTCCGCCGCTCGGGCGGCTCATGCCGCTCGAGACGGCGTCCAAGCTGTTTGTGATTTTGACTTTCGGCCTGATAGCTGGCGCGACGGCGTGGTTAAACCGAGTCGCGACTGGCGTCTGGAGGCTGTGGCCACTGCTGGCGTTTCTCCTGGTCTATAACCGGACCTTTCTCTGGGGTTTTCTGAATTATCTCTTTGGCCTTGGCGTCGCGCTGGCTGGCATTACAGCATGGCTGGCCCTTGAACGCGCACGAGGGTGGCTGCGCGTGTTCGCCTCCTCGCTCTTTGCGCTCGCCTGTTATCTCAGCCACATCGCCGCGTTCGGCGCTTATGCGCTAGTTATTTTGGGTATTGAGCTCGGCCCTGCCTTAAACGAGGCGCGTGCCCAGCGCCTGGCGACCCTGGGGCGCAGAATTGTACTCCTGGGAGCGCAATTCTTAATCCCCGTCGCTTTGTTTTTGGCGTACCGGCACGGAGCCGCCTCGGTCACTGTCGCCCACATCGCGTTCTGGCGTAAGGTCGATTTATTGTTCAGCGTCTTCGACAATTACAACCGGATTTTTGATGTCGCGTGTTTTGCGCTCTTCTTGAGCCTGCTGGGTTGGCTCCTATGGACACGGCGGTTGCGGCTGGTGCCCAGGTTGGGCTGGGCGATAGGGATTGTCTTTGCTGCTTATGTAATGTTGCCGAGCCAGATCTATGGCGGGTCCGGTGCCGATCACCGATTGCCGATCGCAATCTGGCTGCTGCTGATCGCCGGCACCGCGCCGCATTTCCATAACCGGCGCGAAGGGGTCGTGATCGCAGGCATCGTGGTAGTAATGTTGATCGCTCGTTTGGCCGTCATCGAGCATATATGGCTTGCCGCCAATAAGGTCTACACGGCGGATCTCAAGGGCATTGACGCGCTGCCGGAGGGGGTGAAGCTGGCGGTCGCCGTTCCCGCTGACGCAATTCATGTGGTTCCTGTCCCGGAAGTGCACCTCCCGGTGCTCGCAGTAGAGCGGCGCGGCGCGTTCGTGCCCACTGTCTTCGCTTATTCGGGACAGCAACCAATCCGGCTCAATCCTGCTTACACGGCGCTCGCAAACGCGGCGACCCCGCAGCGCTTCTGGCTTGCTCTGACCGGCGACAGCTCGACTGAAGCGACAGCTGTGCTGCCGGTGCTGCAACAATATGATTATGTCGCTGTCATTGGGGCGAAGCCCGTGAACATGCTGCCAAGCCTGTGTCTTGGCGAATTTTATCGCCAACCGACATTCCAGCTCCTGCGAGTCCGTCACGATCAGTTCTGCAGGAGCCCAGACGGATAATCGACCGATCGGGCCAAGACCGCGACCGCGTTAACCCCGATTTTTACTGCCCGCGGCAGAGCGGACCCCAGGAGAGAATGTGTTGCCATCGCCGCTTGGTGGCATCCGTCGGGTAGGGCCAAGCTGCCGCGACATGCCACCCCTCCGTGTCGTGGTGCAGGAGAACCGCCTCGGAGGCCGGTAAATTCCCCCACCCTGTCGGGGTGCAGGAAATCAAGGCGAGCGGATAGCCAAGGCGGGCTGCTTCGTCGAGAGTGGCCTGATCCTGGGTATCGAGGCGCAGCAGGTCCAGCCTGCGGCGCCGCGGTGGCGTATAGGCGAGGACGCCGGAAAGCATTGTTGCGACACTATTGTTGTCACCAGGCAGCAGCAATGCCACGCGATCTCCGTTCCTCAGGTGCTGCGAAAGGTTTTTCGCAAGATCCCAGACCAGCGGTTGCGGCATGTCGAGGTCAAAGCGTAGTCGCTTCACGAAAGCAAACGGCGCCAACAGGGCAATCAACACGACGAAGCCGCTGGCGACCCGGACGCGCTCGGTTCGTGGTGAAGCTGTTACAGCGAAGTCACGGACTGCCAGTGCCAGGGTCAGGACCAGCACCAAGGACAGATGTGTGTTGTAGCGAAAAAAGGAATGCGCCTCGATGCTCATCTCGCTCGGGAACGCGACTATGTAGGTCGCAAAAATAAAGAGATTGTAGAGCACGAACAGCGCGGCATTGAATGTCAGTAGCCGACTTGTCAGCGTCCAGCCTTGGGACCGCAACTGTATCACAAGCAACCCCGCCGTTGCCGCGACGCAGCCGAAATAGAACGGCTTCTCCGATACGACTTCGACTGCGCTGGCGATTGTCGTGGACAGATGCGCCCAATTCCATTCGGCGAAAGGCAAAGGGCGCAGCTCGTCGACTCCGGCATTGGCGACGTGGTATCGCCAGACCGCATAGACGAGGATTGCGGGCAGTATTGCAACCACCGTGAACCGGACAGTCGGGGCGACCAATGCCCGCCGCTCGGCCCACGCGGTGATAAGCGCGGCACCGGAGAGTGCCGCGGCAAGCCCGAAGCCGGTCTGCTTGACATTGACGATAGCCGCCAATCCCAAGGCGAGTGGAAAGAGCTGGGTCGGATGGCGGCCGGCTGCGAGTTCGCCCAGGGCGGTAACGAGAAGCCACGCCGCCAGGACTCCCAGCGCGGACAGCGCCGGGTCTCCATAGGCGGCCAAATGAATGCGAGGCACAAAGCCCGGGTTGAGCAATGTCACCAGCAGAAAAGCGATAGCGGTGAATCCCCAACCGGGCGCTGGCGCCGATGACACGTTCCGGGTGCCGAGTGCACGCGCAATCGCCAATGCAGCCGTCAATTGCAGCATGAGGTTGACGAGCGACATGCCAGGCGCCGGGTAGTCCGGGTCTACCAGCGAGCCGAGAAAACTGAGAAATTGCGTATTGTAAGGCGCCGCGGGCAATAACGAGCCGCTCGGCGGCAAATCGGCTGTCGGCAGTCGGCCATAGTCGACTAAGTAAAAGGCGTTCGGCAGCAAGTTGAGAAAGGTATCCGGCTGTGAGGGCCGGATCGGTGCCAAGATCAGCCACAGCGGCAGCGTAATGACCAACATTCGGCCTAGCTGCGCCCAATCCCCGGCCCGCGGCCGCCGCGCGGGCACCAACGGTACACTCAGCGCGGCGATACTGAATGCGATCGCCGGGATCCTCAGGTCCCACGGCAGAAATACCCCCCAACCCGTCAGCAAGAGACAAAATGCGCCCCACCCGGACACGATCTGAAACTCGGGTGCTGTCCGACGACCGGTCAACCCGGCCCCAGTCAAAAAAAGCACTCCGCCGATTGCCCAGGTAACAGGGACCGCCAAGATATCGGAGAGGTGCGGGAGATAGGGACTCACGGGCCCGGGCGCACGCTACTTGGCTGGGACCGTTATGGCCGCCATGCAGGCGGCGAAAACTTTCCCGACCGAGAGACTGACCAAATCGGCTTCCACCAAGATATGGACGCAATTGCCCCGTGGTGCACACAGGCCCGGATCCGATGCTTGCGAGAACAAAACGACGACAGGGTTTGCTCCAGCGGCGGCGACGTGTGTCGCGCCGGTGTCGTTGCCCACCGTCAAGCTCGCCGCGCGAGCGAGCGCGGCGAGCGCGGCGACGTCGGTGTGGCCGACCAGATCCACTGCGTCGGGGCAGACCTCGCGGATCGCGCGGCCGAGATCGGCTTCGCCGTGTACGCCTACCAGAACCGGCAGATAGCCGGCGCCTTTGAGGTGAATAGCGAGCTCGCCATAGCAATGCGCCGGCCAGCGTTTCGCCGGATGGCGCGGTGATGAGCCGGGGATTAGCAATGCGAACGGTCTGCCGACGACCGCGGCGGGTAAGGACGCTGCCGCCGGCAGCCATGGTGAGCGAGAAACAGGGTAAATTCCCGCCATCAGCAACTGCTCTGCCTGGCGATCCATCGTGTGCTGCCGGTCGCGCTCGCGATTGGCATGCGGGTGAGAGCACCGCCACACGATACCCGACCATTCCGGCATCCGGCCCGGACGGAACAGCCAGGCATAGATACCCGAGCGGTCGGAGGTCTGAAAATCGTAGACCCGATCGAAGCGCCCACGGCAAAGGGCACGGCGTAGTGCAATCCAGCCCTTGAGATCGAGAGCTTTGGGGCGGTGATCGATCAAAATATCGTCGAACAGCTTGGTTTGTGCGGCGAGTTCGGCGTAACGCGGTGTCGTAAGGAGCGTGATCCGGTCGCCCACATGGTAGCGTCGAATTTCCGGCATCGGACCGAGCGCCTGGATGAAATCGCCTAGCGCGCCGAGCTTGATGATCAGGATTTCTTGTGGCCGTGATAGTGCGAGCTTGCGACAGGGGCGTAGACGGGCCAGCGATCTAAGGTCGACGTATTGCGCGAGATCGTCGAACGCCCGAAAAACCGCTGCGTGCGCAGCCAAATCGGTAGTCCCGATACTGGCGAGTAGGGTGTCGACAAGCCGACGTGCTGCCGCAACCGCGGGAGACCGCTGGCAGGGCTCGATCAACTCTCGCGCCGGGCGGAGTCGGGTTTGCGAAACACCAATCTGCTTGCCCAGCCGCCAAAGAATGATCGGTCGCCCGACCAAATGCGCCAGACAGACCTCGATGTCCCCACCAAATCGCTGGAGCAGTCGATAAATGTCGCGCGCGATCACGTATCGGCGGTCCCGCACATAGCGGGCCTCGTTCCACGCGAAGAACGCGCTGAGCGGCGTGGCCAGAGGGAACGCGTTCGAGTCGAGGCGCGACGGCAACACGCCGGTCAATCGAGCACCCACAGCAGGATTACCGGTCGATCACAACCCTTCGTATCGATGAGCGAGACTACATGACCGAGGAGGCACATTGTCCACAATTCGTCGGTCCTGATGCGAGGAGAGCCTGAAGCCCCTTTTTTTCGACATGCCTTGTTGTAAACCGGTTCCATGAATAACGAAGGTTCCGCGACGCCGCAGCTGTGGAGCACAGCATAAACTATCAGTTGCACCACACCCTGCGAGTGACGAGGAGGCATCGGCCGCAGCGGTCATTGGCAATTCCAGTTGCGTGCCTATTGACGAATTGAGTTCGCGCTTTCGAGCGGGGCCGGATTGGGGCATCGTAGTGCTTTCCGGGGGGCGATCGGGACGGCGATGTTCGAAGCCGAAGCTTGTTGGCTGCGCCGCGCGCTCGATGCGTTCCCACCGGAACGGCTGTCTCCGCTACTCAACCTCGGGAGTAGTTCGGCGGTGGTGCGCCAAGCCGTGCAGCCGTGGATAGACGCCGAAATATTCTCCCCACTCCGCAGTCGCGGCGTCACGATGATCCACGTGGACATGCGCGAGTTGCCAGGGGTCGATGTCCAAGCCGATTTGACCAACGCTGCTGACGTCGACCGCCTCGGCGCTCTCGAACCAAGAGCGCTTCTCTGCACCAACTTGCTCGAACATGTGCTCGATCCCGAGCGGCTGGCACGACACTGCCTAGATCTGCTGCCGGCCGGCGGACTTGTCTTTGTAACAGTGCCGTTCAGCTATCCCTATCACCGCGATCCTATCGACACGATGTACCGGCCAAGCCCCGCTGAGCTCAGCGCGCTCTTTTGCGGCGCTCGCCTGCTCGACGGCACTATCCTCGGCGCCGGCGTGTCGTACCGCGACACCATACTGGAACGGCCATGGTTGCTGCTCCGCCATCTCTGGCGCTTTCCCGTCCCATTCTTGTCCTTCGAGAGATGGAAGCGCTCAATGGCACGGCTCTACTGGCTGGTCGCGGAGTACCGGATCACCTGCGCGGTGTTCGAGAAGATCTAGTTCAACGGCCCGGTTATGATCGTTTTGCGGTCTGCGCGCGCTTAATCGCCTGCACGACCGCCGGCTTGTGACTTTCGGCCGCCCAGCCTGCAGCATCTCGGCCGGTAAAGTCGGTCTTCGTGACGCTCGCGCCCTTGGCGAGCAAGGCCTGTACGATCTCGATATTACCCTGGCTCGCGGCCACCATCAGAGGCGTCATGCCGGCCTTGTTTTCGGGATCGACGGATGCGCCGACATCGAGAAGGAGCTTGCATGCCTCGGCTTGATTTCGATCGGCGGCCAGGTGGACCGGTGTGTTGCCGAGTTTGTCTTTCGCGTCGAGCTTTGCTTTGGCCTTTATCAGAATCGCGATGATCGTCAGATTGCCATTCATCGCGCCGTAGTGGAGCCCGGTTCGTAGCTGATCGTCGGTATCGTTCGGATTACCGTCATTGGCGATGAGGGATCTTACTTGTGCGACATCATTGACGCGCGCCGCCCGAGCCACGTTTTCCCAATAGTTGCCGAAAAGGCCCACCTGGGCGCGTGAAACGGAACCGCTCATGATCGCGGTAAGCAGGATGAGCCCGAGAATTGCTTTCCGGCGAGTGTTCATGACACCCTCTTCACCTCTGGGAGGAAGTCTGCGGCGGCGATCCAGTCGACCGCCGCCCCGATCGTCTCGACGGCGTCGCCGGGCTCGGTAGGCGGGCGCCGCAAAATAATGACGGGAACGCCGAGTTCACGGGCAGCGACGAGCTTCGCCTCCGTTGCGGTGCCTCCGCTTGCCTTGCAGATGAGCACGTCTATCGCATAGCGCTCAAACCAGCGGCGCTCCTCGGCAAGCGTGAAGGGCCCGCGCCCGACGATTACTTCGTAAGAGGCCAGCGGCAAGGGCTGGCGCGGCGGGTCGACGAGACGAACGAGAAATCGGACCTCCGCTACCGCGCAAAAACCCGAAATTTCGCTGGCGCCGATGGTCAGCCAGGCGCGCCGGCCGACCCGCCCCACCAGCGCGGCGGCCGCCTCCATGTCGTTGACTTCGATCCAACGGTCGAGCGGGTGACGGCGCCAAGGAGGCCGCAGCAACATCAATCGGGGGATGTTGGCCTGCTCGCAGGCGAGCCGTGCTTCGAGCGAGATCCGCGCCGCGAACGGGTGGGTGGCATCGATCAGACGGTCCGTGCGGTGCTCCAAGAGATATGCGGCAAGTCCTGCGGGGCCGCCGAAACCTCCGACGCGAACGAGGCCTGGAAGCGGAAGCGGGCGTTCCGTCCTCCCCGCTAGCGAAGTCGTGATTTGCACCGCATCCCCAAAGCGGGCGAAGGCCGCGCGGGCGAGCGCCGCCGCTTCGCCGGTGCCCCCGAGGATCAGTAGCCGTTCCGTCCTCATCCGCCAACTGTCGCGAGAAAGCTGCCCTGGCGGTCGACAATCGCGACCTCGATCGCGGTCTTTCCGGACAGCGTCGCAAGCGCAACTTCCCGCGCCAGTGTTGCCACCACCCCCGCCAGCGCTCCGCGCCGGCTGCCCACGATCGCGAGGATCTCGCTTGCGCCGGCGGCTGTTCGCGCGGCTGTGACCATCGGCCATTCGGCGCCGACTTCCACAAGCATTTCAGCGAGTGCGGTAACATCAACCTTGCTTCGCGCCGAATGCAGGTCGAGGTGGCCAGCGGCGAGCTTCGCCAGCTTCGCGAACCCGCCGGCAATCGTTAGACGCGGAACCGGGTGGCGCCGCAAATATTTAAGCGTGGCGCCGACAAAGTCACCCATATCGATCAAGGCGTGATCGGGCAGGGCGTAAAGCCGTTGCACCGCTCGCTCGGAGGTCGCGCCGGTGGCGGCGGCGATGTGGTCGAGACCGGCGGCGCGCGCGACATCAATCCCGCGATGGATGGAATGAATCCACGAGGCGCAGGAGTAAGGGACGACGACCCCGGTCGTGCCGAGGATCGAGAGCCCGCCGACGATCCCGAGCCGCGGGTTCATCGTTTTTTCGGCTAGACGCGCGCCGCCCGGGATCGAGATCGTGACCGTCACATCGGGGGAGGGTGCGCCGAGCTCCTCGGCCGCCTCCAGGAGCAGGTCGCGAATCATCCTGCGCGGCGCGGGATTGATAGCCGGCTCGCCGACACCGACGGACAGACCTGCCCGCGTCGCTACACCGACGCCCTCGCCGGCGGCGAATCTGATCCCCGAGCCTGGGTCGCTCTTTGTTATCTCGCTGATGATCAGCGCTCCGTGGGTGATGTCAGGGTCGTCTCCAGCATCCTTGACGACGCCGGCGCGCGCGCTCGATTCGCGCAATTCGGCTAACGCCAGCGGGAAGTTCGCTATGACCTCGCGCGGCAGGCGGATCGAGATCGGATCTGGGAAGCGGCCGGCCATCATCGCGGTGTAAGCCGCTTGCGCTGCGGCGGCTGCGCAGGCGCCGGTGGTCCAGCCTCGTCGAAGCGGTGTCTTGGTGTCGCGTAGCATGGAGCAATCTTAGCAAAACCGCCGGGCATGACTACCTGAACGCGTATGCTTGGGGTTCGCGATGGCGGAAAGCTCGGATCCTGCCTTGTCGGATATCTGGAAGCGCTCTGAACGTGATTGATAGCGCACTTCTCGGTTTGCCTGAGTTTGCCCCCGGCGCTGTCTGGCTGGTCGGAGCTGGCCCAGGTGATCCAGGGCTTCTCTCTGCCTTGGCGCTCCATGCCCTCGCGCGGGCCGACGTTGTCGTCTATGACGCGTTGGTCGATCCGCGCATTTTGCGTCTGGCCCGACCGGGCGCCGCGCTCGACTATGCTGGTAAGCGCGGCGGCCGCCCTTCGCCAAGTCAGCCCGATATTTCGGCGCGGCTCATTCGTCTGGCTGCAGCGCGCAATCGTGTATTGCGCCTGAAAGGCGGCGACCCATGCGTGTTTGGACGAGGTGGTGAAGAGGCGCTGGCTCTCGCGGAAGCTGGGATTCCGTTCCGCATTGTTCCCGGGATCACCGCCGGGATCGGCGGGCTCTCTTATGCGGGAATTCCACTAACCTATCGTGAGATCAATTCTGCGGTCACTTTCCTCACTGGCCATGATAGCGAGGGTGCGGTCCCCGGGGCGCTCGACTGGAATGCGATCGCGCATGGCGCCCCGGTGCTCGTGCTCTACATGGCGTCGCGACAGATGCAGAACATAGCCGAGAATTTGTTGGCCAACGGCCGGCGGCCCGAGGAGCTAGTCGCAATCATTAGCAAGGCGACGACACCCGATCAGTCGGTACTGGTCTCCACGCTCGCAGAGATTGCGGAAATAACCACGTCGGTTCCGGTCCCCGCGATCATCGTCATCGGCGACGTTGTCCGGCTGCGCGGCGCACTCGATTGGCTGGGCACTGTCGAGAGTGGCGCCTCGCCAGCTCACAATGTGTCGTGACCGGTCGCGGTCTCATCCTTTCGGCGCCGGCCTCGGGCAGCGGCAAGACCATTGTGACCGCCGGGCTCGCGCGCCTTATGCGGCACCGCGGCTTACGCGTTGCGACCGCCAAGGCGGGGCCCGATTTCGTCGATCCGACGTTTCACGAAGCTGCTATTGGCACGCGGTCGCTGAACCTCGATGTCTGGGGGATGCGGCCGGCGGCTTTGGCAGCGCTTGTCGCGGACCTCGAAGCCTCGGCCGATCTCGTCTTTTGCGAGGGCGTGATGGGGCTGTTCGACGGGACTGGGCATGACGGAGAAACTGGTTCCACGGCAGAACTCGCTTTGCGGACCGGCTGGCCGGTCGTTTTGATCGTCGATGCACGAGGGCAAGGGGCCTCTGTCGCTGCATTGCTGCGCGGTTTCGCGACGCATCAGCTATCGGTCCCGATCGCCGGGGTCATCTTCAACAATGTTGCGAGCGCTCGCCATACAGCGATGCTCACGGCAGCAGTTGCCCGGCACCTGCCCTCATTGCCCTGTCTTGGCGCATTGCCATTCGACCCGTCATTGATCGTACCAAAACGGCACCTCGGTTTGGTGCCGGCGGGCGAGCTCGATGAGATCGAGACCTTAATCGATCGCTGCGCTACGCGGATCGCAACAGCGTTATACATTGACCGGCTGCTTCGATTGCCTCGCCCGGCGGCGCTCGCTGCTTCGGAGCGGGCCACCTTTATCCCGCCCCTGGGGCAGCGCATTGCGGTCGCTCACGACAAGGCCTTCTGCTTTACCTACCCGGTCACGCTCGAAAGCTGGCGGCGCGAGGGAGCTGAGCTTATGTTCTTCTCCCCGCTCGAAGACGAGCCTCCCCAGGGCCTTGCGGATTCGGTCTATCTCCCCGGAGGCTATCCGGAGTTGTGGGCAGGCCGGCTCGCCTCTGCCGCAGGGTTTCTTGCGGGACTGCGCCAGGCCGCCGAGGATCGGAAGCCCATCTATGGCGAATGCGGCGGTTATATGGTTCTCGGTAAGGGCCTGGTTGACGGGACCGGATGTCGTTGGCAGATGGCCGGCCTACTTCCTCTGGTGACAAGCTTTGCGGAACGCCGCCTGCATCTGGGATACCGGTCGGCGGCCCTGCTAGGGCTCACTCCGCTCGGGCCAGCGGGGGCGCGTTTTCGCGGCCACGAATTTCACTATGCGACGGTCGTCAGCCAAGAAGAAATCGACCCGCTGTTTGCCGTGGGGGATGCAGCGGGTAAGATTATTGGCGCCGGTGGGCTACAACGCGGCTCTGTCTTCGGCTCTTTCCTTCATCTCATCGATCGCGCGCCTGAACAGTAGGCCCTCGACCGCTGGGTAGGTCGCGGCCCGGAACAATCAGGGGCCCTCGTCGTCCATAGGCGATGATCGCGTCGTCGCGAGTCAACAGAGCCAGATCCTCGACACGTGATTGGGCGATCAACATCCGGTCGAAGGGATCTCGATGTAGCTGGGGAAGCGAGACCAGCGCCTTGCAGTGCGGCGGCAAGATAGGCAACAAATCGAAACCAATGGGGAGATCCAATAGACGCATATCGCTGCCTACGCGCCCAAGCGCGATCAAGATCGCGATCTCCCACAGCGTGACAGCGCTAACAAACCGAACCTGCGCAGTATCCAGAACCTCACGCTCTTCGGAACTTAGCTTTTCTGGCGCTACCCGTGCCCAAACCAAGATGTGCGTGTCGACGAGGATTGCGATTGTCACTGAGTCGGTTCGAAGCTGTTGATGACGGCTCCTGGCAGCGAGAGATCCTCGGCAAGCGGGACGCCACGCAATTCGCCATATTTTATCGGGTGTTGGCTATTCAAGGGACCGAGGCAAGCGACCGCCTTTCCATTACGGGTAACGACGATTTTTTCGCCGCGTTCAGCGCGGGCGACGAGCGAGGCGAAGTGAGATTTCGCTTGCGCAACCGAAACATATGCCATGCGGCTTAAACCCGTTATGACCATCGATGGTCATATATAACGGACGCGGATTGATGCAGCAATAGCGAAAGCAGAGCACCGTCGTTCGCCAGCGATTCGCGGTCCCGCGAGCACTTTCACGGCAAGATGACCCCTCAGCTCGAAGCTCTTATGACAATCTGCAGGATAAG
>Ga0126381_100003233_pt1 | contig 17758 bp, 9 predicted proteins | sample PanSoiMetPlot_28_FD_96465 | JGI IMG/M metagenome (GOLD analysis project Ga0126381, IMG submission 96465) | Tropical forest soil microbial communities from Panama - MetaG Plot_28 | ecosystem: Environmental > Terrestrial > Soil > Tropical forest > Bulk soil | place: Panama | collected 2016-02-17 | reverse complement strand
GACCTCGGCGGGAAATCCGTCGTCGCGGCGCGAATGTTCACTAAGATCGCGAACACCTTTTGCCGGGAACTTCCACTTTCGATTCTGTTTCGCTCTCCTACCATTGAGCAATTGGCGACCGAGCTACGCGTCAATGCCGTGTCGGAAGAGCATCGGAATGTCGTGCCTATTCGGGCCGCTGGATCGAAACCGCCGTTATTCTGTGTTCATGGCGGGTTGGGAAGCATCCTATTTCTTTACCCTCTCGGCTCTCTCCTGGATAGTGACCGGCCATATTATGGGATTGAATCCGATGGACTGGATGGGTCAGATATGCGCCATAAGACGGTAGAGGGCATGGCGGCTCACTATCTGTCGGAAATCCGTGCTATACAACCGCGAGGTCCGTACTTTATCGCCGGCTACTGTTTTGGAGCGCTGGTTGCTTTTGAGATGGCGCAGCAATTGAAGCTAGACGGTGAGGAAGTCGCGCTGCTTGCAAACTTCAGTGGCCAGTTGCGTTGGAATCGCGTTGAGCCGTCTCCCGGAAACAGTCCATCTCGGCTCGAACGGCTGTTGAGTGCTCCGGGAAAAGTCGCCTGGGCGGCCGTTAGTCGACGCGTCGCCATGAGGGTCTATCGAACGTTGTTGGCCATGGGATTGCGGATTCCAAAGTCCATGCGCACAATGTACGTTGCCAGAACACTCCTATGCGCCGAACAACTCTATAAACCGAAGAGGTATGCCGGAACGCTTGTCCAGTTTTATGGAAAACGCGCTGGAGAAGAATGCGCTCATCTCGGTTGGAACGGCCTGGCGGCCGCTTTCGAAACCCATGTGATCGGAGACGGGGACGTAAGTTCACGGCGTGACATCCTGAGCGAACCGTTGGTAAACCAGTTAGCCGTACAAGTAACACAATGCCTGGACAATACGTCTAGTGGGAATCGGGGGCCAGACGCTAGTCAAATCCAGCATCGAATGACTCAACATCGGAGGAGGGAATAATGACTTCGGGTTCAGTTTCGAGAAGTCTTGGGTCGGTACGCCGGAAGGCTGTGGATATGGATGCCTTCACCCCGGTGCGGGAAGGTTCCCTATCAGAAGGGCAGCGTCTGCCGCTGGTGCTTGAACCGGCGTGCGGAGATGTCGATCTCGCGGAGTGGTTGCGGGAAAACCGGGAACACGTCGGGAATCAACTCTCGCTTCATGGCGGTATTCTGTTCCGTGGTTTCGGTCTGACCACCCCACGGGAATTCGAACGCGCCGCTTCCGCCATTTGCACTGAGCTCTTTGAAGAATATGGTGATCTCCCTCGTGAAGATCTTGGTGGCAAGGTCTATACCTCGACTCCATATCCGGAAAACAAATCAATCTTGTATCACAACGAGAGTTCACACCTGGACAGTTGGCCGGCGAAGATCAACTTCTTTTGTATTACGGTGGCCCAGGCCGGCGGCGCTACGCCAATCGTCGACTGCCGGAGCGTGTATCAGGATCTTGATCCGGAAGTGCGGCGGAAGTTTGCAGAATTGGGGCTTTTATACGTCCGGAATTTCTGTGAGGGGTTGGACGTCAGTTGGCAACGCTTCTTCGGGACCGAGGACCGTCAAACTGTTGAAGCCGCATGCAATAGACGTGGTATGACGTGTGAGTGGACGGCGTCCGGAGGCTTGCGGACAAAACAGCATTGCGCTGCCGTGTTACAGCATCCCAAAACTGGCGAGATGTCTTTTTTCAACCAGGTGCAGTTGCATCACGTTCATTGTCTTGATCCAGAGGTCCGAGAATCTTTGCTGGCCATCTTCGTTCCGGAGGATATGCCTCGCCAAGTCTATTATGGTGACGGGTCCGTGATCGAAGATTCGGTAATGGATCATGTTGGTGAAATTTACGAAAGACATGCCGTGCGCTTCCAGTGGAAAGAGGGAGACATGATTACTCTCGACAACATGCTGACTGCGCACGCCCGCGACCCGTACACGGGACCCCGCAAGATTATAGTTGCGTTGGGCGATATGGTGTACGGGCGCGTTCGGTAGGTCGCATAAGCAATAATCGGAGGGGCCCAACAATGGAAACTATGATCGGGTTCCCGCTGACTTACGTTCAGCGGCAATTATGGTTTCTCGCTCAGCTTGAACCGGGGAATGTCTCGTATAACATTCCTTGGGCGATCCGAATGACCGGCGAGTTGCACGTCGGCGCTTTGGAGCGAAGCCTGAATGAGATCATCCGGCGCCATGAGAGTCTTCGGACCACATTTGTAGCTGTGGAGGGAGAGCCGAGGCAGATTGTCGCGGAATCCCTCGAGATTTCGTTGCCGGTTACCAGTCTCTATCACCTTGACTCCGCTGAGCGCGAACAGGAGGCGCGTCGTATCGTGCTCCAGGAAGCGAGCGAGCCCCTTTCTCTGGAGACTGGACCATTGGTTAGGACCCGGTTAATTCGGTTGGAACCGCAGCGTCATATCCTGCTGTTGACTCTGCACCATATCATTTTTGATGGCTGGTCCCGGGGCATCTTTGCCCGCGAACTCGCGGCCTTTTACAATGCTTTTCGCGATCAGAAGCGTGTGTTTCTTCCGGAACCGGTCCTCCAATACGCAGACTATGCCCTGTGGCAGGAACAATATCTTACGGACCGTTTTCTGGAAGAAGATCTCCTCTATTGGAAAAAACAGTTGGCATGTGCTCCGGCAACGTTAGATCTACCGACTGACCGCCCGCGAACGATTCAGACTTATCACGGTGCCGCAAAACCGTTCTCTCTCTCCGCCGACCTTTCCGAGCGATTGACTTCTTTTTCCCGAAAACATGGCGCTAGCCTGTTCATGACGCTATTCGCAGGCTTCAATGCGCTTCTGTCTCGCTATACCGGCCAGCACGATATTGTGGTCGGTACACCGACCGCCAATCGCAATCGTCCGGAGACGGAAGATATTATTGGATACTTTGCCAACACGCTGGTCCTGCGGACAGATCTCACCGGTGACCCGAACTTCCTTGAAATCCTAAGGCGCGTACGTGAAACAGCTTTGGATGCCTACTCGCACCAGGACGTGCCGTTCGAGAAACTCGTTGAGGAATTGAATCCCTCCCGGAGTCTGAGTCACAACCCGTTGTTCCAGGTTATGTTCTCTCTGCAGAACACCAGGCGTCAGGCGTTTGAGCTTGTTGACCTCGAACTGCAGCCGTTGGAGGGAACAATCGTTAATACCAAGTTCGACCTTTCGATGTTCCTGCACGAAACTACCCGGGGAATACGGGGGCGAATTGAGTATAGTACTGATTTGTTTGAGCCGGCGATGATCGATCGGATAGCAGATCATTACACGCGGCTGCTGAACACTGCGGTGGAAAATTCGGCATTGGCATTGTCTCACCTTCCCCTGCAGAGCGAATCAGAGGTCGAGCAAACTGTTCTAGGTTGGAATGCTACGGAAGTGGAATATCCGGCCCATGTCACGCTCCCGGAACTCCTCGTCTCAGCAGTTCGTAGTTCGCCGCGATCGATCGCGGTTCTGAGTGGCCGCCAGCAGTTGACTTATGGAGAACTCGACCAACTAAGCAACCGGCTCGCTCGATATCTCCGAAAACAAGGCGTACGTCCGGGATCATTGGTTGGCGTATTCATTCCGCGCTCAATCGATATGGTCGTGGCGCTGTTGGGAATCTTGAAGGCAGGCGGTGCGTACGTCCCGCTCGATCCTACTTATCCCAAGGCGAGAATCGCGTTTATCCTTCAGGACACGCAGATCTCCATTGTCCTTACACAGAAATCCATCAGCGAAATCCTTCCTGTGCACGGTGCGCTCCGGATCTATTTGGATGCGGATTGGGCCGACATCGCGCGCGAGCCCGACTCGGACGTGTCCCCTGTTGCGCGCGCTGAAGATCTCGCGTACGTAATCTTCACTTCTGGATCGACCGGCACTCCAAAAGGTGTCCAGATCACGCACCGCAACCTTGTCAATTTCCTGACAAGCATGCAGCGTGAGCCCGGCTTCACGTCTTCCGACGTCATGCTGGCGGTGACTACGCTGTCGTTCGATATTGCGGGTTTGGAACTGTACCTTCCCCTAATCAGCGGCGGGAAGGTCGTGATTGCGTCGCGCGAAGAATCCCTACATGTCGATCAGTTGAAACTGCTTCTGGACCGTTCGCAAGCGACTGCAATGCAAGCGACACCGGCGACATGGCGAATGCTCGTGGAATCCGGTTGGAAGGGTAACCGCAGGCTGAAAGCGCTATGCGGTGGAGAATCCCTCGATGGTGAACTTGCCAGGGAGTTGACTTCGCGAGTGCGAGAACTGTGGAACATGTATGGCCCTACCGAGACGACCATCTGGTCTTCGCTGTATAAGGTCGAACCCGGGATATCCGGCACCGTGCCGATTGGCAGGCCGATCGCCAACACTCAACTGTACGTTCTGGATAGCGCCCAGCAACCGGTGCCGGTGGGTGTTGCCGGTGAGTTGTGCATCGGGGGCGAGGGTGTCGCTAGTGGGTATTGGAAGCGAGATGATCTGACCGCGGAGAAATTTGTCCCGAATCCCTTCTGTGCTGGATCTAGGATATATCGAACCGGCGATCGTGCAAGGTTTTTGCCCGACGGAGTCGTTCAATACCTGGGGCGGACGGACGATCAGGTTAAACTGCGCGGACATCGAATCGAACCCGGGGAGATAGAAGCTGTCCTGGCTCGGCATCCGGCGGTAGCGGTCTGTGCCGTGGCCCTTCGAAATCTGAACGGCGAGCCTATCCTTGTGGGTTATGTCGTATTTAGAAATCACGAAAACGTCTCAACTGTCGAACTGCGGAATCATTTGAAGAAGTCGCTGCCGGACTACATGGTTCCGGCAAGTTTTGTCACTTTGGATACCCTTCCGCTCAACTCGAGCGGAAAGATCGATCGCAAGGCTCTTCCCCTTCCGCACCCTGGCGATGCGTATATTTCCGATAGAACCGGCCCTCGTGACGAATTTGAAACTGCACTGCTCGATATCTGGAGGGCGTTATTGAGGATTACCACCTGCTCGATGTCGGACAATTTCTTCGAATTGGGGGGGCATTCTCTTCTCTTGGTTCGTATGGCGGCCATGATCGAGAAGGAGTTCAATGAGGTCGTTCCCATCTCGTTCCTCTTCGAGTCTGCGACAATCGAAAGGATCGCAGCGTTTCTTCGTGATCGATCCACTGACAAATCGGGATTCTTCTTACCATTTAACGAAAACGGCACAGGTCCCGCGTTCTTCTGCGTCCATTCTCTCGTGGGAGATGCCATTAGCTGCAGGCACCTTGCCAGACACTTGAGTCCTCAACAGAGATTTTACGGCATACAAATACCGCCGAGCTTAAGGACCCGTGAATTTGCATCGTCCGTTGAGGCGATAGCGCGACGATACGTCGCGGAATTACAGGCGTTTGAACCTGTCGGCCCTTACATTCTGGGTGGCTGGTCGGCCGGTGTTCCAATTGCGCTCGAGATGGCTCAGCAGTTGCAGGAAGAGGGGAGAGAGGTAGCCCTTCTGGTTTCAATCGACGCTTCACCGGCTAACACCGGTGGCGGAAGCCGCCATATGAGCCCCGGCTATTTCTGGAAAGTCCTTCGCAACCTGCCTCGCTGGGTCGCTGATGACTTGGCGATGAAATTCTCGTGGTCGCGGCTTTTCCGCCGGATCGTCAGCAAGATGGCACGAATGATTAAGGGCCTCGCCGTTGCCGGCTATAGTCCGGAAGAGATCGCGCAACGTCGGGCTAGCGCATTTGTCAGCGCAGGGGATTATTCGCAGAGCACCAAGGCTTTTATGGAGGTCCTGATCCTCACGCTTCGGAAGTACTCACCGCGGCCTTACCAGGGGAAAGTACTGCTTTACAAGGCTCGCACGGAGCCTCTTCTGGTCGCTCGGGAAATCGAACTTAAGTGGAGGAGGATCGCGGAGAACCTGGAGGTGGTGCCCGTCAAGGGAACGCATCTAACGGTTCTGGACGAAGGTAATGTCGCATTCCTCGCCGAACATCTCGACACGCGTTTGCGAGAATGCCGCGAAGGTACGCTTTCGGGTGTAGTCCGCACTGAACCAGAGCTCAATGGGCAGAGAGCAGTCGGCGGCTCGGGCTTACACTCATCAGGCATCCAGAGTGTTGCGCCAAGTGGGGCAATACTCGCCAAGCAGACGAAGTGCTAGTGTACGCCACGTTGATGTCGTCACCCAAGTTAGCAGACTCGAGCCTCGCCAGGCTCGAACCTTTGCTCGGATCCACCCTCGTTCTTGTCGCCCACCCCGATGATGAGAGCATTGGTTGCGGTGTTCTCCTTCAGAGGATGGAACGTGCCAGCATTCTCGTATGCACTGACGGCGCGCCGGCAACTGGCAGACGCTGGCGTTCCTTGCTGACGAACAAGAGGAACCGTTATGCCCTGAAGCGCCAGGCTGAGTTCTGTGCTGCCGCTGATATCGTCGGTGTTCGGCACCGAAAAATGCTGCCCGGGATTCAGGACCAGGGTCTTTATAAGTCGCTTGATCGTGCCGCAATGTTGATCGGGCAATACATAGAAGAGCGGAAGCCGGGCGCAATTCTCAGCCATGCCTTCGAAGGAGGGCATCCCGATCATGATTCCTGCGCATTGCTCGCCAACTGGGCTGGGCGACAATTTGCACTTCCGGTTTGGGAAATGCCAATGTACTTCAGACTCAGCCCGTCCGCTCCCCTTGTTTACCAGCGGTTTCTGCACGAAACCGGGAGGGAGATCACGCTCAGTCCCGCGCCAGATGAGATCAGAATCAAACAATTGATGCTTTCTCAGCATCGGTCCCAAGCTGTCGTGATATCAAAGTTCAACTGGACGCTTGAGTCATTCCGGCCGCAAGCAGAATATGACTTCGCGATCAATCCGACTCCGGCGTTGTCAACTTTTGCCGTTTGCGACAACGTATCTTTCGCTTCCGTCCTCGAGAGTTTTCGTGCGTTTCGATCTACCCCGGATGGCCGGCGTCCGAAAAACGCGGTGTCCGAATAACGATCACTGGAACCTGACTCGTGTTGAACGTCGGCCTTAGCAAATCTCGCCAGTCGCGGCGCTTCGTGACTGATTTGTGGCTTCGCGCTCGTCGGGCCGGCAGGCAGCACGCCCGCAGTCTGATGGGCCTGTTCTCGGTTTCATTCTTCTGCAATCTGACCAACTTCGCCGTCACGAGCCTCCTTGTTGTATTTACCCCCGCGTCTCTGTTTGCTACGTATTTGGTGGCCCAATCGGTGTCTCTTCTGACGCAATCGTTCGCCGATGGCGGGCTCTCCACTGCCGGCCGGATTATTGCGTCAAACGAACGGCCGGATGCAGTCCTGATCGTTTCGCTCCAGAAAGTTCTCAATCGGTACTCAATCTTCCTGGCCGGACTTGCATTCGTTATCATTGCCGTACTCGCCGGTGCGTTCTCAAGCTTTGATCGGACAAGTGGAGTGCGCGTTTCCTTCGGCTTGCTGATGCTGTCTTCTGCGATCGGTGTGATTCAGGCGCGCGGCTCAATGTGGGCCGCACTCATCTATTCGGGAGGACAGTTCCGGCCTTACTATTGGACCGTGCTCGCGCCATCGGTTTCCCGGCTCGTCGTCGTATCGATCCTTTTGTTGCTCCACGTCGAAATCACGCTTCCCATCTTGCTGGCGAACGACTTCGGTTCATCTTCGGTTGCCTGGTTGTACAGCACCATTTGGCTTCGTCGCTTGAGGCATGAGGCGAGAATGCGCGAGTCCCTTGTCGGCGTGCCCGTGCTGAGTCGGCAGGTTCACCAGTTGCTTCGTTCCGGGATGGTGCCTGCTGTTCTGGAAGGAATCGCGCTGCAATCGGTAGTTCTCGCGGGCGGCGCTTTTGGTAGCGGAGTCGCCGTAGCTACATTCGGTGTCTTCGTCCGGGCTATCCAAATCATCAAGGTGGTGATGGATCCGCTCATCACCTATGGTCAGCGCTATTTGCGATTGGCCGCCGCACCCAAGCGGCGGCGCGCCGAAGCGTCTCTTCTTGGGGTTGTGGCTGGGAGTTACAGCTTGATTGCTGCTAGTGTTATTTCCCTCTATCTGCTTGCCGGTTCTTTCTTTCATCATTATGCGTTGGGCCACACCTTTGAACTGACATTCTGTCTGGCCTCAACTTTGGTCGCTTTCATGTATCTGTGCCTCGATTCGGTCCTTCTGTCCCGGGGGTATTCAAATTTCCGGCTCGTTGGCACAATCTTGCAGGTAGCGACCGCGTCTCTGGTCGTATTGATTATGCACCCCGCCACTTTGTGGCAACTCGTCCTGTTTAATGCCATAATCTCGTTGCCTCGGTTTGTTTTCTATTCCTGGTTCTATTGGCGGCGCCTTTCAGAACCGACCGAGTGGAGTCTTTGGGTGCCGGAGACTGTCGAACAGGTTGCGTCAAGCGAGCGTGTCTGAATGAAAATACTCCTCTGGTCTTGCGCGTTCAGCCCTAGTGTGGGCGGAATCGAGAAGATGTCGGAAACACTCGGTGTCGAGTTTACAAATATGGGTCACAAGGTGACTGTCGTCACCCGTACTAGTGCGCGCCCCGGAGATACAGCTGAGCACCCGTTCGCCGTGATTCGTAACCCGTCTTGGATTCAAATGATGCGCTTGGTCGCGGCTTGCGACGTGTTCATCCACAACCACCTGAGCCTGAAAGCCGCGGTGCCGTTGCTATTCTTCCGAAGACAGTGGCTGGTTGTGTATCAGACTTGGTATCCGAAATCCGGCATCCGCGGTTGGTTGCTCCCGCTTGTCTCAAAATTCGCGACGGTTGTCGCATGCAGCAAGGCAGTCGCTGCGAAAATGGATCCCGAATGTATTCCTATCCCTAATGCTTATGATGAGCGGACTTTTCACCTGCTTCCTGAGCACAAGCGGACGCGGGAACTGGTTTTTGTCGGCCGGCTGATCAAGGACAAAGGCGTACATGTATTGCTGAATGCGCTCGCGACCCTTCGGAGCCGGGGAATGCGGCCACGATTGACAGTGGTCGGAATCGGACATCTGAAGAGCTACCTGGTCCAGAAAACCAATGATCTTGGGTTGCAGGAGCAGGTCGAGTTCATAGGAGCGAGGCACGGAGCTGAGTTGGCTGAAGTCCTGAATGACCATCAGATCCTCGTCGTCCCATCTCTGTGGCACGAACCATTTGGGATTGTAGCCTTGGAAGGCATCGCGTGCGGGTGTATTGTGGTTGGTTCCGAAGGCGGTGGCCTGAAAGAAGCCATCGGGCCTTGCGGTGTCACGTTTCCGAATGGCGACTCCGAAGCTTTGGCTAACGCACTGACGGCCCTCTTGGAGGCTCCTGAAAAGTGGTCGGCGTATTATGCGGCTGCGGGGGAGCATCTTCGGAAACATACTTCGTCGGCCGTCGCTGGAGCGTATCTGGCGGCGCTCCCTTCGAACCGTGAAAGACAGTCTGTGCCAGATGGACGGATTGCCCTCAGCGAAAAACCAACCGAAATCACGTCCTCTTCGACCGCCAGTCCGGCTAGGATCCTTCTCTGGACTTGCTCGTTCTACCCTGCAATCGGCGGTATAGAGACGATGGCGGAAATCCTCGGAAGAGAGTTCACTGCTTTGGGCAAGCACGTTACGCTGGTGACCCGGACTGTCGCTCCTCCTGGGGCTGACGCAAAGTTTTCATTCACCGTTGTCCGCTCACCGGGCCTTTTGCGATTGCTGCATTTGGTCGCGAATTGCGATGTTTTTGTCCACAACCATCTCAGTGTCAAAGTTGCGTTTCCATTACTCTTCTTCCGCCGGCCTTGGGTTGTGGTGTACCACTGCGAGTACCCAACCTCGGGAATTCGGGGTCTGCTGCAACCACTGGTCGCGCGTTTCGCTCTCAGTGTCGCTTGCAGTAAGGCGTTGGCCGAGTTCACCAACCCTCAATGCCGGGTTTTGCCAAACGCTTACGACGACGCGGTCTTTAAAAGGATTGCCGAAGTTGTACGGGATCGGGAGCTCGTATTCGTAGGGCGCCTGATTACGGACAAGGGCTTGCAGGTTTTGCTGGATGCGCTCGCACTCCTGCGCGACAAAGGAATCTCACCCAGGCTGTGTGTGGTTGGGGAAGGTCCGGACCAGGATCTGCTGGTCGACAAGACTGTAGAGTTGAGTCTCGTGGAGCAGGTAAAGTTCATCGGCAAGAAATCGGGCAGTGAATTGGCGCGCATTTTAAATCAACATAGAATCCTTGTCGTTCCTTCACTCGTGCGGGAATCATTCGGGATCGTTGCCCTTGAGGCGATTGCCTGCGGTTGTATAGTCGTCGGTTCAGAAAGTGGCGGTCTTAAGGAAGCTATCGGGCCATGTGGGACCACCTTCCCGACGGGCGATGCGTCAGCATTGGCCCAAACACTTGCAGGGCTCTTGCTCGCGCCCGCTACTTGGTCACAGTATTATCAGTCAGCGGCCACTCACCTGCAGAAGCACTCGGCGCGAGCGGTTGCCGTCGCTTATCTGAACGCGATTGGGGAATTCACTAACCGGAACGCAGGTCGCCGGCCTATGCTGTCTTCCGCTCGATTTGAGCAATCGGACTAGAGTTGACATCTATGGCTAGCCGGGCGCCAGCTACATTAGAAGCTACTAGAAAAGCGATCTCAAGTTCAAGCGGCGGCACGAGCAGCCAGGCTCTGAAGAACGCAGTCATGAGACTGCTGGAGAGCCCGGAGAATCTCGGCGACGTCGCCGATTGGGGCGCCGGCACTGGCGACTTGACTCGCGCGCTGCTTGAGACGCATCGCTTCGCTTCTCTGACGGCTTTCGATTTGTGGGACCGTCCTCCCGACCTTCCCCCTCACATTCGCTGGTATACGGTGGACCTGAACGAGCCGGTCGACTGTCCGTCCTCCTCCTTCGATCTAGTCGTCTCGCTCGGTGTCATTGAGTACATGGAAAACCCGTATGCCTTCGCGCGGGAGCTTTTTCGGATCGTACGTCCGCGGGGGAGGTTAATACTGTCGACGCCAAGCAACGAAAGCTGGCGCTCGCTCGTGTCTCTCATTTGTCGCGGCTATTTCTGCGCCTTCCCCGTACATGGCGACAACTTTAACCTTACAGCACTGCTTCGGAGCGACTTTGAAAAAATTCTCGAGCTTGCAGGATTTCGCAATATCTCCTTTTCGGGTTCCGGATCCGGGATGTTTCCAAAGTTGCCAGTGAGTTGGCAATCGCTTTCGGGCGGTCTCCTTCGGGGTTTTCGATATAGCGATGATCTGATTGTGACCTGTGAAAAACCAACCTGACTGTTGATCGACGAGTGAGCGGTCTGTGCCCAAGAAGGAATCTGCCTATGGAGAAACTGTGAACGCTGGCCCGCGTATTTGCGTTGCCGCGAACTTCACTATTGAACCGATTGAAGAAGTGCTGGCGCACTGGATGTCGGAACTGCGCATCCCTGCGGAGATCTGCATTGCGCCGTACAACCAGATATTTCAGCAACTCTTCGAGGGCGGATCACTACGCGAGAATCGCGCAGGGGTCAATCTGATCGCGCTGGATCTCGAGTCATGGTTGGCTGGACGGGAGATTCCGGTCGCGCAGTGCGAGTTCGAGCAGACTGTTGCGGAGTTCACTGGCGCGATCAAAAGAGCCGCGGTGTCCGGTACCCGAGGCGCGGTTCTACTGTTCCCATCCAATCGTGAGATCAGCGGTGACCGCGCGGAACTCCTGACCGCCGCAACGAAAACTATTTGTTGCGATTGTGCGTCAACGCGGACGTGGGCAGCGATCGACCTGGCTCCCGCCGCGGCGCTATATGATGTTCGCGAAATACGCGATCCGTTCACCGATGCGTTGGGAAACATTCCGTTCACCGAGGAAATGTACGCCGCGGCCGCGACGGCAGCCGCACGCTGGATTAGGACGGCGTACAGTAAACCGCGTAAGGTGATTGTCACCGATTGCGATAATACTCTTTGGCAGGGTGTCTGTGGGGAAGGCGATATTAATGTCACACCGGCTCACCGATACTTGCAGAACTTCTTGCTTCGGCAGCAGGACAACGGCGTTCTTCTCGCTATCGTCAGTAAAAACAATGAACGGGATGTGATGGACGAGTTGGAGTCTGAACAGTGTCCGTTATGTCCTGATCATCTGACCGCATGGCGAATCAACTGGCAGCCTAAGTCGGTAAACCTTAAGGAACTGTCGGAAGAACTTGGCCTCGCGCTGAATAGCTTTGTCTTCCTCGATGACTCTCCATATGAATGTTCGGAAGTGAACCATCAATTGCCGGATGTCCTGACGATTCAGGTCCCGACCGATGCCGAAACAATACCGTATTTCCTTGAACACCTCTGGATCTTCGACTGTGGACCCATCACTGTCGAGGACCGCAACCGGGCCAGTCTATATCAGGCAGAGCGAAAACGAACCGAGCTGAGCCGTTCGTTGACTCCCGAACAGTTTCTCGCAACACTCAGGATCGAAATCGAAGTCTCGCCTGCCGAGACTACGGATCTGCCGCGCGTTGCCCAATTGACGGCAAGAACAACGCAGTTCAACTTGACCGGTGTGCAGCACACGGAACAGTCATTATCTGAGTTGTTGTCCGACCAACGGAATGGGTGCTGGACGGTTCGAGTCCGGGATAAGTTCGGCGACTATGGGCTGGTTGGCGCTCTCATTTTCAGAAATGACTACGAGTCTGTCGATGTAGATACGTTCTTGTTGAGTTGCCGTGCCCTCGGTCGTGGCGTCGAAGATCGGATGCTTGCCGAGTTAAAAGCCCTTGCCAATACGTCGGGCGCGGCAGTCATTAAGATACCCTTCATTCCTACCGCTCGAAATCGACCTGCTCTGGAGTTCCTGCACCGACAATGTTCTGTTCCGCTCGACGTGACTGAGGCACTGCAGTGCGTCTTGAGTCCTTCCGCTGGTTCTGTGGAGTGGCGCCAGTTTACCTCACACACGCATACTGACATCCCTTCACAGCCGAACTCCCTCCCCATGCCGTCCAATGAGGAACAAGTGATGGTCCAAATCACTAGCAGGATGCGGACTGCCACGGCGATACTCGCCGCCGCTCGGAGTTCGATGAGGAAACGCGCGCTGTCCGACACTCCTTTAGTACTTCCACATTCGAGAATCGAAACAACGATTGCGCGCGTCTGGTCCGATGTCCTGCGGTCCCATCCCGTCGGCCTTCACGACAATTTCTATCAGATCGGCGGCTCTTCTCTGTTGGCTGTGCGAATCCTCTCCCGTATACGAGCTGAGCTAGGTGTCGACGTGGGCCTGACTGACTTTCTACAGAGGCCGACAGTCGAAAGTCTCGCTGAGTTTATAAGAGATTCAGCCGGACAAACGATTCCTACTGGCTGTGGGAAAGTCCACTCGGCTGCTTCAGCGTCATTCCTGTGACGTCGACGGTCCACGCCCGGTTGGCCAACGCGGTCTGTCCGATTCGTTCCTCAACGGCATCTGCACGGATTACATAACTGCCTTTGGGTCCTGGGTCTGCCACCGGTTCCAGAAATGCCAAGATCGCCTGGTTCCGAGGGCTAGCCTGGTACTCGAAAGCGATCCTCGTTAATCCGAGGTCTCGCGCAACAGATCCGAGAACGCCCAATACCGCGAACTCCACCTGTTTCCCAAGAACCGGACAGCTCAGTGCGAACGACTCGACTACTAACTCATCCGTTGTAAAGCGAAAAATAACGACTCCAGCGCAGCCATGGCTGGAATGCCGCTCGGAGACGACAATTAATAGACACTCCCGGTCCCGAAGTAGGTTGTCGAGATCCCCATTTGAAATGGTCGGTATCTCGCCTGTTAGGGAAAAGGCGGACACCGTCCTCAATAGGTGTTCAATGTCGCTACGATCGCTCTCGCCTGCATACCGGAAAGCGATGCAAACATTCAGACGTCTTAGATAGTCTGCCAATTCAGTCGGTCTGCCCGGTGTCCTGTCAGACGGGTCGGCTGCTTCGAGTGCCCCCTCTATCTGCTTGCCGATTGATTCGCCAAGCGAATCGAGTGCGCTCAGGCAAAAGGGAGCCTGAGACGAAGCGTCGCTGTCACGGTTGACGCTCTCCGACCCCGACAAATCGTCCGGCAATGCCAGGAGCGTCACGCCGGGAACGCTACGTGCACGGGCAACTGCCAGGCTTGTAAACGTACGGAATAGGCCGCTGAGCTGCGTACGTTCTGCAACCCAGCCGTTAGACGGGCACGCAAGCACCCACACCGGTTTGCCCATATTTGACAACATCCCGAGCTGGACTGCAAACTCGTCAATCTGCAGTCGAAGGCGCTGGCGCAATTCCGTATCACTTCCACGGCCCGTCTCAACGTCGGCACGGATCCAGTCTTCGATACGGAACATAATAATCGTGCCTCTCAAGGCAGCGTGAAGTAAAGCCACCGTCGGCGCGAATTCGACGAGTTGAGTAAACCGAATATGTCGCAGTTCGTCAGACGTCACGTACGGAATCGCACGAAGCAGCGGCTCCGTGATCTCCGCACAAGAAAAGGTCGAAGCGATCACTATCATAAGTGGTTCGGAAAGGTAGCATTCTAGCATGCGTTGAGACATCCGGCCACTGTGTATCTGACCATCCAACTCATGCTCGTAAAGGTCAACTCTACGATGTTACGATCGTCTTCAACTTCCGCAGAAGGCTCATAAGTGCTGAATCGGCAAATAAACCCAAGACAGGAGTTCTGGCAGCCGCAAAGTGGGGGAGAAATCGCTGCAATCGATGCCCACACCGGAAGGCAGTGGACCTTCTCCGAACTACACAGAGACGCGAGCGAACTGCAGCCACTGCTTCGCCGCGAGGGTCGAAAGGGGCTCGGCCTCCTGTTCGCCCGAAATAGTTACGAGTGTCTTGTCGCGTACGTTGCGGCACTAAAGGCGGGCACTGCGTTAATTCTGTCCGATGGCGCGCTGCAAACGTCCTTTCGTACATCCTTACTGGACATTTACCGCCCAGACTGGATATTCGCCCTTCAGCACGAAACCACCTTCGCCGGATATCGCCAAATCCTTTCCGGCCCCCCCGGCCTCTTTGAGCGAGAAGCTGCGGAGTTGAGCGAAATCTACCCGGACCTGGCTGTTCTTTTGACCACATCCGGGTCGACCGGTAGTCCCAAACTCGTGAGGCTGACTTACCAGAACATCGCCGCGAATGCGGATTCGATCTTGCAGTGCCTTAGAATCACACATCGCGAACGTCCGATCACCACTCTGCCAATGTCGTATTCCTACGGTTTGTCGGTAATAAACAGCCACTTACTCGCACGCGGAACCATTGTGCTTACTGGTGAAAGCGTCCTTCGTCGCGAGTTTTGGGAGGCGGTTGACAATTACCGTTGCACATCTTTTGCCGGGGTGCCGTACACCTACCGGCTCCTGCTCGAAACCGGCCTTTTGAAGAGCAAGGGTTCCTCGCTCTCGACGATTACGCAGGCTGGCGGAAAACTTGACAATTCCTACATACGGCAGCTATACGAAATCTCAATCAGGCGGGGCTGGAAGCTTTTCCTGATGTACGGTCAGACCGAAGCGACAGCCCGCATCTCCTGTCTGCCATTTGAACAGGTGTGCCAAAGACTAGGCTCAGTTGGAGTTGCTGTTCCAGGTGGTTCGATCGCAATCGATCCGCATACAGGCGAGCTGATTTACTCCGGCCCCAACGTGATGCTCGGCTACGCCCTCTCAAGGGATGACCTTGCCAAGGGTGACGAGTTGGGAGGGGTCTTGCGCACCGGCGATACCGCGCGGTTGGATTCGAATGGTTACCTTTACATCACGGGCCGACTGAAGCGCTTCCTGAAAGTATTTGGCAAGCGTTTTAATCTGGACGAAGTTGAACGTATTGTGTCCAATATTCTTCAAACACCGGTTGCCTGCCTCGGACACGATGATCATCTCGTTGTAGTAGCGGAAACCTGCCGTGACCGCTCGGAAGTAACCGAAGTGGTGTGCGCAACCTTCGATCTGCCTCGCGCTGTTGTGCGGGTCTACACTATAGGCGCGCTGCCGCGTAACTCAAACGGCAAACTGGATTATCCAAGTCTCGCGGCGGTTGACACGGAACTGAGCCGTGCTGCAGTGTCTTGACTCGGGAGCGATCGATCCTATGAGCGAGAAATCAGAAACTGTATTGACAAGCATTTGGGCAGACGTCCTTGGGCGGAATACGATAACCCACGGCGACAACTTCTTTGACATTGGCGGCGATTCCCTTAAGGCAATGGAGGTGATTTCACGAGTCGGGGAACAGTTCAATGTACAACTTCCGTTCATTACGTTCTTTGAGGATCCGACCATAAGGCACATTGCAGCGACGATCGACGAGCTAAGCGTGGCGTCCGATCGTTCCGAGATCACCAGAGCGCAGGAGCGAAAGGAGTTCCCGCTGTCGTTTTCGCAGCAGGCGTTCTGGCTGCTCGCACAGCAAAACCCTGGAACTGGGCTCTATAACTCGCAGTACGCATTTCGCATCCGGGGAAGTGTCGACGCCGCGATTCTCGAACGAAGCGTCAACGAATTGCGCCGCCGTCATGAGATCCTTCGCGTTAGGCTTGTTATGGGCGTCGACGGACCGGTCCAGATCGTGGATCCGGGAGATCCGTTGGCGCTTGTGGTCAACGTTGTTAACGCCGAAGATGCGGCTGCAAATGAGCGTGAAGCACTCGACGCCATTCGCCAGGCCATTCGTATGCCCTTTGATCTGGCTGCAGGCCCGCTGTTGCGTGCGCGCTTGGTCATCCTGCCTGCGGACGAGTGCATATTGTGCCTCGTCTTGCATCACACTATAAGTGACGGCTTTACTGGTGGAATCTTATCGGAGGAGTTGGGCGCAATTTATAAAGCGTTTGCGGCCGGCTTACCCAGCCCCCTGTCGGATCCTGAGTTACATTTCACTGACTACGCATTGTGGGAGCAATCGGGGACCGTAGCATCCACTTTCGAAGGCCACAAAGAATACTGGCGAGCCGCCCTTGAAGGCGTGCCGGGCGGTCTTGATTTGCCCACGGATTATCGGCGTGAGTCGCAAGGCGACCACAGAGGCCAACTACGCTCTGTGCGGTTGTCACGTGATTTATCTGCCGCCCTCGGTGTTGTCGCGCAATCCTGTGGAGCGACTCTATTCACAGTTCTTGCCGCGGCATTCCGGGTTCTCCTGTATCGATGGACAGGCCAATCTGATTTCGTGATCGGAACGGTCGCGAGCAATCGAAGTCGTGCCGGCACGGAACGAATGGTCGGTTGCTTTGTGAATCCGTTGCCTGTTCGCAACGGCGTGTCTGAGCGGCAGACGTTATCGGATGTGCTGAAGAACGAAATAGCCGCGGTGATGGGCGCCTTTTCCCACCAGGACATCCCGTTTGCCCAAATCGTCGAGGCTGTTAATCCGGAGCGGGCCGCGGGAGCCAACCCTCTATTCAACGTCGCGCTGCTGCTCCAGAATTTTCCTGTCCTCGCGTTGGGTGGCGCTTCTTTCCACGCCGAATCGATCTACGTCGACGCTAAACTGGCGCTGCTTGACCTTCGTCTCATCGTAAGCGAAGGGGAGAGTGGCCTCCATGTCGCCTGTGAATACAAAAGTGGACTCTTTAATGAGTCCACAATTAACGCTTTTCTCGAGGCTTACTCCGCGGTACTCTACGCATTCTCGCAGTCGTCAATGAGTCCGATCGAATCTCTTCCCTTGCCTGAGTCGCTTTCCTCACAGGCCACAGCGGCCCGCAAGCGCGACCACAAAGCGGCCATTGTGCTAGCGGCGTCATTC
>Ga0126381_100003232_pt1 | contig 17761 bp, 19 predicted proteins | sample PanSoiMetPlot_28_FD_96465 | JGI IMG/M metagenome (GOLD analysis project Ga0126381, IMG submission 96465) | Tropical forest soil microbial communities from Panama - MetaG Plot_28 | ecosystem: Environmental > Terrestrial > Soil > Tropical forest > Bulk soil | place: Panama | collected 2016-02-17 | reverse complement strand
GAATGCGTCTTGTACACTCGTTGAAACGTTCTAAAACGAGCATTAATTTATTCTGGCTCTGATAAAACTGCAGCCAGTTTGGTTAATGAAAATCGCTTGTGTGCAGGGCGATTCTCCGCCAGTGTCGTGCCGTTTATGGCAGCAGACCGTAGACTTGGTTGTCTCAGTGCCTTTCTGTTCGTCGTACTTTGCGCCAGTCTGTTCGTTAACTTCGTCCTCATAGCCGCGACGTTTAAACGGTTTAGCACTGTGCGCGAGCCCGAACCGATCCCGCGTTTTCGAGAGACCCTGGTTCAACGAGGGACCTCCGGAACACTGGATAAAATCGCGCTCATCACCATGCGCGGTCTGATCAGCTCTTCCATCCCTGGCAGCGTCACCGACACGATGGTCGATGATATGCGCACGGCGCTGCAACAAGCTCGGGATGACAGTCGCGTCAAAGCCATCGTGCTGGAAATCGATTCGCCTGGCGGCGAAGTCACCGCTGCGGATGCAATTTATAGCGCGGTGATCAAAGCGCGTGCTAAAAAGCCGGTGGTGATTTACATGGAATCGCTGGCCGCTTCCGGCGGCTATTATGTCTCGTGCGGTGGAAAATTCTTAATGGCAAGCGACACAACGATTACCGGCAGCATCGGCGTCATCATTCAAACCCTGAATTATGAGCAGTTGTTTAATAAAATCGGACTCGCCTCCGTTATTTTCAAAAGCGGCAAGTTCAAGGACATGCTCAACGGCGCGCGACCGATTACGCCAGAGGAGCGTGAGCTGGTGCAGGGTTTTATTATGAAGACTTACGACAAGTTTCTCGAAATCGTCGCGAAGGAGAGAAATCTCCCGGCCGATCTCCTGCGCAATACGATCGCCGACGGCAGGATCCTTTCAGGAAAGGAAGCGTTCGAAGATAAACTCATCGATGGCCTTGGCCAATTGGATGACGCGTTTGCCAAGGCGAAAGAATTGGGAAATGCGCCGGGAGCGAGAGTCGTAAAATACGGTCCGCCATTTACTCTGAGCAGGTTTTTCCGAATGTTTGAAGGCACCAATTCCAAAATAGAACTTCAACTTCCCAAACAGCTCATTCCACAATTGGAGTCGGGACGCGCGTATTTCCTGCCAAGTTATTACGCGCCGTAAACGTCGGAAGGCATGGGATCCGACAGCGTCTTCGCGGCATTCGGCGCCGATCCGAACTACGCTGCAAGTCTTTTTTTTGTATTATGGCTCTTCGTCAGCGCTGGCGTCTATTTCGCGTTGATCCTCCAGCTTAGCGGACGCACACTCGCAGGGACCGCTGGACCTGCGAAGCGATTCGGGCTGCCCGAAGCATTCCTTGCTGTGGGATTGATCTTTTATCTTTTGCTCCTCATCAGCGGGTCGTCTTCCCGCGCCTCGGTTCAACTAAGTACGCGTGATCTGCTGGCAAATCTTCTCTTCTCAGTCGTCATTGTCCTGATCGTTGTGACTTTTTTGCAACTGCGTGGTCTTGATATCAGCTCGCTGGGCGGCTTTTTCAAAATTAGTTTTCGCCGGGCGGTGGGGACCGGAGTAATCCTAATGTTTCTTGCTTATCCTTTGATCTCGCTCGCCGACGTCATTACCGAGCGGTTTTTCAAAGCCGGCACGAGCAAGCAGGGAATCGTCGAGCTTTTCAGCGGGTCACGCACTATCGAGCAGCGAGTTATGATCATCGTATTCGCCGTAGCAATCGCGCCGGTGATTGAGGAGTTTCTCTTCCGTTTCTTTCTTTACGGAGTACTCAAGCGTTACTTTGGCCGCTTTCTCGGGATCATCGTCAACGCGCTCCTCTTCGCCGCCGCCCATACTCATCTTCCTTCTTTTATGCCGTTGTTCGTTTTGGGAAGTTGTTTCACTATTGCGTATGAGTGGAGCGGTTCGCTGCTTGTGTCGATGACAATGCATTCCCTCTTCAATTCGCTGACGCTCGTTGTGCTTGCATTTCCAGAGCTCTTTTCGCAATGAAACAGCGCGAGTCCGCGACGGGTCCGCACACGAGACGGATTTGTCCGCAGACGACACGGATTCGCTGTGGCGACCTCGGCGAGGACCGCTTGCTCGCTCAGCTTTTGCCTTCTCTTCCCCTTGGAAGGACTGTGGTTGCAGGAGGAGGGGATGACTGCGCTGTGGTAAAAATGGCGGCTGGCAACACCCTCCTCGTGCTCAAAACCGATTGCATCGTTGAGGGCGTGCATTTTTTGCTAGGAGCAAACGCACTCGATGTCGGTTGGAAAGCAATGATGCGACCACTCAGCGATTTTGCCGCGACCTCGGCCCTGCCTCAGTTTGCCCTGATTACGTTTATCGCGTCGGTGCGAACGGAGGTCTGCTGGGTGAAAAACCTTTATCGCGGTCTCCGCCGGGCGGCAAAACGGTTCGGCGTGAGCATCGTAGGTGGCGAAACGAGCAGCAGCACGGGTCCGCTTACAATTTCTGTGAGTGTTACGGGGTTTGTTGAGAAAGATCGACGAGTTTCGCGCCGGGGCGGCAAAGCTGGCGACGATCTTTTTGTGACCGGCTGGCTCGGAGGCGCAACTAAACAAAAACACTTGGAGTTTGTGCCGCGGATTGCGGAATCCCGCTGGCTGACCAAACATTTCTCGATCCATGCCATGATGGATCTGAGTGATGGACTCGGTGTCGATCTTCCACGGCTCGCGCTCGCCAGCAAAGTCGGATTCGAGATCGAACTCGAGAAACTGCCGTTAAACCGTGGTGTGAAGATCGAAAACGCAATATCCGAAGGAGAAGACTACGAATTGCTCTTTGCCATTTCACCGCGTGAGAGCAAACGATTGCAAAGAGAGTGGAGCAGGAAATTCCCGAAACTGCTGCTTACTCGGATAGGTCGGTTGCATCGAACATCGAACATCAAAGATCAAACATCGCTCGGTGGCTACGTTCATTTCCAACAGCCCGATTGAGACCGAGGCATTCGGCAGGCGATTTGCAAAGGATGTCAGCGCTGGACTAGTCTTGGCCCTCAAAGGCGAACTGGGCAGCGGCAAAACTCAATTTGTGAAAGGCCTCGTTGCCGGGCTCGGGAGTATCGCCGTGGTCACGAGCCCAACATTTACTATTGTGCACGAATATTCCGGCGGACGCTTGCCCATTTATCATCTCGATTTTTTTCGTTTGGAAGATCGGCAATCGGTGGCGCGACTGGGGCTCGACGACTACTTCTTCGGCGACGGCATCTCGGTAGTCGAGTGGGCGGATCGGTTTCCCGAATTCGTTCCCGAGCAGGCGCGTTGGATCTCGTTTAACATAAAATCGGAGAATCAGCGGGTCATCAGTTTGAAATGAAAATTCTCGCGCTTGACCTTTCCACCGCGCGTGGCGGGCTCTGCTGGTTGGACGGAGGTGTCGAAGTTGTTCGCGATTGGCCTAACGACAGGAAAAATTCCAGCACATTCTTTGCAAATCTCGATGCCGTCACCAAAACATTCGGTTCTCCAGATATTGTTGTGGTTGGGCTTGGTCCAGGTTCCTACGCCGGTACGCGCATCGCGATTTCAGCGGCAACTGGGCTCCAGGTTGCATCGAATGCGCGGCTGATCGGTTTTCCGTCGATCTGCATAATGGAGTGCGATGTACAGGAATATTGCGTGATTGGCGATGCACGCCGGAAATCGTTCTTCTTTGCGCGCATCCGCATACATGACTTGATTGAAGGACCGGACTTGTTCGGTGAAGAAGAACTAAAGGCGAAGCTCGTCACGGTGAAGGATGACATGCCGGTTTTTTGTTCCGAAGTGCTCCCACAATTCGAACAGACGGTGATCCGGTATCCTTCGGCTGCTCTGCTAGCGCGACTTGCGCGTGACGCACGGCGCGGCTTTTCTTTGCCACCGCTCGAACCGATCTATTTGCGGGCACCATACATAACCACGCCTAAGGTCGCTTGATCAAAATGAAAGAAAGATATCGTTGTTGGGCCGAAATCGATCGGAGCGCCTTGCACCACAATGCAATGGTTGTACGCAAGCGAATCGGCTCGGCCGAAATGCTGGCGGTCGTGAAGGCAAATGCATACGGCCATGGACTGGTCGGCGCGGCGGAAACCCTTGCCGATGATGTGCAACTGTTCGGTGTCGCAAATCTGGAAGAAGCCACCCAACTCCGTGCCGCGTTATCTCATCCGATCATTATCCTTGGACCCGCGATTCCGGACGAAAGATCGACAATCGTGGAGAACGGCTTTATACCGACAATTTCCACACTCGCGGAAGCGGAAGTGTTCAACGGCCTTGGCAGGACTGCGATTAATTTCAAGGTGGACACAGGCATGGGGCGAATGGGTGCGGTTGAGAGTGCAGCCGTGGAAATTTTCCAATGCGTAACAAGTTTGCCGCAGATTGAGATTCAGAGCATTTCGACCCACCTGCCGGTGTCGAACGAAGACACGGAATACACGCGCGATCAGCTTATCCGTTTTCGTAAAATCGTCGAGCAGCTCCGCGCGGCGATTCCTGGTCAGTACAAGGCGCATGTGCTACAGAGCGCCGGCACATTGGCCTTCAATCCGCCCACCTTCGAGATCGTGCGCGCAGGCATCATCCTTTACGGCATTTCGCCGCTGCCTCAATTTCAAAAACTTCTCAGACCGGCGATGACATGGAAAACGCGGATTGCGCTTGTTCGCGATATGCCGAAAGGCAGTTCCATCAGCTACGGCCGGACCTTCGTTACCCCGCGAAAGATGCGCATCGCGACGTTATCGGCTGGATACGCCGATGGCTATCCGCGGCATCTTTCCAATCGCGACGCCTCGGTGTTGGTACGCGGTCAACGGTGTCCACTACTCGGTCGGGTAACGATGGATTTAATGATGATCGACGTAAGCAGAATCGACCATGTGGAGGTCGGCGACGAGGTCGTGCTAATGGGACGAGACGGAAATCAGGAGGTTTCCTGCATGGAATTGGCCGAGAAAGCCGGCACGATCACGTGGGAAATTACGACCAGGATTGGCGCGCGTGTGCGGCGAGTTTATGTTTAATTCCTGATGTTCCAAATCATCTTCAACGAGTTGAGCGCCGCCGAAATTTCGGCGCTCCCGAAGAAATTGCAGCTTGAGCTTCTCGCCGAGTTCCAAATTTTGCCCGAGGACCTCGATCATCTTGATTCGGCGCGATTTGGCGTGATCCAGCGAGAAGGAAAGAAGTTATATCGCTATCGCGCGAAAGATTACCGGATTTATTTTGCGAAGACCGACGAAGGCATCAAGGTCCATCGCGTGTTGCACAGGAATTCGTTTCGGGATTTTCTCTTCCGCAGCAAACTGCCTGTCTCTGAAGACGCGCAACTGGGCGAGACGCGCGAGTTTTGGAAACTGATCGAGCAAGGCGAGAGGACGCGGAAGACGTAGAGCTGTAGCAGCGGCCTCTGACCGCCGAGATAAGTGCGACGCTCAGAGAGCGCCGCTACAGGATTCAGCGATCCCTCGACTTCGCTCACTTCATCAGGAGCACCGAGCGGCTGCGTTTGATCTCGCGGGTGATCCTGCGATGTAGATGGGCTGGCATGCCGGTGACACGGCGGGGAAGAATCTTGCCGCTCTCGCTGACAAATTTCTTCAGGAGATCGGGGTTCTTGTAATCGATTGCCTCTATGGCAATATCGATCCGTCGGCGCGGCATCGCACGGTTGGCGCGCCGAAAAGCGGAACGGCGCTTGGCTGTCTTGGGTCCCATTGAGAAGTTACTTAGTTTCGCGATGCAATGTGTGCCGCTTCAAAAATGGATTGTATTTCTTTTTCTCGAGGCGGTTCGGCGTGCGCGGACTTTTCTTGTTACGGGTAGTCATGTAGCGTGAAGGCGGTTTCCCAAGCGCTTTTGCCTCAGTACATTCGAGAACGATAATCTCCTGCGCCATTTTTTACTCTTTTACCTCGGTCGGAGCGGCGGACTCCTCTTCCTCCCCTTCGCCGCCTTCTTCCTCCGTCAGTCCAAAAAGCGATGTGACCGATTGCCGGACGCGTGAAGTTCTGTTCTGCTTCTCGAGCTGCGATTGGCATTCGACGGTAAAACGCGCAAAAGGAATCGCTTCGAGCCGGGCATGCGGAATCGGTTTTCCCGACATCTCGCACTTTCCGTATGTCCCAAGCTCGATGCGCTTGAGCGCTTGATCGATTTCGTAAAGCGCGTCCTGTTCCTGCGAAAGCAAACTTAACGCGAAATCTCGATCGTATGCGTCCGAGCCGGCATCGGCTTGGTGCATGCCAAAAGCTGAGGCCTCACTGCCTTCGGCACGTGAACGAAGAGTGTCCTGGGCAACGCCCGCCATGGAATCGACCATGGCATCGCGAAGCTGAAGCAGTTTTTCCTTCTGTTTGCGGATGAACGGGTCGAGTCTTTTTTCGCGATGGTTCAAGCCAAGCAGTGCGGCAGGAGATCGGGTAGCCGCTTCCCTCTTGGATTTCGAAGACCTCGGAAAACGCTTCGCAGTCTTTTTCAAGACCGGTCTCTTGGCGCTGACCTTCCGGGCCCGTCGAGACTTGCGCGCGACGGCCTTTTTCGCAGAACTCTTCTTTTTCTTGGGTTTTGCCATAGCTAGAAGGCGCTTTTTTACCTATACGCGCCGGGAAAACGGACGCTTAATTAAGAACATTTGGGCAAGCGCGCAAGCGGATTCGGTCAAAAAAATCAACCGATGCCTTAGCGCACGATCCTGCTGTTATGAATCACCTTCGGGCGCGCTGCGCAAACTGGACGTCGCAGCGCGACAAATTCAACTCATGAACTGGCGCTGGAATAATGCGTCAGAGCAAAACCCCAGAAAATGCGGGACAGCCAAAAGATAATTGTCGAGGCAATAACAAGATGCAGCATCAGCGGAACCGGTTGCCCAAACGATTTGATAAGCAACCGCGCTGGAATATTCGCAATGATTACTACCGGAATGATCCAGCCAAAAATCATGCGAAAAATCCGCGGAAAAATAACATCCGGATAGCGCGCGATGTTTAGGAAGTTGAAATATCCATAGACCAGGCCCTGTGCCCTGACGATCCAAAAACTTACGCCTGCTAGACAGAGCATGATCGAATAATGCACGGCGATGCCAAAACCGAGTGCTATAAGATAAAGCAAGACTGATGTCAGATTCGGCACCACGCCGAGGCGAGCCAAGGAAACACAAACCACCACGCCGCCGAGCGCGGCATTTACGATGCTATCGAGAGCAAATTGCTTCGTTGAAACTGCAAACTGACTATCGATTGGTAAGACCAACAACGAGTCCAGTCTTCCGGTGCGGACTAATTCCGGGATATTTGCGACGTTGACGAAAAAGAATGCCTGAAAGAGTTGCGCGATGATTTGGTGTGTGCCGACGAGGAGCACCACCTCCCACTTTGTCCAGCCCCCGATGTGATCGACGTTTCCAAAGATGATGCTGAAGAAAACGATTTGTCCGCAGAACCAGAGGACCTCGACCACCATCCACAACAGGAAGTTCGCCTTGAAACTCATCTCGCGGATCAGTGAGTTGCGCAGCATGATGGAATAGACTTGGATATAACGTCGCATTCGTTCTCCCCGTTACTTACTTGCTCCTGGTTATCCGCCGACGGCCTGGTAATGGCCGAGGCCCCGTTTCCACATGGCGTGTGCCCAGGCCCACGCTAGCAGAAGCCAGCCAATTTGGATCGCGAGCTCTTGCACGAGTTGCGCACCCTGGATTCGGCCAAGAAAGATGGCGACCGGGAAGAAGAGCTCATAGTAGAACGGCAACCATTTCATCACGGCTTGTACCGCGCTGGGCATAATGTCGATGGGAAACATCTGGCCGCCGAGGAAGTATTCGAATGAGTAAACGATAAAGACGATGGTGGAGATTTCCAAGATCCAGAACGCCATCATCGCCAAGCTGTAAGTAATGAAGAACTGGATGAATGCCGCCATTAATATCGACACCGTGGCAACGAGATAGATCAGCGGATCGTGCGGCAACACGATGTAATGACGAAAATAAAAGAAGATGAGCGCGATCGGGGGGAGCGTCACGAGCGTGTAAACCAGCCGGCCGCTTAAAAAAATGCTGAATCGATAGGCGAGATAACTCATCGGCTTCGTTAGTAGTGCGTTGATCTGCCCTTCGCGAATATCGGCGGCGATTTGCCATTCGTCTTCGGTGGGCGTGACCAGGTTGCTCACCAGAATCGTCAGCAGAAAATAATAAATCATCGTGCCGTAATCGTAGCCGTGCAGTTCGCCGCCATGTTCCTTGAACACTGCGCTCCAGAGAAAAACCGTGCCGGCCAGAGGGATCAGCCCGAAGAGCGCGCGGAGGAAGTAATTCCAACGATAAACGAACGTGTTTTGCAGCCCGATGTTAAAAACCGAGATGTACTTCTCGATCTTCATAGTTCAGTATTAGCAGCCCGCTAAACACGCGAAAAGACACGAACGTTTCGGCGCTAAAAGGCAGCCAGTGAAGGCAGCAGAGCTCTTCCCCTGCTTCGAATTGTCGCACTCCCCTTGTTCGCATTTAGAACGCTTTCGTGAGCAAATTCGCTAACGCTTTCCTCGCTGCGCAAGCTTGGCCGCGAGATTGATCGCGGCGATCATGCTGTCGGGGCGCGCGACTCCTTTGCCAGTGATTTCAAATGCGGTCCCGTGATCGGGACTTGTGCGCGGAAAGGGCAGACCGAGCGTGACATTCACGCTACTGTGAAAAGCGTGCAGCTTTAGTGGAATCAAACCTTGGTCATGATACATGCAGAGGACCCCATCGAATTCGCCTTCGACTGCGCGGTGAAAAACCGTGTCAGGGGAGACTGGCCCAATAATTTCGGATTTCCGATTTCGGATTTCAGATTTCAGCTGTTTAACAGCCGGCGCAATGATCTCAATTTCTTCGCGCCCGAATTTCCCGGATTCGCCGGCGTGCGGATTTAGACCCGCGAGTGCAATACGCGGTGCCGCAATGCCTCGGCATAGCAGGAAATCCAGGAGTAATAGTCCAACGCGGACGATCTCCGATCTCTTAAGCGTGTGCGGAACTTCGCTCAGCGGAATGTGCGTGGTGACAAGTGCGACGGTTATCTTCTCGCCCGTCAAACACATTGCGAAATTTTTTACTCCGCAGCGCTCTGCGAAGAATTCGGTCTGTCCGGGAAACGTAAAGCCGGCTTGGAACATCCTGGCTTTATGAATTGGTCCCGTGACGATCGCGTCGAGTTCGCCGCGTCGTGCCAGGGTCACTGCTTCTTCTAACGCCGCCTCGGCCGCGTGCGCCGTTTCGATGGTCGGTCGCCCTGGCAGGCAGTTAGGATATTTTCCAATGATTTTGCATTCGGCGGATTGTAGAATGCGATCAGACTTCAGCGCAAGATCGACTATCTCCGGCCCAATCCCGGCACAATCTCCAAGAGTAATTCCGATGCCAAGCCTCTTGCTCATGTTGTGATCCTGATCGTATTTTATCTAACTCCAGATCGATCAAGATTACGAGTAGGAGCACGACAGAAAGAAACGCCGAACGCCTAACGTTCAGCGTCCATCAGAACGTCCGGATATAAGCTTTTGCGCGCAGACCAGCGAGCCAGCGTTCCTGGAGATTCTGTGCCTCTTCCTGGATTAGTTTCTTTTCGATTTCGGGTCGAACTTCAGACAGCGGGCGAGTCGTGCCTCCCTGCTTCGCCTCAACCTTGAGGATGTAGTAATTGCCGGCATACTCAATGATGTTGCTGATTCGCCCGACCGGCATGTTGAAGGCGACCTTTTCGAGCGGAGCGGCAAGCGTCTTGCGCTCGACCCAGCCCCAATCACCCCCGAGTTCACGGCTACTGTCTTCGGAATAAACCTGAGCCACATGCTCGAAGTCCGCGCCATTGGCCAGCTGGCCGAGAACTTCTTCGGCGAGCGCTTTCTGTGCGGCAGCATTGCCGGTTTCAGCGTGACTGGGAACCATAATCAGACGTAGCTTGACCTGTTCCTTGGCAGTGAATTCGTCGAGGTGTTTCCTATAGTACTCGTCCACTTTCGGTGGCGAAGCGACCATGTCTCGCCTGACGTTCTTGCCGCGCATTGCCTGCACGATCATGGCTTCCATCTCTTTTTGTTTGAACTCGCCCAGTGTGTAATTCTGCGCCTCGAGCGTCTTGATAAATGTATTGCGGTCACCGCCAAACGACTCGCGGATGATCTCGTGCATCCGCTCCTCGACGAAATGATCGGGAACTTATAATTTCTCTTTTTGAAACGCCTGAATAATAAGTCGGCGGTCGATCAAATCTTGCAGCGCCGCTGCTCGCGTTTCTTTCAGCTGTTTTTCCAATTCCACCCCGGTGTATTGCGAACGCAGCAACTTTTCGCGTGGTGCGGACAAAGTACGGACCTGCGAGAGTGTGATGACGTCCATATTTACAACCGCAGCGATGCCGTCCACAATTTGGGGTTCTGCGGCGAACGCTGCGCAACACAGTGGCGGTAGAGTGAGCCCCGAAACCGCCAGCGACGCGAGGATAAACGGAACGATTAGGCGTTTCATAACTTCTCGAGCAGCTCCAGAATTTCCGCAAGATGCTGTTCGATTCTCGGTTGAACTAAACGGGGGAATTTGCCGGCGACAAGTATAAAATCCCCGCGTCGCGTGAGCATCAACTTCCGCTCACGGACTTCCACACGGCTGACACCGGACTTTGCCGCGGCGAGCTTGATTTTGGTGAGGAGAAATAAATTGTCAACCGCCGACGGGAGCGGCCCAAACCGATCCCGCCAATCGTGCCGCAACCGGTCCAATTGGTCGGGTGAGGTAATTTCTGCAATGTCACGATAGCCTCGAATACGCAATACAGGATCGCTAATGTAGCTGACCGGGACAAAAGCGGGGATGCATTCGAGGAAAGGCGCTTTTCCAAGCGCCCCTGCCGCGGCTAGAAAGTCGCCGCTGCTCGGTTGCTGACCGAACTCTGCTTGATTTGTCGCGACAAAATCGAGCTGCACACCGACATCGAGCCGGAGCCGCAATTTTTCACCTTTAAGCTGCGCCACCGCTTGCTTAAGCAACTGACAGTACAAGTCGAAGCCGACTGCCATGATGTGACCGCTCTGTGCGGTGCCAAGAATGCTGCCCGCACCGCGAATCTCCAGATCGCGCATCGCGACTCGAAAACCCGCGCCGAGCGAGCTGTACTGCTTGATCGCGCTGATCCGCTTGCGCGCGGCGCCGATAGTCATCATCTCCCGCGGGAGCAGGAGATAGGCATATGCCTTATGCTCGGCTCGGCCCACGCGCCCCCGCAATTGATAAAGATCGGCTAGGCCAAATCGGTCCGCCCGATCGATGATGATCGTGTTTGCGTTCGGGATATCGAGACCACTTTCAATAATTGTCGTGCAGACGAGCACATCGACCTTCCCGGCGATGAATCGCGCCATAACTTCTTCGAGCGCGTCGGAATCCATCTGGCCGTGCCCAATCTCGATCCTGGCAGCCGGGCAAAGATGCACGATGCGGTCCCGCGCGCGCTCGATTGTTTGCACTCGATTGTGCAAAAAGAAAACCTGACCACCACGCTCCAACTCTCGACGGATCGCATCGCGGATGATCTTCTCGTCATAAGCGGAGATCACCGTTTCCACCGGCAATCGGTTCAGCGGCGGCGTTTCAATCGTGGACATATCCTTTGCGCCGACGAGCGAAAGATAAAGCGTACGCGGGATCGGCGTGGCGGAGAGCGTCAGGACATCCACGAGCTTAAATAGCTCTTTGAATTTTTCCTTATGCAGAACGCCAAAGCGCTGTTCCTCGTCGATCACTACTAGGCCGAGATTTTTGAAAGCGACGTCGCCGGAAATCAGCCGGTGCGTGCCAATCACAATGTCGATGCCGCCTTCGCGCAACAACTGGAGAACCTTTTTCTGCTCCGATTGCGAACGGAATCGACTGAGCATTTCGATTCGCACCGGGTAATCGAGCATACGTTGCCGAAACACCTCGAAATGCTGTTGGGCAAGGACCGTGGTTGGCGCGAGCACTGCGACCTGTTTGCCGTCCATTACGGCCTTAAAAGCAGCGCGAATGGAGACCTCAGTTTTGCCAAAGCCGACGTCGCCGCAGATCAAACGGTCCATCGGCCGCGGACGTTCCATGTCGATCTTAGTATCGATGATTGCTCTCATTTGGTCCGGCGTTTCGCGGAACGGAAATGAATGCTCGAATTCGCTCTGCCATTTCGTGTCGGGTCCGAATTTGTAGCCTGGATAGGTCTGACGCTCGGCTTGCAGCGCAAGCATCTTGCCGGCGTAATCAAAAATGGAAGCTGCCGCGTTTTTCTTCGCACGCGCCCATCTTTTGTCGCCGAGTGAACTAAGCGGCGGCGATTTCTTACCGACGCCGATATAGCGCGAGACCAAATAAGCTTGCTCGAGCGGGACGTAGAGCTTTGCCTCGTCACCAAACTCGAGCGCGAGGACTTCTTGGGCCCCATCTCTAATGCCAGCCGTGTCGGCTCCACTTGTCATTGAAGCAGACGAGGCGCCTGCCTCTACAGCATGCGGGGCTCCTCCGATACGAATGAGGCCTAGGAATTTTCCGATACCGTGCTCGAGGTGGACGACAAAATCGCCTTCAGTCAGCTCGCTGAAATTAATCGGTTCACGATGACGTTCTACGCGACGGAGGTGTCGTCGCGGATGAGCGGCGAACCGACCAAATAATTCCGCGGCTGAGAGCACAACCAGGTTGGCAGCCGGAAAACAAAATCCGTGCGCTAACGTTCCTTCAGCAAGATCGACATCGTCCAGCGCATCCTTTTCGCCCATGATCTCGCGAAACCGCTCGATCTCGCCCTCGGTCTGAAAATAGATGACGATTTTAGCCTTATTCGCGCGCCATTCCCTTAAGCGCGCGATAAATTGCGCGCGCTTTGCCTCGGCGACGACGAGATCGCCGATGCCGAACTCGCCGATCTCGCAATCCTGAAATGTGCCGCTGAAATCCTCGGGGCCCATCTCCATCCACTCTTCACTAACTTGAATTTGTGCTGGGAGAAGCGAGCCCGGAAGCGCATGGGCTCTGCTATCCGTTGCAGGTTCGATGTCGAACGTGAGATGGTCACGGGCGATGTAATCGCCGACGATACCGCTTTGATCTTCTGCCGCTCCGAGCAAAATATCGGCGAACCCTAAGTCGCGCACCGAAATCTGAGTGTCGATGTCGAATTCACGCAGCGATTCGATTTGATCCCCGAAGAACTCCAGGCGCAGCGGCAACGGCGCCTGCCAGGAATAAAGATCGAGAATACCACCGCGTACTGCGAATTGTCCACGGGTCGTGACTTGGACCACGCGTTCATAACCGGCGCCCGCGAGTTGTTCGAGAAGGCGTTCCATTTGCTCGAGAGCGCCAATTCGAAGTCGAACCACGGCCGATTGGAGCGTCCCGCGTTTTGGCGCGGCTTGATTGAGGCTGGCACGCGTCGTGACGATAAGATGCGGACCCGATTCGCGCTCGACGGCCATGAGCAGCGAAAGTCGTTCGGCGATGATCTCCGGATCAGGCAAAATATTTTCAACAGCGACAAACTCTGCTTCGGGCAGGAAGAGCGCGTCAGGACGCCAGTTGAGCAAACTTTCGTAAAGTGTTTCCTGGGGATGAACGCTGGGGCACAAGACCCAAATTGTCCTGTTAATTTTGCGCGCAATGATCGCCGCGAGAAACCCCTGCGCGGGTTGAATCACGTGCGAAAACGGGACCGGCCATTGTGCTCTCTCGATCGCTCGCAGTTTGTGCGCAATCGGTTCGCAAGCGGCGACAATTTCCAAAAGGTCTGCGCGTTCCGATGTTTGCACAGCGGAGTGTACGTGCAGAAGCAGAGCGAAGCTACCAGTGCGCGTTCTGCCGTCCCTTGCGGGACTCGTCCTAATTAGCGTTGCCCAGCGTTGAAACGCTGGGCTATTGTATCTTGTTTGCTGGCTATAATTTACGTCCGATGGCAGCGGCAACCGCGCGCAGGCGCGGGACTAGATCAGCAAATATCTCGGGTGTCAGCGCCTGGTTGCCGTCGCTTTTGGCAAGCTCCGGGGAATCGTGCACTTCGATCATGAGCGCGTCCGCACCGGCTGCGATCGCGGCGAGAGACATCTCCGGGACGTGATCGCGCACACCGAGCGCGTGTGTTGGATCAACAATGATTGGAAGATGCGTCCTGGATTTTAAGAGCGGGACGGCGCTCAGATCCAGCGTGTAACGTGCGGCCGTTTCGAATGTCCGAATGCCGCGCTCACAAAGAATCACATTCATGTTACCCTCGCTCAGGATATACTCCGCGCTCATAATCAGGTCGTTGATTGTGGCACTGAAGCCGCGCTTGAGTAAGACAGGGAGGGTGCTATGTCCTACCTCTTTTAAGAGAGAGAAGTTATGCATGTTCCGTGTACCGACCTGGAGGCAATCGGCGTATTTTTCGATTACGGAGAGGTCGCGCGGATCCATTATTTCGGTGATCACCGGGAGACCTGTTTCCGCGCGTGCTTCAGCGAGAAATCGAAGTCCCTCTTCACGTAGTCCTTGAAAACTGTACGGCGAAGTACGCGGCTTGAATGCGCCGCCGCGTAAAATCCTTGCGCCAGATTTTTTTACGATCCTGGCGATCAAGCAAATGTGTTCCCTGCTTTCGACCGAGCACGGGCCAGAAATGAGAACCACGTCTTCTTCTCCTCCTATTCGTACTCCACCGATTGCTATCGAGGAGGCTCCACGGGAATCGCGCGCGGCGAGTTTATATGGTTTCAGCACCGGCACGATCGCTTCCACTCCTGACATGGCGGCAAGCGGCTTTTCGCGAAGGAGGGCTTCGGGCCCAATTACCCCAATGATCACCCGTGATGCGCCGCGGCTGATTTGCGCGTCGAGTCCGAACTCGCGCACACGCGTGACAATCCGATTGATCTGGTCCTCGGTGGCGCTCGGCTGCGTGATAATAATCATATCTCCATCGGCGGGACAATCAGAATGCCGCCGCGGCGAATTTTGTGCAAGCCCGGATGCTCTGCTTCCCGAGGAACCTAGTTGGTGATCGTCACCGGTGTCCCGACCGAAACCGATTTGAAAAAATTCTCAGCCATGAATTCGGGCATCCGGATGCAGCCGTGCGACGCGGGATAACCAGGCAAATAACCCGCGTGCAGTCCCGTCCCGGCAACAATGCGCATGAAGTACGGCATCGGTGTGCCTCTGAAGTGTGTGCCAGGCGGTTTTGGATCCTTGGTGATATCGACATTGGGGACGACAACGTTTCCCGCCGAGTCCACATAGTCACCGAACAAGCTGGAAGCATGATTAATGTCTTTCTGAATGATTTTGAAGTGACCCGACGGAGTGTTCAGCCCTTCGCGGCCAGTTGAAAGTTGCGAAACACCGACAAGCACACCGCTTTTGTAAAAATATGCGCGCTGCTCTCTCAGACTGATGGTAATGGAAGGTTTTCCGTCGGTTCCATCTCCATCCCAATACGAGACTGTATCGTGTGGCGGACCGGCCGGTGCGTTTCCGTAAGCGCCCCCCAAATATTGGGTCTTGGCTGAGAAACGCGGATCTTCGCCGCAACCGGTCACGAAGAGAAGAAGAGTAACGGAGAGTGCCGCGTGTAGAGCCCCATACACTGAACGGAACATAGGAATTTCGGGAACTTAATGCGCAATCATTACAAAAAGTCAAGCGAGGCGAGCGCTTTCGGTGATTGAAAAAACCTAAAGTAGAAAACCGACTGCCTATCAGGGCGACCACGGCTTGAATTGCGTTTTGTTTGATGCAGACTTGGCCTCGTTCTGCTTAGAGGCCGATCCATATCGTCATGCCCACCTACGAGTATTCCTGTCAGAAATGCGGCCAAAATTTCGAAGCATTTCAATCCATGCGCGATGAGCCATTTCGCGAATGCCCAAAAGAACTTTGCCAGTTGCCAAAGTGGGGACATGGGAAAGTGAAACGGCTACTCGGCACAGGGGCAGGTCTCATCTTCAAGGGGTCCGGTTTCTACATCACAGACTATCGAAGTGATTCCTACAAAGAAGCGGCTAAAAAAGAATCTCCGACCGCCGCGAGTACTGAAAAAAAATCAGACACTCCAAAACAAGCTAGCAAGGCTTCTTTGCCGGCTGGTGGCAAGGCATCTGAGCAATCCTCTCAAAAAAAATCCGATAGTTAATGAGTGTCCTCGCCGTTGGGGCGGCGATTTTGTGGAAAAATAGGACGACCGGCGGTTCGCCCTTGCACCTTGCGAAATGGCCGCCGGTCAACCAACCGAAAGATCGTCAATCGTGACTAGCAGGATTAGCCTGTATATCCATGGTCGCGCTCGTAGGCGCGAATCGCGCTTCGCGTCCGAGGTCCCAGGATTCCATCAATGGCACCATGATAGTAGCCAGCCCGCGCAAGGCGGCTTTGCAATTGGGCCACTCTTGAATGGGTGGGATAGTTATTTCCGTAGCCCATGCCGCCGTAATCGCTGCCGGAGTATCCCCCATATCCCCCATACGGGTAGCCGTAGCCATATCCATAATACGGATATCCCCAGCCCCAACCCCAGCCCCACCACGGACCCCAACCCCAGCCCCAGCCCCACCACCATGGAAAGCCGAAGTCACCGATAAAGATGAACTGGTTATTGTGGAAATGGTCGAAATGGCGGAAATTGCCATTAAAGTTGTGTCCTCCTCCCCGCATGGGATGTCCTCCTCCCATCATGGGATGTCCTCCTCCCATCATGGGATGTCCTCCTCCCATCCCACCGCCGTGCGGGGCCGCACTGGTTACCGGCGCAATCAACGCCACTGCAGCAAAACAACTTGCGAAAAGAATAGATTTTGAATTCATAGATTGGTTGGGGTTTCAATAATTATACACCATTCAGCAGCCGAAGTTTCGATTTTTACAGTGGCCAAGAATATAAATGAGACCGGCAGGTTCGCCCCACTACACCCTGCGAATCCTGCCGATCAAACCGATCGAATCCTCAACAAACGCCCAATAATTGGCTCAGATTAGCGGAGACCCATTCCGTCGAGCAGCTGCTGATTGATCCTGCCGTCCACGACCAGATGATGCATGCTTTCGTTCCCCTAAAATTGATCTCGCCCTCAAATAATTAAACTCCGAAAAAGCTTCCAAAGTTTCGTCTTGATTCGACGCTAGCGAAGATGCAGTCCACGGCATTATTATGTGCGGGTTCATCGTGATGAAGCGACCGGCGATTTTCCTCTTTTCGATTTTCGCGTTCCAATCACTTCAGGCCGCTTTACCGCAGCGTAGCGTGAGTCCTTCGCAGCAATTCATCATTTACGGAGCCGACGCGACGCTGCGCGGGACCGTCTCCGAGCTTGCGGAGCAAACCAAGACGAATCTCCTCGCGCTGCTGCGACGGCACGATCGATGGAAAACGCCGATCGTAGTTAATTTGCAGCCGCAGCAGGCCAATCTGCCAGAAATCCCGCCCGCCGAACTGCTATTTAGCCAGACTGGTATTGGCCTGAAACTCCAGCTTGATTTGACTATCACTCAGAACCTGGACGCTTCGCTGATGGAGCGCGAATTGCTGCGCGCAATTCTGCTCGAGATGATTTACCGAAAAGAACATGACGTTCCTCCTGGTACGGTACTCATTGAGCCACCGGATTGGCTGCTCGATGGCGTGCTCGCATGTACACCTGGACGCGATCGCGAACCACTGGTTGAAGCGCTTTCTCTCTCGGACAACAAGATGTCGTTGGTGGAATTTCTCGGGCAACGT
>Ga0126381_100003230_pt1 | contig 17775 bp, 18 predicted proteins | sample PanSoiMetPlot_28_FD_96465 | JGI IMG/M metagenome (GOLD analysis project Ga0126381, IMG submission 96465) | Tropical forest soil microbial communities from Panama - MetaG Plot_28 | ecosystem: Environmental > Terrestrial > Soil > Tropical forest > Bulk soil | place: Panama | collected 2016-02-17 | reverse complement strand
GTGCTTGAGGCGCGAGAGCATCATCATCATCGCCGCCCCTATCGCTGCGCCGGCGAAAGGCCGCGCGCCTTGGCGGCGCCGTCGAGGAAGCCGCGCACGATCGCGAACAGCTCCGGCTCCTGCAACAGGAAGGCGTCGTGGCCCTTGTCGGTGACGATCTCGGCGAAGGAGACGCGCGCGCCGCCGGCATTGAGGGCATGCACGATGGCGCGCGAATCCGAGGTCGGGAACAGCCAGTCGGAGGTGAAGGAGACCACGCAGAAACGGGTCGGCGTGCGCTTGAAGGCGCTCGCCAACACGCCGTCGAAATCCGCTGCCAGGTCGAAATAATCCATGGCGCGCGTGAGATAGAGATAAGAGTTGGCGTCGAAGCGCTCGACGAAGCTGATGCCCTGGTGGCGCAGATAGCTCTCGACCTGGAAATCGGCGTCGAACGTGAAGGTCGGATTGTCGCGGTCCTGGAAGCGGCGGCCGAACTTCCGGTGCAGCGCCGCGTCCGACAGATAGGTGATGTGCGCGCCCATGCGGGCGACTGCAAGCCCGCGGCGCGGATTGGTGCCGGCGGCGAAATAACGCCCGCCGCGCCATTCGGGATCCGCCATCACGGCCTGCCGGCCGACCTCGTGGAACGCGATGTTCTGCGCTGAATGCCGCGTTGCGGTCGCGAGCGGCAACGCCGAGAACACGCGCTGCGGATAGGTCGAGGCCCATTGCAGGACCTGCATGCCGCCCATCGAGCCGCCGGCGATCGAGAACAGCGACTCGATGCCGAGATGATCGAGCAGCATCGCCTGAGCGCGCACCATGTCGCGCACCGTGATCATCGGAAAATCGAGGCCCCACGGCTCGCCGGTCTGCGGATTGGTCGAGGCCGGGCCGGTCGACCCCATGCAGGCACCGAGCACGTTGGGGCAGATCACGAAATACCGCTCGGTGTCGATCGGCCGGCCCGGCCCGACCATGCTCTCCCACCAGCCCGGCTTTCCGGTCACCGGATGAACATTGGCCACGTGCTGATCGCCAGTCAGCGCGTGACAGACCAGGATCGCGTTGCTGCGAGCGGCATTGAGCGTGCCGTACGTTTGGTAGGCGATCTGGAAGGGCGCCAGATCGACGCCGGCATCGAGCCGCAGCGGCTTGTCGGGCTCGAATTTCACGACCCGCGAACGAGGACCGTCCGCCTCGCGCGCGCGGTCAACGCTTTGGTCAACGGTATCAAGCATGGTGCCCGCGTCCGCGCGCACTTCGGCACTTGCGTCGGCCATCTTCCAAGCTCCGCGCCGGCACGGACGCCCCAATGACGTAACCCGGAAGCCCTTAAAGCCGGGCCGGGTTTAGATAGGCCCCCGCCCGCCCAAGTCAATGTTTTCTTTGCTTTCATGGCCCCCGGCTCCTATCAATGGGCCGCGACGGACTGCGACATTCGCAAAGCACCATGGCCAAATCTCCATCTTCCGACATGCCCTCGCTCGCCGATTTGCGGCGCGAGATCGACCGGATCGACGCGGCGATGCACGGCCTCCTGATCGAGCGCGGCGAGATCATCGGCCGCCTGATCGAGGCCAAGAAGACGCAGGAGCAGGGCTCCGCCTTCCGCCCCGCCCGCGAGGCCGACATGATGCGCCGCCTGGTCGACCGCCACAGGGGCATCCTGCCGCTCGACACGGTCGAGAGCATCTGGCGGGTCATCATCGCGACCTTCACCTACGTGCAGGCGCCGTTCTCGGTGCATGCCGACCTATCCGCCGGCGCGGCGCAAATGCGCGATTCGACGCGCTTCCATTTCGGGTTCACGGTACCATTCGTGGCGCACATGGGCGCCGCCGCGGTCGTCGCGGCGGTGTCGGAGTCCAAGGGCGATCTTGGCCTCGTGGGGGCGCTCAGCGTGCCGGGCGCGGGTGCCTGGTGGGATGCGCTCGAGTTCGACACGGCCCCGAAGATCATCGCGCGCCTGCCCTTCGTGGAACGCCCCGATCACCCCGCCGCGTTGCCCGTCTTCGTGCTGTCGCGCACCGCAAGCGACGTGATGGTGACCGAGGTCGAGGTCTGGAGCATGCGTGTCTCGGGCTGGAGCGCCGATGCCGCGAAGGCGCTTGCGCCGCTGGCTGCGGTCGTCGCCGCGCCCGACCGCGCTTTCGATGGGGCGGCGCTGCTGATCTCGGTGCCGCAGGGCGGCAGCATCGCAGCGATCACCGACACGCTGATCAAGGCCGGCGCCTCGGTGCGGGCCTCGACGCTCGTCGGCGGCCACGCCACCGGCTACCGCCTGTCCGCCCCTGCGGCGCGGCAGGCCGCCGGCGACGGCTAAGCTCCCGGTTTCCCCTTTGGTGGAAAATGATCTAGTGGAAGGACCCTGATCGGGTCACACGGAATTCCAGCTCATGTCGATGCAGCGTCCGCAACCTCGCCCCGGCGTGCTGACGATCGATCCCTATGTGCCGGGCAAGAGCGCAGCACCAGGCGTCGCGCGCGTGTTCAAGCTCTCCTCCAACGAGACGCCGCTTGGACCGAGCCCCAAGGCGATTGCGGCCTATCGCCTGGTCGCCGACCATCTGCAGGACTATCCGGACGGTGCTGCGACGCCGCTGCGCGAGGCGATCGGGCGCGCCTTCGGGCTCGACCCGGGCCGCATCGTGTGCGGGGCAGGCTCGGACGATCTGCTCAATCTCCTGGCCGACGCCTATCTGGCCGATGGCGACGAGGCCATTCACACGACGCACGGATTCCTGGTCTATCCGATTGCGACATTAGGCTCGGGCGCCAAGCCCGTGGTGGCGGCGGAGAAGAACTACACCGCCGACGTCGATGCCATCTTGGCGGCGGTGAGCGCGCGCACCAAGATCGTGTTTCTCGCCAATCCGAACAATCCGACCGGCACCTATATCGGCTTCGACGAGGTCAAGCGGCTGCATCGCGCGCTGCCGCCGCATGTGCTGCTCGTGCTCGACGCCGCCTATGCGGAGTACGTGCGCCGCAACGACTACGAGTCGGGCATCGAGCTCGTGGCGACCTCGGAGAACGTCGTGATGTGCCGCACCTTCTCGAAAATCCACGGCCTCGCGGCGCTGCGGCTCGGCTGGATGTATGGGCCCGCGCATGTGGTCGATGCCGTCAACCGCATCCGCGGCCCCTTCAACGTCAATGCGGCCGCCATGGCGGCCGGCGTCGCCGCGATCGAGGATACGGCGCATATAGAAGCGGGGCGCGCCCACAACGAGCGATGGCTGGCCTGGCTCAGCGCCGAGATCCGCAAGCTCGGGCTCGAGGTGACGCCGAGCGTGGCCAACTTCATTCTCATTCATTTCCCCAAGACCAAAGGGCGGACGGCCGCGGATGCCGACGCCTTTCTCACCAGGCGCGGCCTCATCCTGCGGCGCGTCGCAGCCTATCACCTGCCCGATGCGCTGCGCGTGACGGTCGGCAGCGAGGAGGCCAATCGGGTCGTTGTGGACGCGCTCACCGAGTTCGTTGGAAAAGCCGCGTGAGCAAGCAGCCATTGTTTGATCGCCTGGCGCTCATCGGCGTCGGCCTCATCGGCTCCTCGATCGCGCGCGCGGCCCGCGCCCAGGGCGCGGTGCGATCGATCGTGGCGACCGCGCGGACCCGGGCGACCCGCGCCCGGGTCGCCGAGCTCGGTCTCGCCAATCAGGTCGTGGAGACAAACGCTGCCGCCGTCGCAGACGCCGACTTGGTGATCGTCTCCATCCCGGTGGGACAGAGCGGCGCAGTCGCCAAGGAGATCGGCGGCCACCTCAAGACCGGCGCCATCGTTTCCGACGTCGGCTCGGTCAAGGGATCAGTTTTGCGGGATATGGCCCCGCACCTTCCCGAGGGCGTGCATTTCGTGCCCGCGCATCCGGTCGCCGGCACCGAATATTCCGGACCGGACGCGGGCTTTGGCGAGCTCTTCGTCAATCGCTGGTGCATCCTGACGCCGCCGGAGAATGCCGACCCTGCTGCGGTCGAGCGGCTTGCCGCCTTCTGGCGCTCGCTCGGCGCCAATGTCGAGACCATGAGTGCCGCGCATCACGATCTGGTGCTGGCGGTCACGAGTCATTTGCCGCATCTCATCGCCTATACGATCGTCGGCACTGCCGACGAATTGTCGCAAGTGACGCGCTCGGAGGTGCTGCAATTCTCGGCCGGCGGCTTCCGCGATTTCACCCGCATCGCGGCGTCCGACCCGACCATGTGGCGCGACGTGTTCCTGGCCAACAAGGACGCGGTGCTGGAGATGCTCGGCCGCTTCAACGAGGACATTGCAAGCCTGACCAAAGCGATACGGCGCGGCGACGGCGAGGCGCTGTTCGAGCACTTCACCCGCACGCGCGCCATTCGCAAGGGCATCGTCGCGGTCGGCCAGGATTCGCCCGCTCCCGATTTCGGCCGCCCCCATCCCGGGCTGCCGGCCGGCGAGCTGGAGCCGCGCAAATAGGCTTCAGAACAGCGGGGGCACGCGGCCGACCCGGAAAGGTCCCAAAAACACCTCACCGTCATCGAACCGCAGCGGCACCGAGACCGCCGGCTTGCCTTCGAGCGTGGTGTTCTGGCCGATCGCACCGAGGCCCGCCACGATGCTGGGGGCTGCATTCTGGCGCGCGATCGCGCCGAGGCCCGGCAGCATGCGGTCGAGCGCATTGATCGCAGAGCCGACGTCGCCTTGGGAGACGATGCGGTCGATGCCGAGGGCTTGTAGCACCTTGGCGAGTTCGACCACCGTGACCTGCAGCTGACCGCTCAGGCCGCCGAGTGGTGTGAGGTTGAGCGTCCCGGCCCCGACCGCGATGACGTCGCCCTGCTGCACGCGTGCGCTGGTGATCTCGAGGCTGCCGCCGTGTGCCTGCCATTCCCGCAGCAGCAGCGGCACGGATTTCGGCGTCGGGTCGACGGCACCGTGCAGCACGCCGGTGGCAGTGGCATCGACTGGCTGCGCCAGGATCGGGTGCAGTGCCGGCGCCGCGGCCCCGGTCAGCTGCACGGCAAGATCGACGGCCGGATTATCGGCTGTGGAGCCCGCATCCCGCCGGCCGTGCAGCTCAAGGTGCTGGGCCGTAACCAGGTCGGCATTGCCGCCTGCCTCAAGGCGCGCAACGCTCGGCGCTTCCGCCACGATCGAGACGCGCTCGGCGCCTTCGAGCGAAAGGTGCGCGCTCGCCTGGGTGAGGCGCCAGCGGGCAACCAGGCTCGCCGGCTGGCCGGCCTCCCCGAGCGTGAGCGGCCCGCCGAATTCGGCAATCACCAGCGCCGGCTGATAGACCTGCCACGCAAAAAGCGCATCCGCCGCCTTGAGGGCCAGCGGGGGCGTCATCCGGGCGAGTTCGGCGCTCGGGCCTTCGCATTGCACCTCGATGCGGAATGGAAAGCCCGCGATCGTCTGCCTGCTGCAGCCGTAGACGCGGCCGCCCTGGGCCTCACGGGCACGCCAAGTCGCGATGGCATCTTCTGCCTGCCCGGCGATGTAGAACCACGCACCGCTCCACAATGCGGCGAGCACAACCACCAGGGCGGACGGCAGCACGATCGGCCAACGCCGCCGGCGTGTGGCAAGCCCGAATTGACGCATCAGCAACACTCCACGAGCGTGAGCGGCCTTCCCAAGCCCCTCGATTGCGGCGTTTCCAAGTCCCATACCGCGCAGGATTTCACATTGCGCGAGCAATGCTCTAACGTGCCGCGGCAGGCCGACCACCAGACGTCCTCCATTGACCCCCTTCCTCCACCCCGATCCGAAGCACACGACCGAAGACCTGTGGGTCTTCGGCTATGGCTCGCTCATGTGGCGGCCGGGCTTCGACTATCGCGAGCGCGTTGAGGCGCGGCTCGCTGGTGCGCACCGGGCGCTTTGCGTCTATTCATTCGTGCACCGCGGCACGCCGGAGCGGCCGGGCCTCGTGCTGGGCCTCGACCACGGTGGCACGTGCAACGGCATCGCGTTTCGGGTGGCGGCCGCGGACCGCGCCAAGACCATCACCTATTTGCGGGCGCGCGAGCAGGTCACGACGGTCTATCGCGAGGTCGTGCGCCGCGTCGCGCTCAGGGGCGAGCCGACGCTGGCGGTGCCGGCGCTCTGTTATGTGGTCGACCGCGGCCACGCCCAATATGCCGGCCGCCTGCCGCTCGACGCCCAGCTGCACCACATCCGCCAGGGCCATGGCCAATCCGGCCCCAATCGCGATTACGTGCTGGCCACCGTGACCGCCTTGGAGGCGCTGGGGATACGCGAGTCCGAGCTGCACCTGCTGGCGGAGCGGCTCAATAGCGCCGCGTAAGAGCCGAGGCTGCAAGCTGACGCTTGCCCTCCTCGACCAGCCGCGCGGTGGCGGTCTCGATGCTCTGCTGCAGCCGCTCGGCAAAGACCTGCCTGTCAAGGCCCGGCGCGATCGGCTCGAGAAACTCGACGACGATCGTGCCGGAGTTGCGCAGGAACGTGCGGCGCGGCCAGAACAGGCCCGAATTGAGCGCGACCGGCAAGCAGGGGACCCTGCTCTCGGCATAAAGATGCACGACTCCGAACTTGTAGCTCGGCGCCGCCCCGGGCGTTCGGCGCGTGCCTTCGGGAAAGATGACGATCTGCCGGTCGCGGGCGAGTTCGATCTTGGCGCGCGCCGCGATCGCGGCGAGCGCCTGCGAGCGGGCACCGCGATCGACCGGGATCATCCGCGCCTTTTTGGCGAACCAGCCGAACAGCGGCACCCACATCAGCTCGCGCTTGAGGATGAAGGCCGGATCGGCGAACAGCGGAAACAGCGCGAAGGTCTCCCACGCCGACTGATGCTTGGAGGCGACCAGCAAGGCGCCGCGCGGAATCTTATCGCGGCCGCGCAGCTCGAAGGTGATACCGCAAACACTGCGCAGCAGCCAGTGATTGCTGCGCGCCCACAGCCGCACCACCCACGCTATGCCGCTGCGCGGCAGCACGAGCGTGGGCAGCGCCGCAACCAGCAGCACCACGAGGTTGAGATAGAACAGCAGGTTGAAGAGGACGGAGCGGACGATCACGCGCACGATAGGCCCGGGGTCTTGTTCAAGCCGGTCAATGTGAATGCATCTAATCCACGCGCGCTTCGGATTTGCGACGCCAGGAAGACGACTGCGCGAGATCGCGAGACGCTCCAGCTCCTGCCGCCCTCGTGGGGGTGGCGCTGTCGAAGCGGAAGCGTACCTGCGCGGCTACGTATTTCAGATACTCGGACAGCACCAGGCGCATCATCGGGGCGTGCTTGTCCGGCACCACCGGGAACGGCAGCAGGGAGACGTCCGGCAGCTGGTGCGCGATCTCGGCGATGGCGCGCGGCATGTGATAGTTCGAGGTGACCACGATCAGCGAGCGGAAGCCGCGGCTCTCCACCCAATGGCGCGTTTCGATGGCATTGCCGAGCGTGTTGAGCGAGCGGTCGAAGTCGACGCAGCAGTTGACGATCGGCCCGTAGTTCTGATTGAGGCGCAATATCTCTCCCGAGGTGGTCGCCCGGTTGAGGCCGCTGATCAGCAGGCGCTTGCCGCGGCCGGCGGCGAGGAGCTCGATCGCATCGCTGATGCGCGAGGCGCCGCCGGTCAGCACCACGATCCCATCGGCATCGTGGGCGAGCACCACCTCGTCGGCCGGCAGGCTCCAGAGGAACCAACCGAACCCGGCGGCAAGCAGCACGAACGCGCCGGCGCAGACGACGATGGCTGAGCGGCCAAAGGCGCGCAGCAGCACACGCGTCGCGCTCCGACACCCTGGGGGATCCGGCTGCGGCCCCGTCCCTGACCTGACCACCGGCATCGCTCGTTCCATCGCTCACAAACAATAATCCAAATTCGGCGGCCCGGTGGCAAGATCCTATTGGACCGCAGCGAGAACGCGGTTGACGGTGTGGCGTGCTGCCGCGGCGGTCAACAGCGCGGTCGCGACGATCTGCGCCAGCACCAGGACATAGCCGGCAAACCCGATCGAGAAGGAGCCGAACAGGGCCGAGAGCTGTTCGCCCCCGGCGCGGCCCACGATCAAGCGGTCGCCGAAATCGGCAAGCCCGAACAGCCCCACCGCGAAGGCTCCCCCGATCGCCCCGCCCTTGAGGCCGAGCAGCAGGAAGTGGCGCTGGAAGTGCCCGGCGATGAAGCTATTCTGCGCACCGATGAAGGCAAGCACCTCGATGACTTGGCGGCTCGCCGCCATGGCGCCACGGGTCGCGAAGGTCACCGACAGCACGGTTGCGATCATCACGAGCAGCAGCACGGCAGTCGCCGCCGCCAGGATCGTGCGGCTCATGAGCCGCATATGGTCGACGAACTCGCGATGGTCGTCGAGGGTTGCGGATGGGACCTGGTTGGCCAGCGCCCGCCGCAACTGGCCAAGGTCGGGCGGCGCGTTGGTGGCGATCGAGACCGCGATGAGGCGCGGCACCGGCAGCTCGTTGAGCGCCAATCCACCGAGCCAGGGCTGCAGCAGTTGCGCGGATTCCTCCGGAGAATAGGGTCGCACGTCGGCAATGCCCGCGATCGAGTGGGCGATGATGGCGGCCTTGCCGACATCGGCCTCGATATCGCGCCCCGCGGCGGGACGGATCTGGATCGTCACCTCACGCGCCAAATCCGCCTGCCAGTCGCCCGCCGCATTGCGCAGCAGCACGACGGCGCCGATGGTCATTGAGGCCAGAAACGTCATGATGGCGATGACGGCGATCAGCGCCCGCCCCGCGACCGTTCCCTTGGGCACGATCGGGGTCTCGAACCGCGGCAGCGGCATCGCCTCGGCGTCGGCTTCGGCGGCGTCCGAACGGAGAGTGTCGATGCCGGCGTCAATCGTAGACATGGAGCCGACCTTCATGCAGCACGAGCCGGCGGGCGTCGTACTGATCCATCAGCGCGATATCGTGGGTGGCGAGCAGCACCGAGGTGCCCGACTTGTTGAGCTCGATGAATAACCGCAGCAGCCGCTGGGCGTGATCGGGATCGACATTGCCGGTCGGCTCGTCGGCGAGCAAGAGCTGCGGGCGCGCGATTACGGCGCGGGCGATGGCGGCGCGCTGCTTCTCGCCGCCGGAAAGAATGGGCGGATAGGCCCACATCCGCTCGCCGAGACCGACCCACTGCAAGAGTTCGACCACCTCGGTGCGAAAGCTCTTCTCGGTCCGCCCCATGACGCGGAACGGCAGCGCCACGTTCTCATACGTGGTCATGTGGTCGAGCAGGCGAAAATCCTGGAACACGACGCCGATGCGCCGGCGCAGCGGCGCGAGCGCATCCTTGGTCAAGGTCGCGATGTCGTGGCCGAATATGGTGATGAGACCGCGCGTCGGCCGCAGCGACAGGAACAGCATGCGCAGGAGCGAGGTCTTGCCCGCCCCGGAGGGGCCGGTCAAGAACTGGAACGAATGCGAATCGATCCGGAACGTCAGATCGCGCAGGATCTCCGGTCCAAGTCCGTAGCGTAAGCCGACATTCTCGAATCGAACCACGTGCCACTCCGATGGCTCCTGCGCCGCCGCGGCCGAGCCTTGCGTCCGTTGATTCGCTTATACCAGCGACCGCGATACCTGCCTTCCCGGGCGCGAAACTGCAATCCGCTCCCTATCCCCACCCAAGCCGCTGCGCCGGTATTCAAACACCAATGAGTTCGGGTGGCTAACACCGTCTCTCGCCCGAGGTCTCCGACATGGTTTCCGATGCGTTAACGGGTCGGCTGGTCTGCGCACGAACTGTGTGCGGCGAGCGGCCGATGCGGATTTTCTGTGCCAATTGCGAGACCTCCTAACCCATCGACCCGTCCGCATTGGGGCCGTCCGCACGATCGGTCCGGTGCGTCCGCTGCCGGACCGTCTGTTCGCCGCCAATATCGAGGCAGTGACCGAGATCGCCGCGTCGCACCGGGCCGACATGGAGCAGTTCGCCACGGCCGGGCCCGCTGCCCTGCCACCAACGGTGGGTTGGCCCGAGGAGCTCCTCCCGAGCGAGGCGGCCGCTCCCACGGACACCGTCATAGCACCCGACGAGACCGCATTGGCGGCCCTCCAAGCCGAGCCGGCGGCAGCGCATGAGGTGCCGCCGGCACCCATGCTGGGACTCGCCGGCCCTTGCGCCAAGCGAGCAAGTGGCGGCGAGCTTCCCCGAGGGCGTCCAATCGGTCGCGGCCCGGCGCGCATCGGAGCAGGCCCGCAGGCGGCGTCTCGGCGCGCCGCTGCCGACCTGCCCATCACGATCGTGGTGCTCGGGCTGGTCAATCTGGCCTCGTCGCCTGGCGCGCCGACATCGTGCGGCTCGTGCCGCAGACTCAATCGGCGCGGCCCGTGATCTGCGATGTTACCACGACCACGCAGGCGCGTGACGGCGTGCCCGTGCTGCTGCTCCAGGGGCGGATCGTGAGCGTGGCCAAGCGCATCGTCGAGGTGCAGCGACTGCGCTTTGCGGTGCGCAATGAGCTCGGCAATGAGATTTACAACTGGACCGCACTGCCCGCGCGCAGCCTGCTCGGGCGCGGCGAGACGCTCTCCTTCCAGTCGCGGCTTGCCTCGGCGCCGCCCGAGACGCGCGCTGGTGCGTTTCTTTAACCGCCGCGACATCGGCGCCGGCATCGCGTGAGGCTTGAGCATTTGGCCCGCATTCTGATCGCCGAGGACGCGAACGACGACTTGGGCGGCCTGCTCGCGCGCGCTCGGCAGGGCGGCCATACGGTCATGGCTGCCAATGACGGCGCTGCGGCGCTCGCTGGTGCGCGAGCAGGGGGCCTTCGAGCTGCTGCTGACGCATATCCGCATGCCGATGATGGTGCGCTCGCGCGCGCCACCGCGACTATCCCGGCGTCACCGTCTTGCTGATGACCACGTAAGCGGACCAACGCGGGCGCGCCTCGGGTCTGAACTGGCTGACCCACGATGTGGTCACCAAGCCGTTCACGCTGGCGATCATCCGCGCCGCAGACAGCAAAGCTTCGGCAAGCGGCAGCGCGGTCAATAATCTTTGAGCAGCCGCTCGATATAGTCGAGCTCGAGCTGCGGGCGCGCGATCTCACCGAAGCGCCGACGCAATTCCTCGAGGATACGTCGCGCGCGCTGCGCGTCGATCTCGCCCGGGACCTTGACGGTGCTACCGTCGTCGAGATCACGGCCATGCAACGGCCGCCCCAGCGGGTCGGTGTCCTGATCGGCGCGCCGTTGTGGTCCAAACCGCCCGGCGCGTCCGGGACGCATGCCGGGGCCGGGACGGCCCGGCCCATTCCCCTGCTGCATGGCCTGCGCCATGCCCTGCATGCCGCGGCGCATCGCTTCAAGCGCCCGGCCCTGCGAATCGACAGCGCCGTCGGAGTTGCCCTGCCCGAGCTGGCCCTGCGCGTCCTCCATGGCCTCGCCGGCCTCGCCGAGCTGGTCCGATTGGCCCTGCCCCTGACCCTCCTGGCCTGGCTGTTGACCCATGCCGCGCTTCTTCATCTCCTCGAGCAGCTTCTTGAGCTGATCGCGCAGCGCCTGCTGCTGGTGCTGCAGATCGCCCATGCCTTGCTGCTGCTGGCCACGCTGGCCTTGCTGACCCTGCTGATTTTGCTGATTTTGCTGGCCGCGTTGGCCCTGCTGGCCGCGCTGGCGCCGCTGATCCTGCCCTTGCTCGAAGGTCTTGTCGCGCAACTCCTGCTGCTGGCGGATCATGTCGTTGAGCTCGTCCATCATCGCCTGCATTTCGTCGTCGTCGCCGTCGTCGCCCTGGTCGGCCTGCTGCATCCCTTGCATGCCGTCCATCATCGCCTGCAACTCGTCGAGCAACTGGCGGGCGCGATCGCGCGCGCCGGAGCGGGCGCTGCGCTCCATCTGGTCGATCATGCTCTGCAGATCCTGCGGCCGCACCCGCTGCGAGTTGGGATCGAATGGGCGGTTCTGCGCTTGCGGATTGCGGCGCATCTGATCGGCCAGCGCCTGCATGAACTTGTCGAGCGCCGCGCGCAGCTCGTCGGTAAGGCGCTTGATCTCCTCGTCGCTGGCGCCGCGCTCCAGCGCGTCGCGCAAGGCCTGCTCGGCGTTGCGCAGCGCGAGCTGCGCCTCCGACATATCGCCATCCTCGAGATTGACCGCCATGTCCCACATGCGGGTCACTACCTCGCGCAGCTGGTCGTCGGTCTTGGCATGGGCGAGCTGCCAGAAGATCGAGCGCAGGCCGAGATAGACCTTGCTCTCCATCTTGAAGACATCGGGCGCGAGCGTCAGCGCGTCGAGCGCGGTCAGCACGTGCGCCTGAGCATCACCATCGAGCGCGAGGTTGCGCCGCTGCTCGATCAGCGCGCGCGCCATAGGCTTGGAGAACGGCCGCTCAGGCAACTGCACATCGAACGGCTCGGTCTTGCCCTCCTGACCGAGGTCGTCCCGGGCGACGAGCGTCATCATCCCCTTGGCGCCGGCGAGCGGATGGTCGCTCAAGTCCTTGCTGGTCTGGCCGATGCCGTTGCGGGTGCGCGCCTGCGGCAGGCTGAGCGGGAACTCGGGAACCTCATAGAGGGGGCGCGGCGTCGATCGCGCATCGGCGGCCTCCTTCTTCAGCGCGAAGCTCGCGTGCGCGTCCACGACGCCGTAGTCGTCCTCGACCTTGTAGGAGAGCCGCAAGTCGCGCCCTTCCACCTCCGGGTCCTTGGTGAGCGTGATCTTCGGCGGCAGGTCGGGAATGGCGGTGAAGTGCCAAGTCACATCACGCGCACCGACGCCATGCACGGTGGCGCTCCCGGCCTCGTTGATGGTGAAGCGGCGCTCCTCGGTGCCCTTCGGCGGATTGCCGGACGCGGACTTTTGCGCGCCGGACTTCTGATCAGACGCCGCGACGGTCGCCGGATCGACGAGACCGCCGGTCACCGCGACGTCGAGATGGACGTCGCCGGTGGCCCGGATCACGAGCGTGCTGCCGGCCGGCACCGCGAGCGGCGCGGCGGACGGACCGAGCGCGGCGGGCACCGGCTCGCCGGTGCGAAGACCGGCGAGCAGCACCGGCGGCTTGCCTGTATAGGTCGGCGGATTGACCCAGGCGTCGACACGGAAATTGGCCGGCGCTATCACGCCCTGCCAGTCGAACGCGGCCGTTATGCGCCGCGCCCGCTCGCCAGACGCCGCGACGAAGCCCGCGACCACCAGCAGCAGGACGAGCGCCCGCAGCGCCAGCGGATCACGCCGGGCAAGTTGCGGCGACGGGAGTCCGGCCTTGAGCTGACGCGCCGCGCGCAAGGCGCGCTCCATATGAGCGCGCCACAGCACGATCGCGGTCTGGTCGGTCGTGGGCGCCGCGATCTCGTCGGCGATCGCGGTCGCCGGGCGGTGCGGAATGCCGGATTGTCGGTCGATGCGCCGCAGCGCCTCATCACGCGTCGGCAGGTTCAGGCGGATCAGCGGCACGAGGGCGGCGACGAGCAGGAGCGCGAATGCGCAAAGCCCGATCGCGCGCGCGACCGGCGGCACCCACAGCCACACACCCAGCCACGACACCGCCAAGAACAGGCCGATCGCGGTCGCGGGCGCCGCCAAGGCCGGCCAGAGGCGTTCCCAGAGCAGCGCCCAGCGGGCGCGATTGACCGCACGCGCCAACAGCGCGTCACCTTCGCGTTGGCTTTCCATCTTGGCACTTTCCGGGGCACGATCGTTCAAGCGCATCTCCCGCTTAAAATCTGCCGCTTTTGCTTAGCCTAACACGTGAGGTGCGCCGAGCCACCAGGCAAATCAGAGGCACCTTGATCAAAACGCCGGCATGGGGAAAAGCGTTCGATGCCCGACCAGCGCGGATTTTAGCCGCAATTTATGCCCGAGTTTCACTGCCAGGGTGCGAGGCGATCGAATCCGATCAGAGCCTCGACCTCGAGACGAGGCCGGACCAGCGCCCATTCCCCTTCCCGCACAAGCACTTCCGGCACGAGCGGGCGGCTGTTGTAAGTGCTGGCCTGGACCGCCCCATAGGCGCCGGCCGACATAATGGCCAAGAGGTCGCCGGGCGCAGGCTCCGCCATCTCGCGGCCGATTGCCAGGAAATCGCCGGATTCGCAGACCGGCCCTACCACATCCGTCACAATCCGCGGCGCGCGCGGATCAGCCTCGCGCAGCGGGCGGATCTCGTGGTGCGCCTCGTAAAGGGTCGGGCGGATGAGATCGTTCATGGCGGCGTCGACGATGACGAAGGTCCTGGTCTCGCCCCGCTTCACGTGCAGCACGCGGGTAACGAGAATTCCCGCATTGCCCACGATCAGCCGCCCGGGCTCGAAGATCAGCATGCAGCCGAGATCGCGGGTTGCGCGCTTCACCATGGCGGCATACGCGTCCGGATGCGGCGGCGGCTCGTTGTCGTCGTGGTAGGGAATGCCGAGTCCGCCACCAAGATCGATATGCGAGATCGCATGGCCGTCCTGGCGCAGCGCGCGCACGAAGTCGGCTAACAGGGCGAAGGCATCGTCGAACGGCGCAAGCTCAGTAATCTGACTGCCAATATGCATGTCGACGCCGATCGCCTCGAGGCCGGGCAGTGTGGCCAGGCGGGCGTAGACCTCGCGCGCGCGGCTGATCGGGATGCCGAACTTGTTCTCGGCCTTGCCGGTCGCGATCTTGGCGTGGGTCTGAGCGTCGATGTCCGGATTGACGCGCAGCGAGACGCGTGCGCTGCGGCCCTTTTGCCGCGCGATCGCGGAGAGCAATTCGAGCTCGCTTTCCGACTCGACGTTCACGCACAGGATGCCCTCCTCGATCGCAAGCGCGAGCTCGCGCTCGGTCTTGCCGACGCCCGAGAACATGATCTTCTGCGGCGGGATACCGGCCGCGCGGGCGCGCTTGAGTTCGCCCTCGGAGACCACATCGGCGCCGGCCCCTAACCGCGCCAGCGTGGTGATGACCGCCTGATTGGAGTTGGCCTTCATGGCGTAGCACACCAGCGCGCTGACATCCGCGAAGGCGCCTGCAAACACTTGGTAGTGACGCTCGATGGTGGCGGTGGAATAGCAATAGAACGGAGTGCCGACGCGCGCCGCAAGCTCGGCAAGATCAACCGCCTCGGCGTGCAGGACGCCGGACCGGTAGGCGAAGTGGTGCATCAGCAGGCAGCTCAGTCGATCAGCCAGTCCAGAAACGTCTTCCGCGGCTCAGGTTGCGGTGGAAGCGGCTTGCCATCGGGGCCGACATGCGGCGCGGGCGCGGCGGGTGGCGGCGCATTTTGCCCGTCGCCTTGCATGTCGCCGGCAGCCGCCAGCGGCGGCGCATCGAGCCCGCTGGGCTTGCGGCCGCATCCGGCAAGCGCGAGCGAAGCCGCCAAAGCAGCAGCCACTGCGCCCCGCGCGGCAAATCTCGCGAAGGTGAATCGATGCGATGGAAACACGACTGGCCCTCCCGATCGGGCGCACCATAGCAGCTTGCGCGGATTTCCGGAAACACTCATCCGCGTTTTCGCGCCAGCGCCTTGAGCCATTTGCCCGCCTCACGACGCACGTTCTTCGGCGAGGTACCCCCGTAGCTGACGCGGCTCTTCACCGCGTTGTCGACCGATAGCACGGAGAAAACCTCCTTGTTGATGCGCGGCTCGATCGCGCGCAATTGCTCGAGTGTCAAGCCGTTGAGCCCGACGCCGTCAGTGGCCGCCTTGGCGACGATCCGGCCGGTAATATGATGGGCCTCGCGGAACGGTATGCGCAGCATGCTGACCAGCCAATCGGCGAGATCGGTCGCGGTCGAATAACCCTCCTCGGCCGCCTTGCGCATGCGCGCCGCGTCCGGCAGCAGGTCGCGAACCATGCCGGTCATGGCGGCGATCGAGAGCGAGAGCGCCGAGAGCGCGTCCATGGCGCCCTCCTTGTCCTCCTGCATGTCCTTCTGATAGGCGAGCGGCAATCCCTTCATCACCATCAACAAGCCGAGCAGCGCCCCGATGATGCGGCCGGTCTTGGCGCGCACCAGCTCGGCTGCATCGGGATTGCGCTTCTGTGGCATGATCGAGGAGCCGGTGGTGAAGCGGTCCGACAGCAAAGCGAGCCCCGAGAGCGGGGAGGTCCAGATCACGATCTCCTCGGCGAAGCGCGACAGATGCACCGCCGTGATGGCGGCGGCGCTGAGCGTCTCCAGCACGAAGTCGCGATCCGAGACGGCGTCGAGCGAGTTCGCGCTCGGGCGGTCGAAGTGGAGCGCCTTCGCGGTCATGTCGCGGTCGATCGGGAAGGCGGTGCCGGCGAGCGCGGCGGCACCGAGCGGGCTCTCGTTGAGGCGCCGCCGTGCGTCGGCGAAGCGGCCGCGGTCGCGCGCCGCCATCTCGACATAGGCCAACAGATGGTGCCCGAAGGTTACCGGCTGCGCGGTCTGCAGATGAGTGAAGCCCGGCATCACGGTCGCCGCATGGGCGAGCGCCTTCTCGGCCAAGGCCTGTTGGTAGCCCATCAGCGCGTGGTCGAGGGCGTCGATGGTGTCACGCACCCAGAGGCGGAAATCGGTCGCCACCTGGTCGTTGCGCGAGCGCGCGGTGTGTAACCTCCCGGCCGCCGGCCCGATCAGCTCGGCGAGCCGGCTCTCCACGTTCATGTGGATGTCCTCCAACGCCCGGCTGAAGCTGAACGTGCCGCCCTCCATCTCTGACAGGATCGTGTCTAGACCTTGGGCGATCGAGGCGGCATCGTGGGCCGAGATGATGCCCTGCTTGGCCAGCATCACGGCGTGGGCCTTGCTGGCCGCGATATCGTGGCGGTAGAGATGCCGGTCGAAATCGATGGAGGCATTGATCTCGTCCATCACCGCGTCGGGGCTTTCGCCAAAACGGCCGCCCCACATCTTGTTGCTCATGATGGGTTGTCGCTCATGAAAGGTTGTCGTTAATGAATTCGGCGCCGCACCGAAGCCCTCGCCGGTTCGCCCTGATCGCCGCCGCGGTCGTCGCGGGCACGGTGGCCGGGTTGGCCGGGGTATACGGGATTGGCGGCTTGACGCGCAATGCGGGCGATCCCGAATGTGCCGCCGCCGTCGCGACCGCCGCCAGGCTGGCGCCGCTCGCTCATGGCGAGGTTGCCGCGATGGCGCTCGCCGAGAAGGGGCTCAAGCTGCCGGACATGGCCTTCCACGGTGGCGACGGGGGTGAGCGGCACCTGTCGGATTGGAGCGGGCGCACCGTGTTGCTGAACCTCTGGGCGACCTGGTGCATCCCCTGCCGCCAGGAAATGCCGGCGCTCGATGCGCTCGAGACGGCGCTCGGGAGCGAGCGCTTGGAGGTGGTCGCCGTCAATATCGACACCCGCGATCAGGCCAGGCCGCAAGCCTGGCTCAACGAGGTCGGCGTGAAGACCCTCGCCTATTACGCCGATCCGAGCGGCAAGGTGTTCCAGGACCTCAAGCTGATCGGGCGCGGCTTCGGCCTGCCCACCACGGTGCTCGTTGATCCGGCGCGCTGCGAGATCGGCACTGCCGCGGGCCCGGCCGAATGGGCGAGCCAGGACGGCATTGCGCTCGTGCGCGCGGCGCGCGGCGGATAGGAGATCCTTCAAGCCGTCAGATCGACAATGGTGCCCGTGCCGGCCGAGACCCCGGCAGCTCCCCGGCCGAGCGGCTTGACGTCGACCGCAAGCATCTTGTCGGCCAGGGTGAGCCGGAACTGACCGGCGCGGGCGGCAATGAACGCAGAAGCAAGCGCGGCGGGGTGCTGCCTGCCGAGGTACACCGCGCCAATCCTAACGGGCGAAGGTAAAGCGAGAGCGAATCACCGGGTCGGGACCGGCTTCTCGCCCCGATAATCGTAGAAGCCGCGCTTGGTCTTGCGCCCGAGCCAGCCGGCCTCGACGTATTTCACCAAGAGCGGACACGGCCGGTATTTGGAGTC
>Ga0126381_100003229_pt1 | contig 17775 bp, 8 predicted proteins | sample PanSoiMetPlot_28_FD_96465 | JGI IMG/M metagenome (GOLD analysis project Ga0126381, IMG submission 96465) | Tropical forest soil microbial communities from Panama - MetaG Plot_28 | ecosystem: Environmental > Terrestrial > Soil > Tropical forest > Bulk soil | place: Panama | collected 2016-02-17 | reverse complement strand
GTATGAATGGCAGGGTCGTTGTTTCAGGAGGTCAATCGTGCTCACTCCATACGGAATGGAAGTCATCGAGAACTGCGTCACTTGCAAAAAGCGATCAGAACCCATCTTCTGCAATCTTCCAGCCGCCGCGCTGCAATCCTTCGAGGCCATCAAGTTCCCAACCGCCTACCCACAGGGAGCAGTGCTCTTCGTGGAAGGCCAGAAGGCCAGGGGCATTTTCGTCCTGTGCAAGGGACGAGTGAAGCTGACGTTGGGAGCAAGTAACGGTAAGACACTTATCATGAAGCTTGTCGAACCAGGAGAAGTACTGGGTCTAATCGCTACCATTAGCGGTAAGCCCTACGAGGTACGTGCAGAAACCCTGGAGCCATGCCAGGTTAACTTCGTCAAGCGCGAGGATTTTCTGCGCTTCCTTCGAGAACACGGTGAGGCTTGTCTCCAAGTGGCGCAAGAATTGGGCAGAAAGTACAATTCTGCCTGTCACGAAATTCGCACGATCGCTCTGACGCATTCCAGCAGCGAGCGCCTGGCTAGGTTGCTACTGGAGTGGAGCAGCAACAATCGGGGAGCCGATGTAGAGCTTCGCCTTAAATTGGTAATGACGCACGAGGAAATCGCGCAGATGATCGGCGTCGCACGCGAGACCGTCACGCGGGTGCTCTCCGACTGGAAGAAGCGGCACATAGTGCAGATCAAAGGTTCGACACTGCTAATCCAGAACAAGGCAGCATTGAAAGCTATAGCAATGTGGTGATGGTGGTCGCGTCGGATTCTCGTCACAGCTTCTTGCCAATACAAAGTCACCCGTTGACAAAATCGCCGTGCGACATTCGAGAGGGTCGAAGGGGTCGCCGGATGGTCGGTACACTTTGTGCGCTCAATACCACTTCATGGGGATGAACGGCGAAGACTACTGTTGCAAAATGCATCGATCAGTAACCACGCTATGAAACAAAGCACATCTGACGAGAATATCCGGTCCGCTCGCTATAACGATTCGCTGACAATCGGCTCTTACCTCGTTTCGTTCGACAGACAGCGTCACTATACGAGTACGTCCGACCGCGTGGAAGAACTTGAGCTTCGGTGCCGGAAACATGGCAATGCTCATGATGGTGACGCTACTCGTCATCCTCAACCGAGAATTCAAGCTGGGCAGCATGACGGCGTGCCGTCACAAGCAAGCATGAAAAAGCTACCGGCTATGCGTTTGTCTCGAACGACTTGCGGCTTTTTTCAAGGGAGGCGATAGCGCAAGCTTGCGCTGTTTCTTCGCTGGGTGCCAAGCAATTTCGCAGCCTGAACGCTCGCGACAGAACGCACCTTCTCGTAAATTCTGCAAAATCCAACCTTAACACCGGCAACATCGGCCAGCATTGATGACATCCAGCTTCAGATAAGGGCTGAAGTAAGGTGTCTTTGGCCGATGAGGCGGTTGGTTCCTGGAACGATAAGAACAGAAGATGGGCTACAGGAAACAGAGTGTCTCTTGGAACGGGAGCTCACGCCCAAGGAGCGATGGCTGACGCTCGCCGACAAACTGCTCAGCAAGTCCCAACGGAAATACATCGAAGCCGTAATTGATTCAATGTCGGTATGAACTACGGTATTTCAGTTTTCTCCAGCGCGATCAATGCGATGTGGAACTCCACGCATGTGAAGCCACGGCTTTGCCTATCGAAGTTCGGAAAACACATGTTTTCGGAACGACGGCGATCGCTCAGGCTGCACCTGATAGGTCAATAACTTGTAGCCCCAACTTTGAGAAGGTTTTCGGAACACTTCAGCGACGTGAGAGGCTCCTAGATTTTGAGCTAAACGTCCTTCAGTTGATTCTCGTCCATCCCAAAATAGTGCCCGAACTCATGTATGACAGTTCGCCGGATCTGGGCTCGTCGCCGCCTGTGGAGCAAACTGCTTTAATGTTCTTTTGATAGAGCGCGACGTAATCAGGCCCTGTCCGTACATCCAAGACGCTCTTCTTGCTCGTGGGAACGCCGTGGAACAGGCCGAGCAACAGTCGTGCTGGCTGACCGGGTTTGAAAGCCGGCTGGTTCGGGAGTTGGTCCTGAACCAGCACTGCAACGTTATGGACGAGGCGGGGAAATTGGCGGGGAAGTAAATCGAGTGCTCCTCGACCAGTTTAGTGTTCTGTTCACGTTCCATCCCGCGGAACTCCGCGCTCCGGCATTGCTAAGCGGCCTTTTTCCGGGCCGCCCACCGCGCCTTCATCAGCGTCGATAACTTCTTGCGAGCGACCGCGCTCATACCACGCCGTCCACTGGCTTTCTTGGGAACGGTGCTGGTCGGCTTTGCCCCAGTCCGACGCTTCTGCTTCGCCCACCGTGCCCTCTGTGCGGCAGCTATCTTGGCTCGCGCCGCTGCACTCATGGTGCGGCGTCTGCGTGTTGACTTGCTCGGCTTGGGTGCACGACCACGACGTAGTGCACTGTGATCTAGTCCGGCGAGAGCAGCAATTGCCTTCTCGATTCGACCAAGTTCCTGCTTGAGTTGGGCCACTATGCTTTGAATATCCATGCTTGTCCTTTCGTGCGTTGACCGCTTTCAGCGCAATCGCTTATTGAACTGCTTTTCCCGCTCCATCGACTTCTTGTGTTCCTCCTCGCACGCCCAGCACTCAATCTCAGACGGTAACGTACCAGAGAAGTCGCTCGCGGCCTTCGTAATCAGGTGGCCGCACTCGAGATGAAAGTGCAAAAGAGCACCCTCTGTCGCGACACGCTGAACTTTGCGCACCAGCTTCTTAGCCACCAGTCATAGAGTACCGTGATGGAAACCAAAATTGAAACTGCATAACCCGCTGCCTCGGCAAGGCTCCGGAGGACCCTCCTGGTCGCAGGTCTGCCAATACCTGAACAAGCTGAGCAAGGGAATAGCGCAGCGGGCATTCTACAGTCTGCCCAATCACCCTCAGAAAGCGAGTGCTGTAAATGCCTCAGGATGCGGGGTGGACGAGTGGTCGGGTGGCTTGCCCACAGACATCACCTTTTGGGACGGCTGCGCTTAACTTGCGCCATTGATTCCATGACAAGGTCGGCTCCTGCGCAGGGCCTAGTCGGCTGCTACGCCCTGTGACGGTCTGGTTCGCAATATGTCGCCCAGACCCCAACCAAGCGTCAAATGCCTTCAAGACACGGCATGTGGCAGCATGGGATCGTAAGCTGTTTGCCCTTGGGCTACGACTTCAGATGCCAGGCATCGACACGTTACGGGGCGGAACGGTGACGCGATTTCAGTCAGCGAAGCGATCCTCCCACTAGCTTGTTCAACTTTGAGTGTGTCCCGGCGGCCTTGGCTCGAGCCACGGTGTTACGTGGCACAGGCGCTGGAAGAAACCGATGATGACATGTAAAGAATTGAGGCGCCGGCTTAAGCCAATCGTTTTCGTCTTCTACACTGTCCTTTGGACTCATATTAATGCGGCAGGCCAAGGCGAAGCGCACGTTTTCGGCAATCCGGATGTTTGGCAGTGGCCCCCCAGCAGGAGCTACCACGTCGAAAACTATAAGCTGACATTGCATTTTGACGAGCCGAAAGGCGAGCTCTTTGGCGATGAAGTGATCACCCTGAGGCCGTTCGACGCGCACTTTCGCAAGTTCTATCTCAACAGCTCCGAGCTGACGATCGACTCAGTCACTTTACAACAACGTGAGGGTGAGCCTGTTGCCCTGGCTTATGCTCGCGAGGACCCACGCCTGTGGGTCACTTTGAATCGCGACTACGACCCCGGCAGCAGACTGCAAGTCCGCATCGTGTACCACGGTGTTCCGCGGACAGGACTATTCTTCACCAACCCTTCGTCCGATTACCCAAAGCGTCCGGAGGAGGTGTACTCGCAGGGTGAGGCTGAGTTTAACCATTATTGGTTCCCTTGCTGGGATTACCCGAACGACATGGCGACCAGCGAGACGGTGACGACGGTTCCGGAAGGGCAGAGTGTGGTTTCGAACGGGAAGCTGGTAAGCGTGACTCATCGCGGCGGCCAGGCTACCTATGATTGGGTGGAAACCTTTCCGCACAGTTCCTACCTGATCTCCCTGGCTGTAGGTCCCTGGCGAAAGATAACCGACCATTACCGTGACAAACCAGTCGACTATTACGTTCCCGACTATGTCGATGAGGCCACCGCGCGACGATCATTCCATCTGACCCCCGACATGATCGAATTTTTCTCACGCGCTACCGGACTTGAGTATCCCTACGAAAAATACGCGCAGATAACGGCGCATAACTTCATTTTTGGCGGTCAAGAGAATGTCAGTGCCACAACGTTGTCGGAGTGGACTCTGCACGACGAACGCGCCGACCAAGATTACTCCAGTACCTCCGTTGTCTCGCATGAATTGGGGCAGCATTGGTTTGGCGACTATGTGCAGGGCCGCGACTGGGCCAACATCTGGCTCAACGAAGGCTTCGCGACCTATATGGAAGCGCTCTACACCCAGCATCATGAGGGCTATGATGCCTATCGGTTGTCGATTCGCGAGGGTCAGCTGGATGAGCAGGCACAGCAGCGTAATGACTACCGCCGGCCAATCGTCGATCGTCACTTCACCGATCCGATGCAAATGTTTGACGCGATCACGCACGAGAGAGGCGCGGCTATCCTGGACATGCTGCGCTATGTAGTCGACGGCAGCGGAGCTGCAACGAACCCAGCCTCGCAGGATGAGCCGTTGTTTCGCGCACTGCACAGTTATCTGGTGAGTCATCAAACGCAGACCGCGGACACCCCCGACGTGATCAGCGCGATTCGCGCCAGCACCGGCCAGGAGCTGGGCTGGTTCTTCCGCGAGTGGGTATATATGGCCGGCCATCCCGACTATCTCGTTGAGGCTCGCTATGAGCCTGAACGCAAGGCCGAAAAACTGATCGTCTCGCAAAACCAGAAGACCGACGCGGTGACGCCAATCTTCGATATGCCTATAGAAGTAGCCTTCTACGGCGCACATGGTGAGCGGAAGCAGGTGAAGATTCGCGACAACCAGCAGCGACAAGAGTTCGAGATTGCACTGGAGTTCGAGCCGCTGTGGGTGGATTTCGATCCCGACGGATTCGTCGACAAGACGTTGCAGTTCGAACAGTCGCTGGATGCGCTGATCGCGCAAGCCGAGAAGGATCCGGCGATGCTGAGTCGGCTCTGGGCAGTTCAACAACTTGGCGCGATAACGAATACTGACCCCAATATCCGTGTTGCTGCTCTTGCCCACGTGCTGGAGACCGATACGTTCTACGCAGTCCGTGCGACGGCTGCGACCAGCCTGGGGAACGTGGGAGCGGATCAGGCCAAAACCGCTCTGATGGCTGCCTTGTGGCAGCCGGACAGTCGCGTGCGCAGCGCAGTCATCACCGCGTTAGGTCATTTTCACGGAGATGCGTCAGTCTATGAGGCGTTCGTCAAAGCCTTGAACGCTGATTCCAGTTACGCGGTGCAAGCGGCTGCGGCCGCGCAGTTGGGCAAAACGGGGAATCCGCAAGCGTTTGAGGTGCTGAAGGCAAAAGCGATTACGAATCCCGAAGTCCACGTTATGACGGCGGTATTGAATGCGCTCGCCGCGACAAAAGACCCGGGAGCAGCGGAGATCCTGTTCGCCTATGGCCGGCCGGGCGTTTCGGAACGAGTGCGCATGAACGCACTCGGCGCCATCGCCGGTCTGAAGGGGACAATGGGACAGGACCAGCTAAAACAACTGGAGCAAGTCGTTGGTGCAGCGCTGCGTGATTCGTTCTTCCTTATCCAGGAGGCTGGAGAAGTGCTGGTGGGAGGCTTCGGCCTGGTTCAGTTCAAACCAGACATTGAAAAAGCTGTACTGAGCGCCCCGACGGTCATCGAACGGGAACCGGCGCAGCAGGTGCTGGATCAGCTGAATCATCTATCGCACTAACCCGGTGAGTTATTGCCAATGAGATCCGATCAGCATCACCTTAACTGCACGATTCGCGCTCCCCGTCCCGCTGACTTCGAGAAGATGGCCGAATTGGCAGCGCAGCTCGGTTATCCGTGCACTCCCCAGCAACTAGAAAGGCGCGTGGCTGAGATGCCGGATGGAAAGCACTACGCTGTTTACGTCGCCGACTTGGCCGAAGATGAGATTGCGGGCTGGATCGGAGCGTATGTGTTTCGAAGTGTCGAGCTCGATTCATCTGCGGAGATCAGCGGGCTGGTCGTGGACCAGAAAGTCCGCAGCCGCGGGATAGGCAAGTTATTGCTAGAAGCTGCCGAACGATGGGCGCTCAGCCGTGGGTGCGCTGCGATCACGGTACGTTCCAACGTCAAGCGGCAAGACGCCCACCGCTTCTACGAGCAGAACGGATACGAGTGGACAAAGACACAAAAATCCTTCCGCAAGACATTGACGGCGCGCGCCGCTGACCGAAGTCGGCCCGGGTTCGGGGTGCCTTGCTGAGCATAAATCAGGCTCGCTATCGGGAAAGCCCTGCGACCGAGGAAACAAGGTGCATTGTCTCTCCGCCCAGCTTGCGCAAGGAACTAAACCTCTTTGACGCTGTAGCTGTCGTGGTCGGGACCACCATCGGATCGGGTATCTTCCTCGTTCCCAGCATGATCGCCGCCCACCTGCACTCCTTCGCGGCTGTCTTGCTCGTATGGCTAGTGGGCGGATTCCTGACAATGTGCGGAGCGCTGTCATTGGCTGAGCTGGGGTCAATGTACCCCAGGTCCGGCGGCATTTGTACATACCTCTACCAAGCTTACGGTCCGGCGCCGGCGTTCCTATACGCCTGGGCACTGCTTTTCATGATTCACTCCGGAAGCATCGCGGCACTGGGCGTTGCTTTCGGGCTCTATCTCGGCCAAATCGTGCACTTGGACGTGGCTCAGCAAAAGATTATCAGCGTGGCTTGCATACTGACGTTGACCACGCTCAGTTGTCTGGGGATTCGCGGTGGCAAGCTAATGCAGAATCTTGTTGCGATCGCGAAGATCAGCGGTCTGGTTGGGATCATTGTGTTGCTCTGTGTCAAAGGGAATCGTCCAATCCATCTGTTGGGAATGGCGGCCGCTGGTGATGCCGGGGCTTTCTCATTGGCTGGCCTGGGTGTTGCTCTGGTGGCTGTTTTGTGGGTGTATGAGGGCTGGCACGTCATCTCCTTTGTCGCCGGGGAAATGAAGCGGCCACAATGCGACCTGCCACGGAGCCTCTTGTATGGCAGCGCCATTGTCATGCTGACCTACGCTCTCGCGAACGTTGGCTATTACCATGTTCTGTCTCCCAGCCAAATCCGCGGCAGCGAAGCGGTCGCTGCCTTGGCGGTTGGCACACTTCTTGGTTCTATTGCCACTAGCTGCATCTCGCTCTTGATTCTGATTTCGACGCTAGGTTCGATGAACGGCCTGATCCTCACCGCGCCGCGGGTTTACTACGCGATGGCCCACGATGGCGTATTTCCGCGACCTTTCGCCCAGATCGACCGTCGCTATCGCACGCCGATGGTGGCCTTGCTTGTGCAGGGACTTTGGGCGGCCGTATTGGCCGCATCGGGCACCTATCAGCGGCTTTTCACCGACGTGATCTTCACGGCCTGGATCTTCTATGGATTGGCAGCCGCAGCTGTCCTGGTGCTCAGACACAAACAGCCAGAACGCGAACGTCCTTTCCTGGTTCCCGGTTATCCGTGGCTCCCATTGCTATTCTGCGCTGCCGCCACGGGGCTGGTACTCAGTACAGTGTTCCAGCAGCCGACCAATGCGCTCACCGGAATCTGCCTGGTCGTCGCTGGGCTGCCGGTTTACTGTCATCTGACGAAGTCGTTGCCGATGCAGCGTTAATTCGAGGGCCGGTTAGCGAGCGGGCACACATGTTCCGCCATGCCCCAGGCGGTGCGCCCGTAATCCGGTGAATCCATCGCGTCATGTGGGCCTGGTCGGCAAAGCCGCTTTCCGCCGCGATCTGGCACAGGCAATCGGAGCCATGGGTCACGCGCAGCCACGCTGTGCGGGCGCGAGCCTCAGCGCGAAAGACCTCCGGAGCCACGCCGTATACGGCAGAGAAACCTCGCGAGACGGTCTGCTGTGCGAGGTGGTTCGAGTGTGCCCACTCGCCAATGGCCAGGCTGCTATCCTGCGTCAGCGCCTCGGCCAGGAGATCAGGCCAGTCATCCTTCACGCCGCCTGGGCTGGGCTGGTTCTGATGAAGAGCATCCTCCAGCAGTTGCGCGGCGTCTCGCGGATCTTTTTCCGCTGTTTTCGCCAAGTCGTCCAATTCGTTGCCCAAGCGATAGAAGCCGCTGGAGGGTTTCCTGTGTGACCAGTCCAGACGAATCAACCGGAGGCCTGCAGACACTCTTCGGTTGGCGTGGCAGTCCAGTTCAGGGTGGATCAGCACATCGCCTTCCGTCGCGTGAATGCGCCCAATGTAGCCGGACTCGACAAAGCTTCCAGCCACAACCACGCTGGCGTATGCGTGCATGTGACGATGGCGTGGCAGGCTAAACGTAGATTGGACGGTCTCAATTCCGGGCGTGATGCGCCGGAAGAAGTTGGTGGGTGTCGTAACAGGCACGCCCCGATTATAGGGTGAAGGTGCTGCCAGCAAAGCAGGGTTGAAAGGAGATGCAGTTACGGAATGCGATTATCCCGTGATGTAACCCAGATCGCGCGGCGGGCCAGCCGTGAGGATGTGCCAAGACGAAATTGCCTGAGAAGTGCAGGTCGTCTTCTGCCCAAGTCTTCTGCCCAATTACCTCCAGAATCGCTGCAAGTGGATGATCTCGTAACCCCTTCGTATGGCAGTTCACCAAACTGTGTCCCGAACAGACATCCTGGTTTATGACCTGTGCAGCGGAAGGCTTCTGATCGCTCTCCAATGCCAAGAGCGTGGCGCACTGCGATGGCAACCGGCAGAAAGCTGTTGACAAGAGTGAAAGCCGACGCAACAATCCCAAACCAAATCCAGCCTCACGGCACTCTCTCGCCACAGGTGACAGAAGCACCGAACCATAGATGGCAGAAAAGGAGCGCGTTATGTGTAGCTGTTACAGGTCGTTGACGGTTGTTCTGTGTGCTCTCCTTCTTACGCTCGCCGGAGTTGCGCAGCAGCCACCGACGGAGTTCGTCGGCTTTACCACGGACCAGATCGTCAAGGTAACGCAGCAGAGCACCGGAGGTGGCCTGAAGGCTACTGCCAGTTCCAAAGCTGTCGAAGGCAAGGCGACAGCGACCCAGGGCACGGCCACCGGGGTGGAAGGGGTAACTGCCAGTGAAGACGGCGTCGGCGTGCTCGGCGACGCAACGGCGGACGCCGGCAACAACGAAGGAGTCAAGGGTACTTCCGCCAGTCACGACGGAATAGGGGTGCGCGCAACCGATACCGCTACCTTTGGAACTACAACCGGATTGAGTGCCTGGGTCAGCAGTCCCGACGGCGTCGCCGGAGTGTTTCACAATACCGCCGGCGGCAAGATCATCAGCGGACATGCTCAGAACAAAGAGAGGTTCTCAGTCGATGGCAGCGGCAATGTGAATACTGTCTCCACCTACCAGATCGGCGGCCACACTGTCATGAGCACCGGCGATCACAACGACTGGAACTTGTTCCTCGGTGTACAGGCGGGCAAGAACAACGTCGCCAGCCAGCAACAGGGCAATACCTTTACCGGCTACCAAGCTGGCCTTGGCAGCACCACCGGCAACAACAACTCGTTCTACGGCGCGATGGCCGGGGCCCAAAGCATAACCGGGTCCAACAACACGTTCCTCGGTGCATCGGCCGGTCTGCAAAATGACGGCGGTTACTCCAATACTTTTGCTGGCGCTTCGGCGGGAAGCGGTAACATCGAGGGATACGAAAACACATTTGTCGGCAAAGATGCGGGTGCGAAGAGTGCCTACGTTTGCTGCAACACCTTTTTGGGTGCCTTCGCGGGGGCGCAGGGGCAGGCGGACTACAACACCATCATCGGTCACATGGCAGGCTATTCCAATATCGGAGACTACAATACTTTTACCGGACGCAAGGCTGGCTACGCGAATCAGGGAACCGGGAACACTTTCACCGGCGACAGCGCCGGCGAAGCCAACACAACTGGCCTGTTCAATGCTTTCTTTGGCAGTGATGCCGGGGGTAGCACCACCACGGGAAGTCGCAATAGCTTCTTCGGCGCGTCGGCTGGCTACCACAACACCAGCGGAAGCGACGATGTCTACATTTCCAGCTACGGGCCCGACTCCGGCACGGAGAGCAACACAATTCGCATTGGCGATCCGAGCCATCAACAGCTGGCGTTCATCGCAGGCATCTCCAACACCAATGTCACCGGCTCGGCGGTATACGTAACTTCCAGCGGACAGCTTGGCGTGCAGAGTTCTTCGCGCCGCTTCAAGGAACAGATTAGCGATATGGGTGACAGTACCAGCGCGCTGATGAAGCTGCGGCCCGTCAGCTTCCTCTATAAGCCCGAGTACTCGAGCGGCGAGGGCACACGGCAGTATGGGTTGATTGCCGAGGAGGTTGCTGCCGTCTATCCCGAGCTGGTGACGTACGACAGCGATGGCCACCCGTTCAGCGTTCGTTATCAGTATCTCGCTCCCATGCTGCTGAACCAGGTGCAGCAAGAGCATCGCCGCGCTGAAGCCGAGGCCAGCATTATTCAGAAACAGCAAGAACAGATCAGCGGGCAGCAGGAGACGATCGTCGATCTAGAGCGGCGCCTCTCGCGGCTGGAATCACTGATCGGCGCGAGCGTCGACAGACGTGGGCAGTTCTGAGAGCCCTGGCATCGAGTTGCGATACTTTCGCAGTGACCGGCTATGAAGATCCCAGCGATAACCAGTCGACCGCGCTGATTGAAGCAGAGCTCGGAGAAATTGGGTGACCTGTGCGGGTAGCTCTTGAGGAGGGCCACCACCATCTCCTCGGTAAGAGCTCTCCATGGCAAGCCCCAACGGTTTTGCAAACCGTCAGCAGAAATGCAGGCCCTTAAGTAGAGGGCAGTTACATGCAAGCGATGCACGGTTGATGCACACTCGCCCGGGCGCTTATTCGGCCCAACTCACCATGAGTCTGGAACGCTAAGCGAAGAGGAACAGACTGGCAGATCGCAGGGCTGGAAGACAACCCGGGTAGAGGTAAATAAGGACGAATCGCCGCCTGCTGGGCGCACCTCCCCAGCCCACGCAGCTCTTTTTTTCTTGAGCGCTTGTGGCCATTATATGCCTGTAGGTCTAGAAAGGCGGCTCCGGATGGAGCCGCCTGAAGTAGAGACCTGGCGGTCTCTAGAAGACCAATTTGCCCTGGAACTGGATGATGCGTCCCGAGGGCAGTCCGACGAAGAATGAGCCGTAAGGCCCGGTCGGCGGTGCGGTGGTGGTGAGAATTTTGCCGAAGGTGCCGCCGTTGGCGGGATCGCCATCAGCAAAATTGTTGTCCGGGTTGGTGAAGTTCGGATGGTTGAAGATGTTGTAGAAGTTGGCGCCGATGCCGAAGTTCATCCGCTCCGTCAGCTTGAAGTTCTTGTTCACGCTGAAGTCAGAGTCGAAGAAGCCTGGCCCCCGATAGCCGTTCCGCCGCTGGTTGGGGAAGGTCGTCGTGGACGACGTGAACGAGTTGAAGTTGAGGCATTCGCTCAGCCCGTTGACGCAGCTCTGCTGCGCCGGGGCCAGCACCTCGGCCGGAGGATTGATTGGTCCGTAGTTGCCGACGGCGACGTTGCCGTCAATGACGGTGAACGGCAGTCCCGAACGGGCGAAGAAGTTCTGCGACATCGTCCAGCCGCCGAACGCACCGTTCACGTACTTGTTGCCGAACTTGTAAGGCATCTGCCAGACGTAGCTCGCGTTGAACGAGTTGCGAACGTCGTAGTCGGCGTTGCCGTAGTTGTAGCAACGCAGGCACGTCGGGTTGATCTGATACTGCACGTTCGAAGGCGTCGCGCTGAACGCGGCATTCGAGTCGTTGAAGGGCGTCGCCAGCACGCCGTTGTTGGAGACTTCGTCCACGGCATGGCTCCAGGTGTAGCTGGCCTGCACCGAGAAACCATACGTCACCCGCTGGTTAAACGATGCGGTCAGACCGTTGTAGTTGGAGACCCCGGCACTCGAATACTGCAGCACGTTGCCGAAGATACTGGTAGGGGCGGTCGCCGGGAACGGAGCATAGCCGACGCCAAAGGCATTCAAGCCCTCGTTGTAGACGGGGATGTGAAGCCCGTGGTTGCCGACGTAACCCACGCTGACCGAGCTCTTGTCACCCAACGCCTGCTGAATGCCGAAGCTCCACTGCTGATAGCGCGGCGTGTTGAAGGTACCCGCCTGTGAGCGGGACACCGGCGCGCGGAAAGCTGAGCCGAGCATCGCTTGCAAGCTGGCAAAGGACGCTCCATTGGCGAAGCCCGACTTAATCGCGTTAGCCGACGCAAGGGCTTGCGCCGCTGCGCCGTTGGCGGTGGTGTCGGCCCATAGCGAGTTCGGGAGCCGCTCGTCCACCAGGTTGGGCAGGTTCAGCATGAATTGATCGCCGAGGACGGCGGGCAGCGCGTCATAGAGGACGCCGAAGCCGCCGCGAACAACGGTCTTGTCGTCACCTCTCGGCGACCAGGCGAATCCTACGCGCGGCGAGATGTTGATGGCATCGGTCGAGCGGAAGATCTGGTGCCGGTTGGCGTCGATAACCGAGTTGTACGGCGTGGTCGCCGTGAGCTGTCCGGTAGCCAGCAGCGCGTTGAACGACGAATCGAGCAATGCGGCGCAATTCGTTTGGCATACCGGGTTGGAGTTATGCTCGCCGCGCAGTGCCAGCGTGAGTTTCAGGCTCCTGCTGACCCGCCACTCGTCTTGGCCATACACTCCCAGCCCCCACAACGCGATCGGTTCGGTAGCACGCGATGGAAACGTCTGGCGATATAGCTCCGAGACCCCGTTGAACAGATCGACCGGGGTACCAATGAATACCTCGGGATTGTTGCGCACGCTGAAGACATAGTCGGTGATGTCGTAGCGCCGGAAATTCGCGCCGAACTTCAGACTGTGCGCACCCTTCGTCCAGGAGAAGTCGTCCACAATCTGGTACTGCGTCGCGTTGCGCCCCTGCGGAAAATCGAAAACCAGGCCGCCGACGGACGTCAGGCTGAAGCCGGTACTGACCAAAGAGTACGGGAACAGCTGGGGGTTGCTCTGGGTGAAGATGGAGCGATAGTAGCTTCCGGCCACGATGAACTGGTTGGTAGCGTTCGCGCCGAAGACGTGGTTCCATTGCGACTGGCCATCGTAAGCAGGCTGATAGCTGGCCGCATTGAACGCTGCGTTGATAGGATCGGCGGACGTGGCCTGCGTTCCCTGGTCGATGCGCACCCGCCAAAAGACGTGATCTGCGTCGGAGAAGTTTTGGTCGATCCGCGTGCTGACGATGAACTCCGTTCCCGGCAGCGCCGGCGTCGCCTGGTACTGCCCGATACAGTTGCCGACGATCGCCACGCCGCAGTTGCCGCCATCGCCCGGCCCGAAGGCGCTGACGTTGTAACCCGGCGCGGACCGATACAGGTTGAACAGCCGCGTGTACAGCGGCACCGAGCTGGGATCGTTGGCTGCCAGGTTCGCCAGTGTAGCGTTGATGAAGTTTGGACTGGGCGCGAATACCGGCGTGCTGGAGGGGACGATGTAGCGGAGGCCTTCTGTGTTGAGAAAGAAGAACGTCTTGTCCTTCTTGATGGGCCCGCCAATGGACGCCGCCCACTGGTTATTATTGGCGAACGGACGCGGCGTGCCGTTCAGATTGTTGAACCAGTCGTTGGCATTCATCGCGCGGCCGGTCCACCAGTACTCGGCATTGCCGTGGAACTGGTTGCTCCCCGACTTAGTGACATAGGACACCTGCGCGCCCGCCTGCTGGCCGTACTGGCCCGAGTAGGCGTTGTTTACCACCGTAGCCTCCTGAATCTCGTTCTTGCCAAGTGTGAGGTTGGATGCGCCGGAGTTGTTCACGTTGAGGTAGGGTTCCATGTCGTTCTCGCCGTTGACGGTGAACAGATTGGACGTGGACGGCAGCCCGTAGCTCGAAAAGTTGCCGAAGCCCTGGCCGGTGTTCATTACCATGCCAGGCGCAGTCTGCGCGATATAGGTGATGTCGTTGCCGCCGTTAGGCTGATTGGCGATTAAGGTCTGGTTGAAGTTGGTAGACAGATCCGCATTATCGGCTTGCACCAAGGGCGCGGCCGAGGTGACTTCCACCGTCTGCGAAGAGGCGCCGATCGCCATCTTCAAATCGCTGATCGTCGCCTGACCGACGTTGACGTTAACCGTGGTATCGGCTTTGCTGAAGCCCTGAGCCGTTACGCTAACGTTGTAGCTACCCGGAGGCACCAGCGCGAAGCGATATGCGCCGTTGGTATTGGTTGTGGTAGTGCGCGTCGCGCCATTGGCAATGCTGGTTAGCGTTACCTTTGCGCCGGAGACGACCGCGCCGCTTGGATCGGTGACCGTGCCCGTGGAATCGCCTGAAACCAGCGACTGCGCCATCAGTGACGGCGTAAGCGCAACGGCAAGCACCAGCAAGGTCAACAATTCTGTAATGACTCTTCCTGCTTTCATATGTCCCACACTTCCCGTTGAAATTGAAAACAACCAAAGCGCTTTGTGCTGCGCGAGAGTCGTTCGCACGGAGGAAGTGCAAGAGCCTTGCCATAGTCGCTTGCCGGACCGAGAGCAGTATCCACATGGGACGAAACCTATGTGAATCGGGGTTGAGAAACGGCCGCGATATGGCAAATTGCGTGGCGAAGGATGTCTATCAACAACGAGACTGGCACATGTTGTCACCGAATTGGGGAAACACCAATTCTTAGGACGGTACGAATCGTCCCCACATCACCATGCGATTACGTTAGCGCTCCTTCCGGTCCAGGATTAGAACGCATTGAAATCCTGCGAGTTGTCGTCTTTGGGGGCGGGCGGCCTCGAAATCGAAATCGCCGTAGTCCATTCCGAGTAATTAAGTGGCAGCAATGACGTGATGAATGTCTACTTGCAGCTTGCAACTAAATATTGTCTATTGACAACTTGGTTTTTGGTACTAATCCCGCGAATGTCTATCTTTCGTGGAATATATAGGCCGCACACAACGACCAGGGTACTATGCGATTTTGTAGATGCAGTACTATAAATCTGCAAAAATCAATATATAGGCAATCTCCCTCTTGTGAATGGATAATTGCGGACATTGGAATCGCTATGTGGCCTTTTGGTTGCAAATTAAACGAGCTAGCCCAAGAGGATGGCTACGATGGCGCTCGCTGGTACGATCCGTCGAGCGGAGCGTACATCCGAATCGTTGGTTCCCTGTTCCGCAACTCACCCGCTACACTACGCAGCGCGTGCTGGCGCTGAAAGGCGGATCGACGACGATCATCACCTCACCCAAAACGAACGGGACTAATAGCTGGTCGACGACGACCCGGTCTGCCATCGACAACGCAGTCGAATGAGGTGGTAAGCGCGATTGAAAGGAATGGTAGGCACACTGCACCCGGTCCCCGCTGAAGGTGCAAACGATTTGCTATCTGTATGCATGTGCGACGCAATCTCCCACAGATTGAAGCGTGGAAAGTTCGTGGTTCCACACGGCGACGATTGTGGCTCTCACCGTTTTGCACCCTCGGCGGAAGTTTTGGAAGGATTTGCCGCATTTCCGGCAATGTAGGGTAGAAGCGGGATGAGGGCCGGGACGAATGGCACAATCGCCGAGCGATGAAGTGGAGCTGCTCCGGCAACTCGCCAAAGGAGACGAGGCGGCGTTCCATATTCTTTACGAACGCTACCAGCGACCCGTCTTCCGCTTCGCGTGGTATATGAGCGGGAATCAGACAACAGCCGAGGAAGTGGCGCAGGAAGTCTTTCTGCAGATGATCCGCAATCCCCGCAAGTTCGATACCGCGAAGGGAACGCTGGCGGGTTACCTATTCGGAATCGCGCGCAACCTGGTGCGGCGGCAGATGGCTACGAGTCTCCTTGATGTACCTCTCGACGACGAAGAGCTGAAGGACGACAGCGCGCTGGCCCCCGACATCGACGTGCTGTCGGAGATCGAGCGGCAGGAGCGGCTCGAATTGCTGCACAAATCGCTGCTCGCCCTGCCGGCTGTGTATCGCGAGGCGCTGATCCTATGTGAGCTGGAAGAGATGAGCTACCCGGAAGCGGCGGCGGTGCTTGGTTGTGCGGAGGGCACGGTGGCCTCGCGCTTGCACCGCGCTCGAACGATGCTGAAATCGCGGCTGCAGAATATGAGGTGTGTGCGATGACGGTGCAAAGAGACACACTATCAGAAGCGTTGCGCGAGCTGGCGGCGACATCGCCGCAGCCCTCACCCGAGCTTGGCACCAGGCTGCAAGAGGCGTTCGCGCAGCATCACGTGCGGCGGCGCCTGCGCAGGCGCGTAGCCGTTGCAGCAGGCCTCGCGGCCTGCCTTGTCACGGCACTGGCGTGGCTCACCACGGCGAAACAAACTCGCGAGGTCAGGAAACTTGAACCGCCGGCAGAAGTTGGGAAAATGCCTGCCCCCGAGCGACAACTGGTCGCGCCCAAACTGGCTCAGCCTTCCGCAGCCTCGGTGGCGAGTGCAGCGGCAAAACCCCGGGGCCGCGGGAAACAACTGAGCAAAGCCCGGGACCAATCGGTTGAAGCGCCGGTGGTGATTGCCGCAGGAGACTTCATCGCGTTGCCCAGTTTTGATTCGGCGGTGCCGCTGGGCGATTCGCGCATGCTGCGGGTGGATCTGCCAGGCTCGGCCCTGCAACAGATCGGTTATCCCATCGATGGGCAGCTTCTCGATCGCCGCATCGTGGCCGATGTGCTGGTCGGCCAGGATGGCTCGCCGTACGCCGTTAGATTGGTAAACGCCCGCAACCTTCATTAAGGAGAAACAAAAGATGAGAACCGTAGTGGCCCTGATTGCCCTTCTATTTTGCTGTGGGTCCATAGTTGGCCAGAACCCTGCCGGCACGACGGCAGTGCCCGTGGAGACGATGCAGCAGCCGCTTCCGCTGCCCCTGCCCGGCGCTCCTGATGGCCAATCCAACTTTATCTACCGCGCGCAGAAGTCGGGCGACAACGTGACGATGACGTATTTCGCGGTGAGCGATATGAGCAAACCGGTGACAGGAGCTCCTTACACTGCGACCGCCGTCACCGAGACCACACAAGTGCTGGCCGACGGCAATCGGATTGTGAACAAGACCGAGTCGCAACTGGCCCGCGACGGCCAGGGACGCACGCGCCGGCAGGAGACGATGAACAACTTGGGCCCGCTGGCAACCAACGCCCCCAATGTGGCCGTTATCAATGATCCGGTTGGCAAGGTCAGCTACGTGCTGGACCTGAACGACAAGACAGCACGGGTTATCAAGACTCCAGCCCCTGGGCAGGAGGGAGGCGAGCCGACGCCGATGGCTCTCGCGCCGATGGTGAAGAATGGCGCCGGCGCGCCGGGACAGGCGACGTTTCAGAAACGGGTTCTGATCGCCGGAGGAGCTACCGGCGCCGGAGTGGAACAGCGGGTTTGGGTCAGCTCGGCTGAAGATGGCCAGGCGAAAACCGAATCGCTGGGCAAACAGACCATCGAGGGCGTCACTGCGACCGGAACGCGAACGTCGCGCACGATTCCCACGGGCGAGATCGGAAACGAACGGCCGTTGGAGATCACCTCTGAAGCGTGGACCTCGCCCGACCTGCAGATTCTGGTGCTCAGCAAGCGCACCGATCCGCGCATCGGCGAAACCGTTTATCGGCTGACGAACATCCAGCGCGGC
>Ga0126381_100003228_pt1 | contig 17776 bp, 17 predicted proteins | sample PanSoiMetPlot_28_FD_96465 | JGI IMG/M metagenome (GOLD analysis project Ga0126381, IMG submission 96465) | Tropical forest soil microbial communities from Panama - MetaG Plot_28 | ecosystem: Environmental > Terrestrial > Soil > Tropical forest > Bulk soil | place: Panama | collected 2016-02-17 | reverse complement strand
GCCGCTCCTCGATACCGAGGTGTTCGGCCAGCCGCGCCCCGCCGCGTGGCAGGTCGTCGGATCGCGCGGGGCGGTCGGCCCGAGCGGGCTCGTCCGCCCCGGCAGAGAACTCCCAGTGGCTCACGATGCTGCCATTCTGTCATCAATATTTAACTCTCTGCTACCGATACCTTCAGCACCGCGGCGGGACCGCCGGTCGCGGGCTGCCGCCCTGCACGACCGTGGGCGGTGGCCCACCGCCCACGTTCTTCCGGGGGCGGTGGGCCACAGCCCCCGGTGCTCCTGCCGCGCCGACCGATACTCACGTTCCGCGACTGCTGCGCTCCGCCGGGTCCGGCAACAGACTCCGGCCGGCGACTTGACGTGACCGAATTGTTGTTCGACACTCGAATGTATGGGAGCGGCGTTCGCGGAAATCAGGCGGATGCCTACGGTGCTGCCTGGATCGACGGTGCTGCCTGGATCGACGGGGGAGTCTGGGTCAACGGGGGAGCCTGGAGGGGCGGGTCCCGGGGTGCCCGACGTCGGCGTGTTGCCGGTGGTGGCGGCGCTGCGTGACCTGCTGCCCCGCGGTGGCCTGACCCGCGGCTCGGTGGTAGCGGTACCGGAGTTCGGCCTGCTGAGCCTGGCGCTGGCGGCGGGGCCGTCGGCGGATGGGGCGTGGTGCGCCATCGGCGGCATACCCGAGGCCGGCGTGCTGGCCGCGGCCGGGCTCGGTCTGGATCCGGAGCGGACGCTGCTGGTCCCGGAGCTCGGTAATTCCTGGCCGCAGGTGGTGGCCTCGCTGCTCGACGGCTGCGAGCTCGTGTTGTTCCGGCCGCCGACCCGGGCCTCCGCACAGGTCCGGCAGCGGCTCGAGGCGACGCTGCGACGCGGCCGGGGCGTCCTGCTGGTGGCGGGGGACTGGCCCGGCGCGCAGGTCCGGCTCCGGGTGATGGCCCAGGGCTGGACCGGGCTCGGGGACGGGCACGGACGCCTGCGGTCGTGCTGCGCGGAGGTGATCGCGGACGGGCGAGGCGAGGCTGGCCGGCCGAGGACCAGCTGGCTGTGGCTGCCGGCCGAGGACGGCACGGTCGCGGTGGCGGATCCGGCCGACATCCCGGCCGACGTCGCCGACGATCCAGCGGCGGGCGCGGCCACGTTGCGGGTGGTGAACGGCGGATGACCCAGGAGCGGGTGCTGGTGGTGCGCTGCCCCACACTGTGCACGCCGGAACAGGGCGCGCTAGAACAGGGCGCGCTAGAACAGGGCGCGCTAGAACAGGGCGCCGATCGCCAGGCGGCCCGGCTGTTCGAGCGGGTGGTGTCGGCGGTGATGGAGTTCTGCCCGCGGGTGGAGGTGGTGGAGCCGGGCGTGTGTGCCTTCGCCGCGCGCGGCCCCGCCCGGTACTTCGGCGGCGAGACCATAGTGGCCACGAAGATCGCCGCCGCGATAGCCAGGTTCGGCGTCGACGGCCGGGTCGGCATCGCCGACGGCATGTTCGCCGCGCTACTGGCCGCTGGAGCGGCGACCGGCGACGCCGTCACGTTCATCCCGCCCGGCGCGACACCGGAATTCCTCGGCGGGCAGCCGGTGAGCGTGCTCGACGATCCTGACCTGGCTGGCCTGCTGCACCGGCTGGGCATCCGCACCCTCGGTGACCTGGCCGGCCTTCCCGAGGCGGACGTGGCCAGCCGGTTCGGTGCCGCGGGCGAAAAGGCGCACCGGCTGGCCAGCGGGCGGGACATGCGTCCGCTCGATGCCCGGCCGCCGGCGCAGGACCTGTCCGTGACCCAGGAGTTCGACCCGCCGGAGACGATGGCCGAGCCGCTGGTGTTCGCCGCCAAGGCGCTGGCCGAGCGGATGCACGCGACCCTCAACGCCAAGGGTCTGACCTGCGTGCGTATCCAGGTACAGGCCACCTGGGAGGACGGCAGGGAAAGCAGCAGGTTGTGGCGGCACGACGGGTTGCTCACCGCGGTACAGGTCGCCGATCGCGTCCGCTGGCAGCTCGACGCCTGGCGCACCGACGCGCTGGGGGAGGGGCCGGGCGGGGTGGTGTCGCTGCGGCTGACTCCGGACCAGGTGGTGCGCGCCACCGGGCAGCAGCTCGCGCTGTGGGGCGAGGCCGTGGTCACCGACCGGGTGGCCCGGGCCGCGATGCGGGTGCAGGCCCTGCTGGGGCACGAAGCAGTGCTGCGTCCGCGGCTCGGGGGCGGGAGGAACGTGTCCGAGCAGGTGACACACCGCCCGTTTGGTGAAAGGGGGGAGCTTGGTGAAAAAGGGGAGTTTGGTGAAAAAGGGGAGTTTGGTGAAAAAGGGGAGCCTAGCCTGCCCGCTGAACAGCCCTGGCCCGGGCGGATACCCGGTGCGGCGCCCGCCGTTGTCTACCCGGTGACGCGTGAGGCCACGGTGACGGATCTGGCCGGCCAGCCGGTCACGGTCAGCGGGCGGTGCGTGATTTCAGCGGCTCCCGCGCAGCTGGCGGTCGGCACCGGCCGGCCGCGGGCGATCACCGGGTGGGCCGGACCGTGGCCGCTCACCGAACGCTGGTGGGATCCGGACGCGGCCAGCCGCCGCGCGAGGTTCCAGCTGGTCACCGACGACGGCCGGGCATGGCTCGCGGCCGTCAGCGACGGCTGCTGGCAGATCGAGGCAGGGTACTGGTGAACCGCTGATGGGCTGGGATAACCCGCCGGTGCCCTGGCAGGAACTGCGACGCCGCATGATGTGGGGCCCCGCGAGCGAGCCAACGGGCCGCGGCGACGCCTGGACTGAGGAGCGCAGCGGCGAGGGAAGGCAGGACCTCGAAGCGGCCCGGCGGCGAGCGAGCCAGAAAACACCGCGGCGAGCCACACCCTGGGGGGAGCTGCACTGTCACTCGTCGTACAGCTTCCTGGACGGGGCGGCCAGTCCGGCCGAGCTGGTCGCGGAGGCGGCCCGGCTGGGGCTCACGGCGCTGGCCATCACCGATCATGACGGCATGTACGGGGTGCCGCAGTTCGCGCAGGCGGCCGCGAAGCTGGGCGGTGACCTGCGCACGGTGTTCGGTGCGGAGCTGAGCCTGGAGCTGCCGCGGAACCAGGGCGGCGTGCCTGATCCGGTGGGCAGGCACCTGCTCGTCCTCGCCCGTGATCCAGAAGGCTATGGCCGCCTGTGCCGGGTCATCAGCGCCGCCCAGCTGGCCGGCGGCGCGAAGGGCCAGCCCCGCTATGACCTGCAAACGATTGCGAACGCCCATGACGGGCACTGGGCGGTGCTGACCGGCTGCCGGAAGGGCCAGGTGCCCGCCGCGCTGGCCGCGCACGGCCAGAACGCGGCGCGGCGCGAACTGGAGCGGCTCATCGAGATGTTCGGGCGCGAGAACGTGATGGTGGAGCTGAACTGCCACAACCTGCCCGGCGATGACGAGAGGAACGACGCGCTGTTCGCACTCGGCAAAGCCGCCGGCGTAGCCGCCATCGCCACCGGGAACGTGCACTACGCGGTGCCCGCGCAGGCCCGGCTCGGCCAGGGCCTGGCCGCCGTACGGGCGCGCAGGAGCCTGCGTGAGATGGACGGGTGGCTGGCCGCCGCGGGCACGCAGTACCTGCGGTCGGGCGACGAGATGACCGTTCTGCTCAAGCGCTACCCGGGCGTCTTCCAGCAAACGATTGCACTGTCCGAGGAGTGCGCGTTCGACTTCAAGGTGCTCGCGCCCAGCCTGCCGCCGTTCCTGGTGCCGGACGGGCACACGGAGGAAAGCTGGCTGCGCCAGCTGGTCGCGGACAACGCCCCGGAGCGTTACGGTCCGCCCGGCGGCGAATGGCAACGCGGTGCATACCAGCAGATCGCGCGCGAGCTCGACGTCATCGCCAAACTCCGCTTTCCCGGATATTTCCTGATAGTTCATGACATCGTGAAGTTCTGTCAGGACAACAAGATCCTCTGCCAGGGCCGCGGCTCGGCCGCGAACTCCGCGGTCTGCTACGCGATCGGCATCACCGGCGTGGATCCGGTGCGGCACGGTCTGCTGTTCGAGCGCTTCCTGTCCGAAGGGCGAGACGGCCCGCCGGACATCGACCTGGACATCGAGCACCGCCGCCGCGAGGAAGCGATCCAGTACGTGTACGGCAAGTACGGCCGCGAGTGCGCGGCCCAGGTCGCCAACGTGATCTCCTACCGGCCCCGGATGGCGCTCCGCGACGCGGGCCGGGCGCTCGGCTACCCACCAGAAGACGCCGAGGGCTGGGTCCGCCAGATCTCGCCCGGCGGCGCGGTGGCCGGTGAGTCGCTGCCCGTCGACGACGTGCCCGCGCAGGTGGAAGACCTGGCCACGCAGATGCAACGCCTGCCGCGCCACCTGGGCATCCACTCCGGCGGCATGGTCATCTGCGATCGTCCGGTCGGCGAGGTGTGCCCGGTCGAGTGGGCCACGATGCCGGGGCGGACCGTGCTGCAATGGGACAAAGACGACTGCGCTTATGCCGGCCTGGTCAAGTTCGACCTGCTCGGCCTCGGCATGCTCGCCGCGCTGCACGATTGCTTCGATCTCGTCGAGCGCCACTACGGAACCCGGTACGACCTGCACAGCCTTCCGCAGGAAGACGAGGGCGTCTACGACATGCTGTGCGAGGCGGACACGGTCGGCGTATTCCAGGTCGAGTCGCGCGCCCAGATGGCCACGCTGCCCCGGCTCAAGCCGCGGAAGTTCTACGACCTGGTCATCGAAGTCGCGCTGATCCGCCCGGGCCCGATCCAGGGCGGCGCGGTGCACCCGTTCCTGCGCCGCCACGACGGGCTCGAGGAAGCGGCCATGCCGCACCCGTCGATGAAGCAGGCCCTCGGCAAGACCCTCGGCGTGCCGCTGTTCCAGGAACAGATGATGCAGCTGGCAATCGATTGTGCCGGGTTCTCGCCGACCGAGGCTGACCGTCTCCGCCAGGCAATGTCTGCCAAGCGAGCTCCAGAACGCATTCTGGAGCTTCGCCAGCGCCTGCTCGACGGGATGGGAGCTCGCGGCATCACGATGGACATCGCCGAGGACATCTACCAGAAGATCCTGGCCTTCTCGAGCTACGGCTTCCCTGAGTCGCACGCGATCAGCTTCGCCTACCTGGTGTACGCCAGCGCCTACCTGAAGCGGTACTACCCGGCGGCGTTCACCTGCGCGCTGCTGCGGAACCAGCCGATGGGCTTCTATGCCCCGCACAGCCTGGTCAACGACGCGCGGCGGCACGGGGTGGAGGTGCGCGGCGTGGACGCGAACGCGAGCGACGCGCTGGCCACCTTGGAGGGTTCGGTAACGCCCGCCATCCGGCTGGGCATCGGCAGCGTGCGGAATCTCGGACCGGACGCCGCCGAGCGGGTCGCGGCCGGGCGTCCGTACCGTGACCTGCCAGACATCGCGTCCCGCACCGGGTTGCCGGCCGCCGCGCTGGAAGCGCTCGCGACGGCCGGTGCGTTCGGCTGCTTCGGCCTCAGCCGCCGCGCGGCACTATGGGCCGCCGGTGCCGCGGCATCGCTGAGGGACGGGCAGCTGGAAGGCACCGCCACCGGGCTGGACGCACCGCCGTTGCCGTCGATGACCCCGGTCGAGGAGACGCTCGCCGACCTGTGGGCGACCGGCACCTACGGCACTCACCCGGTGGCCCACATCCGGGACATGCTGACCGGGCACGGGGTGCTGGCCGCCGCCGCGGTCCGTGACGCCCCCGCCGAGTCCGTCGCCACGGTGGCCGGCCTGGTCACCCACCGCCAGCGCCCGCCGACCGCGGGCGGTGTGGTGTTCATCAGCCTGGAAGACGAGACTGGCATGGCCAACGTCATCTGCCCGCCGCGGGTCTGGGAGGCGCACAAGCGCATGGCCGCCGCCCCGGCCCTGCTCATCAGCGGCCGGGTCGAGCGCACCGGCGGCAAGGACGGCAAGGGCGGCTCGGTCAGCCTGGTCGCCTCCGTGCTGCATCCGCTGCGCGTAGCGGCCACTGTCCCCAGTCGTGATTTCCGCTGATCCGGAGCCCTCAGCCCTGAAACGGAGCCCTCAGCGCACGCCGCGCGGCCGGAACTGCACGCTGATCCGGGGGCCGGTGATCTTCGGTGCCTTGGGGATGGCGTGATCCCAGGTGCGCTGGCAGCTGCCGCCCATGACGAGCAGGTCGCCGTGGCCGAGCTCGTAGCGGATCGACGGCCCGCCGCCGCGCGGGCGCAGCGCCAGCGCCCTCGGCGTCCCCAGCGACAAGATCGCGACCATGGTGTCCTGATGACGGCCCCGCCCGAACCGGTCGCCGTGCCACGCCACGCTGTCCCGCCCGTCCCGGTACAGGCACAGCCCCGCGGTCCTGAACTCCTCGCCGAGCTCGGCCCGGTAGTGCGCGTTCAGCGCGCGCAATGCCGCGGTGAGCATGGGATCCGGCAACGTCGCGCCTTCACCGTAGAAGCACAGCAGCCGCGGGACGTCCACCACCTTGTCGTACATGCGCCGCTTCTCGGCCTTCCACGGCACCGTCTCCACCAGCCGCGCGAACACCTCGCCCGACCCGGCCAGCCACCCCGGCCGCAGGTCGACCCAAGCCCCGCGGGCCAGCGGGGTCCGCCGCACCTCACCTCCGAGCGGCCCCAGCTCCGGCACCCCGCCCAGATCAAGCAACGACTCCTGAAGAACGCTCACCCCCTCAGCTTACCTCGCCTCACCCAAACGCCTGTTCGAGCCTAGCGCAGCGACGTACGGCCGGCCCTCGCGCCACGCCGCGATCTGGTCCGGCCGGCCGTACTCCGCGAGGTAGTTCGCCACGCGGTCCTTCACGTGATCCCACACCAGCACGGGCTCTTCACGGGCTCCGGTCAGCGGCGCGACCACGGTGTCCAGCGCGGGATACACGAACACGGCGGTGGACCGCCGGGTGACCGTGCCGCCCGCCACCACACGGTGCCGCCCCGGTCGCATCCGGCCGCCGGTCCACCGCGTCAGCAACGCGCCCGAGAACACCTGCAGCGCTCCGGGAATCACCGGAACCGGAATCCAGGACCCGTCCGGCCCCTGCACCTGGAGGCCCTCGTAGTCCCCGGTCTGCCCCAGGATCGTCACCACCGAGTCGTCCGCGTGCTCAAGCAACAGCAGCTTGTCCGCGTCAGAGCCCGGATCCGGATGCGTCCAGGTCGGATAGTCGTTCACGGTCAGCCGTACGTGCGGCTGCGTTCCCATCGGGAAGCCGGGCAGGCCCAGCATCTGCGCGTACCGCCCGAGCATCCGCTCGGCGAGCCGCCGCGACGCGGCCATGTACTCCATCGCCACGTCATGCAGTCCCGGATCGTCGTCCGGCCACATGTTGGCGTGCGCGAACAGCCCGAGGTACTCCTCGTCCAGCCCCGCCGCCCGCGCGTCCGCGACGTCGTCGAACTGCGCCACGTTGAACCGCTCCAGCTCCAGCCGCCCGAAATCGTCGGGCCACTGCCGCCATCCCCGGTACGGATGCGGGCTGGCCAGCTTCTCCTTGGCCGCCCGCGGCTGGCTCAGCAGCCGCTCCATCCGCCGGCCGAAGTCGCTGATCAGCTCCGGCCGGACGCCATGGTTGAGCACCTGCACCGCACCGAACTCGGCTGCCGCGTCCAGTCCATCGCCAGCGCCGAGGTCCACTACCGGAATCATCGCCATATTCTCATAACGGCCGGTGGTTCCTCCTCCATCCGCCTCCCCGTCCCGAAGGGAGAAAGCCGTGTCATTCCCAGGGATAAATCGGGGGTTACCCCCATGGGCACCGCGCCGCGTTCTTCCTACCGTGGGGAGTACGGGGTAAATCGGACGGGGAGGACGGGATGTACTGGACCTGGCTCACTGGTGCGGCGGGAGTGCTCACGCTTGTGATAGCCGTAGTGCTGATGGCGCACTCGGCGCCATCGTCGCACGCGCAGCCGCGCGGTGGCGGCGCGATCACGCAGTCCAGCCCATAGCGGATCAGCGGAAGGTGCGGAGGCAAGAGTGATCCTGGTAACGGGGGCTACCGGCAACATCGGCGGCGAGCTGGTGCGCGCGCTCGCCGCGGCGGGCCAGCGGGTGCGGGCGCTCACTAGGGACGGCGCCAGCGCGGATCTGCCTAGCGGCGTCACGCAGGTGGCTGGCGACCTGAACAAGCCGGAAAGCCTGCGGGACGCGCTGGCCGGGGTGAACGGGATGTTCCTGCTTCCCGGGTATCAGGGCATGGCGCGGACGCTCGCGCAAGCACGGGAGGCGGGCGTGGCCCATGTCGCGCTGCTGTCGGGGAACTCGGCGGGGAGCGGGGACACCAGCAACGCGGTATCGGCCTACATGATCGAATCCGAGGCGACCGTGCGGGAGTCAGGTCTGGACTGGACGATCGTCCGGCCGTTCGGGTTCATGTCCAACACGCTGCAGTGGATACCGCAACTCCAGGCGGGTGACGTGGTCACCGCGCCGTTCGCCGATGTTCCGGTAGCGATGATCGACCCGTTCGACATCGCCGCCGTGCTCGCCCTCGCGCTCACCGCGGCCGGCCATGCGGGGCAGATCTACCCGGTGACCGGACCGGAGTCGCTGCGGCCTGCGGACCGGGTGCGCATCCTCGCCGGCGTGCTCGGCCGGGACCTGACGTTCCGTGCGCAGCCGGACGACGAGGCCAGGGCGGAGATGAGCGCCGCGATGCCGCAGAAGTATGTGGACGCGTTCTTCAGCTTCTACGTGGACGGCACCCTGGACGAGTCCGGGCCGCTGCCCACGGTCGCCGAGCTCACCGGCCGGGCTCCCCGCACCTTCGGGCAGTGGGCGCGAGCGCACGCGGCGGCGTTCGGAGGGTGACGGCGGGATCCCGGCCTCCATGCCGGCCAGGATCCCGGCGCCGCCTGCTTCCTCCTCGATCGGAGAACGCGAACGGGTCCGCCCGACCCGTGTCAACCGGACCGCGGGTGGAGCCGGGAGCGTGGCCTCCATGCTGGCCACGATCCCGACTCCGCGCCGACGGTCCGCCCGCTCCGCTAGTACGAGTCAGCTGGGGTCATATCGCCAGCACTTTTTTCCGCGCATGTCGTTACGGAGTCGCCGGCGGCCTTCTTCGGGATAGTTGGAACCGTGACCAGTGACCCGGACCAGGCATCCGACGGCGTGGAGCCCGACGCGCGATTCACGTTCGCCAACGAGCGCACGTTCCTGGCCTGGAGCCGGACCGCGCTCGCGCTCGTCGTGGCGGGCCTGGGTATCGTGCAGCTGCTACCGCCGTTCCCCGGCGTACCGTGGGGGCGGCACGTGCTGGGGGTTCCGCTGATCGCGTTCGGCGCGGTCGTGGCCGTGGCCGCCTACGGCGAGTGGGCCCGCAACCAGCGGGCGCTGCGCCGCGGCGAGCCGCTGCCGCGCTCGCTGCTGCCGAAGATCCTGGCCGTGACGATCGCGGTCACGGCCGTGATATCTGCCGTCGTCCTGCTCGTCTCCGCAGTCAGATGAGAAGGGCAGTCAGATGAGAAGGGCACTCAGGTGAGTACCGGCAGCCATCAGCCCGACCGCGGCCTGGCCCGCGAACGAACGGTGCTGGCGTGGACCCGCACCGCGTTGTCATTCGGCGCGGTCGGCGGCGTCATGGTCAAGGCTCACGTGATCCCTGGCCTCATCATCATGGCCATCGCCCCGGTGATCTGGGAGATCGGCCGCCTCACCAGGAACGACCCGCCGCCCGCACGGGTCAAGCTGATCACCGCGACCGTCGTCGCGGTGGCCTGCACCGCCCTGTCCGTAGTCCTCTTCACCTAGGCTGCCGCAGCGTGGTGTCCAACGCGCAATCGAGCCCGCTGGCCGGATGGGATGCTTATGGTATGCCCAGCCGCCTCGACCTGGAAGCGGCGCGGGACCGCACGATCCCCGACGTGCTGCCCGCGCCTGGAGCCCGGTTCTCGGTGCTGTTCTGCGGTATCAATCCCGGTCTGTACTCCGCTGCTACCGGCTGGCATTTCGCCCGGCCAGGGAACAGGTTCTGGCCCGCCCTGCACCTGTCCGGCTTCACCGGACGTCAGCTTGCTCCGCGTGAACAGGACCTGCTGCCCGGCTACGGCCTCGGTATCACCAACCTGGTCGCGCGCCCCACCGCGCAGGCGGCCGAACTGACCCGCGCCGAACTCGAGCAAGGCGGCGAACGCCTGGCGAAACTGGTCTCGCGGCACCGCCCCGCGGTCGTGGCGGTAGCCGGCGTGACCGCCTACCGCACGGCGTTCGGCCGCCCGCGAGCGGCCGCCGGCCCGCAGCCAGAAGTCCTCGGCGTGGCCCGGCTGTGGGTGCTGCCCAACCCCAGCGGCCTCAACGCTTCATGGACCCTGCCGCGCATCACCGAAGCGTTCCGCGAGCTACGCGAGGCTGTAACAAAGGTCTTAGCAACGTGCGCCGTGTTCGAAACCAACACGTTACTGGAATGTTGGACAATCAGCGCAAGCGAGCCCGCAGCGTCTGGAGTTGCAGATGACCAGTGATGTGACGGCAGGGGAGCAGTCGCAGGAGTACGCCGCGTTCAAGATTGAACAGCGCGGCATCGACCTGATTCCTGACTCCGACCGCAAGATGAGGCCGTCCGGCCTGTTCTGGCTGTGGGCCGGCGCGGTGTTCAACGTGGAGTTCCTGTTCTACGGCGTGCTGATCATGACGTTCGGCCTGTCGGTGCCGCAGGCGGTGGCCGCGATACTCATCGGCAACCTCTTCTACGCGCTGCTCGGCTTCGCCAGCCTGCAGGGGCCACGGACGGGAACCACCGCCTTCATGATCAGCCGGGCGCCTTTCGGGCAGAACGGCAATCGGCTAGTCGCGCTGTTCAACTGGTTCACCCAGGTCGGCTTCGAGATCGAGGGCCTCTACTTCGTCGCGGCCACCGTCATCTTGCTGTTCTCCCTGCACGGGACGCACCTGACCGGCCCGGCCAAGATCGTCGTGATCATCCTGGCCGCGCTGCTGCAGATGGTCATGCCGCTGCTCGGCCACGCCACGATCAGCAAGATCCTGCGCTACCTGGCGTACATCTTCATCGTCTTCTTCGCGGTGTTCGCCGGCTTCACGTTCAACAAGCTGCACCTGTCGCACTTCCACGCCAAGCCCGCCACGTTCGCGGTGTGGACCACCGCGCTGGTCGTGCTGATCTCGGTCGGCGGGCTGGGCTGGACCGAGAACGGCAACGACTATTCCAGGTACCTGCCGCGCAGCACCCCGTCGGCCAGGACGTTCTGGGCGGCCGCCCTCGGCGGCGCGATCCCGTCGGTGATACTGGAGCTGCTCGGCGTGTTCGCGTTCACGATCGGCGGCAAGCCGGTCGGCATCGCGCAGATCGGGGTACCGCAGTCGTTCCCGTCCTGGTTCGTGACGCCGTTCCTCATCTTCGCGATCTTCCAGCTATTGTCGATCAACACGATCGACCTGTACTCCTCCGGCGTTACGCTGCAGGCGCTCGGCGTGCCGGTACGCAGGTGGGGGGCGGTCATCATCGATACCGTGGTGTGTGCGGTCGTCACCGGCATCGTGCTGTTCCACGGCAACTTCTACGCCGACTTCGCCGGCTTCCTGCTCTACATCGTGGTCTGGCTGGCGCCGTGGTTCGGCATCTTCATCACCGACTTCCTGCTGCGCGGCCGCAAGTACGACTCGCTGTCACTCCAGTCCGCGACCGGCGGCCTGTACTGGCGCAACGGCGGCATCCACTGGCCCGCGATCTTCGCACAGGTCGTGGGCATGGTCGCCGCGCTGATGTGGATCAACGCGGACTTTGCCCAGCCGTCGTACATCGGCCCGATCTCCAACCACTTCCCCGGCCTGTCTGGCGGTGACTTCAGCTGGGCCCTCGGCATGGTCGTCGGCGCGCTCCTGTACTGGCTGCTGGCCCGCCGCGGGGTCAAGCGCGAGGCTGGTTCGTTGAGCCACCGCTCGTTATGAATTCAGAAGCGGACGAGAAGACAGCGGCGGTCGAGCGCCAGATCAAGACCCTCGACGCGATGCTGGCCAGCGCTCTGGCGCTCGCCCCGTTCAGCTTCGACAAGCTGATGGCCTCGACCGCGTCACCGCGCTTCGACCCCGGTCCGCTGGGCCAGGCTGGTACGGTGCCTGACTGGGCGGACTTCGCCCCGCCCCGGCCCAGCTGGCCGCGGCGCCTGACTGGCGCGAGGTCGCGGCGCAGGCAGCAGGCCGCGGCGCGGGCCAGGTTCGAGGCCGCCCAGTCGGGCCATCGCAGCCAGGAGGCGCAGCGACGGCAGGCGCTCACGCAGGCCAAGGCCCGGTACGACCAGGAGGTCACCGAGGAGCACGTGCGCGCGGTCCGGCGCAATGCCGACATCGCCAGCCGGCGGTCGGCGTTCGCGGCGCGCGATGCCGAATCCGTGGAATGGTACGTGGGCCAGGTACTGGCGGCCTCCCGGTACCCGGACGTCTTCCCCAGGGAGCACCGGGTCGCGTACCGCGCGCGGTCCGGGCAGGTGGTGATCGAGTTCGAGCTCCCGCCGCGGCGCATCGTTCCCTCGGTGCGCGCGTTCCGCTACGTGCAGGCGCGGGACGCCGTCGAGCCGCTGCCGCGGCCGGAGCGCGAGATCAGGCAGCGCTACACCCGGCTGATATCCAGCCTGGCGCTGCGCACGCTGCATGAGGTGTTCAGCGCCACGCCGCCCGAGGTCGTCGGCTCGGTCGTGTTCAACGGGCTGGTCGCCACCGTGGACCGCGCGACAGGCAAACCGGTCCGCCCGTACCTGCTCAGCGTGTCGGCCGAGCGGCAGGCGTTCGACGACCTGGTACTGGCCGCCGTCGAGCCGGTGGCCTGCCTGCGCCACCTGAACGCGCTGACCTCACCTGACCCGTTTGACCTGCAGGCCGTGGAGCCGCTGGTGAGCCTCGACCGCGGCTAGTATCCGGTGTCGCGTTCCGCGCTGTCCAGCACCGCAATCAGCTTGCGCAGCGCCTCCAGATAGGAGCGGGACGCGCTGAGCAGCGGCATCCAGTGGTGGGTGTCGAAGTAGCGGGCCGCGTCGTCGTGCCAGTGCTGCGCGGCACTGTCCCACGCGGCGCCGAGCAGGCTGAGCTGGTGATCGCAGTCCTGGTCCGGCCGGCCCGGCATCAGGAACCGGGCCCGTGCAGACCACGTGCCGCCTCCAGGCTCGCGATCGCGGCGGCCAGGTGCGCCTCGGATCGCGGCAGGTCGGTCTCCAGCAGCGCGCGGAACCCGTCGGCCGTGCCGCGGAACGCGCCGGCTTCCTCGTCGACCCGTTGCTGCCAGAGCTGGACGTGCTCGAGGCGCTGCTGCGTCTCGGCCACGGCGCGGACGTATCCTGAACAGTCCACCAGGCTCTCCTCGCCGGTCGTGTTCGCGGCGCGATCGCGGCAGGCGTCGAGCTCGGCCTGGCGCTGCTGAAGTTCGCCGCGGCAGCGGCTAGCCTTTTCCGCCAGCGACGCGCGGGCCGTCTCGATCTCGCTGCCTACCCGGTCGGTCACCTGCTGCTGGGCGTACCGGAACCGGGTGAGCGCCTCGCGGAGCCGCTTGAGAGCGTCGATGTCAGCGTCGACGCTGCTCACGCTGGCCCGCTCCGCGGCCGGTTTCGAGATAGCCCTGAAGCTGTTCGATCAGCGAGGCGAGGTAGGCCTCGTGCCCTTCGGTGGCGGACAGGTACAACTCGATGCCCGGTGTGACCTCCTCCAGCGCCTCGCCGAACAGCTGGTACATGTCGTCTCGCCAGACTTCACCGAGCTCAAGCCAGTGGCTCCGCATGGTGGCGAAGCTCTCGGCCAGCTCCTTGTTGAACTGCATGAGGTGCGCCCTGAACTCGGTGAGCGCCTCGATGTCGTTGATGACCCCAGTCATAAGCAGATGCCTTCGAACTCAGCGGAAAGTTCATCGAGGCTCGTCTTGACGATATCCGGGTACCTGGCTACTCCACCGGTCGCGATGTGCTCGACCCGGCTATTGTACGATATTTCGATTTTTCTGGCGGTCATCAGCCCGTGTATCGCGGCCGCCAGCGGCGCCAGAAGGCGGTTGACCTCACGGTTCCTATCCGGGAATTCTTCCGGTACTTCGTGCAGCACCGCGCGCAGCACCTGGATGCTTTCCGCGATCTGGGCCGGTGGCATACGGGGGGAAATGCGCCGCAGCCGGTCCTGATAGGAGTCCCAGATGCACTTCCCTAGCCGGGCGCGCAGGTCATTGGCGGCGTTATCCTCACCGGCATCCCGCAGCACGCCGGCCAGCCGCCGCACATCGTCCCAGTCGCCCCGGTCGAGCAGCGTCCCGGCCAGGGCGATGAGGCAGCCGACCACCTTTGCCCATCCCATGGCGGCGTCGGCGTACGCCTCGAGGAGCCGCGCCTGCCGGTCCTTGTGCTGGTCCGAGGCGATCAGGGCGGGGTCAGCGGCGAGGATCTGACCTTGCCCGGCGGCTTCCACCAGTTCCCGGCTGAGCTGGAGGAGCTCCGCGCACTCCGCCGCCAGGCTTCTCGCCCGTTCCTGGTCGCCGGCCAGCAGCTGGTGGGCGAAGATGGCCGGCCGGATCGCCCGGCGGACTGACAGGTAGGGGGACGTGGCAGCGTTCGTCATGCGGGGCTCCGGAAGGTGGCCTGTGCGAAGGCGCGCAGGGAGGCGATGGAGTACGGCTTGAACTTCTCTACTTGCTCGACGGGCCACTCGGTGTCGCGGAACAACGCACGGTCGTCGTCCAGGCTGGCGGCCGCGGACACCCCCAGCAGCGAGTCGCTCTCCGCGGGTGAGAACACGCGCAGCACCGCGCGCAGGCCGAACTGGCTGATGCCCGCGCGCCGCAGGGCGCGCTCGGCGGTGGCGTAACTGTCCGCCCAGGCCACCACGTGGATGCCGAGATCTGGTCCGGCTTCGGCCAGCCGGACCAGGCGGACCGAGGTCTCACTTGGTCGTCCGTAGTCTCCTTCGGTGATGAGCTCGTGCCAGCGGTGAAGTCCGGCGATGAGCAGGAACCGGTCCGGCTGGCCTGCCTGGCCAGCGTCTGCCTGGCCAGCGTCGGCCAGGCGCGTCTCCAGGTCCGCGATCAGGGCGTCCAGCTCCGCGCAGGCGGTCCTGCGGTCGGCTATCCGCACCTGGTGGGGCAGCTCCCTGGCCACCGAGAAGAAGTCGTGGAACGGCGACGACGGGCGGGTGAATTCGGCGATGGTGAAGAGCACGTCCGCGGGGGAGCGCTGGACCGCGGCGCTGAGCAGGGCCGACAGCAGCAGCCCGTGCCCGTGTTCCTCACCGCCCACGATGAGCAGGTTGGACCGCACGTAGCGCTCGAACGTCGCGGTGGTGGCGGGCTTGATCTCGATCGCCTCGCCCAGCCAGGCCGCCACGGCCGGCCCGGGCGCCTGCCATCCGCCGGGTCCCTGCCATTCGCCGGGAGGGGCGAATTCCGCGGGCGTGTCCGGGTCGAAGCTGGCCGGCGGCGGGTAGTCGCGGCCGCCCCCGAGCGCCCGGATCGTCGCGATCAGCGCGAGCCGTTCCCTGGTGGGAAGGGCGGCGATCCGCATCACCGGGTTCGCGCCCTCGCCGCGCCGGTCGTTATAAATCGCGTCGCCCGCCTGGACCAGCCTGGTGGCGGCGTCGTTCCCCTCACCCAGGATGGCCTGGGACACGCTCGGCTGCGTGCAGCCAAGCGCGATCCGCAGCGCCATCTGCTCGTAGACCGGCCGCAGGTACGCGGTCAGCGGCCCGCCAGGCGACTGGGTGGCGAGCAGCAGGTGCAGCCCGAACGCCGCGCCGCGCTTGGCGATGTCGGCCAGCAGCTGTCCCGCTTCCCTGGCCAGCCGGTCCTCCAGGCTGAACAGCACCTGGAACTCATCCATGATCACCAGGGCCCGGGGGAGGGGCTGCCCGGTCTCGCGCCGGTAATCGGGCAGGTCGGTCACCTTGGCCTCGCGGCACAACCGGGCGCGCCTGTCGATCTCGTCGTGGAACCGGCGCAGCATGCTCAGCCCGAACTCGCGGTCGGTGCGCGAGGTGATCGCGCGGGCGTGCGGCAGCCGCTCGGTCAGGTAAGCGTCGAACTCGACCTCCTTGAAGTCGAGCAGGTACAGCTCCAGTTCTTCCGGCGGATAGCAGAGGGCGAGCTGGCAGATCAGGACGTGCAGCAGGTTGGTTTTGCCCATGCGGACATCCCCGCCGACCAGGCCGTGGTGCACGCCGCGGACGCCCATGACGAAGTGCTGCGGCTCGCCCTTGCTGTCCACGCCGATCTGGACGTCCAGGCCGTCGGTGGTGCGGCCGGCCCAGCGCCGCGGCGCCGCGATGGCGGCCCGGCCGAACGGGAGGTCTCGCCCGGCGGAGCCTGCCGCCGCGCCGACCGCGTCCAGCCACGGGTTAGCCAGGGCGGCCGGTGGCATCTGGTCCGGTGTTATGACGCCTGACCCGAGGTCCGGGTCGTCCCAGACGAGGTCACCCCGATCGTCCATCCGCAGGTGCGTGCCGGGTACGGCCGGGCCCGCCAGGGCCGGGCCTGCGGAGCTGGAACCCGCGGCGGCCAGCGTGGCGATGATGTAGAGGCCAGCCCGCGGCCCGTTCCTGGCCAGCTGGCTCAGCAGGTCCGCGGCCTGGCGGCTGACCCCGGCCGGGAACCCGGCCAGCACCAGTACGTGGTAAGGAACCGTCGCGCCCGTGGTGGCGGCGTTGTAGGCCTCCACCGAGTCGTACACGTTGGTGAGCCGGGTCTGGGTGACCTCCACGACGTGCTGGGTCAGCACCGTCAGCAGGGCCTCGACCTCGGCGGGGCTGGCGGCCACCCCGCTGCCCACCTGCAGCTGCGCCGGCAGCCTGAGGAACCCGCTCAGGTGCCGCCCCTGCCCGAGCGGGTCGGCGAGCGCGAACCGGATCGTGCCCGGCGCGGTGGCGGTGGCCAGCCGGAGCGTGAGTGCCTGAAGCAGCGACCGCGCCCGGTCCGCGAAGCCGCCCTCGGCGATCAGCAGGTGGCCGTGCCGGGCGAACCGGGCCACCGCCGGCAGCGCCGGCAGCATGGGCAGAGCCGGCAGCGCCGGCAGCATGGGCAGAGCGGGCAGCGTCGGCGGCGCGGGGTTGTCCAGCCGCAGCACGCCGACGCGCAGCCCCTCCGGCGGCGGCGCGTCCGGGTCCGGGGCATACCCGTCCCAGGCCGGATCGCCGAACCCGCCGAGCGCCCACGGACTGGCGGCCGTCAGCCGGGCCACCTCGTCGAACCCTTCCCAGGTGACTCCGTCCAGGTAACGCTCACCGCAGCGCCGTGCCGTCGCGGCGGAACGCGCGAGGTCGGCGTAGCCATCCCGGATCTGGTCCTCAATCGATCCGATCGGCATGCACACCCCTACGGTCGGCCTGTTCCACCCTTATGGTCAGCCCGGCTCAGACGATCGACAACCCCTGCGTTCTTAGAACTGCTGGCCGCCCACATCTACCTGGCCATCGGCGACCAGCCAGGTCAGCGCCTCGTGCAGCGCGTCAAGCGCGCTGTACCGCGGCGCGTAGCCGAGCACCTCCCTGGACCGGGCGATGCTCGCGGTGATGCTGCGGAAGGTGTGCTCACGGGTCGCCTCAGCGTGCTCGGCACCGACCATGCGGCCGTACTCGTCCCAGCCGACGAAGTCCAGCACGGGCTCGCGGCCGAACCACCGCGCCACCCCGGTCGCCAGGCCGCGCAGCGTCATCGCCTGCTCAGCCACCACGTGGAAGCTGGCCCCGATCGCGGCCGGCCGGGACAGCGCCAGCTGAAAGGCCTGCGCCACGTCGTCGGCGTGCACATGGTGCAGCACGCCGAGCCCGTGGTCGGGGAGCGCGAGGGGCTTCCCCGCGGCCAGGCTGGTCCAGACGGCCGGATCCAGGTTGCCCGCCGGAGTGATG
>Ga0126381_100003227_pt1 | contig 17777 bp, 20 predicted proteins | sample PanSoiMetPlot_28_FD_96465 | JGI IMG/M metagenome (GOLD analysis project Ga0126381, IMG submission 96465) | Tropical forest soil microbial communities from Panama - MetaG Plot_28 | ecosystem: Environmental > Terrestrial > Soil > Tropical forest > Bulk soil | place: Panama | collected 2016-02-17 | reverse complement strand
GCCCAAACGTTGATTTAGCCAAGCTGCCGAGCGGGGTTCGAAACGCTATTTGAATCGCACTTCGCCCTTCGCGTTTGTGCCCGGTGCGTCGATGCGGAATGCCTTGTGCGCTTCCGAGGGTTGATTCACCTTCGACCTGCGTCCCTCGCGCAGCATGCGCTCGTGTGCGTCCGCCCAAGAGGGCAGATCATTGCTCTCCTGGGTCCAGTGGACCAGCGCAGCTTCATCGCACCACTTAAGTAGCTTGTGCATGGCGGGACCGTGAGGCTTCGCGATCATGAAAGCTCGCATCGAGGCTTCGGAGTCCCAGCAGGTGCAGGTCCAGAAGGTGTTGCGAGCGTCCCGAAAGACCTTGACGGCAAGGCTTCCTTCCGCGTTGCGAGCCTGAGCGCCGATGCGCAAGGCCGTGAACAGAAAAGCAGGCGCGAAGCGCCACGATCTCACCCGCAACCGGGTTACCGAAACGACGGGCATGCGTCACCTCGTGCAAAAAGTTAGACCGGCCGACCGAGTTGGTCGGGATTGCTCGACCGAATTTCGGGTAAGCATTCTGTGGATAACCAAAAATATGGGGAGGGGGTGAGGTCTTTTGTACCGGGATGCGGGATGACTCTGAGCCAGGAAGCTCGGGGCGAGGAGACTTGTGCGGTTGGCCGAGGCTGACTAACCTCTCGCGTTCAATCTCCTTCTCCCGGTCGCTCGTCCGCCGCGGCGGAGGGACCCGGGATGCGGCGGACCTCAAGAACACCCCAAACCTTGGGTGTGGTCGAATCATCGGAAAACCGGAAGTAGCGGGCGACATTCGTCAAGGTTCCTTCGGAACCGCACGTCGCTCAACCGCCGGATAATCATCGCGTCGTAGGTGAATTGTGCTAGTCTTGCCGCGTGCCAGCGGTTTCCCAGCTTGAAAAAACCAGGACTCGCCGCCACTCCGGAGTGGTGCGCCTGACGCACTGGCTCACGTTCATTGCCTTTGTTGCGCTTCTGATAACGGGCGCGGAGATCGTGATCTCGCACCCAAGGTTCTACTGGGGCGAAACCGGCAACGTAAACATGCGCCCGCTATTCTCGCTGCCGCTCGCGACCTCGCGCGGCACGATAGACAACGGCTTCGGCAGCGCGATGCCCGACCAGAACGGCTGGAGCCGGTACTTGCATTTCGAGGCTGCATGGGTCGCGGTGCTCACAGGCCTCGTGTATGGGATCTACGGCATCTCGAGCGGCCATTTCCGCAGGAATCTGATTCCCAAGCGGGACGACTGGACATGGCGCGCCTATTGGGATCGTTTCCTAGGATATTGGCGACGAACCTGGCCCGATCGCGCGGAAGAGAGCTCGTACAACGTGTTGCAGCGGACCGCATATTTTGTCGTGATCTTCGTATTGTTTCCGCTGATCATTTGGACGGGCCTGGCGATGTCACCTTCGTTCACGTCTGCGTTTCCGGCAACGGCTGACCTGCTTGGCGGGCGGCAGTCGGCGAGGACCATTCACTTCTTCGTCTCCGGCCTGTTGCTGCTCTTTCTTGTCGTTCACGTGACGATGGTTGCTCTATCGGGATTCTGGAGCCGCATGCGGGCGATGATCACCGGCTACCCGCGAGACTCCGAGGAGGGCCAATGAGTTTGATCTCACGGCGCAAATTGATCTATGGAGGCGTTGCGGCCGCCGCAGGCGTTGGCGGATTGGCCACTGCAGAGCACCTGGCGAAACGCTACGGGCTGGTACCGCCCGATGCCGCCGGAATCTACGGCCCCGGCGAGACTCTGACCTATGCATGCCAGCGATTGCTGACCACCCGCACGCCGGCACGGGAATTCCCGCGCAGCATGATCTCGAAGAACCCATTTGCGAACGAGGTAGCGCCGCCGACTGAAGGTTTCAAACGCTTGCAGGCAGGCGGATTCAGGGACTGGCGGCTGGTGATTGACGGGACGGTTGCGCGGCCGATGTCGCTATCGCTCGCCGATCTGAAGACCCTGCCGATTCACAGCCAGATCACCGAGGTTGCGTGCGAGGAAGGTTGGTCTTATATCGCCGAATGGATCGGCGTGCCGCTGTCCGAGGTTCTGCGGGAGGCGGGTGTGCTGCCGCAGTCGCGCTACGTGGTCTACTATCCGGTCGAAAAGAACCTATGGGGAGGCATCGACATGGCTGACGCGATGCACCCGCACACTCTGCTGACCATGGGCATGAACGACGGCGACCTTCCCGTGCCGTTCGGCGGGCCGCTGCGCCTGCGCGTGCCTCGCCAGCTCGGTTACAAGAGCCTGAAATACCTCACGCACATCACCGTGACGGACGACATCAAGAAGTTCGGCAGCGGAAAGGGCTCGGTCGATCCGGATTACGGGTACGCGTGGTACGCCGGGATCTGAAGCCGTCGGTTTGAACGCCGATCAGCGCCCGGAGCTGCCGAAGCCCTTGGCCAGTCTGGCCGACACTTCCAGTGTTTCCACCTCCTGGACCAGGCCTGTCAGCACGGGAACAGGGATCATCTGAGCGACCTTTTCACCGGCCTTGAGCTCGATCGGAGCCGTCCCAAGGTTTGTCATCACGATCTGGACTTCACCGCGATAGCCCGCGTCGATGACGCCTGCGGTGGTGGCAATTCCGCGAGACGCCATCGAGGAACGGTCCCTGACCAGCAGGCCGAGGGGGATGCCGGTCTCGGGATGGCGCGCTTCGACCGAGATTCCGGTGCGGACGCGGACAGTTTTGTGCGGTTCGAGCGTGACGGCTTCGAGAGAAAAAACATCGTAGCCCAGGTCTTCGCCCGGATGCGCGACGACCGGGACGCGGGCGCCGGTTTCCAACAGTTTTACGCGGAGCATGACCTCATGGTATCGGGCGCAGGCGCCAATGCGCGTTGTGGATTCGGGTTAAACTAGACAACGGCAGGAGGACCGGGCGGTCGCTGCCGGTAGCTTGCGCGAGCAGGTCGCCGGGGGAGGAAAGTCCGAACTCCGCAGGGCAGTGTGCCGGATAACGTCCGGGATGCGGGCGTCAAGGCCCGTAGACGGCCAGTGCCACAGAAAACATACCGCCACGGAGATTCGTCTCCGGGGTAAGGGTGAAAAGGTGCGGTAAGAGCGCACCGCTCCGACGGTAACGCCGGAGGCATGGTAAACCCCACACGGAGCAAGACCAAATAGGGAGGGAAGCTGCCGCTAAGAGCCAGGCGGCGCTGCGTATCGGCCCGATGCGCTTCAGGCGGCTCGAGCTGTTGCCGGAACCTCCGGGTAGGTCGCTGATGAGCGTCGGCGGTAACGTCGCGCCTAGAGGAATGACCGCACTCGACAGAATTCGGCTTACAGGTCCTTTTGCCGAGTTGTTGCGACCAGCCTTCCGGATCTCCGTCCGGCAGGCCACAAATGGAGGGTCACGGCGCGCTATCCGCGCCGTGACCCTCCACCTCACCTCTCGCAGATTAAACGGCCTCAGTTTCCTCGGAAGCCGACCAGGAAAGTTGTTAGGCGCCGATCGGCGCAAAGCGACTACCCTCACAAGAAATTATTACGAGCGCGAATTTCCCGTGGGTTATACTCAAGGCTCCCGATACATGAAGGCACGCAGATTCATCTTCCAAGCTCTGCTCTTTGCGCTGTTGCTGTCGCCGTCCTCGCTGCTGGCGTTGCCCCGGCCCTTCGGCGCTCCTTCATGCGAGCTTCCCAAGGCGCAGTTCCGCGTCAATCATTCGGCAAGGAAGACGCGGACGGCGCCACCGGAACTTCTCGCGGCGCTGCCCTCGGATCAACGGCCAGCTCCGCGCATGCACAGGATTCGTGGGAAAAAGGTGAGTGTCGAGAGGGAATTTGTTCTTGACCTTTTCCACTCAGAGGAAAGCCGGTATCAATTCACGTTTTCGACAGTCGAGAGGCAAGATTCCGACGGTCCCAATCCTCCCCGCGGACCACCCTCCAAACTCTCCCTCTAAATCAAAGCTGTCATACGCCCGAACAAGTTGACGTGCTGCATTTTAGCGCTGCCGTTGGCCTGAGGATCAGCACACAAAGGTCTCTCGTACGGGAGAATTTCGAGTTTGGGCTCCCTCATATTCTTGCCTTGAGGGAACCCAATGGACTAGCTTCCATATTCCTTCGGTGGAACTAGTCCAACGGGGTTGGAACGCACGGGGAAGGCGGGTCCAACCCAATCCGGTCAGCCGCGCAGCATCCCATGCCGCGGCTGACTGCGCGGGTTGCGGTGAGCACGACCATGCCGCAACCCGCACCAGCGCTTGAGATCATATCCGGTTTGAATCGCGCCATTCTCCGCGAGCATCCATTCGATTACATGACTCCCCCGGACCTTTCCGGTTTGATTTCAATTTAAAGGAGATGGCCGTGAAGATCGTTGCCACGATTGCCCGGTATCTGTTGGGGCTCATCTTTGCGTTTTTCGGTGCGAACATTCTCTTCCACTTTCTGCCCAATCCGACTTTGCCGCCTGGACCCTTGAAGGACTTTTCCACCGTCATGGCGACCACGCATTATTTCGCCGTGATCGGTTTTTTTCAGTTTCTCGGAGGCATTCTGCTGCTGATCAATCGATATGTGGCCCTCGGGCTAGTCATCCTGGCCGCGGAAATCGTGAACATTCTCACGACTCACATTCTCGTCATGCATGGCGAGGGGCTCGTCGGATTGCCTCTCCTCGTAGTGATTCTCTGGCTACTCGTCTTCTGGCGTGTGCGGCCTGCCTTTGCGGGGATCCTTGCGCCGAGCAAACAAGAGTAACGTAGCGACGACTCTCTACAATGGAGGGATGATTGAGTATCTGTATCTCGGTCGCGTGGCGTACGACGAAGCGCTGCGCCTGCAGGCAGAGATAGCGGCACTGCGGCTCGAAGGTCGTGTTGAGAATACTCTGCTTCTGCTCGAACACCCACCCGTGCTGACGCTCGGACGCAATGCACGCCGCGAGAACGTTCTCGCCTCCGATGAGTTGCTGACCCGGCGCGGGGTGACGCTCCACGAGATCAACCGCGGCGGTGATGTTACCTACCACGGGCCTGGTCAGCTAATCGGCTATCCCATCTTCGATCTGAGGAGCCTGCAAAACTCGAACGGAGGCCGACTGGGCCCGGTGGACTTCGTGCGGATGATGGAAGAAGCGCTGATCCGGCTGTGCGGCGTCTATGGAGTGCGGGCCGGGCGGATCGCAGGGCTGACGGGGGTGTGGTGCCTTGCCGACGGCGGATCTTCGGACGAGAGTCGTAGCAGGGAAAGAAAGATCGGCGCTATCGGGATTCATGTTTCGCGCGGGATTACGTCGCATGGATTTGCGTTCAATGTGACGACCGATCTGCGCGACTTTCAACTCATCAATCCCTGCGGAATTACGGACAAGCCGGTGACGAGTCTTGGGCGCGAAGTGGCCGAGGGTGTCGCCCTGCCGGGACTCGAGGAGATTGCGCACCAGGCTGCCCGGCAGTTCGGGCAGGTCTTCGCGCAGCAGGTGCTCGCGGTGGAGAGCCTGGAGGCTCTGCGCTTACCAGCCGCGACCAAGAGGGATTCTCCGGCCGAGAACCCGGGCTGGAATCCGGGAGAGGACACCCCGCTTAGTGTTCCAGACGAGGTGCAGCGGCTGCACGGCGATCCGGAGCGGCCGGTCCGGGCCTGACGTTTCGACCGCATGGGTTTCATTTCCTGCACTTGCAACAAAGCGCGGATAGGGATGGCGCACCCACGCTGCAATTTATAATCCGGCTGGAGACGGCGAGCGACTGGCCACCAGGCGGACGAAGACCTATCCGAGGGGACCCGCGCATATCCGACACCGCGGAGAACGCTTCATGCCAACTGACGTGATCATGCCCCAGATGGGCGAGTCGATCTTTGAGGGCACCATTACCAAGTGGCTCAAAAAGGTCGGCGAGCCGGTGGAGAAGGACGAGCCGCTCTTCGAGATCTCGACCGACAAGGTTGACGCGGAGATTCCTTCGCCTGTAGCGGGCGTGCTGACGGAGATCAAATTCCCCGAAGGAGCCACGGTCGAAATCAATACCGTGGTTGCGGTGCTGTCGGAGAACGGCTCGGGGGCACCTGCGAAGACCACGGAGAAACCAGCCGCGAGACCCGCGTCGTCCGCGCAAGCGGTGTCAGTATCATCCGGCGGCGGTGTGGAAGTAGTGATGCCGCAGATGGGCGAGTCGATCTTCGAGGGAACCATCACGAAGTGGCTCAAGAAAGTCGGTGACAGCGTCGAGAAGGACGAGGCGCTGTTTGAGATTTCGACAGACAAGGTGGATGCGGAGATTCCCTCGCCGGTGACGGGCGTGCTGAGCGAGATCAGGGCGGGCGAGGGCGAGACAGTTCAGATAAATGTTGTCGTCGCGGTGATCGGCGGCACCTCCGATGCGGGTGTAAGAACAACCACTGCCGGTGTCTTTGCGCCGGAGAAACCATCGAGTGCCGTGGCCAAACCAGCCACACCGCAGGCGCCCGAGCCTGAGCCGATCCACACGGGGCGCATCAGATCGTCGCCGCTGGTGCGGCGGATCGCGAAGGAGCACAGCGTCGATCTCCGGATGGTGCCTGGAACGGGTTCGAATGGGCGCATCAACAAAGACGACATCCTGCGACACATCAAGGAAGGCAGCGCCCGACCCCCGGTGACGGCGAAGCCGCGGTCACCCGCACCGGAGGTGCCGAAGGCGCTGACGGCGGAGGTTGTGCCGCTGACGAAGATGCGCGCGATCATTGCGCAGCGCATGGTCGAGAGCAAACGCATCAGCCCCCACGTGCACACGGTCTACAAAGTGGATATGACGCGGATCGCGCGGCTGCGTGAACGCGAGCGGGCAGCCTTCGAGCAGCGCAATGGCGTAAAGCTGACCTACATGCCGTTTATTGCGGTCGCGGCCATCGAGGCGTTACGGCGCTTTCCGATCGTGAATGCATCTCTAATCGAGAACGCAATTCACTATCATGCAAACATCAACCTAGGCATCGCGGTGGCTCTGGAGTGGGGACTGATTGTGCCCACGGTGCGCGAGGCGGAAAAGCGTGACTTTGTGAGCCTGGCGCGCGACATTGCAGACCTGGCCGGCCGGGCACGCACGAAGAAGCTTTCTCCGGATGAAGTTGGCGGATCGACGTTTACGCTGACCAACTCAGGGCTCTTCGGCGATGAGTTTGGTACCCCGATCATCAACCAGCCGGAGTCGGCGATCCTCGCCATCGGCGCGCTGAAGAAGGAGCCCGTAGTGCTAACCGACGCCGAGGGCAACGACACGATTGCGATCCGCTCGATGCAATACTTCTGCCTGGGATTCGATCATCGTCTCATCGACGGCGCAGATGGTGGCAAGTTCATGAGCGAGTTCAAGCGCACGCTGGAGACGTGGGACCGGGCGATCGGGTGAGTTCGCTACAACTGCGTCGTCATCGTCCAGCCCACGCCATCCCGTCGGCGTATTTGCCGGTCGTGATCATGCGCTTGACCTTCCATGTAGCCAGATCGATCTCTGCGACTTGATCGCTGTGCATGCACGAGACGTATGCCGACATGGCATCGGGACGAATCACTACCTCTTGCGGATAGTCGCCTCCCACGGGAATGCTTCGTGCGACCTGCATCGTGTTGAGATCGATGACAGCGACCTTGTTCTGATCGGGTAGGGCGACGAGGAGCCAGCGGCCATCTGGCGTGGGCGCGGAGCCGTAGCCGATGCCTTCGATTGGAATCCATTTCGCGACGGAGTTCGTCGCGGTGTCTATGACCGCCATCTGCGGCTTGGTCTGGTCGGCGGTGAAGACCCACTTGTCGTCGTTTGAGATTGCAATGCGCTGCGTGTTGCCGGAGATGGGGATGACCTTGAGCACCTTGCGCGCCGCGATGTCGATAACCGAAAGCGTTCCGGGACCGACGTTTGCGGTGTAGGCGCGCCGGCCATCGTGCGAGAGTGCGAGCATGTGGCTTTCGGACTGGCCGGTCGGAAGAGTGCCGACGACCTTCAGTGTCTTTGGGTCGATGATGGTGACGGTCTTGTCGATCTCGGTGGTGACATAGAGAAGTCCGTCTTTCGGCCCGATCATCGGGCAATGCGGACGCACACCGTGATTAAAGGCTATGTTGCCGGTGACCTTGCGTGAGGCGATGTCGATGACAGCGATATTCGCGCCGTCGGTGCCGGGGCGGCCCACGCCGGAGTTTCCGTAGATGGGCACAAAGGCAAGCTTGCCGTCGGGCGCGGCGACGACTTCGTGGCCGGTGTTGCCGCCTTCGGGAACGGATGCGATCACTTTGCCGGTGGCCGGATCAACGATAGCAAGGCTCTGATCCATTTTGTCGGCCACGAGCAGGCGTGACTGAGCATGCGTTACGGTCGCGAAGGCGGCAGCCAGCGCGGTTAGCAAAACTGCGAACGTCGTGAGTCTCAATCGGCAACCTCCGGTGAGGGACAGCACCGAATATATCGCAAGGACTCGGGAATATATATCGCAAGGACTCAGGAATGCGAGGCCCACGGGTTGTAGGTTCCCACGCTCCAGGAGTGGCCTTCGGGGTCTTTGACGATGAATTCGCGGCTGTCGTAGTCGGTGTTCTGGATCTCGCGAACAATCTTGCCGCCGGCGGCCTTGGCGCGCGCGTATACAGCGTCGGCGTCAGCGACGACGATATAGGTGCCTCGCGTTTCGATGTTGCCCAGTTCCGAGGGCGATTTGAAGCTTCGGCCGTATTCGTCGTCCTTTACTGAGCCGAGCATGATCATGCCGCCGCCGAGAGTAAGCTCAGCATGACCGACGGTGTTGTTGGGTCCGGGATAGACGGCGTGACGTTCGAATCCGAAGACGTTGCAAAGCCATTCGATGCCTGCATTGGCATCGCGATAGCGCAGGGCAGGCATGATCGTTGACGTGGAAGCGGTTGTGGCGACAGTCATGGCGACCTCCGTGGAGAATTCAGTTGTGCCAACAGAATGGCAGCTAGAATCGAGGCCCATCTTGGAAAAATCGGAAATGCCCTGGAAGATGAGATTAATCGGCGCTGATGTGATTAGCCCAAAGAGTGCGGCGGGCTGAGTAGGTGGTTGCGTCGACGCCGGAGAAGGCGCGGAACTCGTTGGCGAAGTGCGATTGGTCGTAGTAGCCGCAATCGAGAGCCAGTTCGGCCCAGCGAACGTCGAGCCCGGCGTGGAGCTGGCGAACCGCGCGCTGGAAGCGCTGAATCCGGCACCACACCTTGGGAGTGAAGCCGACCTGCTCGCGGAAGACCTGCGAGAAGCGGCGTTCGCTCCAGCCGATCTGGCGCGCGGTCTCGCGAACGCCGGAGATACTTGGGAATTGACTGAAGCGGCTCAGCGCGAAATCAACTTCTCTGCGCCTCGCAGGCCCGCAGCGAGCGAGTTGGGGGGCGAAGTAGCTCAGCAGATACTGCTCCAGGCAATTCATCCGGGATTCCGGAGTGGGAAGCTCGCGAAGATGATCGCGAAGAGCTCGGGCCGCTGTTCCCCAGGCGTCTTCCAGAGGCACACTGCGATTACTGAAGAGATCGGCGGCATCCGCGGCGAGAGGTGCGAAGCCGCCGGGATGAAAGACGATCCCGATGAGGTCGGCCATATCGGAAGTGTCGACAATCTCGAATATCGAGCGGGCTCCTATAACAGCCGAAGGCGGCATGGGACGGTCGCGCTGGCCTTCGGGGCAATCGAGCAGGAAGTCGCGCGCAAGATTGAGGATGATTTGCGTGCGGCCGGTGGGCAGGACGCGCTCGCGGCCATGGCCGACCTGCGGCGCGTTCGCATACCACAGAAACTTGACGAACCTGTTGAGCGGCGCAGCGGGGATATGCTCCAGGTAGAGCATGGCGACCTCACGCAGGGTCCCCGGGCGACGGGTCTCGGCCCTTGGGGTGTCCTCGAAGGTCGTTATAGCATGCTTTTGCGCCAGACCGTAATCGGCAAGCCTGACGTGCAGGAACTTCGATAGCCTTGATGCATGAGGCTGCCGGCCGGGGATAGCCAACTCGTTCAGATTATGGATGCGGCCCTCGCCGGCGCGGCAGAGCGGGCGGGAGCGTGGCTCGCATGCAAGCCAGGATGCACCCAATGCTGTCACGGAGTGTTCGCCATCAACGTGCTGGATGTGGCGCGACTGCAGGCAGGCATGGACGAGTTGCGCGCCGCAGATCCACAGAAGGCCGAAGTCGTCGAACGGCGCGCACGGGCATGGATCGAAGCCTACGGGCCGGAGTTTCCGGGAGACCCTGCCACTGGAGTCCTCGGCGCCTCAGAGCAAGATCAGGCGCGATTTGAAGAGTTCGCAAATGACGCACCGTGTCCGGCTTTGAATCCGGAGTCTGGGCTTTGCGATGTGTACGAGTGGCGGCCGATGACCTGCCGGGTTTTCGGGCCGCCGGTTCGAGTCGAGGGAGGCGCGCTTGGCTGCTGCGAACTCTGCTTTGCGGGTGCGAGCGACGAGCAGATCGCCGCGTGCGAGATGAAGGTTCCTTGCGAGCTCGAAGATCGGCTGGTCGAGGAGACGGGCGGCGAGACAGGGGAAACGGTGGTGGCGTTTGCCCTCAAAGCAGGGAACAAGGGACTAGGGAGTAGGGAGTAAGGAGTAACAAGCAAGAAGGCGACTGGTGTCAGTTTCCGCGAGGCAGAACTCCTTCGTCGTGTTCTGCCCGACCGGAGTTAGAATGAGGCACTCTCCAAAGGCAATGTGACGCCATGCCTGTAGCCCAGTTGACCCTCGAACTGCGTATCGAACACGCCCAATCGCTCAAGGACAGGCGGCAGGTGGTGCGTTCGATGAAGGATCAACTGCGGCAGGGGTTCAACATTTCGATCGCCGAGATGGATGAGGCCGTCACATGGCAGTCGGCGACGCTGGGAATCGTGGCCATCTCGGGTTCGCGCAGCTATCTGCACCAGCTCGTCGAAGAGGTGGAACGAGCAGCGCGGCGGATGGCCAACGAACTCGGCGCGGAGCTGGCAGACAGTTACTGGGAGTACGTGGAGAGCTGAATGGGGCGCAGCCACGTTCCCAGACTCGCTCTGCTATCCTGAAGCGTTTACGTAAAGCCACTCGGGGAGGTGCGGAGTATGCCGGAACACAGGGGACGGAAGCATCATCAGGACCGAGTGGCAGAAGCGCTTCGGGAAGAGATCGGCACGATGATCGAGGGCGAGCTCTCCGACCCGCGCATTGCATTCTGCTACGTCACCGAGGTTGTCCTCAATCCCGGCGGGAAATCGGCGCGAGTGTATGTCGCGGTGGACAGCGCTGTGCCCGACATCGCAAAAGCCGAAGTCGATACGATCGCCGGCCTCGAGGCGGCCAAGGGCTACATCCGCTATGAGTTGAAGGAGCGGATGGGCGTGCGGCATGTTCCAGACCTGACATTTCTGGCCGATCGCTCGGGGCGCTTTCAGGCCCGCATCGAGGAACTGATGGAGCGCGCGCGAAAGCGGCAGAAGGCATCGGTGGAGTAGATGGGAGTCTGGTGCGCCCATGCCGCCGCAAGGCGTGGGCCGGAACCACATAACCAATGCCGATCTGATAGCCTAACTTCTGCGGCGAAACCGCGCCGACTTTGGTTTTGCTGTGTCTGAAGCGCAGGTGCTGTCTCGGACCGTCAGTTTGCACCCGTGTTGCGCTGAGAGCAAAATCCGGAAAAAAATACGCCTCTTAGGGGTTTGTCGAGGGTTGGCGCTCACGGATGATCGCGTCAACTTAGCTGTTGTGGCTTCGGGTGCAGCACCTCGGATTTTGCTCTAGTGGGATTGCCCCAATGCCCGGAGGTAGGCCGGAAGGCTGGTTCATCGCCGGCCCGGAGAATCGCTGGAAGTGGAGACTCAACTGGAACCAGTTTCACCGGATCTGCCACAGAGCGGACGTCTACGCCTGCCAGAATGGGCAACCGTAGCCGAGGCCGCGGTTTTCCTGGTCTTTACGGCTTTCTTCATTCTGTACGGGGTTGTACCGAACTTCGGCGGCGCAGGCCTCGGGCTGGTGGGCGCGGACGAGCCCCGCTATGCGCAGATTGCGCACGAGATGCTGGGGCGGTTCGACTCTGCGCACACCCTGACCGGCCGTCTGGCCGCGTGCGTCACGCCCTATCTCTATGGGCGTCCCTGGCTGGAGAAGCCCGCGCTGTACTACTGGCGGGCGATGTTCGTGTTCCAGGAGTTTGGCGTGCACGATTGGAGCGCGAGACTGCCCTCGGCCAGTTTCGCCTTCATCATGGTGGCTCTCATCTACCTGCACATGCGACGATTTCGGCCGGGCGGGCATCTCGACGCCGCCCTCATCACGGTTGCGTGCGCAGGCATCATCGGCTTCTCGCGCGGCGCCTCAACGGACATGCAGATGGCCGCACCGCTTTCGATAGGGCTGCTCGGCTGGTATGCCTGGTACGAGACGGATTCGAAATTCTGGCTCTTCGATATTTACTTCTTCACCGGGGTGGCCACACTCGCCAAGGGGCCGGTGGCTCCGCTGCTGGCCATCATTATCGTTTTCGCATTTGCGCTACTGCGCAAGGAGTGGTCGATCGTGGCGCGGTCGGTGTGGTGGCCGGGGATTGCACTCTACTTCGCCATTACGCTGCCTTGGTTCATCGCGGTGCAGCACGATAATCCAACGTTTTTCCGCGAATTCTTCATCGAGCATAATCTCGAGCGTTTCTCCACCAATCGATACCAGCACGCGCAACCCTTCTGGTACTACATTGTCGTCGTTCTGCTGGCGACGATGCCGTGGACAGTGATTGCGATTCGAGCCCTGATTGACGGCGCGCAGACCTCGGTGGCAGAGTGGCGGTTGCGCAGGTTGAATCCAGGCAAGCCGGCGCCGAGCCGCCCTGGAGATGCATTCCCCGAGTTCCTGGTTCTCTGGGCCATCATTCCCATTGTGTTTTTTTCGTTCTCGCAGTCCAAGCTGCCCGGCTACATTCTGCCTTCGATTCCGCCGATCACGATTCTCACCGGCGACTATCTGTTTCGGCGGCGGAAGCCGGGCTTGAATCGCTGGGAACTGCTGGGCCACGCCGCTCTATGCGGGGTGATGACCATGATTGCCCTGCTGCTGCCCTGGTTTGTGGGGCATGGTCCCCAGATGCCGCCCGCACGAGCTCTGGTTATAGCGTTTTTGGCTTCAGCAGGCGCGGCGATGCTGATCATTGTTGTGGTAACGGGATACGGCGTCGCGCGGCTGCGCCTGGCGACCCTGGGAGTCCTTGTAGTGCTGATGTTCTTCCTCTATGGCGTCGGACCGTTTTACCCGATTCCGGCGGTCGCTTCGACCAAGCGCGTTGTTCATCTGCTCGACAAGTCGTATTCGGCACGCCCACTCGCGGAGCGTCTGGCGCAGTTGGCTCCGCCGGACGAGACGGTTGCTGTCTACCGGGTGCGTCGCGACGTGGAGTTCGGCCTGGCCTTCTATCGGAATCGGGAAGTGGTGAATTACGAGGACACAGGAGTGCCCGTCGAACAGCATCTGCTGGTAGCGCGCGTGACGGGACGGCGAGGCGTGGATCTGCGCACGCCGGCCGCGCTGCAGGAATACCTGGAGGGCCGTCACTACGAGGAGCTTCTGAGCTGGCCCGAGCAGGGGCTTGAGGTTTACCTGGTGGGCGCCCGGTAGCATCTGGTTTCCTCAGGAAACGTGAAACGCCTGTTCAACTTGCCGGACGCACATAAACCGTGGCAAAGTGACCGGAAGGCGCGGTGCGTGTAACGAACGGGCGCTGAGGGCAACAATATTGCTGACAACGACCCTGAAGCGTACGCATCCAACAAGGTAAACATGGCAGCTGGCGTGACTCTCGAGATCCTCGATCTTCGGCACTTTGCTGCGCCGGTATTGCGGCCCGTGCTGGATGCAGAGGGTGAAGTGTGGAGCAAACGGCTCCATTGGGACTACCGAGCTTCGGCCCGCCTGTTGATGCAATACCTGGACAACCACCTTTTGCCGGGATATGCCGCGCTCGAGTCCGGCCAAGTGACCGGTTACGCCTTCTGCGTGTATGAAGAAACCAAAGCGGTGATTGGCGATGTCTTCGCGATGCCTGGGCAAAGCCCTGAGCTTGACGGCGCGAAGGCTGGACCCGAGCCGGCGCGGGAGATCGAGGAGACCTTGCTGCGCCACCTGTTCGAGACGTTGTTGAACTCACCGCAGGTGGACCGCATTGAATCGCAATTGCTGCTGCATCCCTCCGGGACACACGAAGAGGTCTTTCGGGAGTCTGGATTCGAGCTCTTTCGCAGGCATTTCATGGTGCAGCAACTCGAGGGTCACTGGAGCCGTCCGCGCCTGGATTTGCCGGCGGGACTCGAGTTGCGCCCATGGCGCGACGAGGACCTGAGTGCGGCTTCGCGGCTGATTGCCAGCGCCTATAGCGGTCATCCCGACAGCCTGATCAATGATCAGTACCGCTCGGTCCATGGGTCGCTGCGGTTTCTGCACAATATCGTGCGCTACTCGGGATGCGGCGTGTTCTCATCGCAGGTTTCGCACGTGGTGGCGGAGCGCAACAGCCACGACCTGGCGGCGCTTGTACTCGGGTCGCGCGTGAGCCCGCAGAGCGGACACATCACCCAGCTCTGCGTCCACCCGAACTACCGCCGCCGCGGCCTGGCGCGCATGATGCTTTCGGTTGCGGCGGCGCATTTTGTGCGTCAGGGTGTGAGCGAGATCTCACTTACGGTAACCGAAGCGAACAAGCAGGCCATCGATCTCTACCGAAACGAAGGCTACGAGTGCGTCCACAAGTTCGACGCTGCGGTGTGGGAGCGGTAAATGTGCGATAGGCGGGCTATCGCGCGATCAGAAACATCACCCAGCTAAGCACAATTGCTGAACCCACGAACAGTACGAAGCAGTAGAGACCGTAACGGAACATGCGCGGCGGGGTCTCGCGCTGCGTGATGCCGAAGACCGTTGAGGCAAAGAGAGAGAACAGCAGAACCGCCGTGAAGTGCGAGGGAGTGAACATCACGACTTCCTCCCGGTGCGGATGTTGTGCGCGTCAACGGCGGCGATGATGTTCAGCAGACCCGCAACGACGATGAAGCGTGTACCCCAGTCGGCGACGGTTGTCTGAAGCGACTCCGAGCCCAGGCCCATAACACGGCCAGCGATATAGAGGAGCCCGCTGCCGAGATCGCCGAGTAGGCCAAGTATCTCGAGAATGTCGTGCGCGTTGGCATAGAGGCGGCCCCGCATAGCGAGGCCCAGTGCGAACATGCACACAATCGAGATGGCAAGCAGCGCGCCGCGACCCCACTTGCGCAGGAGAAAATGTCCCGCGCCTGGAACCAGCCAGCCTGCAATCAAAGGAAGAAATACGAAACTATCTTGCGCGCCTTTTTGAGCGACGGCTCTCTTTTCAGCTTCTGCCATTCCTTTTTGACTATAACGCACGAAAGCGCGGTAGATCTTCTGCCGAGTTGAGTCGATAGATAAGAAGGATGCGAAGAAGAGGATCGGTGTAACGAACCGCGGTGAAGTTCCGGACCGAAAACAGCGCGCCGAGTTGTGAAGAATACGTGGCAGGTCCCGAACAGAAGCCTATCTTGCCATCTCTACCGGGCCGGCCTTGCTCGCTTCTGCGGGACTCTTTCCGTTCTCGTCCATCTTGCCGAAAATCATTTTGCCGCTGGCGGTCTGAAGGACGCTTGTGACCGCGATCTCGATCGATCGTCCAATCATCTTCCGCGCATGGTCGACGACCACCATGGTGCCGTCGTCGAGGTAGCCGACGCCCTGGTTGTACTCTTTGCCCTCCTTCAGAATCAGGACATTCATCTTCTCGCCGGGCAAGACAACCGGCTTGAGAGCATTGGCAAGATCGTTGATATTGAGAACCTCAACGCGGTGCAGGTGAGCGACCTTGTTCAGATTGAAGTCATTGGTAACGACCTTGGCTTCCCATTTCTTCGCGAGCTCAAGCAGTTTCAGATCGACTTCGCGAATCGAAGGGAAATCGTCGGGAACAATCTGAACCTGAATGTTGGAATTGGACTGCATGCGCTGAAGCATGTCGAGTCCTCGACGTCCGCGTTGACGCTTCGAACCGTCGGTGGAGTCGGCAACGATCTGCAATTCACGCAGCACGAATTCAGGAACAACCATCATGCCATCGATGAAGCCGGCTTCTGCGATATCCGCGATCCGGCCGTCGATGATCACGCTGGTGTCGAGAACCTTCGCGCTCCTGCGGGTGGGACGCTCGCCCGCGAAGAGTGTGCCGAGCGCGGTCGGATTGAGCAGATCGCCTTTGCTGGTTCCCACAAGCAGTCCGACGTAGGTCATCAACAGAAGAACGAAAATCTGCAGGACTGCGGAGGTCGAGCTGGTAAGCGGGGCCGATCGAAGCACCAGGCAGAAGAGCGCGGCGCCGAATATGCCCAGCACACTTCCGGCCACCGCTCCGATGAGGCGCCGCAGACTCAGCGCGCGGACCCGCAGTTCAAATACGATAACGGCTACGGCAGCAATGGCGCCGCCAGCCGCACCCATCCAGCCGGACGCGCCAAAAGGGTGGAGAAAGTAACAAACTCCCGACAATAAGGCAACAAAGAGAAGCCGAACAAGAATGAGATCCATAGAACCCTGCTTCTACTGGCCGGGGAGGGGACAGAAGCCAGTGGGCCACCGTTGCCGAGTATGCCGACAGAAACTTTGGGTCGTCAAGTGTTTCAGAGACGCGAAGGTGCCCGAAGACAAGAACTTGTCATTACTATCGGGGGCGACGATTCTGAAACGAGGCCACCCCCGGCAGTTCTATTCCGATTAACTAGACTGTCAGGAAGCAACGGCCAGTTCTGCGCTGGCCAGCCGCGAAACTCCCTTGCGCGGACCGCGCTTGCGAGCGCTCATGATCTTTACGCGCTCCAGCAGTTCCTGCGGCGAGCAGGTCTTCTTTGCCAGCAGGGCATCCGCTCCATGAATCTGACCGTTCATCTTCTGAGGATCGCCAAGAATCACCATCGGGACGTGGGCGGCAATCTGTTTGAGTTTGAGTACCAGCTGGTCGCCACCCATTTGAGGCATGGCGTGATCAGAAAGAACGAGATCAACCTGGTTGTCGGCGAACAGAGCGATTGCGTCCTGACCGTTGGTGGCTGCGAGCACGCGGTAACCGTTTGTTACCAGCATGAACTTGAGAACCGAGAGATCCTGTTCGTTATCGTCTACGCAAAGAATTACCTTTTTTGGCCGCATGTGGGTCCTACTCCTGTCTTTTGTTTTTCAGTCGGCGCGGACCTGAGGCGCACTGCAGCGATGCCCGTTTGTTTTCGGGCAAGGCTCGTCAAGGTCCGGGGCCGTCGGCCGCAGTCGTAGTCCTATGCTTGAATTGAGGCGCACGGGCTCGCCCGAGTGGCGCACCCGTTATCCAGGAAGCGACCCCTCCAGACGACTTCCATAGCGTTCAATCCGTCAGAGGAGATGCCTCGCTGCGGTCAGATTGAGTTTTGAAGCCGTTATGAAAACCGGAAAGAATTCCGGCTGAATTTCATTCAACGCTTGGGCAAGAGTACGGATAGCGGGATAGCCTGAAAAGAGGGAACAGGAAGCGAAAGCGCGCGTGAAAACAATCTTGAAACAAAGGAAAACCGAGCAGGATGAACATGTAACGGAACTTGCGCCTATTAAAATCTGTTGAAAGCATGTGTATTACGGCAGGAAAAGCTGTCCCTTTGCAACGAGAACAGTGCTGCCGGCGACCCGCACATCGGTGACCTTGCTGGAAACCAGGTCAGCGGCCAGAAACAAATCGCTTTTGCGGCCGATTTCAACGCCCTGTTGCACGTGAATTCTCTG
>Ga0126381_100003224_pt1 | contig 17792 bp, 16 predicted proteins | sample PanSoiMetPlot_28_FD_96465 | JGI IMG/M metagenome (GOLD analysis project Ga0126381, IMG submission 96465) | Tropical forest soil microbial communities from Panama - MetaG Plot_28 | ecosystem: Environmental > Terrestrial > Soil > Tropical forest > Bulk soil | place: Panama | collected 2016-02-17 | reverse complement strand
TACCGTTGTTGTTCCGGTATCGATGAATAACGTATCCCCGGCTGAAAACAAGGTAGCAGCACGCCGGCCGACCATACGTTTTTCCCGTAGATGGTCTTGCATTCGGGCTTGAAAGGATCCTTCTGTCTTCAGGCCAGCGCCGGAAAGGTCCGGTAGAGCGGCGCCGCCATGGAACTTCCGTATCAAACCTCGCGTGGCTAAGCTAGTAAGATCTCGCCGAATCGTTTCACAGGAGGCCGTCAATTGTCGCGCCAGAAAATCTACCGTGACGCGTTGTCGTTCGCGGACTAAGTCGACAATTGCATCACGTCGTTTGCTGGGACGCATGAATCCAGAAACAGCGCTCTCATGATAACGCAATTGTCGTGCGGGCCCAGAATCACACGGTCCAAGGTTGAGGGGCGCCGGCTGGTCATGCGTGAACGTAAATACTTCGGCTCAGCGACTGAAACAAATCATAACCATCCCAGAAATGCTGAAAACGCAACGCTTCTCCGATGGGTACGATGCGATCGATTCCGCGACCGTTCAACAGCCTGATCAATCTTTCCAATTCGACGCTATCGAAGCCAAACTGCGTAAGCGTCTGATCGCGATGAGTGACAGCAGGGACCAGGGCCTCGAGCCCACTACTGTGAAATTCCAGCATCAAGCCTCCGCCGCAATGTTCCCGGCTGAAGTTCTCCAGCGAGCCGAGCGTCAAGACGGGCAAGTCTCCCTGGAAATCCTGATATGCCGTGATGGGACGGTCAAGAATGGCCTGACATGCGAAGGTAAACCGGTTCATGCGCACCCCCACCTCGGGTGCATACCCTTTACGATGAATGCAGGCCTGGAGGCGCGTGAAGAACAGCCGGGACGCAAGCTGGCATTCCTCCTTGTCTCCGCACCAAAGCATTAGCCGCGGAGAAGAGCAAGCCATCTGGTCGAACCAAAACGTATCGTTGTAAAACTTCTCCGCCAGACTGTTTCCTTGATCCTCATCCAAATCCAGATACTTTTTCGCTCGAATTGCGCATAGGGAGAAGCGGTCGGGAAATGTCAGTTCCGTAGCGTGAGGAGGTAGAGGAACAGATCGGATCGCGTTTACGGTTTGATCGCCTCCCCAGATCACGCGAACATCGGCGCTGCGGGAAAACAGCTCTGTGATCTCCCGCTCATGGCCATATTGGACGATGATTGTCTGATTCTGAAAAACTGGATCCGCTTCGGCAAGCGCTTCATTCAGAATCTGGCAAAGTAGGGCCACCTGTGGCGTTTCAGATGATGAGATGCGGATGAGATTGCGATTTCCCATTAGCAGCGAAACGATCCACGAATAGACAAACATCGTGTCCACGTTTGCCGGCGGGATGTGAAAGACAATCCCGCGTGGAACCAGCCGGGAATGCGCGGTCTCCAGGCGCCGGACCGACTCGTTCAGCGGGCCGAGTCCGGCTGGACGCATCCAGAACGCAAGCGCCTGCAAATCCGGAAATGCACGGGCAGATTTGCTTTGGAAGATCAACCGCGACAGCCGGCCACAGAACTGGATGACTTCGGGAGCGAACGGCGCAAAGGACGATTCGGCAGCCTGCAAGCGGGCCGTAACTTCTGCCGCTTCGACGAATTGCTCGATTGGGGCGACTTCGCGAACAATCAAGCAGCTGCCTCAACCGCATGCGTGTCGCTGCAGCCCCGCAGTTCTGACTTCGGTATGCGTCCCAGAACGCTGAACGGTTTGCCCCGGCGGTCGCTCGACGAACCATCAATCGAATGAATTACTCCGAGATCCTCGGTAAGGATGGAATGACCGGGATAGCTTAGTGGCAAGGCGCTCAATACCTGAATCACCCCGGGCTCGCCAGGCGGAAGTTCACGCATGGTCGCCGGGTCCCTGACGATAATGTCCGCGAAATTCGGCGGGTAAAGCAGACCGTCTTCTGCTTCGACATACACGCTGCCAACCTGCTCTACCATCCCGTAGAAGTTGAAGATGCGCGTCAACCGGGCTGCTTGCTCGAACGAGCGCCGGAATTCGAGATTAGTTACGGCCCTTTCCTGCAGCTTCTTCCACCCGCCGCTGTGGACGAGCGTGCCCTGCGAGAGGTCGAGCCCCATGCCGCGAATTCGTTCAAAAAAGTACTGCCACACCATAAAGGTGAAGCCAAAAATCAGGAAGGGTTTGGCGCCAAATTTTTCGAGAAATCCTAGCAACCCGGTTTCATCGAGGTTCATCTGCTCGTCGAGCGAATAATAATGATTCCTCCCGAAGTTCATCATTCCGAGAACCCCGGCGGCCCGCGCGCTGAAGCGCGCCCGATCTCGCACAAGGGCGCTTGAGTCCACGACAATCATGGGCAACCGATCCGGTCCAAGGATGTGGGACATGATACGTCCGAGCGCCACTGTCTGGCGGCGCGCGGTTTCCCGATCGAGAAAAATCTGGCTGACCTGCTGCCCAGTCGTACCACTCGAGGTCAGCGTTTTGAAGACGTCTTCCACAGGAATACTGCGGAGAGCATGGGTTTTGAACAGGCCAACAGGTATAAACGGAACCTCGGCGAGAGAGTCGGCTTGGATCATGCCAGGGTGCAGCAGAGAGATGAGCCTTTTGTACTCGGGGCAGAGCACCCGGTGCCGGTCAGTCAATTCGTTCAGCAGAGGAAGCAGAAGAGTTTCCTTCTGACTTTGAGGGAAACCATACTGCGGCGCTTCAAGCAGCTGGTTAAATCGATCCTCCCCGCTCATAACTGCTCCAGAGTCCGGTAATCGATTTTCCCGCTCGAGGTTACCGGGATGCTGGCGATGTGGCGGAAGTCCAGCGCTTGCCAGTGAATGTTCAGCTTTGCGGCAAGCTCATGACGAAGATTGTTCAAGGCCTGCTCATTGCCATGCTCGCAATAGGCAACCAGCTTTTCGCCGCGTCCAATGACTGCCGTGGGTCCGTGGACGCGCAGAATCGCCTCCACCTCGTCGAGATTGACCCGGATTCCGAACAGCTTCATATCGCGTTTAGCCCGGCCAGTAGGGAAAAGAAAACCATCGCTGTCAAGATAGCCGAGATCGCCTGTGGCGAGCCGGCCCTGCAATTCATCGCCTAGCGACAGATCGTTTCTGCCATTGGCGTAGCCCATCATGACGTTGGGGCCATGATAAATCACCTCGCCGTCCACGATAGAGAGCCGCCCTCCCGGGATCGCGGGCCCGGTAGACCCCAGTTTCTCCGGCAGCCTTCCAGGCGGCAAAATTGAGATCCGCGCAGTCGCCTCCGTTTGTCCATACATTACGAAGAAACTGCCGTTGCGCCGGGCCATAGTCTCGTGGAATCGCCCGATCAGGTCCGTCGCTAACTTCCCGCCGGCCTGGGTCAATGTCTGCAAACGAGGGACGTTCAGGCTGTCTATATCGAGCCTGCGCAAAATCTGATAGGACCAGGGGACGCCTGCCATCGACGTGCACTTCTGTTCCCGAATAAGATCCCAGAACGTGCGCGAGGTGAGGGCGTCATTTGTGAGGACTACTGCAGCGCCCTGCGCCAGGTGCGAATTTAGAACGGATAGCCCATAAGAGTAGTTCAAAGGCAAGCTGGCGATAGCGCGGTCGTCTTCCCGAATCGCCAGTGCCTGGCGGATCGAGTCGGCGTTGCTGGAGACGTTCATTGCAGTTAACCGCACGAACTTCGGGCTACCGGTGCTCCCGGAGGTACTCAGAAGCAGAGCCAGATTCGGATGAATGGATCCTTCAGGAGTTTTCGCGCACCGCCAAAGACCCGGTTCGTTGTGAGCAACGTAGTCGGCGGGTGCGTCGGACCCGAAGATAAAATCGGGCTTGTAAAGCGTGATCAGCCGGTCTCGAAATTCGGGAGTGAGCTTCGCGTCCAGCAACGCGACGGCATGGCCTGATTCAATTGCTCCGAGATAACAGCAAACAGACGGAACAGAGCTTTGCGCGAAGCAGAATAGCAGGCACTTGGTCGAGTGCTGCAGCAGACCTGCCCATCGGTCGACCTCCTTCGCTAACTGACCGTAACTCCACCACTCGCCTGCATCGTAGAGTGCGGGTCGCGTGGCGGAGACCCCTGGACTGCAAAGAAACATCCGGCGGAGGTCCTCAGACAATCATCCCGCCGTCCACTCCTAGAACCTGGCCCGTTACATACGACGAATAATCCGAGGCAAGGAACAGAATGGAACCGGCGACGTCGTCCGGCTGGCCAGCGCGCCCCATCCGGATGTTGGAAAGGCGTTCCTGGCGAGTCTTGTCCGGGAGATTCGCCACCATGTCCGTTTCAATAAACCCAGGGGCCACTGCGTTTACCCGGATATTCTTCGACGCGAGTTCCTTGGCGGCCGATAGCGTAAGCCCGATGATTGCCGCTTTTGAGGCTGAATATACGGCTTGGCCCTCGCTGCCCATCCGCCCGAGAATCGACGTGAGATTTATGATTGAGCCGCTCTTGTTTCGCGCCATCAGGCGTGATGCCTCCTGGAGGTGATAGATGCTCCCGAAGGTATTTATTTCAAAATTCCGCTTGATCAGTGCATCGGTGATCATTCCAAGAAGCGCACCTTCCAGAATCCCGGCGTTGTTCACGAGCACGTCGAGGCGTTTGAATTGCTGAAAAATTTCCCGGTAACAGCCGCGAACCGCCTCGATGTCCCCGGCATCGGCACAGAGACCGGTTGCCGTCACTCCGAACTCGTCGCGAATCTCAGCTACACGCCGGTCGAGCAATTCGCGATCGCTCTTTCCGTTCAAAACGACACTCGCGCCGTGACGCGCCAGCATGCGAGCGGCAGCCCAGCCGATGCCACGTGTAGAACCGGTGATAAAGGCGATCTTTCCGTCGAGTAAGGAACCCGTCAATCGAGCACAACTCCGTGTCGGGCTACGATCTCCCTGGCTTTTGAAAAACTGCTGAGATCGATCACCTCTTCCGAGGAAAGCATGATGTCAAATGCCGCCTCAATCTCGGCGATCAGCGTCATGTGTGCCGTGGAATCCCAACCCCGTGTCGAGCCGTAGGCAATCGATTGGAAATCGGCATCTGGCGCGATGCCGAGTGCCTGCACAAAAGCTTCCTGCAGCCGGGTTAGCCCGGTTCCTGTTGGGTTCAACGTCTTTCCTCCATAGGCCTCTTATCGAGATAGTTGTGCCACGACGGTAGATTTCACTACGGGTTTGATATTCCAGATGCTTGTGCGGGCCCTATTAGCCCCGCAGAGGCCCGGGGAACAACCGTTCGTTCAATTCTTATTGTATCGGTGCTGGTGAAAACTGGCCGACCGCGACAGATGCGCCGGCATCATACAAAGTTCCTGTCGGGCAAAGGTTGATATTTTAATGCTGGAGGGCGCATGCTTCCGAGAATCAGAGTAAAGACATGCACACATATTGGGGCCGCCTTGCTGGGCGCTAGTCTGCTTGCGTGTGCACAAGGAAATATGGCAAGTCCGCCAGGCAAGGCGGAAGTCACATTGAAAGGCCAGCAGGTAACGATCGCCTATGGCCGGCCATCCATGCGTGGCAGAAAGATAATGGGCGGGTTAGTACCCTATGGGCATTGGTGGCGGACCGGAGCCAATGAGGCAACCAGTTTAACCACCGGAATTGATTTGGACATTGGAGGCGCAAAGGTTCCGGCGGGTAAGTACACGCTTTACACTCTTCCTTCGGAAGGTACCTGGAAGCTGATCATCAACAAACAGACGGGACAGTGGGGTACAGAATACAACCAAGATCAGGATTTGGCCCGCGTGGACATGCAGAAGTCAAAGACCGCTGCGCCGGTTGAACAGTTCACGATTTCCTTTGCGAAGAAAGGCGAAGATTCAGCGGACCTGGTACTAGAATGGGAGACCACTCGCGTTTCGGTACCAGTTCAGGCGAAGTAATCCAACCGTATCTGTAAGCCAGATCAATAGATTTCCTGTAAGTGATTGATTTTACATGGCGGGTTTGATCTAACCCAAGTGGTATAGTGCGGGAATAGCCCTGTGTGACAGGGTTCGTTTTATCTTTCCTGCACATGACTTCCGTTGAATTAGCGCCCGACAACCCGGATTGGTCACAGCTTGAGGGAATCACCCTCGAAGGTGGCTATCAGGTCGCGGAATTGCTCTTTGCCGATAGCTCGACAGCGCGTTTTCGGGTTAGAGTGTTGGGTGAATACCAGCGAAAAGCCTTTGCAACCTTTTACTGTGTTTCAGAGACTGATGCGCAAGAACAGCTTCAGCTATGGGAACGCGCAAGGGAGTTCCGCCATCCCGGCCTGAGTGTACCTCTCGCTGTTGGACGCCGTTCTCTACCAGGAGGTGAGGTAGTTTACGCTCTTCTCGACCGCCCGGACGAGAACCTGAGCGGGGTGCTACGGAAACGAGCGCTTGAGAGCGAGGAAACTGACGAGATCCTTCGTAATGTCGCCCAGGCTCTGGACGAACTGCACGGATGCGGATTCGTTCACGGCTGTGTTTCTCCGGAGGAAGTGTTCGCCTTTGGCAGTTCGATCAAGCTTTCGACTGCAGGTATTCGAAGAATCGACTCGATACCGTCTTTGAAGGTGAGTTCTCCGAAATACGTTGCTCCTGAGAGTACGGGTGAGAACATTACTCCCGCGGCTGATGTGTTGTGCCTGGGAGCCACGGTCTTCGAAGCTCTGACGCAAAAGCGGTTCGTTCCAGGCGGAAGCAACGGCCTCGATTCTCTCGCCGAGCCATGGAAACGCATCGTTCAAAAGTGCGTTGAACCGGATCCTGCGCAGCGCGCTCGCATAGCGGATCTGGACCGTCTGCGTGAAGGCGAGCCAGTTCTCAAAATCGCGGAGGTTGCCACTCCGGCGGCTCTGGTTGCGGAACCCGCGGCAGACAGCACCGCGGTAGAGCAGGAACTCAGCCACTTGCGGCGTCAACGTTCGGTCGCACCAACGGAACGGGTCTTTCATGGTTCTCGCTCGTGGATTTATGCGGCTGCGACCCTGGTTCTGGTTGCCCTGCTTTTATGGGCTGCCAGACCGAAGCATAAGGCGGCAGTTGTCGGGCCAAGCCCACCTCCGCAAACGGCAACCGCTGGTCAAACGCCTTCTTCCTGGCCAACGAAGACGCTGGCTCCAGATACGGCGACCGCCGTTTCGCGCCACAATCGCCCTCCTGAAACCGGAACTGCAGAGGCTCGCAAAACGACCGTTGCAAGTCCGCAAAATCCTGCTATCTGGCGCGTTGTGCTGTACACTTTCAGCCGTGAGGAGGACGCGCAAAAGAGAGCCCGAGCAATCAGCCAGAAACACCCCGGGCTTGGCGCTCGAACATTTTCTCCATCTGGTAAAAACCAGCTGTATCTGGTTGTCGCGGGTGGTCCCATGACTCGCGACGAGGCGGCCCGGTTGCGTCAGGAAGCGGTGCGCCAAGGTATGCCAAGCGATTCCTATATTCAGAACTACAAACAGTAGTCATCGGTAAAACATGCGCTCTGGTGAGAGTGGCGACGCGGACCTGGTGAGTAAGCTGCAGAGGCGAGATCCCGACGGACTTGCGGCAGCCTACGACCGCTACGGTCAGATGGTTTATTCACTCTTTCTCCGCATGACGCAGGACCCGAGCACGGCCGAGGATCTGGTCCAGGAACTGTTTCTTCGCGTATGGAACCGAAGCCGTGATTTCGATGCGACAAAGGGATCGCTCGGGATCTGGATTCTTTCGGTCGCTCGGAATCTGGGCCTCGATTTTGTCCGTTCCGCCCGGGCGCGGTTCAAAACACGGCTGCAAGCGTTAGATAAAACCGATGAGTTGCTTTTGTCGTATAAACCAAAGGAGCCTGCGTTACTGATAGACAGCGCCAGACTGATTAAAGAGGCGTTTGCGAACTTAACAACTGACCAGAAACGAGTCCTGGAACTCGCCTACTTTGAAGGCTTTTCTCAATCCGAGATCGCAGTGCAACTCAATGCGCCTTTGGGGACCGTGAAGAGCTGGATGCGAGCCGCTTTGGAGCGGCTGCGCATGGCGGTGAAGCCGGGTGAAGTAAGATGACACACCCCGAAATGAACGACGTTTACGAGCTGTACGTTCTCGGCGTGCTGGAACCGGAAGCGGTAGCAAAAATTGACGAACACGTCGCAGACGGATGCTCGTACTGCCTCGAGCACCTGCAGGATGCCACTTTGTTAGCAAGTGCCATGGTTGGCCTGGCCGAGCCGCAGAAACCGCCGCGTCGCCTGCGCAAGCGATTGCTAGACAGCGTGGGACAGCCGCGGCGGAGGTCCAATTTATGGTTCGCCGTGGCGGCGCTCAGCGCGGCGTGCCTCGCGCTGGCGGTGTATTCGTTCTGGGCAGCAAGCTCGGTGCGCTCTTTGCAGAATCAAATTGCAGAAGTACGGGACGAGCGAAACGAATTGCGCTCGGCGGTCGAAATCCTGAGCCAGCCCGGCACCAGGACTGTTCAATTCGGCGTGGCCGAAAATGTGCCGCATGGTCGCGCGTTTGTCACGCCGTCAGGAGGCATTGTCTTTGTGGGTTCGCAGTTACCACGTATTGCGGCCGATAGGGCCTTTGAGCTGTGGCTGATTCCGAGGCAGGGAGCACCGCGTCCGGCTGGCGTATTCCGTCCGAATGAGCGTGGAAATTTTGTCAATGTGGCGCGCCGTTCCGTAAATGTTTCAGATCTGCAAGCGCTCGCGGTGAGTGTCGAGCCACTGCAAGGGTCTGCGGCGCCGACCACTACGCCAATCCTGGTGGTACCGCTCGCGTAGAGACGTGCTAAGCCGGGCTCATTCGAGCGAGGATGCGGCGACAGAATCCCGTGTGGCTCATGTATTCGGCCACCTTGATGGCGTGGTTGCCGGCGAGGCCCACGGATGGGCTCTCGATGCGGACCAGCCGGACCGACCAGTCGAGGTGGTCGCGCATCTCAACGGACGGCCGGTCGCGGAGGTTCTAGCAGTTTATTACCGCCCCGATGTTGCCGAGCGGCTTGACTGTTCTGGCAGGCACGGATTCTATGTCGATCTGAACCCCTTCGCGGAGCGGGCGGCGCACGCGATGATCGACGTGCGGCTCGAGAGTGGGCCGGTTCTCGTAGGATCGCCCATTCGTGCTCACCTTCTTCCGGCCAGCCGCTCCTCGAAGCCTACGCTGCTATTCATGCATATCCCGAAAACTGGGGGCACTTCTTTCCGCGAAGCAGTCCTTGCGAATTATCGCCAGAGCGCGGTTGGCTTTCTTTATCCCAATGCCCCGGGATTTCCCATACGGGATTTGCGCGAGTTACCTCTGGAGCAGCGGCGCAGTCTTCGGCTTGTTGTAGGACATTTCCAATATGGCGTTCACGATTCTATTCCGCGCGAATATTCATATTTCACAATCGTTCGTGAACCATTCACCAGAATCTGGTCACATTACAGCTACCTTGCTGAAACGCGAGATCCCTCGACCATAGACAGACAGCACGGGAAAATCAGATCAATAGAGGAGATGCTGGAAAGCAAAGCAACCGTGAATCTCGACAACATGATGGTGCGCTGCTTTGCTGGTACGGATGAGCGCCTCTTTCCGCCAGGGTCGATTAATCGGGAAATTTTTGATCGGGCGAAGCACAACCTCGAATCCGATTTTGCTTTCGTAGGATTGCAGGATCGGATGGATGCCGCCTATCGGCAGCTGCAAGTCCAGCAGGGTTGGGTACGCGCCGCTTTACCTATGATGAATCGCGGCAACTACAGTTCTGGCTCGTGTCCCGATGCTGCGCGGGCGCTCATCGCGCACTACAATGAATGGGACTTTAGACTCTTCGATCACATCGTCCGCGCCTCCGGCCAAGGCTTCCGAACTGCTGTCGTGTAACGCTACAGGCATGCGATCTGGACCGCAATCCGTTGCACGAATCAGGCGTCTCCAGGCAGCTCACATTCGCCTTCATAATCAAAGGCTCAGGGAATTGAAGACAGAGCTCGCCGGAATTCAAGAGGAACTCACGGCTGCAGCGGACTATTTTCGGGATCATGAGTCCCGGCTGGCCGCTAATGAGTCGCGCCTTGCGGTTAGCGAGCGTCGTTTGAACGGGCACGAAGGAGAGCTGGCCTGGTGTCGCGAAGCGATTCAGTCCATTGTGAACAGCCGGGCCTGGAAGACGATGGCGCGTATGGGGCGTTTCGCGCGGAAGGCCGTGGCCGGCAAGTAACCGGGTTCCGTTCCCACCGCGTAGGAGCCCGTAGAAAAGTATTGGAAGCAGCCGCTCTCCCGTGAGGTTTGGTAACTTGTTGCAAACACGTGGGTGCTTTCTGAGCCGCGCGCGTAAGCAAGCGGTCCCCGGCGTTTTCAAAAGTGTCTAGATGTTGGCAGCCCCGGCGGGCACCGGATTGTGTTTGGCCGGCACAGCCCCGCCTTCAGGCAACGGCACGAGCATCTGCTCTTTCCGATAGATGAGTGTGGATGTGTCGTAGCTCGCTAGTTCAAAGCCGTGGCCGTGCGTAATAGCGTCCGTTGGGCATGCTTCGACACAATAGCCGCAGAAGATGCAGCGGTTGTAATCGATGTTGTAAACCTTGGCGTACCGCTCGCCCCCGCTGAATCGTTCCTGCTCAGTATTCTCCGCTGCTTCGATGTAGATGCAATCGGAGGGACAGGCGGCGGCGCACAAAAAGCAGGCTACGCATTTTTCCAATCCGTTCTCATCCCGTTGGAGAACGTGAGCACCGCGGTACCGCTCTTCGAGCCGGGCGGGAGCATCAGGATACTCCTCGGTAATGGCCGGCTGGAGCATCTCTTTAAAGGTGATGCCCATGCCCTTGGCAATCGCGGCTGCCGACCCAAATACCTCACCGATCTTGGCCATTTCTAATCCCAGGTTAGCGTAGCCTAGCCGCGTAAATTTGCTAAAACCCTCACCTGGGATCCACCGGGCACCCTTCCCTAGACCTAGTATGTTTAGTGTATAATCCCTCCACCTGGTCGGGTCGGGTTTGACACTTGGGGACCAGTATCACGCTTTACAAAAGCAGGAAGGGATGCCATGAAACAGTGGAACAGTGCCGCTGGGGCGGCCATGTTTGTTCTTGGCCTGGTGGTTTTCGTAGCAACACTCTTCGTCGGTGGATCGAAATTGGATGCACAGACATTCTATGGATCGATATCGGGTTCGGTAAGTGACCCAAGCGGGTCGATCGTGCCCGGAACAGTAGTCACTCTCACCAATTTGGCGACACAAGCGAAACGTACAGTGACGGGGGACGACAGCGGACTGTACCGCTTTGTGGATTTGATTCCGGGCCGGTACCGGTTGGAAGCTGAGAAGGCAGGTTTCAAGCGCTTTACTCGCGAACCGGTCGTGGTCGAAGTGGACAATACCGTCCGCATCGAGGTCGTAATGCAGGTCGGGGACGTGACCCAGACAGTGGAAGTTACTGCCCAAACACCTCTGCTGCAGCCGGAATCTTCATCGCTCGGGCAAGTGATCGAAGCGCGCAAAGTAACGGAAATGCCCCTGAATGGACGGAATCCGCTGGCTCTTATCGCGCTGGTCCCTGGCGTCGTGCCACAGGGATCGAAACAGGATTCCTCCACCGGAAATCCGACAGGAACGAATATTTTTGCCTGGGGCAATTTTCAAATTGGCGGCGGGCAGGCAAATCAAAGTGCCACGTACCTCGACGGAGGCTCAGTACACGTGAACTATCTAAACCTCCTCGCGCTGGTTCCGACACAGGATGCCGTGCAGGAATTCAAGGTACAGACGAGCAATCTTGGACCTGAATTTGGCCGCTTTGCCGGTGGAGTGATCAATCTAACTACCAAGTCGGGCAGCAATACCTTTCATGGGACGGCTTATGAGTTCCTCCGAAACAAGGTCCTGAATGCGAACGATTTCTTCAATAATGCTTCCGGCATTGGCCGACCGGCGTTCGTGCAAAATCAGTTCGGTGCCAACGGCGGCGGCCCGATTATCAAAGACCGGCTGTTTGTCTTCGCGAGCTACGAAGGATACCGTCAGCGTAGAGGGCAGTCATTCCTGCTCTCGGTACCGACAACGCAGATGCGCAACGGGGATTTTTCCGACTTTCGTGACTCCACCGGCGCCATCGTTCCAATCTATGATGCATTAACGACCTGCGGGCGTTTGCAGAATGCACCGTGTGCGACCGACTCGAAGGGCAACGCCATCGTCAGGCGCAGTCCATTTCCGGGCAACGTGATTCCCTCCACCCGGCTGGATCCAACCGCGCTCATCTTGGCGAATTATTGGGGGCAGCCGAACCTGCCGGGTGATCAGTTCACGCATCGTTCGAATTTCGCTACCAACGCAAGCGTGGGCGGCAACAATGACCAATGGAACGGCCGCGTCGACTACAACGTGAGCGACAAGCAGCGCCTATTTGGGCGCTTCACGAATTGGACAAACCTGAGCCTTGCAATTGATCCGTACGGAACAGGCGTTTGCCAGGACCGTTGTCAGGAGACGTTCAGCACGCATCAGTTTGTTTACGGGCACACGTACATGTTCACGCCGACGACAATATTTGACGTGCACCTGAACTACCTGCGCTTTCATTACGATCGGCTGCCAAAAACTTTAGGGGTGGATTTAACCACGTTCGGGTGGCCGGCGTCGCTGAACTCCGAGGTAGCGTGGCAGCACATTCCCACGGTCGTGCCGCAAGACTACGACAATCTGTGGACCACGCAGGGGGCCGGAAGCGGCATCTTCGCCCGAAACGATAACTACGGCGTAATGCCCAGCCTGACGCATATCACTGGGAAGCACACATACAAGATGGGCGCGGAAGTGCGCGTTCTACGGCACAATTATGCGCAGAGCAACGTGCCGAGTGGCATTTTCTATTTCAACAATAAGATGACTGCTCTGGATCCGACCAACCCCGGGGATACCGGCGCCGGGTTTGCGTCCTACATGCTGGGGTACGGCGATAACGGCAGCATCGTCACTCCCTCCTTCACGGCAGGGCAGCAAATCTACAGCGCATACTACTTTGGCGACACGTATCAGGTTTCAAAGAATTTGACCCTGAACTTGGGCATGCGCTACGACCTGCAGGGGCCTTGGTCAGAGCGTTATGATCGGCTCGATATTCTGCTGCCATACGCAACCAATCCGCTAGCGGGCCCAACCGGATTACCCCTGACCGGGCGCCTCGGGCTCGTGAATTCGGACGATCGTAAAAGCCGGAATCCCACTGATTTAAGCCTCACCATGTTTAATCCTCGCGTAGGGTTTGCCTTCCGGGCTGACAATAAGACCGTTGTGCGGGGAGGTTACGGCCTGTTCTGGCTTCCGAGTGACGTGAAGTGGAATGACGCGCCGAATAACAACATAATCAACACGATCAGCACGCCTTGGGTGGCAAGCGCCGACGGCGGCTTTACTCCGAAAGATCGTCTCAATAATCCGTTCCCCGATGGCGTGATTCAACCGCCTGGCCGGGATCCGAGCTTTCAGACGACGCTGCTCGGCAAGGGTATTAATGCCATTGTGCCCAACAGCAAGGATCCTTATGCACAGCAGTGGAACTTCGACATTCAGAGGGAGCTTCCAGCAGGGACTCTGTTCGATATAGCGTACGCGGGATCGAAAGGCGTGCACCTGCCGGCGCACACGCAGAACCTGAACCAATTGCCAGATCAATATCTGTCGCTCGGCAACGCACTGAACGACCCGGTGCCGAATCCGTTCTACGGATTGATTAGTTCGGGAAGCCTGAACGGACCAACGGTGCAACGGGGACAACTCCTGCGCCCTTATCCCGAATATACGGGCGTCGCAATGGACGAGGTAACGAATCGCAATTCGATCTACCACTCCCTCCAAGTTAAGGGGGAAAAACGTTTTGGCGGTGGCGGAACGGTCCTTGCGAGCTATACCTGGGCCAAGCTGATTTCCGATACCGATACCTTGACGGGCTGGCTAGAGTCGGCTGGCGGCACGCAGTGGGGTGATTCGAACAGTAACAATATTCGCGGCGAGCGCTCCCTGACGGCCTTCGATGTCCCACACCGGTTGGTGGTGAGCTACGTGCTCGATCTTCCGGTGGGCAAGGGCAAGAAGATTGCGGGTAATGTCAGCGGCTTTGTCGATAAGGTGATATCGAATTGGGGTATCAACGGTATCGTGACCTATCAAAGCGGTTTTCCAGTCCAGCTGAGTGCTCCTGATTTGTCTAATTCTTTTGGCGGATTCAGCCGCGCCGTCAGCTCGGGAAAGACCGGCAAGCTTGACGGAAGCCCGCAGAGCCGTCTGAATGAGTGGTTCGACACGTCCCAATACTTGCTGCCGCAGCCATTTACTTTCGGCAACGTATCGCGCTCGCTTCCTGATGTACGGATGAACGGAGTCAGGAACTGGGACTTCGCCGTTTTCAAAGCAGTGCCGTTCGGACCGGAGGCAAGATACAACGTGAATTTCCGGGCTGAATTTTTCAATCTGTTTAATAGGACTCAGTTCGGGCCACCGAACGCGGCATGCTGCAGTCCGTCGGTGGGCGGGAGTAATTCAGACTTCGGAAAAATCACATCCCAAGTCAACTTCCCTCGGCTCGTGCAATTTGCATTGCGGTTCTCGTTCTGAAAATCGCGGCGGGGTTTCGAGGAGGCGCGCGAGAAAGCGCGCCCTCCTCCGCTGGGTGTCGAAAGAAATGCCACTGCGGCTCCTAGAACTGTACTTGTGCGCGGGAGTTGGTCTATTTGCGCACCAGGTGCCCGCCGATTCGCTGGAGGCCCACTTCGCGGCCGGTCAGCAGGCCATCAAGAGCGGACAGTTCGAGCAGGCGGTAGCCGAATTCAACGATGTTCTCCGCATTAGTCCCGGTCTGGAGGAGGCTGAGCTGAACTTGGGGCTAGCGCACTATCTGCTTGGAAATTACGCTCGATCGACCGCCATCATGGCAAAAGTGCTGCGCCGGCAGCCAGAGCAGACGGCAGCGGCTTTATTTTTGGGACTCAGCTATTTGAAACTCGGCTCTGCCGGGCAAGCGAGAGGACCGCTGGAACAAGTCGTAAAGCGAGATCCAAACAATGCGGAGGCCAGGCGCGCCCTTGCAGAATGCTTGCTTGCCCTGGGAAACTACGGCGGGGCGGCTGAGCAGTTTCGAGCGTTGTTTCCTCTCGAATCGGATAAAGGCGAGGCTTACTTTCGTCTCGGGCGCAGCTACACGGAATGCGCAAGCCGGCTGGTTAGACGGTTGTCACGCCAATATCGCAAGACTGTTTGGGGGCATCGCATGGCCGGCGACCTGTATAGTCAGACCGAACGTTTAGAGCTGGGATCGCAAGAATATCTCGAAGGGCTGGCTGTAGATCCGAAACAGCCCGGACTGCGGGATTCACTCGGCGATACATGTCTTCGTCAAAACAAGGTACAAGATGCGGAGAAAGAATTTTCGCACGAGTTGGAACTTGACACAAATGACGAGACAGCTCTATTGGGCATGGCGGAAGTGAAGCTGGCCGACAGGAATGCCAGCGCGGCGATTGAACAGATCGAGCGAGTTTGGCGGCGCTCGCCTCGGGTTGTCATGGCGCAAAGCGACTTTCCCAGAGTCCAGCTGAGCCCCGATGTCAAGGACCGCTTGATCGCAGACTTGGAGGTCCAACCGGTTACACCCGGATCACAATTTCTGCTCTTGTCTCTGTACAGAAGTGCCGGGGCCATCGCCAAGGCAGAGGCGATTCGGGCAGAATTGACGAAGGTTGCCGCCAGTTCGCCTTCTACAGGGACTGGGGACCATTTAGCGCAAGGCAAGCAGTTGTTTTTGGAAAGGCGCTATGAAGAGGCGGCAGACCATTTCGCGACCTCGGCACAATTCCTCTCAGATGATCCCGAGGCCCTTTATTTCTTGGCGCGCAGTTATCAGATGCTGGCGGCCGGATGTTTTCGCGCAGAGGCACAGGCGGCTCCGGATTCGTGGCACACGCACGTTGTGCGGGCCGAAGCCTATCAGCTGCGCAATGATAATACCCAGGCCATCAGTGAATACGAAGCAGCCGTCCAATTGAAGCCAGAGGCAGCGGAAATTTACGAGGCTCTGGGAGACCTGTTCATTCAAAGCAATCAGCCGGAGCCTGCGCTCGCAGCGCTCGAGAAAGCGCTAGAGCTAGAACCCGGCAGGGCCCGAACACTGTATCTGCTTGGTGAACTCTATATCAACCAGCGAGATGAGCAAAAGGCGATTCTCTATCTGCGGAAAGCCTTGCGATACGACGCGAACCTCACTGAGGCGCATGCATATTTAGCCCGCGCCTATTTGCACGAAGGCCAATCTGCTGACGCAGTCGCGGAAGTGCAAAAGGCATTGGCACTGGACATCCACGGCGACCTGCACTATTTGCTATATCAGGCGTATAGCCATCTCGGGAAAACGGATCTTGCGCAGGCGGCTTTAAAGAAATCGGTGGAGATGCGTAAAGGATCACTGGAGCGAGACCGCGATAAATTGGACCGCTGGATGAAGAATTAGCGACGGGTTTCGATCGGGCGACAAAATAGGAAAATAGTGGTGGTGCGTGCAGTTCTTCTGTTCCTGCTGGCCGCTGTCCTGCTTCTTGGTGAGACGTTCAAGCTCTATCTGCGAGATGGGAACTATCATTTGGTTCGCGAGTATCAGGTTCAGGGAGACCGGATCCGCTATTACAGTACGGAGCGCAGCCAGTGGGAGGAAATTCCCAAGGAATTGATTGACCTGGATAGGACCGAGCACGAACGCAAGGCGAAAGACGAGCGACAGATAAACGAAGCTCGTGAGGAAGATGAGGAAGAGAAAGCGGAGCGTGCCTTGCGCCGTGAGATTGCGTCGATTCCCATGGATCCCGGCGCGTATTACAAGGTAGGGGACCAGATCAAAGCCCTGCCGCGGCCCGATACGCAGGTAATTACCGACAAAAAGAGGCGCATTCTCCAAATTGCTTCACCAGTTCCGCTTATTCCTGGCAAGGCAACTGTGGTTATCAAAGGAGACCGTTCTAATTTCCTGGTGAACGAGGAACGTCCTGATTTCTATCTCAGGCTTGCCAAGGAGGAGAGGTTTGGAATCGTAAGCCTTACGTCGAAGAAGGATTCGCGCGTGGTGGAAAACATCTCCATCATTCCGGTGGCGAAGCAGGCGGTAGAAGACCGAAAGCAGATGGACACGTTTGAGCAGGAACTCGCGTCTGGACTTTACCGTGTGTGGCCGGAGAAGCCTCTTCCGCCGGGTGAATACGCGCTGATCGAATACGCCGAAGCAGGCGACGTAAGCGATGTGGAGTTACTGGTTTGGGACTTTGCCTATAAGCCCACCCGGAAGTAGTTGACGAGAGCCTCCTAACCTTGCCGTAGTTCGTCTGATTGCGTGAATGTGCCAGTCGGCCTGTCAGGCCAGCGCCTCGGCCATAAACGGCAAGCCTTTCACGCCGTGAAATTCGTGCTCCCCTTCGAAGATCTCCTGCTGTGCCTTTTCCGGAGAGCCAAATAATTCGTAGACGCGCTTCACGCGGCTGAAACTGTCGCGCGTTGCTTGAACGGGAAAAATTGGATCGTGACTTCCTCCCTCGGAAAACAAGGGACGTGGCGCAATCAAGCCGGCTACATCGTAGCTTTCCGCCCAGTTCAGGATTCCTGGCACGTAGTTATCGATACAGTGCGAAACGCTCATGATGCTGTCGCGGAACGTGTTGAGATAACCGCTGACAAAGGCGGCCTTAATGCGCATATCGAGCGCAGACGAGAATTGCGTGCAAGTCCCTCCTCCCGAGATGCCCATACACCCGATTCGCCGCGAATCCAACTCCGATCGCGTCTCAATCCAGTCGATTGTCCTCATGACATCCCACACG
>Ga0126381_100003223_pt1 | contig 17793 bp, 18 predicted proteins | sample PanSoiMetPlot_28_FD_96465 | JGI IMG/M metagenome (GOLD analysis project Ga0126381, IMG submission 96465) | Tropical forest soil microbial communities from Panama - MetaG Plot_28 | ecosystem: Environmental > Terrestrial > Soil > Tropical forest > Bulk soil | place: Panama | collected 2016-02-17 | reverse complement strand
TTCACTGATTGCGGGGCAAACGGCCAAGAGCCCCATAATGCCGAGGTGACGACCAACGTGCAGGCGCAAACCGTGGTAGGGGTATGGCCCGCTGTAAATGCGCTGTAATAACAGCGGAGACGTGGCGCGCTTTGTTTGCGGGCCGACGAAGGCACTTTGGTGCGCCATCAAGACTATGATGTCTTGACATCAAATAGCATCGCAGCCATGATGTCCTCGATGCGCACCACGCTCACCATCGACGACGACGTGGCCGGTCTCCTGAAGCGGCGCGCCCACGAGCTCGGGGTGCCGTTCAAGGATGTGGTCAACCGGACGCTCCGCGCCGGCCTCGGAGAGGCCGCGAAGCCGCGCCGGCACGCGGCGCCGAAGACCATTCCCCACGCGTTCGGGTTCAGGCCCGGGATCGATCTGGATAAGCTCAACCAGCTCACCGACGAACTCGAAGCCGAGGCCTACGCCGACAAGATGTCCGCGCGCAAGCCTCGCCAGGCAGCGCTGCATGATCCTGCCCGACGTCAACGTCCTCGTTCACGCCCATAACGCCGAGTCGGCGGTGCACGCGCGCGCGCGACACTGGTGGGACGAGTGCCTGTCGGGCCCCGAGGGGGTCGGCCTCGCGTGGGCGACGCTACTCGGCTTCATCCGCCTGACCACGAATCGCAAGATCGTGGCGCGGCCGCTTCCGGTCGGCGACGTGACGGCGCGCATCGAGAGCTGGCTCGATCTGCCCCACATTCACATGGTACAGCCGTCGGATACGCACTTCGCGCGGCTTCGCGCCGAGCTCGAGCGGCTGGGCACGGCAGGAAATCTAACGACCGATGCGCATCTCGCCGTGCTTGCGATGGAGCGCGGCTACATTCTCTACACGACGGACGCCGACTTCGCGCGCTTTCCCGGGTTGCGTTGGGTTGATCCTTGCAAAGCGTAGCCTCGTAGCCCGCCTTAAATGGTCCAATCTCGAATACGAAGCGTTGCCACTGGAAAGTCGCGCCACCACAGGGCGCGCGCCTCATCGACAAAACCGCGCCTCATGCTGACGGGCAACACCCGCGACGGAGCGCGCGAGTGCCTGGTGCTGATCGCCGACAGCTCGACTCGGGTGCCGCTCAGTCCGAAAGTGCGAAAGACCTTGGATATTATGACCTGAGCCCCGGAAAGTCCTCCGAATCTGAGTAGAGTCTATCCCATCCGAATGGGGATGGACATGAAACCGAGCCGATTCACGGAAGAGCAGATCATAGGGATCTTACGGGAGCATGAGGCCGGGGCGAAAACGGCCGACGTTTGTCGCCAGCACGGGATCTCAAGCGCGACCTTCTACAAGTGGAAGGGCAAGTACGGCGGAGGTGTCTGACGCCAAGCGGCTGAAGGCGCTCGAGGACGAGAACGCCAAGCTTAAAAAGCTTCTTGCCGAGGCGATGCTCGACAACGCGATGCTCAAGGAGATTGCCACAAAAAATGGTGACGCCCGTCGCCAAGCGCGAGGCCGTCGGTCACCTGCGTTCCGCGTTCGAGGTGAGCGAGCGGCGGGCGTGTACGGTGATTGGAGCGGACCGCACGTCGGTCCGCTACCGAGCCAGGCGAGCCGACGATGAGCCGATCCGGGCACGGCTGCGGGAGCTCGCCTCGGAGCGCCGTCGGTTCGGCTACCGCCGCCTGCACGTCCTGTTGACCCGGGAAGGCCTGATCGTGAACCACACCGAACGCTGGGCATCGAGATCACGTTCTCTCGTGAAGGCCGCACCGGGACGAGAATGATTTAGGGTGAGCACGAATGCTGAAAATAGCGTCAGTACCGTCAGCATCGTCAGTGCTGCCCGCAGTCATGGGTCTCAAGCCGATCAAGACATTTTTCCTGGGGTCAGAGAATAGACAACAGCGGCGCAGACGATGCAGACGGTGCTGACGTAAATCCCGCCTTTTTGTTTCGAATAGTCGATCGGTACGCCTCCTGTGAGCCAAGGTCGATTTGCTCCTTATTGAGGACCAATGCATTAGACGTGCGAATCGGCGGCCGATGGATCGCGCCGCAGCGCACCAATGCGCGCTGGTTTGCCGCTGGACTTGCTATGAGCCAAGACGGCCAGCCATAGGCCGATGAGTAGCAGCAAAATTCCGATCAGCACCAACCGCATGGGTGACGCTCTCCGATCCCTAAAACATTGTGACCCTTGTTTGTGATTCGGCCAATATTCCGCGGCTGAGATTTTTTGGCCGTGCCTTCTCAGCAACATGTCCGCACCGCCGAGTCGGCCAACGCCTCGCCGCGTGGCCTAAAACTATGCCTCGAGTAGGCAGGCGCCGCCACTTACAGCGTAATCTCAGCGGACCTCACTCCGGCTTCTCATCCCCCCGCTGTCAAACAGCGGTAACGCCTCGCGCGCTTGCGCCATCGCCGCCTTGGTAGCGCCGTCAGGGCAGTCCGGTGCCTCAGCCTGCAAGGCGCGCAGCCGCTCGACCAGTTGCCGACGTTCCGCCCGGCGTGCGGGCGAGTTGGCTCGGCTCTCGGCGGCCTCGATCCGCACCACCCGGTTGGCGGCCTCAACCGCGAGCTTGTGGAGGCCTTCGCCTTCATGGCCGGCAAACGCAGCGGCCAACTCCAGCAAGAAGGCACTGCGCAGCCGCAAAGGCAGGCGGCCGGTTACCGCCGTCACCACCGCAAGCCCGGCATCGGACGAGCGCCGCTCCAACGCGCAGCACCGCTATTAGCAAACTCAACACCCGACGGAGCCAAACGGGATATGGCTTTTTCGACCAGGACAAAACGAAACGTCCGCGCGCCGGGGAGATCCTCTGCTGGATATTCGTTCTATGCTTGATGTTAGGTCCTAGGATTGCCTGGCTTATCGCTGAACCCTATCGACGCAATATTGTCCGCGAAGGAGCGCTATGCGCCCCCGGATACCGATGGACCTACGCTCAACCGAGGTTTGCGGACTCCGATTTGTCCTGCGAGCCTGACTCATTGCCTAATCAATTTTCTGCCCCTCGGCTTCATTGCGCATGCCTGCCAACCAAAGCGCCGCGATCGCCGAAGCGGCGATCCGTGGCTCGCCACCCGAGTTCCCGCACCTTCAGCCCAGCGAAGGGGGCGGAGGTGTATCGCGCGAGAGACGCGCAATCGCTTCTGCGCGAGAGGGGCTAAGGCTTTTCGGAAACATTCATCCAGAGCGGACACCTCCAGGTTTTTGCCAATGCTTTACGCGCAGGCCGCAATTCGGCCACGGTGTCGCACTCGTATTTTCGCCAGCGTCACGAATGCTCAGAGGCGCGATTTGCCTTTCCATTCTTGACGCGGAAACACGTGGGGCATGCGAAGAATGCGTAAAGACAAGGTTCTAATATTTGCCGCGACGACAATTTTTGCTTCACCCGTCTGCGCGGAGACCTGTCCTGACCGAATCGCTGAGGCGTCACGGCTGGTATTGGTCACGACGCGATCAATGGACACACAACTCGCAAACATGCAGCTCTTCACGCGCCAGTCGGCCAATAACCCTTGGAAGCAGGTCGGCGCGGCCGAGCCGGCTGTCGTCGGCAAAGCTGGTCTTGGGTGGGGCTATTCTTTCGTCGACCTCAAGGACCGTGAGGAACCGGAGAAAGTTGAAGGCGATAAGCGGACGCCAGCAGGTTTTTTCCGTATCGGAGCGAGCTTCGGTTTTGCTCCATCACGGCGGCCTGGCTACATTGAGCTCAAGGGAGGCGAGACGGTCTGTGTGGAGGACCCCACCTCACCTTTTTACAACACCATCACCAAGCGCTCGGAGATCGGTTCTGTGGAGGCGGATGACATGCGCAGCAGTCCGTTCTACCGCAGCGGCCTCTTCGTTGACTATCCGAGCGACCGCGCGACTCAACGCGGCTCATGCATCTTGATTCACATCTGGGGTGCACCCGACACGGGGACGGCAGGCTGTATCGGCCTTCCGGAAGAGCGTGTCCGAGCCTTGCAGGACTTTTCTCGTCCGGGTGCGGTGCTCGCTGTGCTGCCGGAAACCGCGCTTGCGCGGTTCCCGGGCTGCCTGCCAGCAGCGACCCTCCGTACTCCTGCAGTCACCAGCGCGAATCGATAAGTGGACTTCGTTCCACAATCGTGCTGAGTTCCTTCGCTCGGGTGAACGGGCACATCCGTCTTGTTGGTTCCAACGTTCGTGCGCCGCCAACGGCGCATTTCATACGAGAGCGGACCACGACACGCCTTCAAACCCCCGGAAAAAGGTTCTGCGAACCCGAGCATAGCCCATGGTCACCCACCACGGAGCTTCATCTCCTCGGCGCGCGCGAGCAGCGTCTGCGGCACGCTGCGGCCAAGCGCCTTGGCGGTCTTGAGATTGATCACCAGCTCGAACTTGGTCGTTCGTGGGCATAGCGGCCCCACGCAGAAGCATCGTACCAGCCTTGGCTGCGCTGGTTCGGCGGCGCACCGCTTTTTGCGACTTCTTGGAAGCAGCCACAGGCTGTTGGGGTAGCTCTGTCGTCGCTTCCCTGGTTGACGCTGTTACTGCTGTGGCAGTCACCGCTTCTCTAGTCGACGCTGTCACTGCTGGGGCAGTTGCATTGAGCGGTGCGGGTTGCGGTGAATTGGACGGCGATGTGGAAACTTGTCGACTATCGGGCGCGCTCACAGCGGGCGAAGCCGGCGAGACGTAGCGCTGGAGTTGAGGGGCATCGTCGCAATCACCGATCTGCCATCCACATTGGGATCATGGCCCACATTGCCCGACGCCGCGACGGCCCACGCTCAAGCATCCCACACGGTTGATCGTCCGTTCTCCAATGCAAGTCGCCGATCGCATTGCGATAAAGTGCTCAGCCGGTGCGCGATCATCAAAGTCGTACGGCCGCGCATCAGACGCTCCATGGCGTCCATAATCGCGCATTCGGTCTTGAGATCAACGGAACTAGTCGGTTCATCCAGGACTAGAATAGGGGCGTCCTTGAGGAAAGCTCGCGCCAACGCGATGCGTTGGCGCTCGCCCCCGGACAGCCGCATGCCCCGCTCGCCGACAAGGGTCCGATAACCGTCCGGCATGGCCATAATGAACTCGTGCGCGTTGGCGCATGTTGCTGCCGCGATCACGTCTTTTTCGCTCGCCTCCGGACGGGCATACGCAATATTCTCGGCCACGCTGACTGAAAAGAGGACAGGGTCCTGGAGCGCGACGCTGAACTGATTGCGGAGGTCCGCCAGCTTGTAGTTTCGGAGGTCCACGCCGTCGAGGACGATGTGGCCAGACGTCGGGTCATAGAGGCGCATCAGGAGACTCACCAGTGTGGTCTTGCCGGCGCCGGTCGTGCCCGTGATCCCCACCCGGCTGCCGGGTTCGATGTCGAAGGACACATCATGCAAGACGAAGTCGTGTTCGTGGCCGTAGGCAAACGAGACGTTCCGGAAGGCAATTGCGCCTTTCGCTCGGCTAATCTGACGGGCATCGGCCTTATCAATCACATCGTGTGGCTCGTCGAGTAACGCGAACGCGCGCTCGGCGCTCGCAATCGACGACTGCAGCATGTTGATGCTCTTGCTAATCTCCTGAAAGGGCAGGTAGAGGCGGGCCAAATAGCTCATAACGAGCACGAATTCCCCCAGCGAGAGCACGCCGGTCTGAACGTGACGAACACCGAGATAGAGGACGACCGCGGTGCCGGCGGCTATGGTCAGCGCGGTGAGCAGCTCAAAGGCACCGTCCGCGAAAGCCACGCCGATCCAGGCGCGCATGCGCTGTCCCAACGAGCTGACAAAGCGCGCCTGCTCCCGGTCCTCCTGACCAAAGGCTTTGACGACACGAAGCCCTGATAAGGCTTCCTGGACCGTCGCGATAGACCTGCTCTCTAGCTCCTTGGCGGTGGTCCAGCCCGCGCGCAGCCGGCCACGCGCGACCGACATGATCAAGAACACGGGCGGGGCAACCCCCAGCGCTATCAAGGCAAGCTGCCAATCAAGAAGAGCGGTCACGTAAAGCATGCCCGCAAGGGTCATGGTCGCGCCGAGAAAGGGGGTTACCCCATAAAGCGTCACCCACTGGATCGAAGCGGCGTCCCAATGGATGCGGTAGGTCGAATCGGCGGCTCCCTTGGTATCGTGATAGGAGAGCGAGAGCCGCTGGACATGTCGAAATATCTTCGCGCGAAATTCCAAAGCCAGCCGCTCGCCGGAATAAGCACCGAGGACGGAAACAGTCAGCCTTTGCAACTGGTCTAGAAGAGCAAAAACAAAAACCGCAGCAGCTGCCAAAAGTAGCAGACCACTTGGGGAGCCCGACAGGCCGCCCGGAAGCAGCCTCTGGAGCGCCGCCGGAAGGGGTTCGGAGCCGACGACACTGTCAATCACGATCTTCAACGGCAATGGCAGAAGCAGCGCGATCGGCGTCGCCAGCAGGTTGAGCAAGAACAGGACGACGATCAGCGGCCAGAGTGGCCACACCTCGCGAAGCAGACGCAGATAGAGCGCGAGATCATTCGGCCGCTGTGCTGCCATTCTGCAAGCCCCATCTTAAGAAACGAATGCTTCAGGCGTCTTATTGGTCACCACGGCGATGCCGTAGCCCTCGAAGGAGGCGCGCCGTCATACTCCCTCTTGACCACGCTATTGCGGGCCCCTCATCGATTTTGAGCAAAATGTCGCAATCTGACAAACCACAAACCTGCCGGGTAGCACGACGCTCTCGCCTTTGATGACCTCGGGTCATCGTCCAGACAACTCTGTTGTCACCGCTGCCACACCGAACCCGTCAAAGTGAACCCTTCCGTCATAACCCGTTTGCACGATCTTGTTGTCTGAGCCTTCGTCGATCTTAAGAACGGTTCTCAGACCGGTGATGTCGGGGACCAACTTCGAAACATCGTACCTTGCAGATTCCTCCTTCTGATGTACGAGAAGCGCACTGCGTCTGCGGCCCTCGCCGCAGGCGACGACGACATCGATAAATCCATTGCCGCTCTGGCCGGTCGGAAAGGAGATCGCATCGCCATAACGAATATGCTGGGCGCAAAGTTTTTTGGCATAAAAGGAAGGCCGCGGATCGCCGTGATTGTTCATCATTCCGTAGCCGCCCTGGTCTTCTGTTCCCACCCAGTACATCTCCGCATCCACGTCTTGCCGCATCAGTTGCAGTAAAGCGGAGGTATAAAACGTGGCCGCAAAGACGGAGTAATTGAATCGCTCGCGCACGGGTTGCGTGTAATGCGAATGGCAATTCAACTCACCACAGATGTTGAGCATCTGGCGGCCTTTAAGCATTTGTCCGATGACGCGGGCACGGTTTCCATACTCCCCGATCATCCCAATCATCAGCCGGCGATGCGCTGCGCCGTCGGCCGGGGCATTGTTCTCGCCATGCTCGCGCCAATCTCCGTAGAAGTGCCAGTCCAGAAATCCGATCAGCTCGTTATCGATCTCGTTCAAAAACCGCCATACCCAGTCCATCCAAAATGGTTGAAATCCTTCAACCGCTGGACCGCCGATCAGAGGCCTGCGTCCTCCCAGGTACGGTTTGAGCCAGCGCAAGCAGCGCTTGGCGATTTGCTCATAGATGTGCCGATATTGAGCGAAGGTGACCGGTCCGCTAATCCACTCGTTGTTCGGCTCGTTCCAGATGCACCAATACCAGTCGCGTACGACATCTCCGCCCCATTGCTCAATGCAACGGCGAACGACATCGCCACAGCGGTCGGCGAATTCCTCGACGGCCGCCAGATCATTCACTGGCTTATGCATCTTGGCAAACGTGATCATGGGCTTGGCGCCGACGTTCAGCACAGCTTCCGCGTATGAAACGAAGGTCGCCCATTGCGTCACGGGGTCGGGCGCGCCTTTGTCGTAGAGAAACAATCGAATGATGCGTGAATCTATCTCGCGCAGGTTCTGTTGGATTCGGCCAGCGCATTCTCCGAGTGCGAATGCCTGGCAGGCGTCGGCCTGATTAACCCCGTACAGCATCCGCATCTTCGTTTCTTTGTTCTCGCTCATTAGTCAATCTTCAATAAACTCGAGCAGCTCCCTGAGTCGCGCAGCATAGGAATAGCGTTGGTTTAAAACGTGACGCAACTCGCGCACGATCCCTAGGTAATGCTGGCGCCGCTCAAACAGATCGATGATCTTGTCCTGTGGGCGCTCTTGCGGCAGAACGAGCTCTAGGCCGGCAGGACCGTATACATCCAATGCAAATTGGCGTTCCTGACATAACAGCGGGATGGTATTGGCGGCCGGCGTCTCGAAAGTGCGGCAGGTGACCAAATTCAGGTGATCGAACAGTGGCCGATAGATCACCGGACTGAACAAGCCGCGGCTCATCCATCCGATCACCTCCTCAAAGTGGATCGGAGGCATCACCTCCACGCCCAACCGCTGGAGAAATTCTGGCTCCGTGCGGTACGCATCTTCCGGCAGCACAGGCTTGGCCCACGGCGCCGGGCGGTCCCAGCCGTTGCCTACGATGGCAATCCGGCCGACGAGTTGGAGCACCGGCTCGACCGTGCCCAAGACCCGACGCAGACTGCGCCAGCGGAACCAATTATTGCCGACGTAGACCATCCCGAAATCTTTGTCGTCAAAGTTAAGCGGCACATCCCAGGAAGGGTCATAGCCGTGGAAGAAAAACGGCTTCACGTTGGGCCGCAGCGGGCGATACGTCGGTTGAAGGATTGTATCGGAGATACTGTCGCAGATTTCCACCCACTGGCGACTCAGATCGGCGTTAGCATGGTTCACGTCCCCAGTTATTTGGATGGCGTCGTTGTACTTGCCGTCGCAGTCGATCACCACGCGGCGCGAACGAGGAATTCGTGCCAGCAGCCTGCTCCAGGCCAGTAGGTCGCCATACTGCAGTTCAGTCGTGAACTCGAAGATGAAGACGGCAGCATCTACGGATGACACATCCGTCGTGTAGTTAAAAGCCGATGGCCGCCCCGGGGCGCCGAAAAGCACGACCGCGTGGCCGAGCGCTTTGGCGACACGCGCGTAATGGAACATGTCTTGAGCGCTGCCTCGATCTTCGAGGACATGATGGATGAACATCAACCGCATTCCGCAGTTGCCTCTCTTATTCAGCTACAATTCGCACCAGCTCCTGGAAACGCACGGCATAGGAATGCTTCTCGGCCAAGTGCCGGCGAATGTCGTGCACAATCTCGGTAAATTCTTCGGGTCGGCGTAGCACATCGAGAATCTGTTCGGTTGCCGCATCTCCGTCACGAAGCACTAGTTCCATCGCGCGGTCACCGTAGATGCTCGCGACGTATTCGGGATCCTGGGTGAATAACGGTATCGTGCTGGCGGCAGGGGTTTCAAAGGTGCGGCAGGTCACCAAGCCCAAGTGATCGAACAATGGTCGCATCAACACGGGATTGAATATGGCAGTCCCCATCGTGGGAATAACCTGTTCCACCGGAATCGGCTCCCGCAGCTCGACGCCTAGCCCCTTCAAGTACTCGGGGTCGGTGAAATACGCCTGCTCGCGTAGTGGCGAGGGGACCCACGAGGGCATGGCGGCCCAGTCCTGCCCGACCAGCGCAGCGCGACCGACCTTTTCGCGGATCGGTTCAATTGCGCGCAGCACACGATGCATTGCCTTCCATCGGAACCAGTTATTGCCGACATAGATCATCCCGTAATCCTTGTGGCTGAAGACTAGCGGCTTCTCCCATAAGGGATCGTAAGCGTGGAACATGAACGGGCGGACGTTGGGACGTAGCGGGCGGTAGGTCGGCTGAAATATCTTGTCAGAAATGCTTTCGCAAAGCTCCGTGCGGCGACAGCTGGCCTCGACGTCTAGATGATTGAAGTCACCGCGGACTTGCGTTGGATCGTTGTACATACCATCGCAATCCAGAATCACGCGGCGATCGCGCGGCACCCGGCTGAAGAGCCTCGCGACATTGAGATGCCCGATCCCCATCAGCCCGTCGCGATAGACCCTGCCTTTCTTTTTATCTCCGCCGGGGAAGGAATACAGATTCCATTCGAAGACGAAAATTACGGCGTCTGCGGGTGCAAGATCGAGCGAGCATTGGAATGGCGAGCCAGGCTCTTCAGGCGCGTAGATTACAACCTCATGTCCCAACGATTTGGCGACACGTGCATATTGAAGGATGTCCTGCGCGCTGCCGGCGTTGCCGATGCGCCAGTAGACGAACATCAGTCGCATCGGACCCCCTTCGTCATAAAATTTCGCCGCCCTTCTAAAACACGATCTTATCCTTTGGCGATCTCAACCATTTCCTGGAGACGCGCCTTGAACGAATGTTTCTGCGCCATGTGTTTGCGAATCGTCATAACAATTGCTGCGTAATATTGCGGGCGATCGACGATATCCGCGACCTTCTGCTGGGCGGCCGCGAGGTCCCTCGGAAGCGTCAACTCAACCGCCGGCTCGCCATAGATTTCCCGCACATACTCCGCATCCAAACCAAACAGCGGGATGGTATTGGCAGCGAGCGTCTCAAACGTGCGGCAGGTCACGAATCGTAGATGGCTGAAGAGCGGCCGATAGATCACCGGGCTCACCACCCCCTTGCTCATCCAGTTAATCACCTGCGCGAATGGGACCGGAGGGACATATTCCACGCCCATCTTTTGCAAATATGCTTGGTCGGTGTAGAAATAATCCTCAATCTTCATCCAACTTGCCCAGGGTGGCATCGAATCCCAGCCGTGCCCGACCACCGCGATCCTACCGAAGCGCTCGCGAATTGGCTCGATCGCCCGCAGCACTCGCAGCATCGGAAAATAGCGGAACTTGGCATGGCCGACGTAGGCCATGCCGTAGTCTTTTCCGCGGAAATCTAGTGGCCGCTCCCACGCGGGATCGTAGGCGTGAAAGAAAAATGGCCGAACATTTGGCTGGGCTGGGTGAAGCGTCGGTTGGTAAATTTTGTCAGCCAGGCTCTCGCATATCTCCATCCACTTGCGACTTGACGCCACATCGCGATGGTTCAAGTCCCCCTCGACATGAATCATCTCATTGTATGCGCCGTCGCAATCAATAACGAATCGTTTGTGCCTGGGCACCTTGCTGATTAAGCGCGCCCAGTCGAATTGGTCTCCAAAACGCAATTGCGTGGTCCACTCGAAGATGAAAAAGACCGCGTCGGCCGATTCGACATCGAGAGAGAACTTAAACGATGGCAGCACGCCGGGCCGGCCGTACAGCACTACCTCGTGCCCGAGCTCTTCAGCGGCGCGGATGTAGTTGTGCACGTCCTGCGCGCTGCCGGCGTCTTCGTGGATGAAGTACACGAACATGATTCGCATTAAAGGGGACCTCGAACATCTACGGTTTTTTTGGCGCGATCGGCCAGGGCCGCGAACGGCGGATTCAAGCGATAATCAGATGGCTGAATGAGACCTGTTGTCGGCGCTGTTGGTTCTTCGCCCCGTCCGCCGCCGCTGTGGCGGTGGGCGGGCGGACGTGCAGGCTTTGTTCTTTTTCGCCTCCTCGGGCGTGAGCGCTACCGTCTCGATGTTGGTGTGAAAACCTTCGCATAGAAGCAACGCCGGAAAACCGCCTGTCCGTATCGAAAAATAAAAAGTGCCCCATCGGCGTGCCCCGCAGAATCACGTTTCACAAGACAGCACGACCGGCAGCCAATTTATTGGGGTCAGCTCTCAATGATCTCAATTAGTCGGCGCAGTCGGGCCGCGTGCGAATGCTCCCGGGCCAGATGCCGACGAATCCCCATCGCCACGTCGCGGTAACGTTCGGGATGGAGAACCATGTCCAGAATCCTTTCCTCCGGGTTCTCCTCTGGTAGCATTAGTTGGAGCCCTTGCTCGCCGTAAACTTCCCGTACATGCTCAGGATCAAGCACAAACATCGGAATAGTGTCGGCGGCGACGGTTTCGAAAAGCCGGGGCGTGGCGATCCGCAAATGCCCGAACAATGATCGCAGGAGAATGGGGTTGAACCGTGCCTTGCTCATCCAATCGATCACATATTGAAACCGGACCGGCGAAAGTGCTTCGATATCCAGACTTTTGAGCTTACTTGCTTCAGCGAAGTACGCCTGCTCCAACTGCATCGAATTCGCCCAGTGTGGTGGCGCTTCCCAGCCGTAGCCAACCAACCCTATGCGCCCAAGCTGTTGGCGAATCGGCTTAATGGCCTTGAGCACCCGCAGCATCGGACGCCAGCGGAATTTGCTATGCCCGACGTAGATCATGTCGAATTCCTTGCGACCCTTTTCGAGCGGCCGTTCCCATGAGGGATTGTACGCATAGAACAGGAATGGGATTACGTTTGGCCGAAGTGGATGCAACGTTGGCTGGCAAATCTTGTCCGAGACGCTGTCGCAGGCTTCGATCCACCGTTTGGACGCGGCTGCGTCGGCGTGATTGTGGTCGTCGGCGACGCGGATCACGTCGTTGTAGTTTCCATCCCCATCAACAATCACGCGACGGTTGCGCGGGACCCTGCTCACGAGACGTGCCAAATCCAGTTGATCCCCAGGCTTGAGCTGTACAGTCCACTCGAAGATAAACACAACGGCATCAGCGGATTCGATGTCCACCGAATAATTGAGCGGTATGAAAGGATTGACCTTCCCCGGAATCCAACGTCCGTAAACTGATACTTCGTGCCCGAGCGTACGCGCGGCCTCGGTATAGCCCTGTATCACCAGGCCGCTCCCCTGATCTTCCATCGCCCAGTACACGAACACCAGCTTCATAAGGCAACCATGTACGATTCATTCCCGAAGCGCGGCCACCAATTCCTGCACTCGATTCTGATAGGTATGATGCACTAGCAAATGCCTTCTCACCTCTTCTACCAGATCTTTGTACTTCTTCGGCCGACTGAGCACGTCAACCATTTTCTCAGAAATGTCATTGCACAGCGCCAGCTCGCGGCCAGCCGGGCCGTAGACCATCTCTGCATGATCTGCGTCGATCATGACCAACGGAGTCGTATCGGCGGAAAATATCTCGAAATACTTGCTGGTCAGGATCTTCAATTCGCGAAGGAGCGGGCGCTGGGTCATGATGTTTAGCCGTCCGGTGCTCATGACCTTCATCACCTGGGTGTAGGAAACGGATGGGCGAACCTGTATGTTTAATCGTTGTAACCATTGCGGGTCGGTTCCGAACGCGGATTCGATCCCGAGCTCGGCAGCGCCGGCCGGTACCATGTCCCACCATGATCCAATAAATCCGATGTCCCCAATCTGCGGACGAACCCGCTCGATGGCCGGCAAAAGCTCTTGGCTGACCTGACGCCATCGCCACCAGTTATGCCCGACGCACAGGATGTCGTAAGTTTTCGCCGGCGCTTCTTCGGCAGAGATGAGCTGCGCTGGATCGTAGCCGTAAAACAGCACCTTGCGCACGCCCGGTTGGCGCGGGACTAGTGTCGGCTGCAAGATTTTGTCAGTGACGATCCGATAATGCGCCAGCCACTCTTGGCGCATCCCCTCATGTGGGTGATTCCGATCGCAGCCGTCGGCTGAGACGATCGGGTTATACATCCCATCGGCATCAACGATGACCCGGCGGCTCCGCGGCACCTCCGCAAACATGCGCGGCATTCGCAGTGCACTCATCCAGTGGCGCCATGATTCCACGAGAAACACGACATAATCGAACGAGCTGATATCGGTGGAGAAACGGATGGTCGGGAATCGCGGATTGTCGCGCCCGTACAGTGCGATATGATAACCTCCTTCATCGCCGGCGCGCACATAATTGGAGATGGACTGAATGCTGCCGCGGTCAACCCGCTGGTCCATCACGAACATGATCCGCATAAACCAATCTCCCGGGGCGCCGCAACTATTTGGCCAAGATAGCTGACAGCTCCTCGAACCGCCGCTGGAACGAGTGGCGATCGGCAAGATATGCCCGGGTTTTCAGGATTGCGTCCCAATAGACTTCCGGGCGGCACATGATGTCCTGGATGTGGCCGGCCACGTCTTCGCCCACAGCAAGCAGCCGTGCCGCCGGTCCATAGATCGATTCGATCATCTGATTCGGGAGCATCAAGAGCGGAACGGTATCTGAACAGAACGTCTCGAAAGTTCGATTGGTCACGAGTCCCAGGTGGTTGAACAGCGGACGGTGAATCACCGGACAGAACCGGGCCTGGCTGACGAGTGGGATCACCTGGTCGAAGGAAATGTTTCCCTTGAGCTCGACAGCCATTTGCTGAAGCATGGCAGCATCGGTATCGATGCCTTGAATGTCGAGCTCGGCGGCCCAAGCCGGGCGATGATCCCATGCCCATCCCGTCAGACAAATCGGCCCGACAGTTTGCTTCATTGGCTCGATTGCCTTGAGCAGCGATCGCATCTGCGACCAGCGCTGCCAGTTGTTGCCGACATAGACCATGCCATATTGCTTTGAATCCGCAGTCTTGCCCGCCCAACTGCGAGCCGCCCGTTCGGGTGTGTCGTACCGTCGCTCGACTGCCGCCGGATCAAAGCCATGGAACAGGAATCCGCGCACGTCCGCGCGAACAGGAGCAATCGTGGGCTGGAGGATCGTCTTGGCAACTGCGGCGAAGCCGTCGATCCATTCCCATCCCATGTGATTGTCCATCTTTTCCAGATGATTGAAATCGTTCTCGACTTGGATCGTTTCGTTGTATCGCCCGGTGCAATCCACAATGGTCCGCTGTTCTCTGGGCACGCCGTCCAACAAATGCGCCAAATATGGCAGGTCTGGAAAATCCGGCGTCTCGTACACGACGAAGATGACGTGGTCAAAGGCCTTGGGCTCGCGCGACGTCGGCACATCTGGCATGTCAGCGATGGGTTCGGAGAATAGGGCAACTTCGTGCCCCAGCGACTTTCCTACCCTGACGTATTTGGTGATCGTGTTGATGGCGCGTGCCGAACGATCGAACCTGGACACAATCAACAGCTTCATCCGATCCCTCCAATTTATTGCTCGACCTTCCTTCGCCTCTATTACTACGACATGCGTGGCGTTGCTGTGCTCGCGCCTTTGGAGGATCGTTTACCGGAACCGAGGAGAGCCCCGCTCGGCGCCACGGTGACGGCCATCACCAAATATTTCGCAGATAGGTAAACGACTGGGGCACGAAATGGCGTCGAGACTGATGGGAAATCAACACGCGGCTCGCCGAATACCGCCGGGAGCCGCCGATTCGGCCGACCGCATCCATTGAGACGGTGCCCCTATTCAGTGAGCCCTATTTGTTAGCGCGCCGCGGGCCTGCTTACGGGACGGTTGTTCTCGATTGGCAGTAACCGCTCACGCTGCGTGCATGGACGAGGTCGACCTCGCCCACCGCACTGTTTCCGCCAAACCCTTGCCGAACGGCACTTTTGGCTCCCACCCAAGCACCTTGCGCGCCCGCGTGATGTCGGCTTCGACATGGCGCTGCTCTCCTGAGCGGCCCGGTGCGTACACGACCGTGTCATTGCCGTAGCCGCGGCCGAAAGCGGAAAGGACGTGATCGGCGAGTTGCCGGATGGCAAGGCGCTGACCACTCCCCAGATTGAACACGCCTCCATAGGTGGCGGGATTTGTCAGCGCAGAAACCCACGCGTCCGTGATGTCGTCGATATAGATGAAGTCACGCGATTGATGGCCGTCACCGTAGATGGTGAGCGCCTCGCCGCGCAACAGGTTGCCGATGAAGATTCCTAGGACACCCTGATACGGATTGTCTAAGGCCTGGCGCGATCCATAGACGTTGTACATGCGAAAGGATGTCACCCGGAAATCAAAGTCTACATCCACTCGCTCAGCCGTAGCATGCACATAACGCTCGGCTGCATATTTGGTGATCCCATAATAGGACACGGGGCAGCAGACGGTATCCTCCAGAGTGGGAAGGACAGCCGTGTGTCCATAAACCGTCATCGAGCTGGCATAGAGCAGCCGCGGCACGCGAGATCGCAAACAAAGCCGCAGCACATTGATGGTGCCCTCTACGTTGGTGTGCAGGTCCAAGGTGGGATCGCTGTAGGAACGTATTAGTGAAACCTGGCCGGCGATGTGGAAAACAGCGTCCAAGCCGCCGGCAAACACCGGCTCGAGTTGGTCGAGGTGGGTGACATCGGCTCGTATGTATTTCGCACCAGCCGGCACATTGCTTCGACGGCCCGTGGACTCATTATCGACGATTACGACATCGTGACCTTCTTTGAGAAGGCGGTCTGCCATATGCGATCCGATGAAGCCGGCTCCTCCTGTGACCAGGATTCTCATACAGCTCTTTCTGCAGTTTTGAAATTTCGAGACGGACACTAAGCGCTCAACGCTGTGGAGGGGATCAAATGTTCGGCGGCCCAATCCCAAAGCCGGCGAATACCCATCTTTTTATCGACGAGCGGACGCCATCCCAGGCAGTCGCTGATCTTTTGGATGTCACTGACGTAACACAGCTGATCTCCCGGTCGCCAATCTCTGAATTTGACTTCGATCTTCTTTCCTGTCAGCGTTCTCAAGACTTCTCCAAACTCTGCCCACACCGACAACGTGTTCAATGGACCGCCGCCGACGTTGAACGCCTCACCCGCGACCTTGTCGATGTTGTCCGCCGCCAAGCGGAAAGCCCGCACGAGGTCATCGACGAAAAGAACATCCCGCACCTGCTTGCCATTACCATAGATCGTAATCTGCTGACGCTTCAGTGCCGAGATGATGAAGTGCGCCAACCACCCCTGGTCTTCGGTCCCAAATTGCCTTGGACCGTAAATGCAGCTCATTCGGAATACGACGGTCGGGAGACCATAGATGCGGGCGTAGTCGCGAACGTATTGGTCAGCGGCACCCTTTGAGCAGCCATACGGCGAGTGGAAGTCGAGCGGCTGAGTCTCGGGAATGCCCTTCGGGAAGTCGCGAAGGCGATACCGATCGCGTCCCTCAACGATGGCGATATCCTTTATGCCGCCATAGACTTTGTTGGTGGATGAGAAGATGATCGTGGGACGCCGACCGCTGAGACGAGCGCCCTCGAGTACATTGAACGTGCCTACTGCATTGATGTCGAAGTCGGTACGTGGATCAGTAACCGAGGAGGTCACGGCGACTTGGCCAGCCAAGTGAAAAATAGTGTCGGCGTCTGCGACGGCGGCCTGTACGGCCGCGAAATCGCGAGTATCGCCAATCAGAATTCGCAGGTGCGAGCTCTCACGATGTTGCTGCAGCCACGCGACATTGTCTTGGTTTCCCAGGCGCAGGAAGGCGTCAAAAACCGTTACGTCGAATTTGTCCGCGAGCAGGCTGCTTACGAGGTTTGATCCGACGAAACCTGCTCCCCCAATGACGAGGACCCTCTTCCTTCTCACGTGGCTAGCCCCATGGACCCTTGACCTATCGAGTTGAAGCTCATGTTCACGCGATCGCTGACACGCCAGAAAAACCGAGCCTGCGAACCGTCTGGGTAGATGGTAGTGATTGGTTCGCCCCTCGCCTCCAAGCCAGCACGCTTCTAACTGTCTAAAAACAATGACCCAAGCGGGTGCGTGAACGCCCCGGCTCTAGTCTAGACTAGGCTAGTCTGTGGGCGTGGACGAATTTGGGCCAACAGCGGTGGCGAGTGACGTTGCCCCCAACTTTTTCTGGCGGTCCGTGGACTGCTCCCCATCTTTGGACCAGGCTGCTGGCGTTTTTCCAGCGGCTTTGAACTGCTCCCCATCCTTGGACCGGCCTGCTGGGCTTTTTCCAGCCGGTTCCGGTCAGGGCGGGCCGTATGCCACTGACCGATCGATCAGTTTGATCGGGGCTTTGTTGCCGATCGCGCTGTGTGGTCGCTCTTCGTTGTAGTCTCTACGCCAAGCCTCGCATTTTTGTCGCGCATCGTCGAGGCTCATGAACCAATG
>Ga0126381_100003222_pt1 | contig 17800 bp, 18 predicted proteins | sample PanSoiMetPlot_28_FD_96465 | JGI IMG/M metagenome (GOLD analysis project Ga0126381, IMG submission 96465) | Tropical forest soil microbial communities from Panama - MetaG Plot_28 | ecosystem: Environmental > Terrestrial > Soil > Tropical forest > Bulk soil | place: Panama | collected 2016-02-17 | reverse complement strand
CGATACATCGTCGGCTGGATACCACGCGTAAACGGATACTCTCCCGGCTCGCCAAGCTGCTCCACCGCATCGAACCCGCTAAGGCTCTCTGCCTCATAAACCAACTCAACTGGAATCCCGCTGCTCGTGGCAGGAGTGCTCTGCTGCGTCTTTAAAAGCGTCTTCGACATGACGGGCACAAGTGTATCTGTTCAGCCTCAACCTTCGCGTACTTAGCATTTAACTTCGCGCCTTTGCGTTGGCTTTTACTCCCGAACCTTGCCCTTGCGCCCCGCCCGCCAAAAGCTCGTCACGCAGAAGTACGCGAACAGCGCCCCCATCGCCGCAGCCATCAGAAAATGCACATGCGCATCATGGTTCGCCGCCGTTTCATGCCAGTCCGCACGCAGCTTCCAGGCCCCACTCGCCGCATAAAGCGCGAAGATCCCGAAGAAGACTCCCGTAAACTCCAGCCATAACACGCCGGAGAGCCGCTTCACCTGCGCCCAGAACGACTCCCCGAACCGCCTTCCGCCCCGTGCTAAGCCCTGCCCGGTCTGAACCACTTGGCTCGCCGCACGGACCGTAGCCTGGGCCGCCTGCTGGCCCGTTCGGGTCGCCGTCGAATCCGTCTGCTTCTCCCGCGCAGGTGCAGCCGACGGATCCGGCGAAGTCGCCGCATCCACAGCATTTACCAGCGTCTTGGCCGCCAGTCGCGCTCCAATCCCCAGCGCCCGGCCAAACCGTACCGAATCCATACCAGAAGTTTAGCCGCTCGCCTCACCCTGCGAAAGCCTCTAATCTCCCTCTCGCTGCATCAAATTCAATACAGGGCAAGCGGGGCCCGAACCCTGAGATTGGGAAGAACAGGAGTAGAGCAACATGAAGAGCATCCTGTGGATGATTTGCGGGCTCTGCGCTGCGGCCGTCTGCCTCCTCATTTGGGCACCAGCTCGCCGCAAGCCGTTGGAAGTGCTTGCCCAACGCCTTGATGGATCCCGCCACGATTGGCACAGGGTTGCATAACACTCCCACAAACCGGGAAGAACCTGCGTAAACTCCTCCTCTAGCTGAAATTGCAATTTCATTGCAGTGGATGGTTTGAGCGCGTATGCTGTTCCCAGTTTGTCGCTGTACCCGCAATGCCGTTCCCGCCAATCTCTTGGGGGCAGGGAATACCCGATGCGCGGTTCGTTTGCAGACTAGAGCAGCCCGGAGGTGGCATTGAACCAAAAAGTCAAAAATCTCATCCAGAAGCTCGGCGAAGCCATCCATGAGTCCGTTGCGGAATCGGAAGACATCGCTGGCGTCGTCAAGAACATCCGCGAACAGGGCTTCGATGTTCTCCTGATGCTCGAAGCCACCATCGGGCTCAATGAGGTCGAAACCGAAGAACCCGCCGAGGTTGACGATACGGCAGCCGACGGCCCCTTCACCCAGGGCGACCTGACTTTCCTCAAATCCCTGCGGATCAGCCTCTCCGACCCCTCGGAGCCCGCGTCCGGCAATAGCAACACCGCCGTCCAGTAGCGATCTGGTACCACCCAAGGGGCTCCCTCCGGGGAGCCTTTCCCGCACGTCCTCCTCCTCCTGAGGCACATAAGACACAGAAATCACTCACGCATGGTAGACTCGCGTTTCCTAAGAGATGCAGACACAACTTTGTGCATCTGAGAGAGACGTGGCTTTAGAACTTCATAAGGACCTGGAACATGAGAGATACGCTTGGTGTTCTGCTGGCCGGTGGTGCCGGCGAAAGGCTCTTCCCCCTCACGCGTGACCGCGCCAAGCCTGCCGTTCCCTTTGCCGGTCAGTACCGCATCATCGACATCACGCTCTCCAACTGCATCAACTCCGATCTGCGCCGCGTTTACATCCTCACCCAGTACAAGGCGCTCTCGCTCAACCGCCACATCCGTGAGGGCTGGGGCCCTGTCGTCGCCAACGAACTCCACGAGTTCATCGAGATTCTGCCTCCCATGCAGCGCGTCTCCAAATCCTGGTATCAGGGCACAGCGGACGCCGTGTACCAGAACATTTACTCCATCGGCTCCGAAGAGCCCAAGTACGTCCTCATCCTCTCCGGTGACCACATCTACAAGATGAACTACGGGCTCATGCTCGAGCAGCACCTCGACTCCGGAGCCGACGTCACCATCGCCACGCTTCCCGTCTCTCCCGACGAGGTCTCGGCCTTCGGAGTCGTCGAGGTCGCCCGCACCGGTGAAGTCACCGGCTTCATCGAGAAGCCAAAAGAGACCAGCGTCCGCTCGCCCTTCACCCCTGATATGGTCGACGTCTCCATGGGCGTCTACCTCTTCAACACCGATGTCCTGCTCCCGGAGCTCATCAAGGACGCCGACGATCCGCAATCCAAGCACGACTTCGGCCACAACATTCTTCCCAAGCTCCTCGGCCGCTTCAAGATGAACGCCTTCAACTTCGTCGACGAAAACCGCCAGAAGGCCCTCTACTGGCGCGACGTCGGAACCCTCGAGGCCTACTACGAGGCCAACATGGACGTCGCCGGAGTCAGCCCGATCTTCAACCTCTACGACCAGTCATGGCCCATGCGAACCCGGCCATACCAGTACCCTCCTGCGAAGTTCGTCTTCGGCGAGCCCGGACGCACCGGCATGGGCATCAACTCCATCATCTCGGCCGGTTGCATCATCTCCGGTTCGGTCGTGCGCAACTCTGTCCTCTCGCAGGACGTTCGCGTCAACTCCTACGCCGACGTGGATTCCAGCGTCGTCTTCTCCCACGTCAACATCGGACGCCACTGCCGCATTCGCCACGCCATCATCGACCGCGACGTCCACATCCCCGACGGAACTGTCATCGGCTACGACCCGCACGAAGACAAGAAGAACTACTTCGTCTCCGCCACCGGCCTCACCGTCGTCACCCGCGACTACTCCGTCTACGAAACCCCCGTCTCCCCTGGCTTCCTCCAGCAGGGAGCCCAGTGGTAGCGAAACAGGAATCAGCGCAGAGCCAAAGGAAAAGGCGATTGCCCGAATAAGCAGCCGCCTTTTTTACATCCTATTCCCTAAGCCCCGCTCCTACCTCTTCCCAATTCTCCACACAACGCCCCCCGAAACCCCGATAAACTCCCGCGTCTCCGTCCCGAAATGCTCCAGGATCAGGTCAGGCGACAGCCGGATCGCGATGTTCTTTCTGTAATTCAAATCGACGCTGCCTCCGATGGCTGCGATCGGCTTCATCCGGTTCGTGTACATTCCCATTACTGTTGGATCGGCTGTGTAGTCGAACTTCCCATAGGAGGCGCCGAAATAGGCGTGATAGTTCAGCGCCGCATACTGGTTCTTCGGCCCGCGATACTGCGCTCCCGCAAGCACACCGTTCAGCGAAGCCAGCGCTCTTCCGTTGAAAACGATGTTCGGTTTCACGGGGGTCGTTCCCCAAACGCCTCGCCATTCAATACCCGGCCCAAGCCTCGGAGTAATCCAGTACGTCCCCAGCACATTGCCGCCGCCAAGGTTCATGCGCTTCGGCAGGTTCTGTCCGGCCTGAAAGTTCTGGAAGTTCAATCCACCGAAGATCTCCCACTTGTTGTCGTAGGTCACCGGAGCAGCCGGTCCAATCTTGCTCTTCTGCGCCATCATCGGCTGTGCTGCTGCGGCGGCCAGTATCACCGCGACTGCTCCAGCCCGGGCCAGGCCATTCAAGGGGCCGGCAAAACGGCAAAAAACTCTCTTCTTAGGCAATCGAACTCCCTGAGTCTTCGTCTCCAAACATCCACTCCTGCAATTTTCCGTGCTCTTCCAAGATATAACGTCTTTCCCCGTCTTGCCTTGCCTCCCGCGCTGTATCTCGTTGTGCCTCCGCTGTGCGACAATAAAGGACAGCAATCCGTCCGGTGCTTTCCGGAGTTCCGGCTGCAAGGGAGAAATTGGTATGGGCGAACTCTTTACACCGACACATCTCATCGTTCTGGCAATCGTCGTTTTGGTTCTCTTCGGTGGCAAGAAACTGCCCGAACTCGGCAAGGGCCTCGGCGAAGGCCTCCGTGGTTTTAAGGAAGGCATGAAGGGTGTGACCGACGAGGTCAACAAGCCGGTCGACAACGCCACCACGACCAAACCCAACGAGACGGTCCAGAAATAACCGTGATCTCCAACGGCCCCTCCTCCACTCATGAGGCAGGGGCCGTTCCATGTTAAACCGCGCAAAATCGTCCCTATTCAACATCTAATCCGCAGAGGCTCCTCTGCATGAAGCTGAAGTCGCCCCACCTTATCCCTCCCCGCTCACGCGTCCGTCTATCCAAACTCTCCACCGGCTCCACCGGCCACTTCAAAAACCCTGAAGCCGCCGCCGCCCTCCTCGTCAGCCACCGGCGCAACTGTCCAACCTCCAGGAAGTCTTCTACGCCAGCCAGAAGAAGGCGCTTCTCATCGTCCTTCAGGGCTTGGACACCGCTGGCAAGGACGGCACCATCAGCCACATCTTCTCCGGCGTCAACCCCCAAGGCTGCGACGTCGCCGCCTTCAAGGCGCCCACCCCGCTCGAGCAGCGCCACGACTTCCTCTGGCGCGTCCACTCCCAACTCCCCGCCCGCGGCATGATCCAGATCTTTAATCGCTCCCACTACGAGGACGTCCTCGTGCCCCGCGTTCACAAACTCCTCCCGCGCAAGACCATTGACAACCGCCTCGAAGACATCAACCGCTTCGAAGCCTCTCTCTACGACAATGACATCGTCATCCTCAAGTTCTTCCTGCAGATCTCCCGCAAGGAGCAGACCGACCGCCTCCGTGCCCGCATCAACGACCCCGACAAGCATTGGAAGCTCTCGGAGGCCGACTTCCACGAACGTCGCTTCTGGTCCCGCTACGAGCAGGCCTACAACGAAGCCATCGCCGCCACCAGCAAAAAACACGCCCCCTGGTTCGTCATCCCCTCCGACCACAAGTGGTACCGCAACGTAGCTGTCTCACAGATCATCGTCGACGCAATGAAGTCCCTCAAGCTCAAGTACCCCAAACCCACGATGGACCCCGCCAAAATCCACCTCTGAACAGCCGTCGCTGCTGATATAAATGCGCCGAGGTGAATCGTGCGCCTACTGCCATGCTGTCTGCGTCTCCTGTGCGTGCTGGTCTGCGCTGCCGCCTCTCGCACTCATCCGCTTCTCGCCCAAACACCACCCGCCATCCAGAACACCGCCGGCTTAAAACTGCTGGTCGATTCCGAAAACACGCAACCCGCACTTCGAATCGTGTTGCCTGGCCATCCGGACACGGAGCGCGCCATTGTGGCCATCTTTCCAGAGCACGTCACGGCAAAGAAGGCAGGCGCCAGCGAAGCCGAGCACCTTTACCTGTTCCGGCCCGGACACCAGGGAGAATCCCCCGCATGGCAAAGGTCCGGTCAGTCGCTCCAGTACGAGAAAGATCTCCCCGGCGGAATACACTTTCTCGCGCGAACCATACTCGAAGACGATGGCGTGCTCTTCCACTACGAGTTTCTGAATCGCTCTGACACGGCCTATGACATGATCTATGCCGTAACCGACCCAAGGCTGACCTCAATCTTCCACGACGTCCGGTTGGAGCGGACCTACGTCCATCTTAAGAGCGGCTTCGATCTTCTGGCCGCCGATACACCGGGCCGCCTCATGATGCCCTTGAGCGAGTGGTTGCCCGCCCGCTACCTGGCCTCCTTCACCTGGCCAGTCCCCAGCAAACGTGTAGAGCGTCGCCCTGACGGCATCACCTACTACAACAAGTCTCAGCCTGTCGACGAGCCCATGCTCGCCACAATCTCACAGGACCGCTCATGGGTCGTCGCCAGCTTCACGAACATCACCGGCAATGTCTGGAGCAATCCCGAACTCACCTGCCAGCACGTCGACCCTCAAACGACCCTGGCCCCTCGGCAGCAAGCCGTGCTAGAAGTGAAGTTGCTTATCTTCAAAGGATCGCTCGACCGGGCCCTGCAAAAAGTAATCTCACAGCGCAGTAGTTTGAAATAGCCATCGTTCTAAGATGACGGAATGCCTCCTTCCAACACGTCCGAGCAGCTGCCTGAGCTCCCACTGCAGTCACATCGACATTATCGATAGTTATGTCTTCAATTGGAAGAATCAGACGTTTCGTGCGGACCTCCTGTTTGTTCCTCCTATCGCCATCTGTCTTGGCCTGGGGTTATTGCTCCATCATCCTGCTGCCGGAATGATCGCCGGCGGCGGTGCCATGACCGTTGGCTTGGGAGCGAAACAGAGTATCAACGATACCCGCCTGTTGCCGATGCTCTTTGTCTCTCTTGGGATGGCCTTTGCGGCCTTCCTCGGAGTGATCATGGGCCATACGAACTTCCTCCTCGCCTTATTAGGAGGAATGATCGCTAACATCGGGAGACTGCTGGTAATCTCCCGCAACATGAATCTATGGAAGAAGGCCGCAGCAAAGGTTCATCAAGAAGTGTGAAGCAGCCAACCAACTCCGCGCCCTTTGCGAAGACGTCGCGTACTCCGCGTTCGCCCCTAACGTCAGAAACCACTGCGTCTGCCCCACCAAAGAAGCGTCATCTCGACCGGGGCGAAGCGGAGTGGTGAGCCTGCCCCGAAGTCGAATTGGAACCCTCGCCCTGCCCCAGATCCTTATCCCACCTATCTGACCGCCGCCAAATCCGATGTCAAGCCATCAAACAACCAAAGATCAACAAACCGGGGAACTTACCGATGGCATAACCTTCCGCCATCCGCCTCTAATGAATACTTTGCGAAATAAAGTCCACCCATAAACAAAATAGAATGAGGATTTTGCACGAAAAAGATAAGTGCGGGTCTCTCAAAGCGTGATCATAACCACGGCCACGGCAGCCACCAGCATCCCGACTGCCTGCCGCCGCGTAGGCCGCTCATGGAGCGCCCAGGCCGCCAGCAGAATCGTCGATGCCGGATACAGCGAAGCCAACACTGCAGCAACATCCAGCCGTCCCGCTCGAGTCGACGCCATGAACAGCATGTTACCCGACGTATCGAACACTGCCGCACCTAGGATCCACCGCACGGCAGTCCGCGTCAGCCTGCCCTCGCGCAATGAACTTTCCGCCAGCGTCAGCCCGGCGAGCATCGTCGAGCAAACCGTCAGGCTGCCCATCCTCGCCGTAGCCATGGGCCAGACCACGCCGGCGGTCGCAGCAAACTTCAGCGCCACAAAGTAGACTCCGAACCCGGCTCCCGAAAGCACCGCCAGCCAGACCGTACCCGGAGCCGCGGGAACCGCCTCAGGATTGTCGCCCGCCGCGATCAGCCAGATCGCCGCGCCCGCGACCACAAAACCGAAGATCCGCAGAACACCCGGCGAGCCCTCCTGCATGCTCGAAACCGCCGCAGGAATCGCCGCCGCCAGCAAACCGCTCACCGCCGCCGAGGCCCCCATCGCCCCGCGCGATAGGGCAACATAAAACCCGGTCAGCGCCAGCGCGCTCATCACGCCCGCCGCCAGGCCCCACATCAAAGGAGCGCCATGCGGAAACTCATCACCGCGCAGCCACGCCAGCGTCGACAGAACGCTCAGGCTTATCGCGTGGCTCAGCAGCACCACGCGCAGCGCGCCGCCCATCGTGCCACCGGAGTGTTTGGCCCCCATGCCGCCGGAAAAATCGCCGCCACCCCACAACACAGCGGCAGCCAGCGCCAGCAGCGCACTGCTCTCAAGCATCGTTTGTCCTTGTTCCGGACCCCGAGCGAAGTCGAGGGGGAGTGAATCTGCTGCTTCTTAGTGGCTGGCCGACGAAACCACGTTCGGCGGACGCGTGTCTTGCGCCGTCGGATAGTAGCCTTTCTTCGCCACGACTGTGAGGTCGGGACGGAGCACCCGGACCTCAACCGTCCGGAACTTGCCGTCAATGAATGGCTCATGCGAGTAGAAGCCCAGCGTGTACTGCGTCCGCGCCTGTTCGAAGATCTTCGCGAAGCTCTGCTCGATGCCCCTCTGCCGGAACTCCGCGTCGATGCTGCCGCCCGTGAGCACCGCGTACGATGGCAGAATGTTGTCTCGCATCGTAAAGGGCAGGCGAATGTGGTCCAGGAAGCCGACGACCGGTAGGGACGAATCGCCGACGAGGGTCGCCCAGACGGCGATCTTGTTCGTCTGAAGATACTGCACCACGTCCTTGAACCGTGCCTGGCTGCCGTACTCCTTGCCGTCGCTGATCACATAGATGATCCGTCTGCGGCCCTTGGCCGCCCTGCTCAGGGACTTCCCGGCTTCGAGGATCGCATCGTTCAGCGTGTGCACTTCCTTCGGCGGATTCAGTTCGATCCCGCGATTGTTCCGCACCGGCGCTGTGTTCGGGTCGAAGTTCTGGTTATTGATGTTGTTGGTTGCCGCCATCGGTCCACCCATAATCGCCAGCGGCTCACGTCCTCTCGCCTTCGATGTTTCGATCGTAAAGGCCAGCCGAGCGCTCTGCGCTGCCGTGAAGTCCGTACGCATCTGGGGACCGTTGTTGTAGGTGAAGACTGCAACTTCGTCATAGGGAGCGAAAGCGCCCTGGATGGCGGCGAGAGCATTGTTGACCTTGGCCATGTTGTCCCAGGTAAGGCTCTGGTCGATCACCAGCGCCACCGACAACGGCCACGGATCGGCCGTAAACACGGCGAGCTGCTGCCGGACGTTGTTCTCATACACCCGAACCTCGCGCGGCTTGATGCCCGCAACCAGGTTGCCCTTCTTGTCCTTCACCGTGAAGGGAATCTCCACGAAGTTCGTCTGTACGTGCAGCGTGAAGGCCTGCGGTCCCTGTCCGGCGGCAGGAATCTCGGGCTCTGGCTCCGTGGGCTTGGTCTGCGTCTGAGCAGAGGAGGGCAGGTGGCTCGGAACGTTGTCGTCCGGGGACGCAGCAGGCGACGTGTCGGTGGATTCAGGAGTCGTGCTCATACCCGGCCGGATCGAGTTCGCCGAGGGCAGCGTCACCTGCGGTCGCGGACCGTCAGGGATCGTCTGTTGCCCTGCTGTCTGCGGCGCCTGCTGCCCCAGCATCATCAGAGCCACTGCTCCGGCCAAAACACTATCTCGTACCAAGCCGCTACCCCCAAACTTTTCCGGCAGTAACCAGTGTAGGTCAAAACCTGCCGGATACCAGACTACCAGCGCCCAACCCCCTCCGCCATCCCCGGCGGAGGTCTGCCTTCTCGTTGGACGCAGCCGGTAACCCTAACGTTGCGGGCGTGCTTTCCGTCTTGCCGGCCAAGGGACTTCCGCAGTTTTCGGCTGACGCCCCTACCCCCTTCATCGTCTAATAGGGCATGCGCCCCCTCGAACTCGGTTGTGCTCTGTGTTTCGCCTTGGCTTCGGCCCTTGCCCCCTCTCTCCAAGCGCAGGAGGCCCCCTCTCCCAGCGGTCCGCCACCCGCCAGCGACGCTCCCGCCCCGCAGCCCATCGCAGGCCTCGACACCGAGACCCTCAAGGTCACTGTCAACCTCGTCAACGTCTATTTTTCAGTTCGCGACAAGAACGGCTACATCACTAACCTCCACAAGGACGACTGCGCCATCCAGGAGGACAAGGTCCCCCAGGCCATCAAGAACTTCACCCAGGAGAAGAAGCTTCCGCTTACCATCGGCATCCTCCTCGACACCAGCGGCAGCCAGCAGAACGTCCTTCCGCTTGAACAAGAGGCAGGAGCCGAGTTCCTCAAGGACGTTCTGACGCCCAAGGACGAGGCCTTCCTCATCTCCTTCGACATCAACGTCGACCTGCTCGCCGATTACACCAACAGCCCGCGCGAGATCCAGCGCGCCATGAATAAAGCCACCATCAACACCGGCGCCGGAACCGGCTCCGTCACCGGCAACAGCACACCGCGCGGCACCCTCCTCTACGACGCCGTCTACCTCGCCGCGCACGACAAACTGAGCCAGGAGGCCGGCCGCAAGGTCATCATCATCCTCACAGACGGCGAAGACCAGGGCTCGCAGGAAACGCTCAAATCCTCCATCGAAGCTGCCCAGAAGGCCAACACCATCGTCTACGTCATCCTGATCGCCGACCGAGGCTTCTACGGCGGCTACGGCATGATCTACAGCGGCGCCGGCGAGATGGACAAGATGGCCCACGAGACCGGGGGCCGCGTCATCAACGTAGGCAATAACGCCAAGAAGCTTCAGGAAGCCTTCGATCAGATTCAGGACGAGCTTCGCACCCAGTACCTGGCCAGCTACACACCGACCAACGCCAAGACCGACGGAACCTTCCGCACCCTGAATATCAGCTGTGGCAAGGACGCCAAGGTCCAGGCCCGCAAGGGCTACTACGCCATCGGCAGCGAGTAGATCAGAGCTGACTCGCTGTTTACGCCTCCATCGCCCCTGTATAAACCGCCATCCCGGCCACCGCATCGACGCCCATCGCCTCCAGAGCATCCACCTCGGCCCGCTCCTTAATGCCGCCGGCGACGATCAACTGCTTCGCCGTCGTTGCCCGCAGAATCGCAGCCACATCGATCGGGAAGCCGGTCATTGTGCCCTCCTTATCCACGTGTGTGTAGAGAAATGCCGCACAGTGGTCCTCAAGCCACGTCACCGCCTCCTCAGGCGTCAGCGCGACATTCTCCTTCCACCCCCGCACTGCCACCTGCCCACCCTTGGTGTCGACCGAGAAGACAAGCTTGTCTTCCCCCAGTGCATCCCGCAGCTTCGCCGCAAAGTCGAGATTGATGATCGGGTGCCGCTTCCGGTCCGCCTCATTGTCTCCACCAAACAACGACGAGCCATAGATAACCCGCTTCGCCCCCAGATCAAGAACGCGGCTGCCATCCTCCGCGGTACGTAACCCCCCACCCACCTGGCAAGGAAGCCTCGTCGTAAATCGCGAGATAAGGTCAGCATTCGAGCCCTGGCGCATCGCGGCATCAAGATCGATAAGCTGAACCAGCGGGTACTTGCTGAACCGCTCGATCCAGTACTCAAAGTCATCAAACGCCAGCTTCAGCTTCTCGCCCTGCACAAGCTGCACAATCCGCCCGCCCATCAAATCAATCGAAGGTATCAACATCTTGCAAACCCCTATTTTCTGGTTGTCATTCCGCAGCGCAGCGGAGGAATCTGCTTTTGACAGATTGCCTTAGCAAGGCAGCCTCACGCTCACCCCTGCCCGCCGCAACTCGCGCTTTAACTCCCGCGAATCCGTCACCCCAAAGTGAAAGATACTCGCAGCCAGTGCAGCATCGGCCTTCCCGCGCCCAAACACATCCACAAAATGAGCAGCGCTGCCCGCGCCGCCGGACGCAATGACCGGAATCTGCACCGCCTCACTCACACGCGCCGTCAACTCGCAGTCAAACCCCGAGCGCATACCATCGGTATCCATCGATGTCAGCAGAATCTCGCCCGCGCCGCGCCCCTCCGCCTCACGTGCCCACTCAACAACCTTGCGCCCCGTAGGCTTGCGTCCGCCTGCAACATAAACCTCCGCATCGCCCACCGGGTCAGCCGACCCAACCGCCTGCCGCGCATCGATCGCCACGATCACCGCCTGCGCCCCAAAGCTGCGACCAATCTCCCCAATCAACTCCGGCCGAGCAATCGCGCTCGAGTTGATAGAGACCTTGTCCGCGCCGGCATCAAACACCGCCGCCGCATCCTCCGCGCTCCGAATCCCGCCGCCCACCGTGAACGGCACAAACAACTCCGCCGCCGCCCGCTTCACCGTATCGAGCAGCGTGCCGCGCCCCTCATGCGTAGCCGTGATGTCGAGCAGAACAATCTCATCGGCCCCCGCCGCAGCATGACGATGCGCCAGCTCCGCCGGATCCCCCGCATCGACAATGTCCACAAACTGCACGCCCTTCACCACGCGCCCGTCGCGCACATCCAGGCAAGCAATGATTCTCTTGGTCAGCATTGAGTAAACCTCGATTCCCTCTTCGGAGGGAGCACGGGCGGTTAGGCCCGTGAAGATATACGTAATACAAGGGGCTTCCGCCCCGGGCTTTCCATCACAACTCCACAAAGTTCTTCAGCACGCGCATCCCCACCGCGGCCGACTTCTCCGGATGAAACTGCACGCCCATCACATTCTCCCGCTCAACCACCGCAGTAAACGCTCCGCCATAATTTGTAGTCGCAGCCGTCGCCTCGCTCACCGGAGCCCGCCACGAGTGCGTGTAGTAAACAAACCCGCCATCATCGATGCCGCGCAGCAGCTTTGAATCTGCGCGCACACCCTCAAGCGAGTTCCACCCCACATGCGGCGACTTCAACTCCGCGCCGTTGTAAAGAGCAGGGAAGCGCTCACACATTCCCGCAAAGTGTTCCAGCCCCGCGGTCGATGGAGCCTCGGTCGATCCTTCAAACAACCACTGCAATCCAACGCAGATTCCTAAAAACCAAGCGCCCTTCGCGACACTCTCACGCACTGCCTCGGTCAATCCAAAATCGCCTAACAACTGCGTAGCCTGAAAGTGTCCCACCCCCGGTAACACAATCTTGCTCGCGCCGCGAATATCCTCTGGCGACTGCGTAACATGCGTCTCCGCGCCAAGATATCTCAGCGCCTTGAGCACACTCGTAAGATTCCCCGCTTTGTAGTCAATAACCTGAATCATGGGTTAACCCGGAAGATGAGAATTACACCTACTAAAGTCAATGCGCTCAAGACCACTCCGGCAGACCGTCTCGATGCATGATCGAAGAGAGAAGCTATCGCAGTCAGAAATCGAGACAAAACCGAGTAGGAGAAAGGCACTCGCAAACCATTCTGCTCGACCTGCGAAGGATTGCTCTACTGCCCAAGTTCGAAAACTTGCTTGCAGGATTCCAAATAAGCAAACCAAACAACCGAACGAAACAATCGCTCCATAAAAACCAATAGAACCTATGTTTTGCCGGGAATTTCGTTCGCGGTTATGCTTCACAGCAATCCCTTCGTACTAGGCAGCATCTCCTTCATCCGTTCATCTCTTGAACAAGCCCCGCGCAGAGCCCGCGCAAAAGCCTTGAAGATCGCCTCAATCTTGTGATGATTCGAACGCCCATACATCGTCTTCACATGCACATTCGCCTTCGCGCCGCGCGCAAAGCCGTCGAAGAAGTCCGCCAGCAGCTCGCTCTGGAAATCCCCAACCAACCGCACCTTCACCTTGTCGTCGACGACATAAGCAACACGCCCGCTCAGATCAACCGCCGCCACAGCCAGTGTCTCATCCATCGCCATCACAAAATATCCGGCGCGCATGATGCCCTTCTTGTCGCCAAGCGTCTTATTGAACGCCTCGCCCAGCGCAATCCCTACATCCTCCACCGTGTGGTGTTGATCTACATCGAGGTCGCCCTTGCAAGTGAGCGTCAGATCAAACCCACCATGCCGCGTGAACAACTCCAGCATGTGGTCGAAGAATCGGATTCCCGTCGAGACCTTATAGTCACCCTGACCGTCGACCACCAGCTTCAACGCAATCTGCGTCTCCGTCGTGTTACGCTTGATCGTCGCGCTTCTCACCTTTGCAGCTTTCGCCATCACTCGAACTCCCGTTCCGTGCTGTCTTTGTGAGCAATTTGCGCAACAGCCTGCGCCTTCGTCCAACCAGTCTCCTTGAGAGACTCCCGCAACGCAGCCAATCCACGCGTCACATGGTCCTCAACGCCAATCGTGATCCGCACATATCCCTCGCATCCCGGGTCAGTCGAGCGATCACGCAGCAGCACGCCATGCTTGCGCATCGCTGCCACAAGCTCCTTATGCTTCGGCCCAATTTTCATGAGCACGAAGTTGGCCGCACTGGGGAAGTATTCGACGCCAAGCTTTTCCAGTCCCGCCATCATGCGCTCGCGGCCCGCGTGCACCTGCTCGACATACCAAGCGAGGTAAGCCTCATCGTCAATCGCAGTCGCAAGACTATCCAGCGCCACGCCATTTACGTTGTAGGGCGAAGTCACCTTACGCACTGACTTCAGCAAATCCGCGTTGCCTGCCAGCATCCCTGCACGCAGATTCGCAAGCCCATAGGCCTTCGAGAACGTCCGGGCCACCACCATGTTCGGCACCGTTGCCAAATCACCCATCACCGCCTCGCCATGGAAGTGGTAGTAAGCCTCGTCCACCATCAGCACTGCATGCGGAGCAGCCTTCGCGATCGCCAAAAGATGCTCGCGGCTGACAGTCGCGCCCGTTGGATTGTTCGGCGACGCGATCATGATCAGCTTCGTCTTCTCCGTAATCGCCGCCATAAAGCGCTCATAGGGAAACGCGAGTGACTCATCCGCCTGCACCTTCACCAGACCACGGGTCATCAAGCCAACATTCACGTCATACATGAAGAAGCTTGGTGTTGAGATCAGGGCTTCATCGCCCTCTTCCAGAAACGTGCAGCACATCAAGTGAATTGCCTCATCCACGCCGTTCGTAAGCAGAACCTGATCGGCCGCGAGACCAAAGTGCGCAGCGACAATCTTCTCCACCGGCTCGCGCTCCGGATACTTCGTCAGCCCCTCAGCCGTAATCTGCCGCAACCTTTGCATCACTCGCGGCGACGGAGCTAGTGTATTCTCGTTAAAATCCAGCCGAAGCGCCTCACGGCCAGCAAGCGGAGGATGATACTCCGGCATCTCCTCAACCAACCTGCGCGCCCTTACCGTCCGTTCTTCCGTCGCGGTCTTCATCTCAACCCCATCCTCACTCGAACGCTCTCCGCATGGGCCCTCAGTCCCTCCGCTTCGGCCAGGGCAATCGCGTGCGGACCCAACCTCCTGAGTCCCTTCCGCGTGTACTCCTGCACCGTAATCACCTTCACAAAGTCCATCACGCTTAGCCCGCCGCGCACGCGTCCCACGCGTCCCGTGGGAAGAACGTGATTTGGCCCGGAGACATAGTCTCCCATCGACTGCGGAGCATAGTCACCAACAAAGACGCTGCCTGCGTTCCTCACCCACTTCAAATCTGCTGCAGTATCGACGGTTAGGTGCTCAGGGGCGAGTCGGTTTGTCAGCTCCCGAGCCTCTTCACCGGTCTTCGTCACAAAGATGAATCCTTGTGCAGCAAGTGACTTCTTCGCAATCGCATTTCCCTTAGCCTGCAGTCTTACCTCTGCCAGCACAGCCTTCGCCAGTGCGTCGTTGCTTGTGATCACAATCGGCAGCGCCTCAGGATCATGCTCCGCCTGCGCCACAAGGTCAGCCGCGATTCCCGCTGAATCACCCTTCTCGCTCGTGACGATGATCTCCGTCGGACCCGCAGGCATATCGATCCCACACTCCTCTGCGACAATCATCTTCGCAGCGGTAACAAACAGATTTCCGGGGCCGACGATCTTATCCACGCGCCCAATCGTCGCCGTTCCATACGACATCGCCGCAATCGCCTGCGCGCCACCCACGCGATAAAACTCCGTCACCCCTGCGAGCCAGGCCGCTGCCAGCGTCTCCCGCGCCGGCTTCGGCGAGCAAACGACAATGCGCTCTACTCCTGCAACCTGTGCCGGAGTCACCGTCATCAACAGCGTTGACGGCAGCGGATAGCGCCCGCCAGGAACATAACAACCCACACTTTCCAGCGGACGCACAATCTGCCCGGTCTTGATCCCGTCCTCAGGAGAGATCATCCACTCCCTCGGCCGCTGCGCTTCGGCAAATGCAAGGATGTTTCCTCGCGCCACCATCATGGCAGCCTGCAACTCCGGAGGAGTTGCCTCCCACGCGGCCTGCATCTCCTCACGCGAGACCAGCAGACCATCGCCCTTAGCCAATCCGTCGAACTTCGCGGCGTATCTCCGCAGGGGCGAATCACCACCCTTGCGAACATCAGCGAGAATCTGTCGAACCACAGGCTCGACCTTCGCTGTGTTAATCACGCCGCGACTCTCCAGCGACGCAATCGTCGTCGCTGCATGCACCGCGCTTCGACCAAATGTTTTCACTATCTTCATTACGACCCAGCCTCAGTCACCTTCGTCTCCATAGCGGCGATTAGGCGCTGGCGTGCACCTCGTACCTTGTCCGAAACCACCGCTTCGTACTTTGCTAGTTGCACCAATTTGGCTGGCAGAAAAATCTGGGCGCCAATGGTCTCTCAGGTTTCCGACCGGTAGATGCTCAGTCTCACTTTGTATGGCGATAAGATCTCGGTCCGCCTGCGAGAGGGGGCACTCCGGGTCACCTGCGAACGACGAAAGGGGCCGGCAAGCTTCGATCGCACCAATCGGACCGCTTAGAAATGCTATTGCTGTCGCTAACGCCTTGCTGGCCCCCCGATCGTTCGCCATCCCTATCTCCTAGAGAACCACCTTGCTGAGCGGATACTCCACAATTCCAGTCGCGCCTGCGGCCTTCAGCCGTGGAATCACATCACGCACCTGGGCCTCGTCGAGAATCGTATTCAAAGCGACCCACTCGGCATCGCTCAACTGCGAGACTGTCGGCGAGTTGAGGGCCGGCAGCACAGCCAACACCTCGCGCAGATCAGCCTTGCGGGCATTCAACATCAACCCGACTCGTCCCTGCGCGGCAATCGCTGCATTCAGCATCAGCGAGATGTTCTCGATCTTCTTGCGCTTCCACTCCTTCTTAAGCGCATCCTTGTTCGCGATCAACTGGGTCTCGCTCTCCATCAGGACCTCGATGATCCGGAGCCGGTTGGCGCGTAGCGAGCTTCCTGTCTCGGTCACCTCAACGATCGCATCCGCCAGCGTTGGCGGCTTCACTTCGGTCGCTCCCCAACTAAACTCTACCGTGACCGGGATGTTCTTCGAGGCAAAGTAGCGCTTCGTAAATTCGACCAACTCCGTCGCGATGATCTTTCCCCTCAGGTCCTCAGACTTCTGGTAGGGAGAATCCTCCGGCACCGCAAGCACCCACTTCACCTTCTGTCGGCTTTGCTTCGAATAGGTAAGGCTCGTGATGTACTCGACGTCATGCTGATTCTCCATTACCCAGTCATTGCCAGTCAGTCCCGCGTCGAGCGCTCCGTGCGCCACGTAGCGCGCCATCTCCTGCGCACGTACCAGCATGCACTCGATCTCATCATCATCGATCGAAGGGAAGTAGCTGCGGCCGTTGGCGAAGATCCTCCATCCGGCACGCTCAAACAACGCGATCGTCGCATCCTGCAAGCTCCCCTTTGGGATCCCCAGCTTCAGCTTGTTCGGCTCGCTCATTACTTCGTCCCTTTCACAATCGGTTTGGTGAAGCAGCTGACGGTGCCCTCGTGGCAAACCAGTCCGTCGCCCTCAACTTCAACTTTGAACAGCAGAGCATCATTGTCGCAGTCGGTCGAAGCCTCGATGACGCGCAACCGGTTACCGCTCGTCTCGCCCTTCATCCACAGTTTCGCGCGAGTTCTGCTCCAGAACGTTACAAACCCCGTCTCCAGTGTCTTCTGATAGCTGATCTCGTTCAGAAAGCCCAGCATCAGCATCTCGCCCGTCTTCGCATCCTGCACGATTCCAGGCACAAGTCCGTCCATCTTTGCGAAATCAATCTTCACGGTTTCCATCTTCATTGCAGTCTCTTTCCTCGAGGCCGTAGAACGGGATATCGCGCAGCAAAAAAGCCCGCTCGCGATATGCGCGTTAGCGGGCCTCTTTCAATCCTGGTATGCGTTCGTTATTTCGTCACACCGGACACAGCCGCCAACACGCCTAGCGCATGATGATGGTGGTGGCCATGATGCAGACGAACGTTCATTACCTACTAAGCTATCCTTCATGCCCTCGCCTGTCAATTTTTAGCCTCGACGGACGCAGATTTTGACTAGTCCCGCCAACCTCATCTAGTCTGCTTTCGCTCGCAATCCGAAATTGCAGGAGACCCATCTATGCTGAATCTTCGCCGCAAACTTCTCTCCGCAGCGTT